>Ga0307375_10003536_pt1 | contig 15339 bp, 14 predicted proteins | sample TR1MG_FD_202531 | JGI IMG/M metagenome (GOLD analysis project Ga0307375, IMG submission 202531) | Soil microbial communities from Risofladan, Vaasa, Finland - TR-1 | ecosystem: Environmental > Terrestrial > Soil > Coastal area > Acid sulfate soil | place: Finland: Risofladan, Vaasa | collected...
TTCGCGCATTTTTGCCTCACCTTTAGCGCGCCGCATTGCGGGAGATGCCAATCTTAATCTTGGCACAATTTCTGGCTCTGGCCCTCGAGGGCGCATTATCAAAGAGGATGTCGAACGAGCCCTTGCCCAAGGTGGAAGTGCAGCACCTGCTGCAAGGCCTTCAGCTCCTTCCGCTCTTCTTTCAGGCTACGAACCCGCTTATGATATTATGCCAACGTCAAATGTTCGTAAAATCATTGCAAAACGACTGATTGAGGCAAAGCAAACGATTCCTCATTTTTACCTGACCGTTGAGTGTGACATTGATGCGCTTTTGAAATCACGAGAAAAAATGAATGCACGCGCCGATGGGGCCTATAAGCTTTCTGTGAATGACTTCATTATAAAAGCCTGCGGAGTGGCCTTAAGTCATGTGCCAGAGGCTAATGCGTCTTGGATTGAGGATCAGATTTACCAGTATAAATCCGCTGATGTGGCTGTTGCCGTTGCTATTGAAGGGGGGCTTATCACCCCCGTTATTCGGCAGGCTGATGCAAAAGGTCTTGCAGAAATTTCAAAAGAAATAAAGGATCTTGCGGCTCGTGCGCGGGAAGGCAAGCTTAAACCTCAAGAATTCCAAGGCGGCACCTTTAGCCTTTCAAATCTTGGGATGTATGGGATTAAGGAATTTTCTGCCATTATCAATCCACCCCAAGGCTGCATCCTCGCTGTAGGCATGGGTGAAGAACGACCGGTTGTGCGGAAAGGTCTTTTAACTTCGGCCACTCTGATGACATGTACCCTGTCCGTTGATCATCGCGTCGTTGATGGGGCTGTTGGGGCTAAGTTCTTGAAAGTCTTCAAAGAGCTGATTGAAAATCCTGTTATGATGATTTTGTGAAGCTATTGGTCCTGCTGAAACAATCCACCCACGACGTGTCATCCTTGGGCTAGAAAAGGCTTGTTTTTCTTATGAAAAACAATGACTTTTCTTGACCCGAGGATCCTGATATCAAGAGATCCTCGGCCAAGAAATGCTAATATTTTCCAAGGGAAAACAAAGCATTTCTTGCCAAGGATGACACAGAAAGGTGATGTGGTCTTAAATTTCTTCATGGAACCACATAACGAAAAGAGGGAACCCCCTGTAACATTCCGTCATAATCAGTGATTTGTCTGATTTCTCAGCTCGGTATATTTTTTAGGATAGAAAATATCTAAAAAGGGTAACATCGTGGCGGGTCTTCATTCCATTTCAGTTGAAAAAGGCAAATCTCAGCTTCATGGGTTGATTCCTGAACTTGAGCCACGTGTTCAACATCATCAAAAGACAATTGCAACAACAGCTTCCTGTCAAGGGATTGGCGTGCACTCCGGATCTTCAGCAACAGTGACATTGCATCCAGCTCCATCAGGAAGTGGCATTACCTTTATCAGAACTGATTTAGGGGGTATTGAAGTTAAGGCCAATTGGCAGAATGTTGTAGACACCCGACTTTGCACCACTATTGGTAACAACCAAGGCGTGACTGTTTCTACCATTGAACATCTGATGGCAGCTCTTGCGGCCAGTGGCATCGATAATATTCGCATTGACATTGACGGGCCTGAGCTTCCCATTTTGGATGGGAGCGCCCAACCTTTCGTCGCTCTTGTGGAAGAAGCTGGCATCAAGGAGCAGCTTGCCCCAAGAAAGACGATTCGTGTTTTAAAAACCGTTACTGTTGAAGAAGGTGACCGGAAAGTTTCACTTGCTCCTGCTCCTTATTATGAAATTGAGGTAGACTTTGATTTTGCAGGCCGGACGCCTCTTGCGCCTCAACATCGTGTTTTTCGCCCCCTAGAAGAAGATTTTGCAGAAGATATTTCGGCGGCTCGTACCTTTGGTCTTTTGGAAGACGCTGAAAAAGTCTGGGCGATGGGTCTATCCAAAGGCGCATCCCTTGACAACACCCTTGTCTATGATGGGACAGAAGTCGTTAACGAAGATGGCTTGCGCTATCAAGATGAATGTGTGCGTCACAAAGTGCTCGATGCGCTAGGCGACCTCCATTTGGCAGGGGGCCTACTCCTTGGAAAATTCCATGGTATCCGCACAGGGCATGGCCTTCATCACAAACTTCTCTTGGCCCTTTTCGCCGATCCTTCGGCGTATTCGATTGAAGTGCGATAAACGTCTTTTTGTTGACCTGCTATCGTCAAGGCTTCGTCGGGTGAAACCGGACAAAAAAATACAAGACATCATGGGCTTACACGCCTTGGCTTCACAGTTGCACAACATCAGGCAATAAATGTATGTATAAAGTTGTACATATTATCGTTTAAATTTCAACCGTATTTATAATAATGAACTATAGTTTATAAAGGTCTTGACTTCTTGTCATTCTGATAATAAATAATGCTTGTTGTTTATATGCAAATTGATATTAGGAGTAATTATGTTAAAAAAGTTATTATTTAGTTCGTTCTTAGTTTCGGTAAGTTTATTTGCCCACAGCTCTTTATTGAATGCTATGGAGGAAAAACCAGGACAGTCCAAAAGTACATCGCGCTTAAACTCCATTGATCCAGAACGCATAACAGGCCGTCCAGTGCAGACCCAAAACGGAAAAGGCATGCAGTATCCCTCCTTAGGGTCTTTTGAAGAAGAATTCCTAAAAGATTGTCGGGGAGTAGAACTTTCTGAAAACCCAGGAACAGGAAACATCCTATTTATCGGGGAAGCTTACGGACGTTTACCAATGCGTGTTGTAAGAGAAACTCCTTTTTTCAGCTCAGCAAATATTTTTGTTAATGAACTTTCCGCTGATAATTTACGTCATCTTATATCAAAAGTTGTAGAGATGAAAAAGAGTTCTGAAATATCAAATGTATGGGCTGCTTCTCGAATGAATTTTATTGTGGGGGATTGTCTCGACTTACCTGAAAATAAAAAATTCACTGGATTATTTAGAAATGGGGCTACCGATAATCTTTTTGACTTGGTTATGTGTTCCAATGTCATCCATTTCTTTGATGGTGAACAAGTGTTGAAGTTCTTTATAAACACATTTAATTTTCTTAAACCTAATGGGAAAGCATATATCTTTACTCAATCTGGTGCGCAGGACTTCAGTTATGACGAAATGTCCCGTCGGAGACAAATGAGTGATATTTATATAAAAACTTGCTTTGGCGTTATGGATTCGGCTCAACAAGATTCTTCTCTCCTTTTTCCGGGCTTAATTAATGATGAATGGCTTCTTAAAACACCAGTCCTTCAGCATATATTGCAAGTAAAACCCAATGGATTGGGTCTGAACAATTTTATTCCAGGAAGGACCCTAGAACGTATCGCTGATACCTTAGGATTTGAAGTCGTATCCCAACAGTTTTATTCACCTGAAATGGATGCGCGTACCGGAATTATAAGTATGAATGAAGACAATAAGGGTGCGCATATCGGCATCATTCTAAAAAAGCCAAAAGGATATACGGGTGGTCCTGTAGCAATGGAAACGCTTGATCCAACTTTTGTTGAATCTTGTCTTACAGCAAAAGACAAAATGAAGACTTTTATTGATACGAAATTAGACTTCCCTGCTGGATATCCATTTGTAGAAAAAAAGAAAGTTGAAAAAAAGAATAAATAAAGAACACCAAATATCTCTGGGGTTATACCCTGCTGGTGAAACTTTGTATATTGCTTGTGCGCCCAGACCTTTCAAAGGCCTGGGCGCATTGCGTTATATCCTCAATTAAAGCTTTGCAATTCTAAGTGAAAAATTCATCGCAGGTTTTTCCTTTTTTCAACTCTCCCATTGCTGTACGAAATCAAAAGTCCTATAAACAGAAGAAGTTTATGGTTAAGGATGAGTCGAATGCAAAAGCATTATTTAAAGATCGGAGGAGCTCTAGCTCTTCTTTTGGCAACAGCCTGTAGTGAAAAAGAAAAGCCTTATGTGGAAAGGCCTTCCACTGATCTTTACATGGAAGGATATCAAAATCTTTTAAAAAACGATTATAAGGACGCTTCCGAAGCCTTTGACGAGGTCGAGCGCCAACATCCCTATTCCGAGTGGGCAACGCGTGGTCAGCTGATGTCGGCTTACGCTAACTACTTAAACGGTGATTACGATAAGGGTATTGCAACGTTAGATGCCTTTGTTCAGTTGCATCCAGGGTATAAGTATATTGATTATGCTTATTATTTGAAAGCCTTGTGTTATTACGATCGAATCCTAACCGTTATGCGCGATCAAAAGAACACTTATGAAGCCTTGAGCGCTTTGCAAGCCGTGGTAAAGAAATTTCCTGACTCAAAATATGCCCGTGATGCGCAGCTCAAAATGGATCTTGTTTATGACCACCTGGCCGGCAAGGAAATGAATGTCGGACGATACTATATGAGGCATAAACTTTATCTTGCGGCCATTAACCGCTTTCAAGTCGTAATAGATGCATATCAGCGAACAACCCATGTGCCAGAAGCTCTACATCGCCTTGTGGAATGCTATTTAGCCTTGGGCCTTAAAAAAGAAGCACAAGTTGTGGCAGCCGTCTTAGGACACAACTTCCCTGGAAATGAATGGTACGGGGATTGCTACCTCATTCTCAAAGGCCAGGATTTGCGGCCGGAATGGATCAAGATGGATGAAGGTTCATGGCTTGAGCGTTTAGTGAATGTGAGAGTTTTGTAAGAGTCGTTCTTAACTAGGAGTGTGTATTCGTTATTCACCCGAAGTGAAAAAGAGGGGGGCGCCCTCTCTTTCGTTCTTCTTAAACTCATTTAATTTTATTAATATTCTGCATCAATCCGGCAACTATAATCGAAAGCTTCATTACTACTATAAATGGGAGCGGCAGTAAGATTTACGATTACTTTTTTTAAGGTTTTTTGTTCTGCATTAGTTACGGGAATTGTGCCATTATCAAGTGATGAAGTACAATTCTTCGGAATTGTGACGTTTCCTATCTTGCTCACAGCATACTTGACCGGACCAATCGTTGTCGCATCAGTGGGGTATGAATAAGTAAATCCATCATGTTCGTTAGTAGTTGGATTATGTAAATCTACATTAATACCACCTTTTAACAAAGTCTCAACCCAAACCGTCCCTTTAACACTTTCTGGTATGACAAGATCCGTGCTAAGTCCAGGCCCCTTATAATTAATAGTTACATCCACCGCCTGTAGAGCACCTTCTTGAACAATACCGATGATCAAAGCAGTTAAAAATATTTTCTCCAATTGCATGACTTTTTCCTTTCTCAGTTTTCAAAATTTATTTTACAATTTTATTAATTAAAAAATAGTGAGTTTTTACTATATAAATGTTGGAAATGAAGTCCTGGCTTGGGTGCTTAACGAATATAAAGGTTTTGTAGGGCGTCGTTCTCAATCTTATCCTCGCAATAATGGGACATAACTCCAGAATTGTGAGGATAAATTTCTCTTACCAGCCTCGTGTTATCTCATCTAGGTAAGAGAGATCTACCTTTAGAGTAGAGAAATTGGTGGTGAACATTTTCGGGTCGCCAGCCCACTTTGTGAGCTCGCAGAGGGCGAATAAAGCAATCGAACAAACCTATCAGATTAATTTATCCGTTGGATGTTATATAAATTCAGTCGGAGTTAAAATGGCCAATTATAAAATTGGACTTCTATTTTGAAATATGAAATCATGATATATGTAAACTGAGCATTGTCGTGTTAAGAGCACAACGGGTAGTCATGGTGAGCAATCAGCCCTTTAAGTTTAAGTTCATTACGGGGCCAATAAAATAAACCCCGCAATAGGCGGGGTTTATATCAATAACGTTAATGTGTTATTGCTTTGGAGCTTCAGCTGGTGGTGTAGCTTCAGGTGCTGGTACATGCTCTTCATGTGGGGCTGCTTCAGGCATTGGAGCTGCTTCATGTGGAGCTGCTTCAGTTGATTCAGCTGGAACTGGTGGTGGAGGGGTTTCTTCTGATTTTTTCTCGCCACAAGCTGCAAGAGTGAAAGCACAAGCCGCTAACAGGGCTGTATACGTATATTTCATTTTTGTTCCTCTTTCGTTAGAGTTGCCGGAAACTCTTTCCTCGTTATCAGTTATTGGGTTTCAACCGGACACCTAAAAGTTTGCCATAAAATTTAGACAATTGCAATCGCAGAAAGGTTGTCAGAGCTCATTCCTTTAATTCCTTCAGAGAGATATCGTCTTCGACTCGAAAAATTTCCTGAAAATGTATTCTGTTTAATATCATATATTTGAGCAAGGCCCTCTCTTCGAAGTTGCAGACAAATGTACTGTGGTAAATTGAAATAATGGTGACCTTTATTGTCGGATGGATAAAAAAGAGTGTCATAGGGTTCGGTAATGAGAGCAGGAAATTCGGGTCCAACTTCATAGTTTTCCTGTTGAATGGTAGGGCCCAAAGTCGCATAGATTCTGGAACGTTGAGCACCTATCTCTTCCATCGCATCAAGGGTTGCCTGAAGGATGCCGCCTACAGCGCCTCGCCAGCCTGCATGACAAGCTCCTATAACGTTTGCTACAGGGTCGTAGAAAAGAACAGGTCCGCAATCGGCCGTTAAAATCCCAAGAGCAATTCCTTTAATATTTGTCACTAACCCATCGCCTTCGGGTTTGTCATCCCAAAGCTCAAAGACGCGCAAGACTTTGTTGCTATGAATTTGTTTCAAAGTCACAAGAGGAAGGGGGCGATCCGCCATAGTTTGCATGGCGTGGTCACGTTTTGACAAAAGGATCTCGGGATCAGCTTCAAAAAAAGCATGTTTAAGAGAAGTAAATTTAGAAAGGTGAGGACATTCATATTTCATTGTTCAAATCCTGCTGGTTTTATCGAGGGAGGTGAAAATATGGCCATAACCTTAAAAAGGGTGCCCATCTGAAGAGGATGGGTAAGGCGCGTTGCCGCGGCCTCTATGCTTGTAATTTGCGCAGGGTTTTCACGCTTTAACATTTCTATTCTTATATCAAAACCAATTGTCTTTAAAAAATGCCTTTGAGAAAGAGGTCCCAAGACAGCAAGGCCACGGGAAAGAGCGATTTTTTTAAGGTGTCCAAAGTCAACATGACAAGTCAAATCCGATCTTCCAACATGGGTGAGGGGATCGGATGATTCTCCTCCAAAAAGGGCTTGAAGGCTGTCACCCCCTCCCGTTTCATAACCATAATCGATGCAGAGGAAAGCCCCCATTTGGTTTAAAAGACGCGTACAAATCTCATTGATAAGAGACTCAGTCGAGGGACTTTCTTCCCATGTTTGATCAGGCCCTTCGCTTTCATGAAGCATAAATGGGGTAAAAACAAGCTTGCCTTCTTGAATCCCAACTCGCCTCTCATAAAGCACATTATCTTGGCGTGTAAAACAATTACAGGGAAGAGCATCAAAAAACTCATTAGCGATGATGATGACTGGACAAGAAGGGGTGGGAATATCTTCCAATCGTTCGCCCCAGGTTGTAGGGGACTTAATCGTCTCTCGCTGAGTGGTTTTCAAAAGAGAATTCATTTCCACTAAAGTAACGTTTATGGCTTCAGAAAAAGATTTTGAAACCTTGGCCATTCTCAAGAAATCAGCCATCAATGTTCCTTTTCCAGGGCCAAGCTCAATGAGTGACATTTTTTTGGGTTGATTCAGTTTTAGATAATAATCGATTGCCCAGGCGCCAATAAGTTCACCAAAGACCTGACTGATTTCAGGGGACGTTGTAAAATCCTGCCCCACAGCTTCCTGGGATCGATAATACCCATAAAGGGGATGTTGTAAGGCCAGCTCCATGAAGCGGCTTTGGGGAAGAGGGCCTTTTTCATCAATCTCTTGGGCGATAATCGATTCAAGCATTCTCTTTCCTAAGAATGGCTCGTACGATAAAGAAGAGGCCACCCGCAAGGAGAGGAAAAGAGAGAATCTGTCCCATGGTAAGGCCACCCGCAAAGTATCCTAAGTAACTATCAGGTTCACGGAAACACTCAGCCAAAATGCGCGCTACAGCATAACCCAACAAGAAAATCCCACTTAATAGTCCTCGCCGGTGAGGCCAGCGAGTGAAAAGTGCTCCAAAAGCAAGGATAACAAAGAGGGCGATTCCCTCCAAAAACGCTTCATACAACTGACTAGGGTGGCGGGGCAAACTCCCGCCATGCGGGAATACAATGCCCCATGAAACATCTGTTATCCGGCCGAAAACTTCTCCATTTATAAAATTAGCGATTCTTCCAAAGAAAAGTCCTATGGGGACCCCACAACAAGCAAGGTCCGAAAAGTTTAAGAAATAAATTCCACGGCGATAGGTAAATATGGCTGTTGCTATAAGAACACCTAAAAGACCACCATGAAAGGCCATTCCCCCTTTCCATACTTGAAAGATTTCTAGCGGATTAGCTATGTATTTTGCAGGGGTATAAAAGAGTACATACCCAAGGCGTCCTCCTAAAATCACACCCACAATGGCCCATACAAGGAAATCATCCACCATTTTGCGATCGATAAGGGGAAATCTTTTGGTCAGCCAAAGACTATACTGCCACCATCCCAAAATTCCTACAACATAGGCAAGTCCATACCAGTGAACAGCAAGTGGGCCAATTTGAAAGGCGATGGGGTTAATAGAAGGGAAGGGCATTATATTTTCCTTGGTTTATTTCAGTGGAATATACCTACTTTTGGATAGCTTCAGCTCTGACTCGGCTACGCCAATGCAGCGGAGAAAGAACGCAAGCAATCTGTATGTGTCTCAATTATTATTCTCATCAAGGCTACCAACGACGACATATACGTATATATCATCATGTTAGTCTATTCAACAACAAGTGGGACCGTAAGGATGCTCTAGGAAAGAAGAAGGGGAGGTTCTTTTAATAGAAAATAGATTCAAGGGATAATCGCCGCTAATCACCCAGAGGAAGCTGCTCAACAAATGCCATTATATTTTATATTTAAAACAATGACCTAACATTTTAGGTGAAAATTCTCTCAGCATTTATGATTATCTTAAGAAAATTAATATATTATAATATAGAATAAGCTTTATACAACGACAGGAACATATATGGCATTCACTTATGTAAGTCGTGAGGAACTGCAAGCTGTCCTTACCCATTTGGATCAAGCCACATATAATCACATCCAATGGTATAATTCACTGATCCGAACGCTTATTTGTCGACTCCCCGTTGATAAACACAATATTTCACAGAAATCACATGAAGAATGCACCTTCGGTCAATGGTATTACAATGACTCTCCGCAAAAATTGAGGGATCACCCAGGCTTTTCTGCAGTTGGTGATGCACATCAGCATATGCACCAGATGGTTACACATTTACTTTTTACGCAAGAGGCTGGAAATCAAATCGAAGCTCATGATTATGACAGCTTTGCAAATGCAATGGAGCGGATGCGGCTTGAGATGGCCTCCTTAAAGCATGAAGTGGAGGTGTCACTTTATACACATGATCCGCTAACAGGTGCTATTAACCGAACCGATATGCTTCCCATATTACGGGAACTTCATGAAATGGTTAAACGAGACTCTCAGGAATGCTCTATTGCTATGATGGATATAGATCTTTTCAAGAATATCAATGATAAATTTGGACATTCTGCGGGAGACAAAGCGTTAGTTGCCCTAGTTCGCTACATGACCGAGCATCTTCATCCTTATGATAAACTATTTCGCTACGGGGGAGAGGAGTTTTTGTTTTGTATGCAACAAACTGATATACCGTCTTCTTATCAGAGGATAGAAGCTCTGCGCATTGGGATTTCTGAAATGCCAATTGAGATAGGTCCTCTTGGGCCGATCAAGATTACAGCATCTTTTGGAGTAGCAGCGCTTGACCAGGATTTTTCAATTCAAGAGAGCGTAGATCACGCTGACAAAGCCCTTTTCGTTGCCAAAGCAAACGGGCGTAATTGCACACGAATATGGGATTCCACGATGTGAGCTTTCGTACTTTCTGATGAAATACCTTTGTTTCCTTCGCCCTTTTATAAAAGTCCCTCTTCGTGTAAGCTAACAATATGCTCAATTCATACCTCAACGCCTTTATCAGCCTTTTTGTAATTATCGATCCCGTGGCGCTTGTGCCCATGTTTATGACTTTAACTCATAGAATGACGGCAAATGAACGCAATAAAAGTGCTTATATGGCTTGCTTTATTTCAGCTATCGTTCTGATCGTTTTTGCTTTTGGAGGAGACTTCCTTTTAAAATTAATGGGAATTAGCGAGGCAGCCTTTCAAATCGCGGGCGGATTCTTGTTGATGATAGCCGCTGTTGAAATGGTTGTTGCTCATCACACGGGAATGACGTCAACAACCCTTCCTGAAGAAAAGGAAGCCATTATAAGTCGCGATATTACAGTTTTTCCTCTTGCTATTCCTCTGATTTCAGGCCCAGGAGCCCTTACAACAGTTGTTCTTCTTGCACAAGAAGGGGACTCATCCATTCATCATCAGCTTATTTTAGTAGGAATTGTCCTAATTGTAATTGGGGTGACCTATCTTTGCTTGAAAGCTGCGCCGTTTATGCAGAAGTTTCTGGGGGTGACAGGGTCAAACGTGGTTACCCGCGTTTTCGGGATTATTCTAACGGCTCTTGCCACCCAATTTATCCTTACGGGAATTAAGAAAGCTTTCTTTTAGAAAAACATCTTCCATCCACGGCACTGCTTTTTTGAGAAGACAATGAAGTCCTTGGTTAAAAGTACATGTTATCCCTTGCATAGTGCTTGAAGGGGCTCGAGTAATTTCACAAAATGTCTGGGCAGCAACGACACGCCTTTCGCGAAAATTGACAAGTTTGAAGCTGATTTTCAAGTGAACTTCAGGCATATTCCTATCCAAATAATAAACTGAGAAGTCTTGAATTTCAGTCTGAAGGAGATAGTTTGTTTTAAGCCCAGCACTCATGCGGTTCACATAAGTTCCCCCCCACCGTTCGCTCAGACTTTGAAGCAGGACTTCTTGTAAGACGTTTGGCAAAGGCGCTGGCCATTGCCCATTGGCCAGATAGTCTCTTTGATAAGGAGAAGGGGTGATGGCTATGCGAGCTGTATTTAAGCTGGCCTCACTTAATGGTAGATCAATAGCAAGAGGGACGACAAGCGCATGCGATGGTTGAAAAGCTTCACTTTTTAAAGTGTAAAGGGGAAGAGGATCCGATTTTTCGAGAACCGAGCATGCTGATAATAAACAACAAAATACAAATAGACTTACTTTTTTCATCATGTTCCACTCATTTTTATTAAAACTATCAGAATTCCCCCTGCCCGTCGAGAGGGAGAAGTCCTTTCTCGAAATCCAATTTTGACAATAATTCTTGCAAAGAGTAAGAAAAAAATGCTAGTAACATCAAGTAAATTGTTTTGATTTTAAAACCTGAAATGGATGTGTTGTTCCTGGGGAGTGAATATATGAGATTAAATTTAGACTTAGATAAGCTAAAAATTTTTTATTACGTTGCAAAAGCTAAAAAATTTACAACGGCTTCCGAGATTTTAAATATTAGTCAGCCCGCTTTGAGCCGGAGCATCCAACTCCTTGAAGAGCGCCTCCGCATTAAATTGTTTCACCGTCATGCGAGGGGCTTAACCTTAACCGCTCAAGGAGAACTTTTAGCGCCGGTAGTTGGAAAATTTTTAAGCGAACTTGAATCTGTAACTGAGAAGCTATATGAAGAAGAGAATGAGCCCAGGGGGCCACTTAGAGTGGTAGCCAATAGTGGACTGGTGAATTTTTTCCTCCTTCCTTATATTTCAGGTTTTTTAAAATTATACCCTCATATTCGATTAACCATCAAAGTTAAAGACTCCGTCCCATCATTGGAGTTTGGAGAAGCCCATGTTGTTATTCGGCCGTCAATCCATGGAACTGAAGCTGAAGGCTTGGTGCAAAAGCCTTTGCTAACAAATCAAGCGGGACTTTATGCTAGCAAGGAATACCTTCAGAAGTTTGGTGTACCTAAAGACCCGAAAGATCTGGACCACCATAGACTTATTGCCTATGGAGATCATGTTGAAGCTCAGCCCTTCAAAGCCATGAACTGGCACCTAACACTCGGAGCAGAACCAGGCGAGATACGCGAACCACTTCTTGAAGTCAATTCGCCCCACGCAAGGTTTATGATGGCTAAGGAGGGGCTTGGTATTATCGCTCTTTCCAATGAGCATCCAGGACTTAAAGAGTCAGGCCTTGTCCAAGTTTTGACTCATATCCCAGGTCCTCATGTTCAATCCTATTATATCTACCCAAAGGAATTTGAAGGCTCAAAAAAAGTCTTGGCACTTCGAGACTATCTACATGAAGCTTTTGCGCGTGATTATGGAGTGGGAGAGCCTATTGAGAAGGTAGGATGATACAGTTGTTTGCACAGTGCTAAAATTTTATTTTTGAGCTTTACATTATTGACTAAATAATATAAGAAGTAAATTTGTATATATGAACAGAAAATTAATTCATTAGATAAAGTATTGATGTTGTCAAAGATGCTCATTCAGCCTGAAACTAAAGATGCCCTCGTCGTGACGCTTAATAATATGGGCTATATGCTTTCTGAACCTGAAAAGTATATAAAAGCTTTTATTGACTATTCAGCCCAGGCTCCTGGACCTGTTCTTGATATAGGGGCTGCTTACGGTCTAGCCACGCTTCTTGCCTTGGAGAAGGGAGCTTATGTAATTGCTAATGATCTTGATGAACGACATCTACAAATTCTAAAAAGCAAAGTTTCGCCTTCTAATCTCAAACGTCTTGAGATTAAACCGGGAAGAATGCCAAATGAAATTGATTTTGGAGAAGATAGTTTAGGCGCTGTTCTTGCTTCGCGTGTCCTTTCCTTTGTATTGCCTGAGGAGATTGAGCTGGCTTTTGAAAAAATTTTTAGGTGGCTAAAACCGGGGGGGAAATTCTTTTTTTTGGGAGGAAGTCCCTATATGGGCACTTTTCAAAAATTTTTGCCGATCTATCTAAAGCGTAAGGCTGAAGGACATGCTTGGCCAGGATTCATTGAAAATATTCCATATTGCACTCCCGCGCGTGCTTGTGATTTACCTAGTTTTGTTCATCTTTTTGATAAAGAAGTTTTATCACGTTCTCTCAAAAAAGTTGGTTTTGTGATTGAAGAAATAGGATATAATGCTGCCTTAGAAATATGTCCTGAAGATATGAAGTTTGATGGTAGAGAACAGATTGGTGCAATAGCTATAAAAAAATAGGGGGCAAAATGAAAAAAACAAAATCAAGCAGGATTATTACTGCCGCAATGATAGGGAATTCTCTAGAATATTATGATTGGAGTCTATTTGTTTTCTTAGCGCCAGTTATGAGTCCTCTTTTCTTTCCGTCTGAAGATAAAATAGTTTCCATATTATTAGGCCTTGGAACATTCGCAATCGGGTTCATCATGCGTCCTATTGGGGCGATTATCTTTGGCTATATTGGTGATATATATGGTCGAAAACGCGCATTGACTCTTTCAATCTTATTGATGGCTATTCCAACGTTTTGCATAGGCCTGTTGCCTACTTATGAAACTATTGGCGCCTTTGCGCCCTTGGCTTTAATTTTATTAAGGCTTTTGCAAGGGCTTTGCACAGGGGGAGAGTATAATGGTGCAGGAATCTTAGTTGTTGAAAACGTTGAACCTAGCAAAGCGGGTTTTGCAGGAGGAATGATAACTTCTTCAAGTGCCATCGGGTCTTTATTGGGATCAGCCGTTGCTTCTTTATGTACTTTAGAACTCTTACCTACATGGTCGTGGAGAGTTGCTTTTCTATTTGGAATCGTCGTGGGTTTCATTGGTTTTTATATTCGGCAACGCATCACAGATGCTTATATGACAGAAATTTTGAACCAGAAAAAAACTGTTTATAACTTTCCTTTGCTTGAAGTCATCAAAAAAAATCCTTCGGCGATCTTATGCGTCATCGGAATCGCTGCTTTTTCAGGGATAATGTCAACAATTTCAATGAAATATGTGAATGTATTCCTTACTACTTTTCAAAAGTGGTCCTCTTCTGAAGCACTAATTGTCACTTCATTTGGCATCCTTAGCTATATCATTTTGGCGCCTTTTAGTGGCTGGATGTCGGATAAATTTGGGGGGAAGGTTGTCATGGGGACGGGGGCCATTGTGACTCTCCTCGGAATTTATCCATTTCTTTCTCTCTTAACCTCAGAAAGCACATTTTTTGTTGTAAGTGCCCAATTTTCTCTGGTTATTCTTGCAGCGTGGTTTCAAGGGCCCATGAATCTCTTTATGGCAGATCTTTTCTCTCCTGAGACGCGCTACAGTGGTCTTGCATTTAGCTATTGTACCGGAATGGCCATCTTTGGAGGAACGACACCTATGATTGCAACCTTTCTTGTAGATTGGACAGGCAGCCCTGTCACCCCTGCATTCTATATTATTTTAGGAGCAGCTGCAGGGCTGGTGAGCGTTATCTATGCAAAAAGTCGCACACGGTTTGGTAGATATGATTTTTCTCAGGAAGTTGCGGCAAGAGGGGTGCCTTCATCTTCTCCAGCTTGAAGAGCTGACGGGCTCCCAAGCAAATTGCATAACTCTAGAACATATTTTGTATATTTAAATTGAATTAGAAATATCAACTCTACTTAGCTAGGGTGAGGATGAGTTAACAGAAGCCGCCTCCATATTGGCTTCTTGGCTCATACTTAGGAAATTTGGGAATGGGTTGTGTGTTGTTGGTACCATTCCCTTCTTTTCTACTGTATCTCCGAATATCACTTCAAAAATTTTAAACTGATCCTGATGCCTCAAAAGTGTTACCCTCTAAGAGTTGAGAAATTTACCATAGAGATCGTCTATGACATATGCTATCAGACAATCACATAGGCAAAAAGTGGAGTCAAAAAATGGCAGATTATGACATAGTAATTATCGGCGGTGGTCCAGGTGGCTATGTCGCTGCAATCCGGGCTAGTCAGCTGGGTCTTAAAGCAGCTGTTGTCGAAAAGGAACAAATGGGGGGCATATGCCTTAACTGGGGATGCATTCCTACAAAAGCTTTGTTGCGGACTTCCGAAATTAATCATCTCCTTCATTCTCTCGATGCTTATGGCTTTAAGGCCGAAAAAGTCTCCTTTGATTTTAAGAAAATTATTGAACGCTCTCGTGCTGTTGCAAACCAGCTCGCGAATGGCGTTCGCCACTTGATGAAAAAGAATAAAATAACGGTTATTGAAGGAACGGCTCAAATCAAAGGTCGACAGGGAACTGACATAGAACTTCTGATAGATGGGAAAACGTCTCTTACAGCGCCTCATGTGATTTTAGCAACTGGGGCACGTGCTCGGCAATTTCCGGGTCTTGAGGCCGATGGAAAGCTTGTCTGGACCTACAGAGA
>Ga0307375_10003537_pt1 | contig 15337 bp, 12 predicted proteins | sample TR1MG_FD_202531 | JGI IMG/M metagenome (GOLD analysis project Ga0307375, IMG submission 202531) | Soil microbial communities from Risofladan, Vaasa, Finland - TR-1 | ecosystem: Environmental > Terrestrial > Soil > Coastal area > Acid sulfate soil | place: Finland: Risofladan, Vaasa | collected...
GGTGGCTTGACGCCTCCCCCGCAGGGCGGCGCCGAAGGGCCACGAAACCTTCATCTCGCGTGCAGTTACGACTTCCAGTCATCGCCCCCTACACAGGCGACTCCTTTCCGCGCACACGGCGCAAAACGCCAGCGGCGTACTCCTCCAGGCCCGCCGAGCACGCACAACCAGAGGCACCTAGCAGGCGGGGCAGACATGCCAGCAGCGCGCCCGATGAGTCCGCTCCCGTCCCTGCCGCTTTCCAGCCAGCAGCGCGGGTGTGGCGCCCAGACTCGCCTTCCGCTGCTTCTGCCTCGGCAGGCACCTAGCCGCCCGTGCGCTTCGCGTGCTGCTACAGGCCCTCACCGAGCGGATGCCGGGCATCAGGCTGGCCGGCGAGCCGAGCAGGCTCCCGGTCGAACTTCGTTAACGGGATCAAGCACAGGCCGGTGCGGTTCTGACCGGGCGAGGCGACTTCCTGACCGCCGCGGAGGAGGATACCGATCATGAGCTATGAATACTCTCGCGGCTGGCGCGCTCTCACGATCGTGATCGTGCCGCCGGTTATGCGGTCAATACTCAGCGAGCACTGGCGAGGCAGGCAGAACGTGCCCAGGCAAGGCGGGCTGATCGTCGCGGCGAATCACATTTCCGAGGCAGATCCGCTGGTGCTATGTCATTACCTCCATGCAAGCGGTCGCTATCCGGTATTTCTGGCCAAGTCCTCGCTGTTCGGCAACGGATTCGTGGGCAGAGTCGTGCGCGGCACCGGCCAGATCCCCGTCCAGCGCGGTGGCGCTAGCGCGGCTGATTCCCTGAAGCCCGCGGAGGACGCCCTCGCGGCCGGGCAGTGCCTGGTCGTCTACCCCGAGGGCACCTGCACCCGCGATCCGGACCTCTGGCCGATGACCGGGCAGACGGGAGCGGCTAGGCTCGCCCTGGCCACCGGAACTCCCGTGGTTCCGCTGGCATCGTGGGGAGCGCACGAGATGCTGCCCTATCGCAAGGGCGGGAAAGGCGGCCTGGCCGGAACGCTCAAGCCCGGCTTTCACCCGTTCCCTCGCAAGAAGGTCCAGGCCATCGCCGGAGCGCAGGTGGACCTCAGCCGCCATGAGGGCCGGCCGCTGACTACCGGTACGCTGCGCGCCGCCACGGCAGACATCATGCGCGCCATCGCCGTGCTAGTAGGCGAGCTACGTAACGAGCAACCTCCGGCTGAGCTCTACGACCATCACAAGGCGATCGAACAGCGCCAGGCGGCTGCTCCGCCGAACTAGCCCTCCGTTGGCTCGGCGAAGTCAGCCGGGCTCAGCGCCCGGTGCCGGAATGACCAGCTCTCCGGCCAGCGCGAGCCGCCGCCGCGTTCCAGGGCGCCCGGTAGCCCAAGAAGCCAGGCAGCCCGCCGACCGCACCCCACAGAAACGGCGCCACGACCGCATCGCTGGCGTTCTCCGCAACCGACTCGATCACCGCACGCACCAGTTTCCTGCTCATCCAGGCCCTGCGGATCGCGCCCGCACAGACTAGGCAGGGCGGCACGAGCCAGCTCAAGGTAACCGGCAGAACCGCATGCTGCCGCAGCGGCGCAGCAGCGGCCCGGCAAGCACATCCAATGGCGTGCGGCCGGGTGGAACCGGATGCAGGTGCCAGCTGGGGACGGCGCCGGTCTCGCTGCCCTGGGAGCGGTGGATGGTGACGGCGTAGGCGTGGGCGAGTTCATCGAGTTCGGCGGAGTCGTAGTCCACCTGCTCGTCTTCGTCGGTGAGCACGGTGAGGGTCTGCTCTTCCAGGGACAGGGTGGTGACGACCCCGACGGTGCCGTTGAAGATCCCCGCCTTGCCTTTGTCGTAGTTGTTGCGGAGCTGGGTGACCTTGTCTCCGATCCGGAACACCCGCCCGCCGTAGCGGCGTTCCGGTGCCCCGACCCGGGAGGGGGTGAGGGCCTCCTGCAGCAAGGTGTTCAGGTTGCCCGCACCGGAGGGGCCGCGGTGCATCGGGGTCAGCACCTGGACGTCGCGGACCGGGTGCAGCCCGAACTTGGCGGGGATGCGGCGGGCGACGATGTCTACGACGAGCTTGGCGGTCTGCTCGGCCGGGTGCAGGCCTGAGTCCTCGGGGGGCTCGCAGGCGAACCAGAAGAAGTCGCCGAAGCCAATGAGCTGCGGGGGCTGGCCATGGTTGATGCGGTGGGCGTTGACGACGATGCCGGGCTGCTGGGCTTGGCGGAAGATCTGGGTCAGGCGTACCCGTGGGATGGTGCCGGCGGCGAGCAGGTCGCGCAGTATTTCGCCGGCGCCGACCGAGGGGAGCTGGTCGACGTCGCCGACCAGCAGCAGGTGCGCTCCTGCCGGGATCGCCTTGACCAGCTTGTTGGCCAGGATCACGTCCATCATCGAGGACTCATCTACCACGACCAGGTCGGCGTCCAGGGGGCTCACAGCGGCACATCATGAGACACCGCGAGACAAGAGCAAGAAGGCCCGCGAGGCCGGGAAAACCCAGCTCACGGGCCATTTCCGCTGGTAGTGGCAGGTGCAAGGTTCGAACTTGCGTAGACTGAGCCGACGGTTTTACAGCCCGTCGCTCCTACCCGACGTCCATGCCGCTGACCAGCACATACGCCGTTCGAGGCGGCATCCCGGGCCAGGCCCGTCCGCTATACGTCCGTGCGTACCGGGCCTGGTCCACGGACGGGGCCGGGAAAATCCACGGACGGGCCCGGTGGGAGCGGCCTCGCTGACCGTCATATCCCGATTCCCGCCCTTGACCTGCCATTTCAGGAATCCTGCTCGATGTCGTTGTCCTCGTTTTCGGATCCGTGTCGGTGTCCTGGCTGCCGAGGGCGTGCCTGGGTGGCCAGGACGGTCCGCCCGTCCGTGGTGGTGCCGTACCGCTTGATGTGGGTCCGCAACTGCTTCACCAGTTCGGGCAGGATGGGATGGTCCGTGTCTCATACTCAGCGCGGTACTTCAGCACGCGTTCCCGCCAGGCTGTGCCGTGGCCGGTCTGGGCACCGTCCGCGCGGGAGGCGGAGGCGGCAGGATATTAACTTGACGTTGTATTAACTAGAGCTCATACTAAGAGCGTGATCGTCGACTGGACAGACGAGTTCGACCGCTGGCTCACCAACGCCGAAGAGCAGGGCGGCAAGCTCCTGGAAGTCGCGGTCGCACTCCTGCAATCACTCAACGACCTCCCGGCCAAGCCGGATGAGGAGTCCCCCACCTTCAAGCGAGTCAGGCAGGCCCGCCGCCATGAGCTGTGGCGGGTCGCCCACCCCTACGACCCCGACGTCGCCGTCCGGATCATCTGCTGGTTCCCCGCCAACGACCAGATAGTGCTCGCACTCGTCGGGTTCGACAAGAAGTCCATCGGGGACGTGTTCTACGCCAGCGCGGCAGCACGCGGAGAGGCCATCGTCGATGCCTGGCTGCGCCAGAAGGGAAATTCTCATGACTGAGGAAATCAAGTTCATCCGCGGCAACGACCGCATCAGCCAGCTCGCCCAGCGACCCGACATCGCCGACGGCGTCAACCGCGTCCGCGCCGAGATGGCCGAAGCCGACCGCACCTACGCCATGGGACTAGCCGCCCTCCGGCAAGCCGCCGAGCTCACCCAGGCCGAGCTCGCCCGCCGACTCGGAGTCACCCAGGCCGCCATCAGCCGCATCGAACAACCCCACGACCTGCTCCTGTCCACCCTCAACTCCTACCTCGGAGCCATCGGCGGCCGCGCCAGCGTCATCGTCACCTTCGCCGACGGCCACGAGACAACCCTCGACCTCTCACAACTCAGATAGCGCCCTCGATGAGGGCGGCCGCTATTGATCGCCCCTCATGAGGCCAGCCCTGCTATCAGGGTCGGCTCGCTCAGGAGCGCCTGGAGGCCGAGGTGCTCCTGAGCTATCTTCTCGCCCGATGCCAGGAGTTCTTCAGCCTGGGGGCTAAGCGCCGGGGGCAGCCAGGCGCAGGCGTCCGCATAATCTGGCTGGCCGACGCGGTTGCTGTCGTCGGGCCGCCGCCAGTGCCAGGGTCCTTCAAGCAGGAACCGGTAGCAGGCGATGGCGGGGAGCACCGGCGGGAGACCGGCCTTGGCCGCCCGACGGGCCACGCGGGCGGCGATCCGCAGTCCAGCCAGGTCGAGATCCCCGAAGTAGCGCACGTACCGGGGCGACGGGTCCAGCAGCGGGATGCTCAGGACACTTTGTTCGAACGAGCCGCCGATGCCCCAGGCGACGTGCAGGTCGGGCCGAGTCGCCGCGCCCAAGGCTCTCGCGGCCGTGAGGAATGAGGTATAGGTTGCCAGGTTCTCCGCGACGAGCAAGATCACGGGACCGACGCCCGGCACATGCTGGGAGGCGAACGGAAGCGGCGGGTCGTAACACGCCAGTAGGTCCAGGGTGAGCGCGCCAGAGGTGAAGAGCCTGGTCTTCCGGTACCGGCCGAGCGCCTTTTCGTCGCCGAACAGCTCCGCCGAGCGCTCGCCGACCGGTACCCGAACCGGCGCCGGATTGTCCCGCCGCCAATCGGCGACGCGCTCAAGCACCGCGTGCTCGTCGGGGCGGCTGGCGATCCGGCCCGCCGCTTCCAGCGCGCTCGGCCATACGCGCGGCGCAGGCTGGGCAGCCGGCCCCGCTGCATCACGGTCGACGCGCGTGACCCAGACGGGAAGCGGTGGCTCGACGATAGCGTCCCAGCCGGATCGCGAGGCCGCGGACGGAAGTGTCACCAGGGACACGACCGCGAGCTCGTCTAGTGCCCGTCGGAACCGGCCACGTGCCGCCGGGTCGCCGACCAAGCTCAGGTCGTGCCCTTGCGCGGCGGTGAACAGCTCCGCTACCAGGATCCGCTTGTTCCGCGCGGCGGCAACGTGCGCCGCGAGGCGGGCGGCCAGCGGGGACAGCGGATGGCTCACGTCGCAGCCTTCCCGGCCGGCCCCGGGTCATCCCATCGGCGATCCGCGTGCGCGACCCGGACGCCGACGATCGCGCTGCCGTCCTGGCTGTTCGGGCCGTCCGCGTCGACGACGATGTAGCGGCGGCCCTGGGTGCCACCCTGCCTGTTGTCCAGCCGGATGACGTTTGGGAACTGGATCACGGCGGCCGGATCCTTCACCCCCGTCGTGTAGATGAGCTGGACCCCGTGCGAGGCCGCGACATCCCGCTGGAGCCGCACCAGGTGCGCCGACGAGGCTCGGCCGATCGGGTTGTCCAGCAGCAGGACCCCGCCAGGGCGGGCGCCGCGCCCGGTGCGGGCAGCGCGCAGCGCGACGATCGTGCAGTACAGCGCCACGCAGACGGTGAGCTTCTCGCCGCCGCTCCACTTGGCCAGGCGGCTGATGTCCTCGGTGACCGGGGTGGTGTCCTCGGTCGGCTTCAGGACCCTGACGGTGAATCCCCCTGGCCCGGCCGCCTCGCGGATCGCCTCCTTGAGCAGGGGCATGCCCTCAGGCTTGAGCCCTTTCTGGATGACGCTCTCGATGACCCGCTCCGCATATGAGTGCAGCATGGCGTCGTTGGGGCGCTCAAAGCCGATGCGGAGCACTTTCCGGCCCGCCCACGCCCCCGGGGCAGTGTCCGTCCGCGAACCCTGCTCCGCCTTTGACAGCGTCTCCATGCTCTCCCGCACGACCCCCGCGAGCGAGTCCGCGAGGATGCCCTGATCCTTGGCGATGGACGCCAGTTCCCCCTCCAGGGTGCTGGCCCGCAAGCGCAACTGGACGGCGAGGCCCGCGGCGTTGCGGCCGAGCACGTCCGCCGGGTCGTGCATGACGCGGTCCTTCACCGGCCCGGAGATCTTCGGAAAGTCCCCGCCGGTACGCCGAAGCTTGTCGATGGCCTCCGTGAGCGCCTCCTGAGCCTTGACGAGCCGAAAGCCTGCGTCGGCCATCCGCTGACGGGCCTCCCGGGCCGCCGTGCGTGCGTCATCTACGCTGCCATTGAATTCCGCGGCCGACGTGCCCTGCGTCGCGGTGGGCAGGCCGTCAAGGAGGGTATCGAACTGTTCCTTGCGACTTGAGATTTCCTGCCTGCTCTTGTCGATGCGGCCGATGTGGACCTCCGCCCCAGTTACTCGCTCGCCTGCTGCCTGGGCAGTCGTCTTCTGCTGGGACACCAGATCGTCGGCCTCGCTCGCCGTCGCCGGACGCACGGGCAGGGTCCGACGCGGCGGCTCGCGGCGCTGCTGTTCGATGGTCGCGAGGGCCTCACGGAACTGGCTGACGGCCCCCTCGGCCGCACCGAGCGCGGCGACCGCTCCCCGCTCGGCCTCTCTGGCCGTCTGAAGAGCACGGGCGCGCCGCTCCTGTTCCTGGCCGTCAGGTGTGGCGAGGAGGTTCTCCGCTCGGCGTCGCAGCTCGTCCGGATGACGTGCGAACTCCGCGTCTGCCTCTGCCACCTGCCTGGTCAAGCCCTGCACGCGGTCGGCGAGCACCGATTGCGCGGCACGCTGCTCCAGCGCGGTGCGGGCACCGACTTCGTTCTGCCGGAGCGTGTCGAGCGGGACGGCAGAATCCGGAACGACGGCTGGCTCGCTGGTCGTGAGTCGCGCGGCCTCGGCCCAGTAGCGTCGGGCTTCTTCGGCCGCGGCATTCGCCGCCGCCTCGTGCTCTTTCTCCTTCCCCGCAGCGATAACCTGCCGGTCGGCGTGACCAGAAGCCCGCTCCCTGGCCTTGGCCGCACGTCCCTCCTCCTCGGACAGGATTTCACGCAGGCTGTCCTCGTCGCGGAGAGCGAGGATCAGGTCGTCTAGCCAGTCCACGGTGGACTCGGCGGTGTGCAGGGCCTTCGAGATTTCGGTGCTTTCCTTGTACGCGGCGCGGTCGGCCTCATCGAGGCCTTCCAATGCCTCCTTAGTGGCGTCCTGTTTTCCCTCGACCTCACGGCACTTGGCGTCCCAGTGGGTGATGTCGGCGTCGATTGCCTCCAGCTTCCCCGCAGGGCAGTCATCAAGGAACGCGACGACCGTGTCGTGCAGTGCCTGGTCAGCCGTGCGCCGACGTGCGAGCTCCGCGTCCTCCCGCTGGAACGCCTGGGCGCGCTCTTTCAGGAACCGGACGGTGACGGCGGCCTCGTCCTGGTCCACCAGCCCGCGGCGGAGCGCCGTCCAGGTGGGCGCGTCCTCAGCAACAGCACCGCCACGCGCGGCTGAGATGAGCACGTCGGCGGCCTCTGCCGTGTAGACGCTGACGAGGCTCGTCGTCCGAATGTCTTCGCCTTCAAGGCAGGCGACCGCGCTATCGACCGCAGCGGTCGGCACCACCACCCCGGAGCCGAGCCGGGCGATGGCCGGGGTGTCCAGCAGTGCGAGCAGGTCACGCGGCGGAACGGCACCCCGCAGGTACTCCCAGCCCGTCTGGGCGGCGACGACAACGGTGAGCGCATCGCGGACCTGGTCGGCGTCGAGGCTGGATGGCAGGAACTGGCTCCGGTCGTGCTCCACGATCGTGCGCTCGTCGGCGTGCCGCTCCGCCCGGCGGCGGATCCGCTCGTCATCTGCCGCGAGGATCGCGTCGCTCAGGCGCCGCAGGATCACCGGGGACTCACCCCAGAGGCTGACCGTATCTCCTTCCGACGCCTCCGCCAGCTCGCAGACGCGCGGGGAGGCACACAGCTCGTCCAGGCGCTCGCCTAGAGACTGGCGTGCAGTGGTGGCCGTGGCCAGCTTCTGATCGGCGGCGTTCAAGTCCGTGATGAGCTGCATCGCCTGCTTCTGGAGGGAGGTCCGCTTCGTCCGCCGTTCCTCTGTCTGCTCCGCGATCTCCGCGAGGTCGCCGACGAGACCCGCTCGGATTCCGTCGACGATGTCGCGCTGCTCCGCTGGCGCTGTCATGAGAGTCGGCAGGTGCCCGAGTTCCACGCCCCGGCGCCTGCGGCCGTCCAGTACCTCAAGGTGAGTACGAGCGGTCGTCGCCGCGCTGCTGGCCTGTCGTTCCTCCTCACGGGCCTGCTCCGCGGCCGCCTTCTCGTCACTGACAGTCTGGGCGGCGGCCTGGCGGTCCGCTCCGGCTGTCGCCGCCGCCCCGTCCGCTGCCGTAGCGAGCGCTTCGAGGCGGTGCCGCAGCCGGGCGGCGTGCCCGGCGTGCTCGGCGCGCAGCGGCGCCAGGTCTTCCTCCTCCGCCTCCGCATCCCTCTCTGCCCGGCCCAGGTCCGCCCGGAGCCCGGCAAACCTGGCCAGGCTGGGCACCAGCGCCCACGCCTGAGCGGAAGCCGTAGCGGCCGAGGCGGCATCGTCCGCCTTTCCTTGTGCGGTCGTGGCCTCGTCGAGCCGCAGCCGCGCGGCCTCTCGTCGGTACAGGTACGCCAGGTCGTTGGCCTGGTTGCGCTCGTTGGTCGCGACGGTGGCCGTGTGCCGGGCCACCTTCTCTTCCTCGATGAGCCGTTCCTGTTCCGAGTCTGCGGCGGCGATCGCCGCTTGGAACACTCCGGCCAGCGCGGCGGCGGCTACCTTCGCCTCGTTCGCCAACGCGGCCGCCTGCTCCGTGTCCGCGTGGCCGCTGGCGACGCTGTCGAGGGCGATAGCCGCCAGGGTGCAGAAACGCTGTTCCTCCTGCTTGGCGGGCTTGGCCGCGAGTTGCTTGCTCACCTGTCCCAGCCGTGCGGCGATGCCGTTCACGGAGTCAGGCGTCACAGTCAGGTCGAGCAGGAAGTTGATGAACTCCTGCGCCGTGGAGAACCGGAACAGGTCCTCTACCCCGCCCTCGACGTGGTTCATCTGCTTCTGCGAGCGGAAAACCTCGGGGTCGAGGTGCCGGTCACCCAGCGCACCCCGCCACTGGTGCTGCTTACCGGTGACGGCCAGGTTGGCCCGCTGGCCGCACGGCCGCGCCTGCTCCCGGAGTGCGTCCTCGTACTCAGTCAGCCGCCGGATCTGCCCCGTCGCGTCGGTGAACGGCAGCGTCGCCAGATCCAGGACTCCAGGCACGGCGTGGAACGTGTAAAAGAGGGTGGCAAGCCGGTCCCGTGACGCTTCCGGCTGGGCAGGCCTTCTCAGGTCGGCCCACTCGTGGACCGCCCCGGTCACCAGCAGCCCCTCTGCCTCGCCGAGCAGCGTGCGGGACGCGCCCGCCGGTTCCCAGACCGCCACCACGTGCGCGGTGTCCCCGCCGTCGATGTAGTCGGTCAGGCTCCGCTTGACCGAGCGCCCCATGAAGTCGGCGGCGCGCGGCAGCAGCAGGGCGTACAGCAGCGACAGGATGCTGGACTTGCCACCGCCGTTGCGCAGCCAGATGACGGAGTCCTGCGGCTCGCTGGCGCTGTCCGCCGGGGCCGTGAACGTGAGCGTGAGGTCCTGGAACCGCGCGGACCGCTCACCCACGGAGCGGAAGCGCAGCGCAGCGAGCTTATAGGTCACGGCTGGCCTCCCCGGCCGGACTGGGCGACACGCCTGCCTGTCCGGCGTTCTTGCGGCCAAGCTCCGCGATAAACGTGTAAGCGCGCTCAAGGGCGATCTCCCGGGCGTGAATCCGGAAGCGCTCGGTCAGGGTCCACGTCTCGTCGGTAAGCGGATCGGGCCGGGCCATGCCCTGGCCGGTGAGCCAGGTCAGCATGTTCCGAATCCAGTACCGGGTGCACTTGTTGGTCAGGCGACCGGTCTCGCTGAGATCTATCCCTGGCAGGGCGAGGTAGATCCGCCACGCGGCGTCCAGTCCTTCTTCGGGGATCACCTCGCCGTCGGCGTCGTGTGAGCGGAGCCGCTCGCACAGGTCGCGGAGCCAGTTGTCGAAATCCGCAACCGCGACGGGACGGAGCCGGTCCTCGTCGAGTTCGTGGGCACTGGGGTAGGCGAAAGCGGCCAGCCCGGTGAGGATAAGGCCGGCAAGGACCTTGTGATCGCTCTTGTACTGGCCTGGCATGTCTGTGACACGGAACGCCAGCGGAGACTCGGGCGCGACCCCGAGGACGAGGCCGAAGTCGCCATCGGACAGCACTGTCGCCCCGAGGCCGTGCAGGACGGCGTCGGCGACCGCCCGGAACTCCGCCACCGTGCGATAGCGGTCCAGCACCCGCTGGTACTCGGGGCTACGCCCAGGGCGCTGGTTGGGGCGCAGCGCCCAGGCCACCAGCACGCCGATGTCGACATGGTCGTCGCGCATCAAGGTCATGGCACCTCCTGGAGCGTTCGGCCGCTCGGCTGCGACATCGTCTCGGGAACGGGAAGCGCCAAAGCGAGCGAATCAGAGTCCTGTGCCACGATCACGTCGTCACCCTCCCAGCCAGGGAGCGCAAGCGGGGTACCGTCGCTGTCCACGGCCGCACGGGGGCCGAGGATCCGGCCCACGAGATCCCCAGCGATCAGACCGCCCTCGTCGTCCGCCTCCTCTGGGGAGAACGCCCACAAGACCGCCAGATTGAGCACCTCGCCCCCGGACCGGCGGGTTGGCTCCCCCGCCTGGGCATCGGCTGCACAGGCAGCCAAGAGCTGGGACAGCCGGGCAGGCAGCCCAACCGCACGGACCGCCCGGATCGCGACGGCGATAAATTCCTCGCGGATCAGGGGCAGCGGCGGGTCGCTTAGCTCGGGTTCCTCCTCGCCCCGTCCCTCGGGGGTGATCTTGTCCTTTTGCTGCCAAAGGTCGTTGATCAGCCGGTAGAGGCGCGGCAACCGCGGGGCGACCGGCCCCCACATGTCGGTCACGAACTGCCCGGCCAGCTCGATGGCGTGCTCCTGCCCTAGTTCCAGGGCCGGCAGGAGAACCTGCCGATGCGGGTCCGGCAGGGTGATCGACGCGGGAGGCCGGAACGACTGCCGTTCCTGCTCCTCCAGGAACACGCCCCGGGCATCGATGACCCGCCGGTGCAGGTCCTCGTGCCGGCGCTGGCACTCCGTAAGTAGGTCCGCGATCCGCCGGGCGGCAGCCAGGAGCCGCGGGTCGCCGCTCGCGATGGCGTCGTGCACCTTGCCGAGTAGGGCGCGCTCGGCCCGCAGCCGCTCCCGAATGTGGTCCCGTGCGCCGTCCAGCCGCCCGGGAACCTCCGACTCCCACTTGCCCTCGACCATCCGCAGGTCCCGGCGGGTCTGCTTAATCACGCGGTCCAGTTCATCGGAAAGACTGAGCGACAGCAGCCGGGCTCGCTCGGCGGAGGCGACCGCGGAATCGAAGGCGTTGCGCTGCAACTGGCGTTCAAGCACGAGCTCCGTGGCGACCTGCTCGTCCTCCACGTCGAAGTTGAGCCCGCCGATCAGCGCGTTAATCGCGTCGGCGGTGGCGCGCAGTACGTTCTCGTCCCGTACTGCATCGTCGCGCTCCTCGAGCAGCGAAAACGGTACCTCTCGGCGCTGGTGCTGGCGTTCCGCGCTGGAGTAGTCGCTGGTGAGGTACTGGAACTTCGCGTGGTGCGCCTGCCGGTTCAGCAGGAAGTCGATCACGAACCGTGCCACGTCCGCGTGTTCCTCGGCCGTCCGGTCCGGGGCGGCCAGGGCTGCGAGCCCGGAGAGCGCGGACACGACGTCGGCGCGGGTCGCCTCCTCCTCGAAGCCCTGCCGGGACACCACAAGGTCAATAGCCGTGAGCGCAAGCGTCACGATGTCGTAGGCGCCGTCAGCCCAGCCACGTCGCCGCGCGGCCTGCGCGGCCTCAATGACCGGGCTGTACCGCAGGAATGCTGCGACCCGAGCCGGAAACGACGCCTCATACACGCTGAGTCCACCGGGCCGCCCTCCGGAAAGAACCTCAAGGACGGTCCCTGAGGTCGCCCCGACCGAGCCGTCGCCCTTTTCATCAGACCTAGGCTCCATACCACTCCCTCACCTCAGCCGATGACTGTGATGGTAAGGCCACCCACCGACATTTTAGGACCTTCCGTAATTGTGCCGCGACATTGCGTGCTCTCGTATGAACCTCCGAAGACGGCGTGCGATGCCAGGTAAATCCGTGGTCCGAGCGCCATGCTTTCGGCGGGGACGCTTCCGCCCGTTCTTCTGCCGCTGTAGCACTCCCTCAGTGGGTCGGATAGGCGGGATGCGATGGTGAATATGAGAGCTGAGCTGCGCCTGATCCACGTGTGATGGTCAGCGCGAGACCGGGCGCCCGCAAGATAGGGGGCATCGGTGAACAGGTTCGATGTGAGCGTGTACGCGATCCGGCGGCGGGCTGGGCGCCGCCGACCGTTCGAGGTCCGCTGGCAGGCTGCGGGCCGCAGCCGGTCAAAGTCATTCCTCACCAGGAAGCTCGCCGACAGCTACCGGGCCGAGCTTGTCCGCGCGGCCCGGATGGGCCTGGAGTTCGATCCGCTGACCGGCGAGCCGACGGCATGGAACCTTCCGGAACCCGCGATAGTTACCTGGTACCAGCAGGCGACCGCGTACGCCAGGATGAAATGGCCGTCCCTGGCCGCCCACTCCCGGGCCAGCGTGGCCGAGGCGCTCGCCACGGTCACGCCCGCACTGACCCGGCCAGGTGCAAGCGACCGACCTGATCCGCGCGAGCTGCGCATGTCCTTGTACCAGCACGCCTTCAATCCCGCCCGCCCAGCCGGACCGGGCAGCGCGGCCGCGCAGATCCTCGACTGGGCGCAGCAGGCGTCGCTGCCCGTCGGCTGCCTCAGCGAGCCGACGGTGCTGCGGACCGCACTGGAGGCGCTGACGCTCCGGCTGGACGGCAGCCGGGCCGCCGCCAACACCATCATCCGCAAGCGCGCCGTCCTGCACGGCGCTCTCGGCTACGCGGCCGAGGCCGGGCTGCTGCCGGACAACCCACTCGACAGCATCGGCTGGCAGGTACCGCAGTCGTCAGCAGCCCTCAACCCCGCCGTCGTGGCCAGTCCCGCCCAGGTCAGCGCACTGCTGGATGCGGTCGACCGGACCCAGCCAGAGTTGACCGCCTTCTTCGGATGCCTGTACTACGCCGCGCTTCGCCCAGAGGAAGCCGTCGCCCTGCGCCTCGCCGACTGCGATCTGCCCAGTTCCGGGTGGGGCGTGCTCCGGGTGGCCGCGGCCGCGCCCAGGACCGCTGCCGCCTGGACCAGCAGCGGCACCAGCTATGAACTGCGCGGACTCAAGCACCGGCCGGACGGGGCGATCCGGATGGTCCCGGCCCCTCCGGTGCTCGTCGCCATGCTCCGCACGCACATCACGGCCTACGGCCCCGCACCCGATGGCCGGCTGTTCCGGGGAACCCGCGGCGGGCCGCTCAGCGGATCGGTCTACGGCCGTGCCTGGCAATCCGCCCGCACCATCGCCCTGGGGCCCGAGCTAGCCGCCAGCGGGCTCGCCCGGCGCCCCTACGACCTGCGTCACGCCGCCCTGTCACTGTGGCTGAACGCCGGCGGGGATCCCGCCCAGATCGCCGGCCGGGCCGGGCACAGCGTCGCGGTCCTGCTCACCGTGTACAGCCACTGCATCCACGGCCAAGACGACCTCCTCAACCAGCAGATCGACCACGTCCTTGAGCCGTTCTCGAGGTCTGGTCCGTGCCCGTCCGTGGAAAGCCAGCGGTTGCACCGACCGCGCGACGGGCGCGGACGCTGTCCGCTTACCTGCATCGCCGCGGTGTTTGCAAGTGGCTCCGCGATGGGCCATTTACCGTTTTGGGGCATGCTTCACTGTGCTCCCTTGCCTTGATCACTGCCGGTTTGCTGCGAGCGGCCGGCTGGGTCAGGGGGCGCGAAGCGCCCGCGCAGCGGCGCCGCAGGCGCCCTTGACGCGGCCGGCCGGGAGCGGATCATGGCCGGCGGAGGCAAGGGAGCGAACCACGGTGGTGGGGGGATTCCGGGGGGGCTGGTTCAGGCCTTTCTCGTCTGGGACGGGGGTGACCTGCTCCTGACGGGACGGGGACGGCGAGGGGACAGCCATGCTTACCTAGGCCCGCGGGCGCTGTGCCGCGCCCGGGACATGATGATCGATTGGGCTGTCGGCCCGCCTGCGGGGGGATGCGGCCGCTCAGTCTATACAGGCCGTCCGCCTGGCCCTGCGCGGCAGGACCGGTAGCGGCTGACAGCGGACTGGCGGGAGCTGGCCGCGGTTATGCCCCAGCGGGTGAGTTCGGCTGCGGCTCGCCGGCCTGGCCGGCCGCGTCAGGATGGGCCACCATGGGAGATGGGATGTCCGGGCTCAGGCGGCGGTGAGCGCGTCACCGCCGAGCTCGGCCAGGATGTGGCAGGCCTGCCGGAGGATCTTCCGGGCTTCCGACAGGGCAGCGCGCTTCCCGTCCTTGCGATCCTTGACCTGCGCGTAATAGTCGTGGTCCGGGGCCGAGGACCGGGCATGGGCCTTGCCGGCCTCATACACCGCCCAGCGCAGGACCGCCGGGCCCTGCCGGGACAGCCGCCCGGGCGAGCGCCTGGAATCGGAGGAATAGACAGTGATGTCCAGCCCTGCGAACCGGACCGCCTTGCGGGAGGAGGAGAACCGGCCCTCCCCGGCCAGCCAGCAGGTCATCGCCAGCGCGGTAACCGGGCCGACCCCGTACAGCCGCGCCGCCAGCACCCTCGCCCCGGTCAGGCTCCGGGCGGCCAGCAGCAGCTCGTGCCGCACGACCTCCAGCCGGGCCTCCAGCGCACCAGTCATCTCCAGAGCGGTGGCGACCTGCAGCTGCCCGGCCGGCGACAAGTGCGCCGCAGCGGCCGCGCGCAGCGCCTGGAGATCATCGTCGGTGCGCAGCGCGGCCCCGCCCAGCGCCGGGGCGCCCTGGTGGAAGAACACCGCATGGATGCGCTGCACCCAGGCGGTGTGCTCACGGCGAAGATCATGGTAAGTCTCCAGCAGCGCCCGGCACTCCAGGATGACCGACGGCGGGATCCAGCACTCCGGCAGCCGGCCCTCGGCCAGCAGCTCCCGCAGGTGCCGCGAGTCAGTCTTGTCAGTCTTGGCGTGCCGCTTGCGGCCGCGGGCGAACGCGGTATCAGCCGGCTCGGCGACATGCGGCGACACACCGGCCGCGGCCAGCTCCTCGGCCACATACCGCCAGCCGGTGCATCCCTCCAGGGCGAACGCGACGTCATCGCGGCCGGCGAACCGCACCAGCCATGCCCGCAGGTGCGTACGGTCGGCGGGGGCGATCTGGCCGCGCTGCACCTCCCCGGTCACCATGTCCAGATAGTCGAACGTCAGCTGCTTCCGGTGGATGTCGAGCCCGCCTACGATGGGCATCGGGACCTCCTCAAGCTCCAGCGGGGCATCAGCACCCCGCGCGAATGCCTACGCAGTCAATCGTGACGCGTCTGAGCTGAGGAGGTCTCACCCGCGGAAGGCACCGGCCTCAGCTCAGCCCGGCCCGATGCATGTCATCTATATGTCCGTGCGCGCGGGAGGTCAGACGGCAGCATCCACGGACGGGCACGGACAGCGTCCGTGCGAGCCGGTTGATCCTGGGGACGAGGGCAGCGTTTATGAGGATTCTCTTCTCGGTTCGGCAGGGGTT
>Ga0307375_10003538_pt1 | contig 15337 bp, 12 predicted proteins | sample TR1MG_FD_202531 | JGI IMG/M metagenome (GOLD analysis project Ga0307375, IMG submission 202531) | Soil microbial communities from Risofladan, Vaasa, Finland - TR-1 | ecosystem: Environmental > Terrestrial > Soil > Coastal area > Acid sulfate soil | place: Finland: Risofladan, Vaasa | collected...
ATTGCTGATACTGACGTCAAGTTGTGGTTGAACTATAGCTGAAGGGTAAAAGAGTGTCAACACATTTTGCGAAATCAAAGCAGGAAAACACTATTCTTTCGCTGTCGTCTTCTTTGTTGGCTCCTGCTGCATTCCGGCAAGCTGGACCTCTTTCGCCTTGATCTCATTTTGAAGAGCGTCGACCTCGTCGATCAATTCCTTTACACCGGCAGTCTTGCGGCTCAAACTGGTCTGACCCTCAGTAACGAGCACCTCGAATGCACGGGAGCCGAGTTTCCCGATCAGTTTTTCGGCCCGACTTTCGAGCTGGCTGATTTCGAACCGGAGAACGCCACGGTCGGTCAGATCCTGTGCCTTATCACGGGCTTTGTCGTACAGATCTCGAGACGTGGCAATCCCTTTGTCCAGAGTTTCCTTCATTCGCGACCAAAAATCCATAGAACCTCCCCGGAACGGCGCTTCATTGACCAATTGTGCGATGTGCGCGTACACTCAATACAATCACAAGCTACTACTTATGTCGACGAAGGAAAAGGAGCCGCCATGAATCTGATTTTTCTCGGCCCCCCAGGGGCTGGTAAGGGTACTATGGCATCACGTCTTGCGGAGGATCAAAAGATCCCTCACATTTCTACCGGGGATATCTTCCGGGCGAATATCAAGAATCAGACAGACCTTGGCAAGCGGGTGAAGGCGATTCTTGATCGAGGTGATCTCGTTCCAGACGAGCTCACTATCGAACTGGTGAAGGATCGACTCGCGCAGAAGGACACCGCGGCGGGATACATCCTTGATGGGTTTCCCCGGACAATTCCCCAGGCGGAAGCGCTCACCGGTTTCTCGAAGATCGACCATGTCGTGAACTTCGCTCTATCGGATGAAGAGGTAGTCAAGCGACTTTCCGGCAGGCGCGTCGCGCCCAGCTCCGGCCGGACCTATCACGTCATATTCAATCCGCCGCAAAAGGCTGGAATCGATGATGACACCGGCGAGAAGCTCATTGTGCGACCGGATGACGAAGTTGATGCGGTGAAGAACCGACTCCAGGTGTATATCAATCAGACCGAGCCGCTTATCAAGTTCTACACCGACCGGCACCTTTTGAAAGATCTGGATGCCTCACCGAAACCGGACAGCGTATTTGCGGCATTGAGGAAGTTGCTCTCAGCATAGGAAATGTCCGGGAACGGGGTTATTTCGGAGCCGGTTCGGGCGTTGCAGGTTTCGGCGGGTACTTCTGGAATAACAGTAGCACCTCGGATTTCGACTGGAGATCTTCGGCGGCCAGAAGATGGGCAACAGCCTTTGGATCCTGGAAACCGGCCTTGAGCGCACTCTCGAGGTCCTTGAGACCGTGCTCTGGATCGTCGGCGGCCGTAAGTTCAATTGATGCTTTCTTGAACAGCACCTCAGCATTTGGCCCCTTTGAGAGCACGAGCGTGTACGCCGACAGCGCCCGATCAAAGTAACGTTCCTGCGTGTAAAGATCACCGAGAGAAGTCAGCGCCGCGATGTCGTCCGGTTTCTTCTGCACGTAGTCTTCGAAATATCGGATTGCGGGAACGGACGCGTTCGCATCACGCGCATACTCTGCCACGCGCAACAGAATATCCGTGTTGTCCGGTACAATATGGTACGCCTGGAGCACGTGCCCGTACGCGGCGGCAAAGTCTTCAACTGAATGCTCAACCACTGCAAGATTATTCAGAATGGTTGCAGAGCCAGGGTCAATGCCAAGCGCGCGCCGGAATATCGCCAGCGCTTCCGTCTTTCGGTCAAGTACGTAGAGGCAATACCCTTCGGTATCGAGCATCTTCGAGTTTGAGGGATCTTTTGCGAGCAGACCACGCAGGATCGTCAGTGCGTCCGCGGCTTTTCCCTGTTTCAGGTAAATTCGCGCCAAGTTGTAGTTTGCGCTCGCAAGACCGGGGTTCAGGCTGATCGCCTTGCCGTAGTACTCGAGTGCCTTTGCATCCTTGCCAATCCCGGCGTAGGCGTTCCCCAGGTCATAGTAGTCAGTTGCAAGATCATTTCGGGACATGCCCGAAACACAGGAGGAAAGCAACAGCGCTGCTCCGAGGAGTATCGCTGCAGGCAGACAGCGGAGTGCACACTTTGAGACGATGCGGCGACGCAACACCGTAGCCAACCTCACAACCGCAGCACGGTCTGCTCTATTTTTCGCACCTGGGCGCGGTAGAGATTCGCAATGTTGGATCCGTAGTCGGCAATAAGCTGAACGATATTCCGTGGAGAATCATGCGTATCAACTCCGTTCAGCCGATCTCCGGCATCCCCGAGCCCGGGAAGAATATAGGCGGCCTCGTTTAGCGCCGGGTCCATCCACAGCGTGTATACCGTGCAATCTTCAACGGCGCGGACGATACGAAGCGCACCTTTCAGCGCCGAAATAACGTTGAAACAGCGTACTGAACGGGGGCGAACGCCCTGCTGCTTGAGATACTTCACGATAGTGACGAGACTGCCGCCGGTGGCGTTCATCGGATCGGCGAATATAAGGTCCTTTCCGTGCAACGCATCGAGGTCGAAATATGAACGGTCAAGGTCCAGAACATACTCCATATCAGCCTCTTTGCGACTGTCATCACGTTGAATCCGAAACAGAGCAAACGGCGTAACGTAGCCGGTGCTCGTGTACTCCTGAATCTCCTTCGACATGATCATCGAAGGAAGTAATGCACCGCGCAGCATGACACACATCACGGTGTTCTCAAGCTCGGCATCGACATCCGGTATCTTGTGAACCGCGAAGTTCTGAACCGGTGTCACGACGGGCGTTCGTACTATGAGGTGATTCTTCTTGTGATTGGCAGGATCGGCAAATGCAAGATTGAAAAGCAGTTCGTAGGCGCGTTGGATATAGTAGACAAACTCGTGGTGCTGGGTCCGCACGTCCCTGAGCTTCGCGATAAGCCGGGAAGCCTCTCCATGGATCGATTTCGGAGTCTGGAACGAGTAGACACTGATCGCAGGCTCGGTCGACGTGATCTGTTTCATAAGATCACCCATTTCATTGTAGAGGCCGACCAGGAGCTCTTTCTCGAGCGATAGCCGACCTTCATTCTGAGATGACGCCAGCACTTCGAATGCATGACTTGCACGCGAATAGAGCAAGTCCATCTCGTCCAGGTTCTTCTTATCCCGTTCAGTCAGATACCCGTCAAGGTCGACCGCGCGCAGCACGATTCTTTCCATAAAATCCCGCCACCCCTTTTTGCTCACTATACCCGCCGGGTATTCGTTCAGCAACCCCAGACGTTTCGTTGCGGGTGGCTGGAGAACAATGCGAATCATGATATCCTGTGTCCAAGCACTAATTATTCTGGAGCGGGAGGAATTATGAAGCGAAAGGTGATCATTCTGACACTTTCGGTATTGGTGGTCGTTGGAAGCAACCTGTTCTCGTGGGGTATCGGAGCATCATTTGGAATTGACGCTCTCGGTGGGCTTCCCGGGCAGAACGTCTTGCTTTCAGTCCAGTTTCCGAAGCTGCCAATTCTCTGGGGAATAGGCGCGCATGCGAACGGCAACTCCTACAATCTGGGAGTGACTGCCGACTGGTGGCTGCTCAATCAGAGTCTCGGCGGGCCCGTGAATATCTACATCGGTCCGGGATTGTACCTTGCCCTTCCAACGCCGTTCGAGTTCGGTGCACGACTTCCTATCGGACTGAACGTCTTTCCGGTCAACTTCCTGGAGCTATTTATAGAGGCTGCCCCCGCGTTAGTGCTCGTTTCATCCTACTCCGGCATCCAAATTCCAAACTTCAGACTTCAGGGAGCACTTGGCCTGCGCTTCTGGTTTCGCTGACGAATCAACGTGAAGTAAGCTCGTCGGTTTCGGCCGGCGAGCTTTCATGCAGACATTCAACCAGGGGATCAAACCAGAGGCCGACACCGGTTAGCTCATGAATGCCACCAAGCTATCTCACCAGTAGGATTTGAACGTCGCAGACATTTGTGTTTGTTGGACCAGTCTTGAGCAGTCGACCGATCGGATCGAAAAAGTTGTAGGAATCGTTACGATTCAGATAATCCGCCGCACCTAATTCATGCTCTGCTGCCTCATTGAGAATTTCGTTGCTTGCGAACGCGCCGGCTGCGTCGGTAGGCCCATCGGTTCCATCGGTGCCCGCGCTGAGAAAGAAGACTCCATCACTGTCGGCGGGTTGACTCGCGATTTCACTGAGAAACGAAAGCGCCATCTCCTGGTTTCTGCCGCCTTTCCCTCCGCCATGAACCGTCACGGTGGTTTCGCCGCCGGCGATGATGCAGGCCGGAGGTCTCGCAAGCAGGGACCGCTTTCGAATGTCCTTTGCTATGCCAACGTAGAATTTTGCCACTTCCCTCGCCTCCCCGGTGACCTGAGAGGAGAGTATCGTCGTGTCATATCCCAGATTCTTCGCCGCAACGCGGGCCGCAAGCAGTGCCTGAGCATTCGTACCGATGAGCACGTTTGACACTTTGCGGAAGATTGGATCGCCGGGTTTCGGCGTTTCACTCAGTTTTCCTGTAGCCCCATCGCGGAGAATCTTTAGCGCAGCTTCCGGCAGCTGATCTTCCATCCGGTACCGACGGACTATCGCGAGAGCGTCGGCATAGGTGCTGCTGTCCGGGACCATCAGACCCGAAGCAATCGCGTCGAGATTGTCGCCGACCACATCTGAGAGAATCAGATTCAGGGAAACCGCGGGACTGATCGCGGTAACGAGCCTTCCACCCTTTATTCCCGACAGGTGTTTCCTGACGCAGTTGATTTCATGAATGGTGGCACCGCAGGAGAGAAGATGTCGGGTCACTTCCTGCTTCTCCGACAGAGTGAGCGTCGCGCCCGCCGCTTCAAAGGGATAGCACAATAGCGCAGAACCGCCGCCGGATATCAGACTCAAGACGAGCGTGCGCTCGTCTGCACTCCGTGCAAGCGACAGGATCTTCCGCGCAGCGTCTACCGACCTCTCGTCGGGAACCGGATGACCAGCGAGAACCGTTCTGATGCGCGACAGCTTCTCACTGTGCAGATCCCGCACCGCCACAATACCATCGTCTATCCGGTCGCCGAGCACCGCTTCGGCGCCCGCTGCCATCTTCGCGCCAGCTTTACCGCCACCGATCACGACGATTCTGCTGAATTGGTCCAGATCAAACGAAAGGCTGTCGGATTCGGTCACCACTGAGAGTCGGTTTCCCGAAAATCTGAGGTGCTCGATCATCATTGCGCGAGGATCTACCCGCGCAACCGCCGCACGGAAAATCGTTTCAAGGTCATGATACGGGTCATTCAACGTGTTCGTCCTCACCGGCAAGCTTCCGCGCCTCAGCCAGATTGCTGACAATCGAGGGAAGCGCCGAATAGGCGCGCGCCCGGCTGAAACATCTGACAGCGTCCGCATGAGTGGCGCGGTCTGCCAGGAGAATGCTGCCAAGATTGTTCCACGCCTGGAAGTTCGTCGGATCATAACGGACTGCCCCCTCCAGCGCGGCGCGCGCACCGGCCGTGTCTCCGGCCTTCTGCAATCTGACCCCCTCTTCGAAACTGCGATGACTTGTCGCAACTTCAGCGAACGTTTCAGCCCTTGCGCAGATTTCGATTCGTTCGCGGAGCAGCACTTCGTCTGAATCGGTTTCCTCTGCTGCAAGGGCTTCCGAATAGTGCTTGCCGGCTTTGTCCGCCTTTCCCCAGATGTAGTAGAGGTCGCCGAGCGTGCGAGCGCGGAGGTAGCTCTCGCCGAACAGATTCAGATCACGCAATAGATATTTCTCCGCGTTCGCGTACCGTTTCAGCCCAATGTTGACCAGCCCCATATTGTGATCCACGCCCATACCATCCGGATCGGCTTCCTTGAGTCGGCGAAAGTACCTTTCTGCACGCTCGAAGTCACCGCTCACAAAGCTGTTGAGTGCAAATCTCTGCAGAATTTTTCTTTGAATCGACAGCATAGCGGCACTCCAATGCAAGGATTTGCAATATTCCCGGCTTCCGGGATCGCCCCGGAGCCGGAATACGGCGTCGCAAAACAGTATGAATAGAGATTACTCTAATGAATGAAAATCGACAGTATGGCTACGCAGATAAATGCAACCACCCCTTCGAGCAGCGTCGCGGTGGTGTACGCCTTGTAGGAAGTCGCCACCGGCATATTCGAAAACTTGGACACCACCCAGAAGTAGGAATCGTTGGCGTGAGAGACCACCATCGAGCCGGCACCGATTGCGAGCACGGTGAGCGCGGGATTGAGACCGAGCGGAGCCAGAAGCGGAGCCATGATTGACGCCGTCGTGATAATCGCGACTGTCGAGGAGCCTTGCGCAGTCTTCAGCGCCGCGGAGATGAAGAACGGCAGAAGGATGCCGAGGGGCAATCCGGCGAGGTTGGTGTTGATGAAGGTCGCCATCGGCGATGCCTTCAGGATCGCACCAAAGGATCCGCCGGCCCCGGTGATAACCAGAATAATGGCGGCATTCTTGATGCCTTCACCTGCCCAGGAGTCGGCTGCCGTCCGGAGTTGGTCTTTTCGGACGAGGGTGAGCGCAATGAAGACACCCAACATCAACGCGGTTACCGGATCGCCGATAAAGGTGATGAACTTGGCAAGACCGCCGGCGCCGAAGGGCTTGGTTGGATAGGCGGCGATAGAGGAGAGAATAATCAGGATAATCGGTATGAGCAGTGGGAGAAATGAGTGAAGTGCTCCCGGAAGTGTCCCGTATTTCTTGAGCAGATCATCGTAGCTTTCAGCAAGTTCCGCCTTAATGTCGTACCGTTTTGCGAACTTGGTTGCCCAGATAAGACCGGAAATCATTGCCGGAATGGCAACGATGAGCCCCAGGCCGATGACTGTTCCCAGATCGGCATGCAGCGTACCGGCAGCAGCGATCGGTCCGGGCGTCGGCGGCACCAAGGTGTGGGTCGCGTAGAGACCGGTGGCAAGTGCGACAGCCATAACCGACATCGACCTTCCGGTCTCCTGTGCCAGCGCCTTGTTTAGCGGCGTCAGGATAACGTATCCGGAATCGCAGAATACCGGGATCGAGACTACGTAACCGGCGATACTCATGGCGAGCGGCGAGTTCTTCTTGCCCACCAGCTTCAGAATGGCCTGAGTCATCGAAAGCGCCGCGCCGGTCTTCTCGAGGATGAAGCCGATGATGGTTCCGGCGACGATGACGATTCCAATGTAGCCAAGCGTACCGCCGAACCCGTCCCGAATCTTTGCTACCACGTCCGTGACCGGCAGACCGATCGCCGTTCCGTAGATGAACGAAATGCTGATGAGCACGATGAACGCGTTGACGTTGAATCGTGCAGTAAAGAATATGATCAGCACAACTGCTATGAGGAGAAATAGAAGCGCAATTCCACCTGAGACCATAAACGCCTCCCTTCACTGTGTTGGTATGACACAATTGTAGGTGACAGCGGAGTGCGGAGCAACGTTCGCGGCGCACATCTTCGCCCACAATATTCGTGCAGCAAGCACAGTCCAGAGCGCTGAAATCTATCCGCTGGTCGAGTCAGGCCGCTTCAGCCGCGACGGTCGAGCGGAGGTTGATCTGAGGTATTCGCCCAGGCACATGAGAAACTCCCGGTCGCGTCCGTTGTTCAATGGATCGATGCCGAATTGCCGCCCGATTCGATCCATCCGCGATCGCATGGTGTTTCGGTGAATGCCCAGTGTAGCCGCTGCCGACTTGATGCTCATGTTGGTGAGCAGAAGCGCATCTACCGTCTCGGCCAGAAGAGAATCTGCAGATTCGCGCGCACATTCCACCGTCACGGCAAAGATGTTCTCGAATACCGAGCTCGGGATGGTACTCTGAATGAAACGGTAGACATAATCGCTGAAGTAGGCAATCTCCACGTCGAACGCTGCGTGGGCCATGAGCCACTGCGCGTGCGCAAACGATACCCGATAGTACCGGAAATCCCGCTGCACAGTGCCGACATAGACATGGAAAACCGGTGTCCGATCATTCTGCAGATTTACAGCGCTCATCAGTGCCGTGCGAAGCTGACAGACGTAGGACTCAACGGTCTGTCGAATGGCCGAAATCGTTCCTCCGTTCGCTGAATCTACCGTTTTGTACAGCAGTACATCGTGGGTCAGCGTAACAAACGAGATGTCCTGCCTCGAATAGATGGGCAGCTGCTTCATGACGCCAAGAACCTCTTCCACCTCGGCATCATCAGCGAATCGGATTAACAACGGAACCCGCAGGCAACGGTTTGAGTACCCGAGTTTCTCTGCTACCGTTTCGATATCGGTGGAGTCCGCCCCCTCTTCGGATAGCAGCAGACTCTGGAAATGGTTTTTGATGCCCTGCCTGCGTGCCATCTTCTCCTTATACATCTCATATTCGTAAATAGACTCAACCGAGGTCTTGATCGCGAACGCAAGATTGAGTACTACGTCCGGATTCCCGGTAATGCCGACTACGCCAACCGTTCTGCCGTGATGCGTTATTGGAAGATTCACGCCGGGCTTGACGCCGGCAGGCAGATTGTCGTCGGCATGCAGGATCTCGATATCTTCGCCGCCGGCAATAATCCGATAGGCGATGGCGTGGAAGTTGCCGATACGATTACGGTCGCGGCTGGCGATGATGACGCCGCGATCATCCATAATGTTTATGTTGAAATCGATGTGTGTGCTCAGTTTGTCTACAAGAACTGTGGCCAGCCGTGCATTCAACATTCGTCACTCGATTGTTCGGGGATACGCCAGTGTACGCGCTCAGGCGGACTCGTTCAAGCGCTGTTAGGCCGAAGCGATTACTCACCGCAGAACGGTTTCACTGAGGACGAAATGGCGATCCATGTTCACGTGGTTGAATGCGCACTTTCATCTCCTACGGGAGTCGAACCCGTGTTGCCGGGATGAAAACCCGGTGTCCTAACCACTAGACGAAGGAGACAGCTGTTTGCGCTTGGAAGGTATCGCAAAAGTGAGGGTTCGTCAATGGTGGCGCCCGGAAGGGATCGGCCGAACGTATGGCGCGGAGAGGAGGTCTCTTCACGTGGCTGCCGAATAATCAAAGGGAGATCGCGTGAATAGTCGGCCGGAAGTTCACGCTTGATGCCAAAAATCACGCCTTTCACCACTTACTCAATAATAGCCATTAATGTGCATTCATGCTATACTATCGCCAATGCAGCAATGTTTCACCAAGAACCGACTAAGTGCGAGTGCCTTATGAAGCGGTTCAGTGCCGAGAATCTGCTCGATGATCTCCTGGAAGGCGTGCAAATCATCGATGAGGAGTGGAGATACGTTTACGTGAACGCCGCGGCGGCACGCCACGCGCGAACTGCGGTCAATGAATTGGTCAATCGAACGCTGCATGACTGTTGGCCCGGCATCGAACAGACTCACTTCTTCACTGTGCTCAGCCGATGCATGAATGAGCGGACGCGAGAAACCATAGAGTACCAGTTCAAATACCCCGACGGAGATCTCCGGTGGTTTCGGTTGGCACTAAATCCTACAGTTGAAGGACTTCAGATACTCTCCCTTGACGTAACCGAACAGAAAGTAACGAGTCTCGAGAACGACCGCAGAGTGTCGGAAATTGAAGCGATCAATCGAATCTCGGCGGCAATGCGATCAGCGCAACGGCTTGAAGACATGCTCCAGATCCTGCTTGCGGAGACCCTCCTGGTGTTCGGCTGTACAAGAGGCGCAATATGGCTGTGGGAACCGACGACGAAGGATCTTCGGCCAGCAGCAATGAGCGGCTTCGGCGAGATGAACATTCGCAACGCGCCCGCGATCAAGCCGGGCGACGGAATAATCGGCCGAGCATTTACCACCAATTCGCCTGAAATCGGTCAGGACTCGTTCGCCAGGGTGTCCATTTCGGACAGCGGCAGCAGTAATGCCGGGCTCGAACCGCAGAGCATTGCAGTTGCCATTCGCACATCCGAAGCGCCCGTCGGCGTCTTCACGATTGGCGACATTGCGAAACGGGACTATGACACAAAACAGATCAGCCTCTTCGCAACCATATCGAACATCGCCGGCAACGCGATTCAGCGAATGAAGCTGCACGAACAGACACTTCGCAGACTAAGACATCTGTCCTCATTGAGGGAGATCGATTTCGCCATCGCCACGAGTTTCGATCTGAAGAGAAACCTTCAGACAGTTCTCAAGCACGTGTGCGAGCAACTTGAAGTTGACGCTGCCGACGTGCTGCTACTCGAAACAGGTACGGGACGATTGGAATATGCTGCCGGCAGCGGATTCAGTTCCGAAACTGTGGAAACGACGAGTATTCGAATGGGTCAGAGTGCCGCGGGTCAAGCGGCACTCGAACGAAAGGTTGTTCACATTCCCGACCTGAAAAACTCTTCAATATTCGAAAAGCTCGTTCCCTGGCAGGATGATGAGTTTGTCGATTACCACTGTGCGCCGCTCATTACCCGGGGGGCCGTGACCGGAGTGCTGGAAGTGTTCCACCGGAAGAGCGCTGACCGAGACAGAGAATGGGTAGATTTCCTCGTTGCCCTCGCGGGTCAGACTGCGATTGCGGTTGATGTCTCATCGCTTTTCTCAGATCTTCAACGCTCACGGGAAGAACTGACCATGGCGTATGACTCCACCATAGAAGGTTGGTCACGGGCGCTCGACCTACGGGACAAGGAGACTGAAGGTCACACGTTGAGGGTGACCGAGCTCACTGTACGGATTGCGCGCGCCTATGGTCTGCGAGATGAACAGCTGCTGCATGTCAGATGGGGTGCACTGCTCCACGACATCGGGAAGATGGGAGTGCCTGACTCAATACTGTTCAAACCGGGACCGCTGCTTGAACACGAATGGGCTGTCATGAAACAGCACCCCACTCTCGCATTCAATATGCTCTCCCCGATCCTGTATCTTCGGAATGCGATCGATATACCTTACTGTCATCACGAGAAATGGGACGGCAGCGGATATCCGAGGGGACTCAAGGGTGAACAGATACCGTTGGCGGCTCGCTGGTTCGCGGTCGTGGATGTATGGGACGCGCTTCGGAGCGATCGACCGTATCGTCTGAGCTGGAGCGAAGATCGTGTGCTTGAGCACATTACCGCGCTTTCCGGCACCCAGTTTGACCCGGAGGCTGTCGAACTGTTCTTGAGAACAGCCGATCCTCGAACGCGTCGGAACCGGTTGGCGTCCGACGCGAAGCAACCGAGCGGCCTTGTTTGACGTCCCACCGGGCCGTGTCATAATCCGTGCGCAGATGAAGCACCGGTTTTTGGTCATGACCACAGGGAAACGTTCGGTGACAGCCTTGAGCAGAACTTCCCGTATATCGGTTACGGTTGCGGTCACACCCTGACGATTGCCGCGAATTTGCCGGCGCCGATTCGCGGGAGGATCCAGGCGCACCTTTGTCCGATCTCAGGTGCACTCCCCGGGCAGGTGCGGTCACCGAGGCTGACTGACGCGCAAAGCGCGCATGATACAGTGGACCCTCTCAGCAATGAAGGGGCAGATAGCTGCAGTTCGGTTTACCTGGGGCTATTGAGAATCGACGGACTTCAGACCGATTCCCTCTTTCTTCGCGATATCCTTTGCCGAATTGATATCAAGCGGTAGGGCACGCGCTTTCGGCACCCGCCGGGGAACTGGTTTCCCCGACTCCACGCCGCGTCGATGCGGCTTCGGTCGCCACTTCGAGGCCAAGTGCCCTGACATTCGACGACGAACGATCTACCAACGCGGTGTGGCCCCATTCGGCAACTTCTGAAGCAAGCTGATTACTGACAGGGATTTACGAGTGAGCCGCACGGGATTCGAACCCATGACCCACGCCTTAAAAGGGCGTTGCTCTACCAGCTGAGCTAGCGGCCCGGTAGAAGCGAATCTATCAGGATCACATCCGACTGTCAAGCAAAGCTACATCCTGAAGACAAATCCTACAACCAGATTGTAAACCGATTTGAGTCCAGGCTCGGTTGAAAGCTCATCACCGTAGATTGCGGCGTTCAGGGTAAAGGCTGTCAAATCGAGGCCGATGCCGAATGAGGGAAGTCCTCGCGCGAAGCCCGCGCGCAGAGACAGAATTTCGAGCAATCGGACCTGAGCACCTGCACTGAACTTGAGAACGATATTCTCTGCGGTCGCAGGATAGAGCAGGAAGTCGAATATGTTGCGGTAATCGAAGTAGAGATCAAGCGCGTTGATGTAACGGGAAAGACTACCAAGCGGCGGTGAATACTTCACGCCGAACGATATGTCGATGGGAAACACCTCGTTTGTTGCAGCCGAAGTGGTTCCCCCGCCGTTAATGAAAGAGGTCAGCGATGCGTAGTGATTCACGATGGCGGGAGAATAGAGGTTCGTCGCACTCACCGCAAACGCAAGAGTCTCCTTCCACATCGAAAACCGTATTCCGGCGTCCACGCCTATGCCGGATGTGATGTCCAGAGGATTGTCCGTGAACGTTGCCGCATTCAGCGATGAGAGCAACGAGTCGATGGTTAGCAGGCTACCTGATACGGTGACATTTCCGATGATGAAACCCTTCAGGAGAAGGCCAATGTCAAGCGCACCGTCGACCGGGGCAATCGGAATCCTGAATGCGTATCCACCGGCAAAAAGCGTCCGTTCAGTGGTCTGGAGGCTAACAGCACCCGCGCCGGTCGAGGAGAGCAAGAGTGAGGTGTTATTGAATACTCCAAAGCCGAGGCCATGACCGACATATCCAAACGCAAGCGGTCCGCCTATGTTCAGTCCCGCGTAGAGAGAGGATACCAACGACACGAGTGATGGCGACGTCAGGATGTTCGATGTCCCGCCGAGCGCGATCCCGGCAATCGTGAATACGGGTCCGACGAGCCCGATGTTGAGCTCGGCAATGTTCAGCGTCCCGGGTACTGCCGCAAGTCCGGCAGGGTTCGAAAAGATCGTGGTGAGATCCTGCGCAGACGCGGCATGGACGCCGCCCATTGCCGAGGTTTCGGCTGACGGCATAAGAAGGTCACGCTCACTCAGCGCTTGCGCATTGATTGTCGGCGCCACCAGCAGCGCGAGAGCGATGATCGTCAGAGTAATCACCTGCGGGAGAGTGAAGATGCCCGCGTGCGCAGGGTCAGTAGAGCGCAGACTACCGCTTGAGCTGACGATAACGGATGCAACAACCGGCCGTTTCCGCATGATCTTCGCTCTTCCCCGGTGCCAGCTACGCTTTGAAGAGGCCAGCAATCCCGCTCACCGTACTGGTCGACTGGCCGGAAGCCTGAAGCATGGCCTGTGATGTATCGAAGAAACTCTTCGCCTGTACAACATCAGTTTCGGTTCCGGTAAGGTTCTGGACGCCTCCCGCCTGGTTGACCGCGGTGAGTCCGAGTGCAACAGCCACCAGCGCATAGTCGCTCGCAGTTGCGCCGGCCCCCGACGGAAGCGCAGCGAGCAACGCGGCAGTCTGGCTCACCAAAGCGGGGTCGATCGATCCGGCGGCCGAATTGATAGCCGCTGTCGTGTCCTGTCCTGCGCTATATTGAGCACCGATCCGAGCGGCCGTAGACTGAATGTTGGTGGCGCCGACTCCAAGCTCCACTGCGTACACCTTCTGCTGAGTGGTCAGGCTGCTGGTTCCACCGCTGGTAAGCGCGTCGAACGCCTGCTTCATGACAGCCGGATCACCGGAGCTCAAAGCCTGCTGGGCGTAAGCGGTCTTTTGCTCTGATGTCATGGTGGATGGATCCCTGCGAAGCGACGACAGCAGGTTTGAGGTAAATAGTTGCTCACAGCCTGACAGCGCGAGTGCAGCCACACAGACCACCGCGGCAAAAGGCACATGAATACTGACAGCTTGCCGTTTCATAGTTTTCATTATCGACACCTTGTCCAGTTTAGGGAAGAGTGTGACTTTATCGGCGCAGGCGACTAGAACTGCAGGCTTGCGTGAACCGATAAGCCGGAGTTGCGGCTCGCCCCGGTACCTTCCTGCTGGTAACCTGCGATGCCTAACTCAAACCCTGCCAGATGAATACCGAAACCGCCCGAATAGTAGTTCACCCCGATACCTCCATAGAGGTCCAGAAAGGAGAGAAGCGTAATGTGGGTTCCGATTCGCACGGTGTCCAGAAGTGTTGAGCTGCCCGCGAGAACCGGGACAAAATCGAGCACGTCCAGAAACATCTCCGCACGAAGGAAGCGACCGACGCCGCCAAAATCAGGCTGATACGAGAGCCCCGCGCCGATCCGCATCGGAACCACGTAGTCGACTGCCGAAACATCGGCGACGCTCGCGTAGGTTGTCGGCGGCAGTCCTCCGCGGCCAATGTAATCAAGCACCGTCTGGAACTCCTGAGCAGCATAATTGATTCTGGTTCCGCCGATGTCCCGCACCTGTAATCCGAATGTCAGCGCGCCGGACTTCAGCTGTACGCCGGTATCAAATGCAACGCCGTAACCGTTGAGGGTGGGAACAGAACTGAGGAGGCCAAGGCCTACGTTTCCCGCCACTACCTGTGAGAGCACTCTTTCGCTATCCGCGCTATTGAGAACCGCGTGAATGCGCGCAAACGGTCGTGCATCTACCCCAACCGAAAAATCAGTTCCGAATAATCTCGTGCGCAGCGCAAATCCACCGGTCACGGCGATTTCGGTTTGGACTTCACCGGCAAGGGAAGTTGAGTTCGCACCGTAGAAATACGCCTCGCTAACGGCGCTTAATCCGAGGCCGAACCCTCTGCCCGACAGGCCAATGAGGGCTGAAGCACCAGCTCCCAATCCCTGGGCGCCATATTCCGACGAGAGGCTACCTGCGATTCCCGAGAGTCCGAGATTCCCGGAAGTAAGCAGGTCCCAGAGCGTCGGCAACGACTCGACCGGTCGGAGGGTGAGCCATGCACCGGTCGAAAGTGCACTGAACGTGAGCGTTGGTGACGAGAATCCTGCGGGGTTTCCAAAGAGCGCATACTGCCCCTGCGCCGTGGAGAGTCCGGCGCCCGCCTGTCCATCGATGGCCGGCATATGCGGCGACAGTGGCACCTCGGCAACCTGAGTTGCCAGTGTCGAAAGGGCGATAGGAACCGCAGACGGTTCAGCCTGCGCCGAGACGGTCGCAATGATGGCAGAGAACGTTAGTGCTGTCGTGACGAAAAGAAGCGACCGCGCTCGCACAATTGTGTCCTTCATGAAGAGGTAAAATATCAAAAAACTCTATGTAGATTATACACCGAACACGTCGAAAAAACAAAGCGACTTTTTGACTCATCACTCACGGGAGACCTTCAGCCGCCGACAAGCGGTTCCACTCGGGCCTTCCCGGCGATGGCTTCCTGGTAGGATGGATTCAGTGTGAGGGCATGCGTGTACGCG
>Ga0307375_10003539_pt1 | contig 15336 bp, 11 predicted proteins | sample TR1MG_FD_202531 | JGI IMG/M metagenome (GOLD analysis project Ga0307375, IMG submission 202531) | Soil microbial communities from Risofladan, Vaasa, Finland - TR-1 | ecosystem: Environmental > Terrestrial > Soil > Coastal area > Acid sulfate soil | place: Finland: Risofladan, Vaasa | collected...
TTTGAATGTACTATCTAATTCAACATTTATACTCCTCCTTGTCATATGATCCCTTTCTCAGAAGTGGGCCAACGTTTGGAGAGCGCCAATTCAGTCCACTTTCAGGCGTTGTTTGTGTCTCTTCGTCTGTGCATCCTGATGGATATCGATTCCAATTCTAAGAAACGCAAGTATGATGACGGTTATGGGTCTTCAAGCACTGGTGATGCATCGATCAAGGCAGGCGATTCCTCTGCCGGTTCCTCCATTCCTGCGAAGAAGCCCATCGATTTGGCAGCAATGAAGGCGAAAATGGCTGAAACTAAGCGTAAGATGGAGGAAATGAAGGCCGCTGCTGCTCGTGCTGCTGAGGACAAGTCAGTTTCTTCGCCGGTTGCTTCTTTACCGTCTGCTGCGCTTCCTCTCGCCTCGTCTATCGTCGTTGCTGCGCCAACATCGTCTGCTAATGCGCGTTTTCTTCTAGAGCAACAGGCAAAGAGAGCGCGAGAGCAAAAGAAGCAAGAAAGAGAGGGTGCAGTGTTGTTCGAGTCTGGGGCGGAGAAGAAGGCGGCTTTGGATCCTTCCTTCGATCCTCGTCTCGGTCGTGCTGCTCGTTTGGAGCGCAAAGCGCGTCCATTGGTGTTCCTCGGTTCTGGAGAGTTGACGAAGCGCGCAGAGGCGCAAAACGAGATGATTGTGAGGCTGGTGGAGGAGAAGCAACAGCAGCAGGCATTGGAGGGCCATTCGATTCCACCTCCGCCTCGAAGGGCTCGTCCCTCTGTTGGCACCGTGTCTCTTGAGTGGTGGGATCTTCCATACGTCGTTTCATCTTCGTCATCATTAGAAGCATCTTCCCATCAACAGAATCAACAGAATCATCATCAGCACGAGTCGAATTCGAATGCAATGGACGTCTCTCAACAACAACAGCAACAACAACAACAACAACAACAAAGCATGACCTTTGATGTGCTGGAATTGAAGGAGGACTTGGTGAGCGCAATGATAGACCATCCATTGATGACGAAGCCGATCGCCGAGGAGTCCGAACCCGCGCCTCGCCCCGCCATGTTGACGCCAGAGCAAGAGAGGAGGTTGGCGAAGGCAAAGCGTCGTATGGCACTGGAGACGCGCAAGGAGGAGGTCTTGCTTGGTATCAGACCTGCGGATAAAGGTAGAGTGAAGATTTCGAACATGATGAAGGTGTACTCCGATTCCATTACTGATCCCACTTTGGTCGAGAAGCGCGTGAGAGAGGAGCTTGCAGAGAGAGAGGCGAGGCATCGTGCGAGGAATCAGGAGAGGAAGCTGACGCCGGAGCAGAGGAAGGCGAAGGAGGCCGAGAAGTTGAAGGAGGACACTTCGCTCTCCTCCACCGTGGCCGTGTTTCGCGTCTTGTCTCTCGCCAATGGCAAAAATCGGTTCAAAATCAAGAAGCTCACGGAAAAGAACTACCTCACAGGCGCAGCGATATATACGAGGGAGTTCGTCATCGTGGCAGTGGAAGGAGGACCGAAAGCCGTAGCCAGGTTCTCCAAGAAGATGCTTCAGAAGATTCCGTGGACGCAACCTCTTCCCCCCGCACGTCCAAACAAGAAAAACAACGCAGATGTCAAGCAGGAGAACGACGACGAGGAGGACGGTGGAGGCAAAGCAGAGACGGTGGAGGAGGAGAAGAAGGGCGCAGTGTTCGGAAAGGAGATCGACCCGGAGCTCAATCAGTGCCACCTCGTATGGAAGGGAGAGGTCGTTAGAAGATCTTTCATTGACTTTAACTTCATCATGCCGAAAGAAGGTGCCAAGGAGTTCCTGAAGAAGCTTGGAGTGCCGCACTACTTCGACGCCGCTCAATCCTTCACTGCAATGGAGGCGCTGTGAGCCCTGCTCGATCCAGTGTGCGACACCATTTGCAAACGTGTATCTCAAGAAATGCAAGCGCATATCCACCGTTTGACTCTATTGAAGAACGCATGTGATCGGGTGGGGAGGATTCGTGTTTAGTGTTACATAATGTTTCCAGAGTGTCCCTCTGATGCATCACATCGAGCCAATAGCTCTCGGGGAATACCAGGAAGAGAGAAACTGGAGGAGAGGGAGAGAGAGAGAGGCGGGAAGGGGAGTTTGTACAGAAGAGGGTAGTAGGGTGGGCATATCTCTCTCAGATCCAGATGACATAGAAAATAGAGACAAAGAAGATGAGAGAGACGTGCGTGTGTGTGAGAGAGGGAGATCATCGTCATCGGTGCTGTGCAAGACTCTGGTAGTGTTGCGCTTGTGATCTTGTGAAGTGTCCCTCGGTGTGCACGTATGCATCAGCTGTTCCGAGAGGCTTCTTTGTCGCCGAGAGTGCAGTCAGTGTTGTGAGAGGTTGAGATGTGGCGAGTGTATGTGACATGCTCCAGATGGATTCGTCGTCCAAGTGAGAATCGGGCAGTTCCATGTCTTTGATGATCTCAATCTCTTGATGAATCTCGAATGGTTTGCTGAAGTTGAACGTGTACTGCGTTCGATCATCTGTCATTTCGCAAGAGATATCTGTTCCAGCCTTGGTGTGGATGATGAGGAAGGGGAGGGCGATCTTCTCTGCGATTCCAGACGACGAGGATGATGAGGACTGTTGTTGTTGTTCTGGTGACGTTGACGTATTTGAAAGATGAGCAGAACTAGAAGTGGAATTTGAATTGGAATTGGAAGAGGATGAGGAGGAAGAAGAGGAAGGCGCATTCTGCTGATTTGATGATGATGATGATGATGCTGCTGCTGCTGCTGCTGCTGCTGATGATGATGATGATGATGATGATGATGATGATGATGATGATGATGATGATGATGATGATGATGATGATGATGGTTGCTGCTGCTGCTGCTGATGATGATGATGAGTTTGAGGAGCCTCTTGTTGCTGCTGTAAGAGTCTTTGTTGATGTAGGTGATGTTGTTCGAGTGCCAAGTTTCTCGATGCGAGGTTGCGGTAGAGCTTTTTCTGCGCGTCCAACTCCTTGAGCTGCTCCCTCTTCTGAGCGACCCTCTCCTCCCTCTGTGCCTTGTCCTTCTGCAGTGATTCCAACTCCTCTCTCGCATTCGGCAGTCCAATCCATCGAATCTCCTTCTTCTCACGCACAATAATGCCCATTGCCATCAGCACGTTCAATGCATCGTACACGCGACGACGCACAGTTTTGGATTCGCTACTCGCATTTCCAGAATCATCACCTCCACCACTGCCAATAGAACCCATAGCCTCGGAAACCAACTCGTTTGCAACCTCACGATACGTAGTAGTCCGCTTAGACTTCACCTTGTCGCACACCTGACGAGTAAGATGCCTCAGACCCTTCGACGAATCTCCTTTCGAAGACGACTTGCGACGACCTCCTCCAACCGCCTTCTCATCATCCGAATCCGAGGACTCGTCATCTGCTCTCACCTTCCTCTTTCGGTTACGAGCTGCTGGGAGCTGAATATCGGCTACGGAAACCAAAGCACAACAAAACAGGGCCATTACACCATCCAAACACAACAGAAGGGAATTCAAAGGGGGAACGGGCATAGATATACAAAGGAAGAACCAGAAAAGAACAGCGTCAGGCAAGAGGGGAGAGGAGGAAGCAAAGAGGAGGCAAGTTTCGGGGAAATGAGGACAAACCGGCTTCGATATCGCTTCAATGCAACAGAAGAACATACCAACGACTCGTGTATTATACGCGTGGCTCTGCATCAGCTCGGGCTTTTTGTGAACACTCCTTACGCGCCCTGCGAGGGGTGTAGTAGGCTGATGAAGAGTGGCTTGAGAGTGTATCGCAAGTTTCCAAACACAGGTGAGGAATTCCAATGGCAAATGGGGTTAGAATAGAGAGCTCAAGATCAAGTTGACGCAATATGGGTGTAATTATGGTGAAAGAGGGGCATGGGAGTACGAGAGACGAGGGGAAAGTACGGCACGAGATGGGGGCTAAAAGGGGAGTCACTTTGTGGCGCAGAGATGAGTCGAATCAAGGGAAATCATCAGAGGAATACGAACCGTTGAGATCCATCTCATTAAGTGGAACGAGAATGGCAAGACCAGTCGTCTGAACAACCCAGACACGGAATAGGGACTGTTGCGTCGTTGCCGCCACTCGATGGTCGGCTCCAATCATCTACAGGGAAGTTCGCGGTCCGAACTCGCCACGCCGATCGGCTCGCCCCTATCAGGTCTGTAAAGAACGGGCAAGAAGGTCATACCTAACGAACAATCCCTTGTGGATCGGGCTCTAAAACTAGGGAAATTCGGCCTGACCGAAAACCAGGGAAATTCGCTCTATACAGAGGAGAGACAGCCCCCACCAAAAGCGTTTGTGTCATCCTTGCCGTCCAGTACCTCTTCCTCCCTCCTTTGTGGCACGTCATGTCTGTTCGCCCTTATTATGTCAAGAACCAAGTTGTTGTACGTGTTTTCTCGCTTGTGTCCCTTCGATCTGCTCATCTGAAAGCGGAAAGATGGACCTAGGAATGGAACTCGGTGGACTGACGCCTCCCTCCTACACTTTCGCAGCGCGTTAACAAGGACAACTTTGAAGCTGTCGCTCGATGTACGTGATATTGTGCTTCTCCTCATGATTATGCATGCTTTGTCCCTATCATGTCTAACCGAAATGTTCCACTGGATGCGAATACGCAGGTTTCTTCTACTCCGTCCTAACGCTCCGCTTTTGGAAACCCGTTCGAGTCGAGCAGGAGAACCTGCCTGGAACCGACGTGTGGATTGTACGTAGAATGATGAATGTCGAGCGTGCGAGACGTTTTGGGTCGACCTTGTCTTTACCTCTGACATGCAAAATCGCTGACCCGAGACCAACCAACGCCCCCTTGTCCCACCACGTGTCTCTTGTGTTTTTCCCTGATGCCCCCTCGTGCCCGCCCCGCTCTCGCCCACGCGCCGCCTGCCACACGGGACGCTCACTGCTCTCACTCTGGCCCCCGCCTCTGCTTTGCTTTGTTGTGCACGTGCCATGATCCTGCTGCCACACGTGTTCCCTATTCTCTCCCCACACTCTCAGCCTGTTCCGAAAGCATACCCCACCTTCGATCTTCACGAGTCCCGCATTCGCCAATTCATCGAGAGCAACCTGTCCAATCTGCCCGAGAAGGGTATCATCACCGTCATGAAGGTTACCACGAAGAAACCCTCGCTGTTCAGCTTCTTCTCCTCGTCAGAGGTCTATGAGAAGTGGCATTTGCACTTTAGAAGAGACATTGCCATCGAGAGCGAGGACACATCAAGCCAGCTCAACTCGGTGATGCAGGAGTTGGTTGACAACGCGCTACTCGAGTCTCACGGCGGCTCCGAGGACTCCGTGGAGTTCATGATCGAGTTCTCTAAGAACGCCTAACCTGGTCTTCCAACAACCTATTGTAAGCACGCTACTGTGTGTGTTAGTGAATGTGGGGAGCGCATTTTAAGACGACCTCATGCTGTACATAGTCCCCAAACCCGCGCCAAAATTACTCACGAGTCCACGACACGCCCCGAAGTACCTCTGCCCCTCCCCTCTGTACTGTACAAATGAACACATATGTCATCCAAATCCTTCTTAAACGATGATGGGTCGTGATTTCATTCGTATAGTGTAGGTGATACATGCGCTCAGGGATCGATCTCGAGAGCTCTGGGGTGGGTTCAGGTCAGTCGCGCGGGGTGTGCGTTGACCAATCGTCTTGACCCGGGTTAAGACGCTCTAGTCTTGTTCCATTGATCAAGTAGAAGCTTTTCGTCCAGTGCGGATGATGTGAGTGCCCCTCCACCGGACGTGTGGGCCGATGCAGATGAGATTGCTCCAGAACCCAGTGAACCGATTCCAAAGTCTCCAAATAGTGAAATTCCGAAGAGAGAATCGCTTGTGATGCGGTCTGAGGCGAATGTGAACCAGTTTGGCAAGAGCGGCAAGAGGTCCCTCAGCCAATCATCCTTGTTGTTGTCCACAATGACGCTTAGAGTAGGGGAAGATGTTCTGAGCTCGATTTTGATTTGGTATTGGCTTTGGGAGTCGTCTCGAGCTGCAAACACGGAGAAGAGCACGCGTTCGTCCCAAGCCGTGATTCCAGAGAAGCACGATTGGTACGTGTCGTTATATGACCACGAGATTTGACAGTAGTATGAGCCAGATATGGAGTCGTTGAGGTGTTGAAGGGAGACTGAGTGGTCGAGTAGGAGTTTGAAGGAGACGGAGTTGGTGTAGCGTCCCCATTCTCTCGTGTAATCTGAGTACTGTATGACCCATGGAAGCGTCATGACGTGCATGTTGATTCTGTAGGGCATGCATTGTACTTCTAGGGTGAGCGAAGGCTTCTCAGCTTGAGGCACTAGGTGCAGTCGGACCATCATTTCGTTGACGTGCGTTGAGTTCAATTTGAATGCCGTGTGCCACAGTGCGGTCTCTCCAGGCTCCATCTTCAAAAACGTTGCGTGCGTTCCAACTTGCGCGTTAAAGGGCTCCAGACGACCCTTGATATCGACGAACAACAGAGTCTTTGGTACCTGGAAGTTTGTCAGGTTCGTGATTCTTAAGTAGAAGGTAATCCTAGCGAACTCAATGTTGATGAGATGATAAGCTTCCACCACGAACGGATCGGATGGCGAACTGAGGTTAGTAGGACGATCCATCTGACGCATGGAGTCGATGGCGGAGAGTGGAGGCAACTTGCTCTTGGAATACACGATCAGGAATTCATCATCGGGATGCTTATCGGCTGCCTCCTTTGATAAATACTCAATCGGAGGAACATAGGTCTTGGCGCCATCCAAACAACTCGGAGGAGGGGATGCGATTGTCGCAAGTCTTCTGCTCTCTCTATCGCCGCCTCTCGCCGACTTCTTCGATCCACTTGCAGTCTGAGTACCACTGTTGTTGTTGATGTGCTGAGCCAGGTCTGAAGATTCGGTATGAGAAGATGAAGAGTCGACGTTGTTGTGAAGAGAAGTAGGAGAAACGGATCCATTTGGAGATGAGTTGTTGTTGTTCGCATTGGAACCACCTCCATGAGGAAGATAGGAAGACGGTGGGAGCTTTGAAGTGAGTGTAGCAGAGAGATGTGCGAGGTTGTGACTCGTATCGACTTGCGAGAGTTTTGCGTAGCGATGCACCGACACGGGATCGTCGTGTTTGTACTTGATGATCGATTCTATGTAGTGCAATGTAGCGGCAAGGCGTGGGTTGTCGAGAGGAGCACTTCCCTTCTCATCATCGGCAATGGGGTCGGAAATGGCTGGATGCTTCGACAGCATGTGTAGCAACTGTACCAACACCTCCATGTCTGCAGGCGATAGATTCGTCTTGCACAGTTGATCTACTCTATATCCCAGTGAGCGATCGGTTGTAGTGCTGCCTGTGACATCCAAAAACGCCAAGAAACGCTGTTGAGTCGCCTTGTACAACGTGTCGACCAGTTTGTTGTTTCCAATGTCAGAAGCATGCTTCATAATCACATAGCAGAATCGAAGACACACAGGATCGCTCTTCAACGACAATGCACTGTCCAAGACCTTGGTCAACAGTTCGCGCATTTGAGGCTTGGAATGCTTGCTTCTAGCGAGAGCTTGCCCAACGGTATCAACAAGGTAAAGATAGGTGACGTAGCAGTAAGTGCGGACATGTGTGCGCCATTGAAGAAGTTTTGTGAGGTTCATCACAATGAGGTACAGAACGTCGCGCCACTGCCTCAGCCTTTTAACTGCGCTTGCCGCCGACATTGTCGTTATGGTTCTCGGTGATATGTAGTCCGCCGATTGTCCAATGGCGCTTCCTCCAGCATTATGCGAATTCGAGGTTGAACTGCTTGAGAAGAGAGACGATTGAGGCTGTTGGAAGGATGAAGAGAGTCGCTTCGATCTTGAGGATTGGTTCGTTGCAGTTGTCGAAGAAGACTCCGAATCTGAATCGTGTTTGCTCTTGCCATGATCTCTGGCATCGCTTAGTGAACTGACATGTGAATTGGCTTGTACGAGTGCGTTCCAATGCTCCCAGACCGACTTCATGATCGTTCCCATCAAGTCCTCTCGGAAGTGGTTCTCCTCCACATTGGGGATGATCGATTGTATCCAAGTATGTTTGAAGAATGCAGAGAAGAAGGCGACAGGCTCGAGGCTGCCTTGCTCGCAGAGCTGGATGGGAATCTGTACGAGTGAGTAAAACGCTGCCACGCGATGTGCGGACGACAATTGTAGCTTGTAGATGTGCTGCAGTGCGAGAATGAGGACTGGCAGGAGAACGCCAGGGGAGAGGAGGCGGAGCGCGGTGATGAGGACAGGCATGATGCGACGGATGACGGAGCGGGCGGAATCTCTCGAAAGCAGTCCAGTGAGAGCTCTGCAAGCGGCAAGAACCCATCCAGGATTCATGTTTGCATCAGCCTGAGTGATGTATATGAGATTCGAGGCGGCTTCAAAGACGAGCGCTTCGTCCTTCGAGTAGAGCAGAGGAAAGAGGAATGTCTCCACTACTTCTCCAATGACGTGTTTCGGACTTGTCATGAAGTGCACTTGGATGTTCGAATGTTCACCAGTCAAGGGTTCTAGTTGGCGCAGGAGGCAGCTGAGGAGCAGGAGTGCGGGGGGCAAGTCCGCCGTGTCCAGCCATCTGCATCTGTTGACGAATGAGTAGATGTGTGGTAGAATCTTGACGAAGACGATGTGGCCAAACTTTTCCAGGGACGAGGCGGACTTGGAGACGACGCTGAGGTTCTGAATGTTCGAGGCAGAGCGAGGCGAGAATCCTCCCAGTGCTGCATACGTCGCAGCAGCAGTGCCAGGAGTGAGTGGCGCAACTTCAGGTTCCACGACAACGGATTGAAAGGCCTGGTGGGAGCGACCAGAATCGCCACTGGAACCGTCAGAGAAGGAGGCGTCGGAGGCAGATGATGTGGAGTACTTCGTGGGGATCCCCGCGTCATTGGCACGATGGCGAGAGTTACGATACAAGACGGCACAGAGAGTGGACACTGCTTCCAGCGCAACCGTGAAGGCACGACGAGAAGGATCGTACAGAATGCGATCGGAAAGCAACGACCACCCAGCCAAGCAAAAGCTCTTCATTGAATGCAAACCATCTGTTCTGTGTAGAAGAAGCGTAGATACAGATTGTAGGGCAGCACAGCGCAACTGAACGTGGAGCTCAACCTCGGCAGCGGAGGGGTTCACCGCTTTCGGCAGACTGCGACCCAATGCCAACAAATCGACACCAGAACTGAAGAAGTCGACAATCAACGAGGGAGGCATATGCTCAAACAACTTCACAGCTGCAATCTTAGCTTCCATGTCCTGACCGTTCAAATCGTTCAAAATGAAGCCCAAAAGCTTTGCCCTGCGCACCAGACACACGCAACCAAGTTCAGAAACAGCAAATGGCGACGAACATGCATAAGGGAACACAAAGAGACACAAAATAGGTGAGCAACACGGGGTCACAAGAGAGGGAGGACCGACGGAAAGTGCGCCAAAGATTGGGGCGCGCAAAGCGAGTAGAGCGTACCACTGATCGGGAGTCAGAGTCATGCCCTTAATAGCTGCGTAGACCAAATAGCGAACTTCCTTACTTGCGTTCGGACCAGTCGTCAAACAATGCTAGAAAGAGGGAGATCCGAAGAGGCATCGGTTTCACAACCAAGTCCCGCTGTTTTGTCAGTCCATCCATTGCTTCCTGCTGCAAGAACCTGAAAAGGGGGTACAACAATGACGCGCCGAGGCATAGAGACAGAAATGAGTCCAAAGAGTGCAAAAGAAGACCAGTTGCAGACATAGAAAGGGGGAAGAGGTTCTCCGAGAACGGATTCAGCTTCAACGTACCTTGTGCAACACATCGAGGTAGTGAGAACATTCCTTGCCATTGCATTGCTCGAATAGTAGCTTGTGAAGAGCAGGAATCTGCTTGAGAGGATCACCAGACGACAAATCAGCAAAGTGGACGTCTGCAAAGGCTGCAGTGTACTGCGGCAGAGCGTCCCCTTCCATCCTCAGAATCTAAGGAGAACAGAGGAGCGAGCCACCAACACAGAACCGGGATAACGGAGGAACTGAGCATGAGAGGGCTCACAGCTGTTTCGGGGGTCATTCTGCCAATCTCTCTGTGCGATGTCGTGTTCGAGTGGAGAGAAACGACGCGAACACGCCACAAGGTGGAGGACGTCTGGTAAGCTCCCCAGTGCATTTGTATTTTGCGATACATACTGGTTTTGCAAACTATGTGTAACCAACTCAAATGTGCTTGCCGCACATCTACAAACCCTGACCTGGAAGTCAGGCGCGACGGTTCCTACCATCCAGAGCCCAGGATTGGGGTGTGCTGGCGGTGAGGCAGGTTGAATTGGGTAGCCCACTTGTGTGCAGAGGAGGAAATGGGAACAGAACAGGGAGTCGCTACTGGAAAAACTGTCGAGAGGAGGATGGGAAAATTCCTGGTGAGCGGCTGAACTTCGAGCGCGAGGCCGGTGGGGATCGCAGTTCTCCTAGATCACTCGCTACTGCGATCCCCGCATTTACACAGCCGTTACACATGTCTTCAGAACATACTATCTCCAAGGTACGAACTCCTTTTCTGTTTGCCATTGGCTCCTTTGAGTTGCTTGTGGAATAGCGTGCCGAAGATCCTGGCACTGACCGTCCACCTCATACTTCCCTTATTCCTCTCTTGCCATCCCTAATTCGTTCCCCTAGATTACCCGTTCCCAACAGAGGTCCTCTCCTTCTTCATGGGAGGAGTCTATGAGCTACTCGTATCGCGATGCGTGGCTTGCGACGCCGTCTTCGGATTTGGTCTCGAGCCCCGTCGCCGCTCTCTCTCTTCTTTCTCAAAATGTGCTGTTCGACGAGTTCGAGGCCGACAAGTTGCACTCTGATTCGCGCTGGGATGAGCTGTTGAAGCAAGTTGAAGCTATGAATGTCGACATCATTGGTTTCCAAGAGGTAAAGGCGACGTTTTTGGAGAAGCTCTTGGCTTGCGCCTGGGTCCGCGAATCTTACTACATTTCCTGCGTTGATGGCATTCATATTACGCCCTATGGCCAGATTGTGATTGCCAAATTCCCGTTTAAGGTATCCTACTATGAGTATTCGTCGCATAAGCGAGTTGTGGTTGGAACGTTCCGTTTGAATGATCGACTCGTTCACGTGCCATGTGTTCACCTCGTCAGCGACCACGGTAAGGGCAATTTGGGTGCTAAACGTCTTGCTCAGATGACCACTATCTATACGCGTACTGTTCCGGAGTTTTCAGACGCTATGGAGAAGGACAATGGCTCAGATACGATGATCATTGGTGACTTCAACATGGGCGATGGTGGCGAAGGCGAAGCGTTGTCCATTCGCTCTGATTTTGTTGATTGCTGGAAGTTCTTGAACGGCAACGATCCTGGATACACTTTTGATCCCGAATTGAACGCATTGGCTGCCATTACAACCAAGACAGGCGTGAGAAGGCGTTACGACCGTCTCCTCGTTCGTTCCTCTCAATACCATTGGCAGGTCCTCTCCTGTTCCCTCGTCAACACCGAATCCCTTCACATCACTACTCTTGCCGACGGAACTTCTGTAAGACTACCCGTATCCGATCACTTTGGACTGCTCACGACGCTACAGTTCGTCTGCGATGAATCCGAGCGCTCCAGACTCGTTTCTTCCCGCGTCAAGACCCTTGCGAAGGATAAAGAGGCTGCAAACTCTATTGGCGCGTTCTTGGTAGCCGAAAGGATGATTGAAACGAGAGAGGAACTCATGCGGAGACAAAACGCGTTGCAATTGCTTCACGCGTTCATTGCTCGCGCATGTCCGTCTCAGGAGGGCTTCCATTTGGTACCTGTTGGCTCATTTGGACTTGGCGTGCAAACACCGACCTCCGACATCGATGTGTTGTGTGTGAGCAGTTGGAATACAGGAGACTTCTTCGCGTCTCTTATCCGTTTCTTCCACTCTGAGGCTCGTAAAGGCCGAGATTCTTCTTCTTCCTCTTCTTCATCATCATCTTCTGCGTCTTCCTCTTCGCATAGCAACGCGCTCCCCGTCGTCGCCACTCCAAGGCTCGTTCTCGACGCTCTTGTGCCCGTTATCAGTGTCACCATCCTCAATGTTCCCATCGACATTCAATATGCTCAAGTTCGCAATGTGAGCAACTTCACTCGCTCTGGATTCGACTTGAACAAGTTGCTGATTGAGGCTGAGACACGTCCTGAAGTGCGCAACCAATTCGATCAGGCCTCTCTCCTTGCTGCTCAGTCTGCTCGCGCCGTCTCCGTGCTCTTGTCTCTCATCCCCGATCTTCCTACCTTCCAAAAGGCGTACTTGTGCATTAAGCGCTGGGCCGAGGCCAAAGGACTGACGTCAAATCGCCTTGGCTTCCTGGGTGGTCATGCCTGGACAATCATGCTCGTTCGCGTCGCACAGACCTCTCCTCGCAACATTAGCGTCTTTGGACTCGTGCATGCCTTTTTCGAAACCTACGCCAACTGGGACTGGAGAAATCACTCAGTGAGCGTGTTGCTCAAGGGAGGCCTACCGATTCCCTACGCTCATGTGTCCAAGAAGGAGCCAGTGTGCGTCGTCACGTGCACGCAGCCATATAAGAACATCACTCGCAACGCCACGCACTCCTCGAGACGAGTGCTCATCGCTGAACTGCAGAAGGCGCACTCCGCTGTCGTTCTCGGTGGAAACCCTCTCGACTTGCTCACTCAACAGCTCTGGAAACCTGTAGATTTCTTCAACGCCCACTCTTCCTACTTGCAAGTGAACTTCTCGGCTGCCACCTACAGAGAATATGCGCAATTCGCGGGACAAGTCGAGTCCAGACTCGTGCAACTTCTGCTCCTCCTGGAGTCCACACCTGTCGTTCTGGCTCGCCCATGGCCAACACGCTTCGTCTACAAATCGTCGTCGTTCTTGTACGGTGGCTCGTTCTTCATTGGACTCTCGACCATCAAGGAGAATCTGAGGGAGAAGGATCTCGCCTCCAACAGCCACCTCGACCTCGCCAAATACGCCGATGACTTCATCAAATCAATCGAGCGATGGGCTGGATTCTCCCACGAGAACATGAAGATCACCATCAAGCAAAGAACGAAGGAATCGCTGATTCGATCGCCGCCCACACCTGAGACTTCCTCAACCTACCCTGCCGCAGCCATTGCCGACGAAGACGAAAATGAAGGATATGACGAGTCTGATGAAGATTCACCATCTGAAGAGGAAGACGACGCCAACAACGCTACAGCAGCATCCTCATCACACGGAAACGCCGCTTTTTCATCTGCGTCTTCCTCTGCCTCAAAGACCAATCCCAACAGCAACCACAACAACGCTACTGCAAAGAGAGGCAAAGATGCGGAGAATGGAAATGCCCAAGGAGGAGGAAAGGCCGGGAAGAAGAAGGGTCGTCGTGGAGAGGAAGACGACGCTGCTCCCCAAGTGCAGAAGCGCCGCATGAAGACGAGCGAAGAGTGCATCAACTGGATTAGGCACGATGGAAGATTCAATACCGAGGAGTTCATCATCTCGTACGAAGATCGTTTCGTGGGACTCATGGAAGTCGCTCTCGCTGAGTTCGCCACCGACCAACAATCGGAAGTCTTCATCCCCATGCACAGAGTTTGGCTCATTAAACAGAACGGTCGTATCGTTTGGGATCGCAAGAACCGCATGGATGTTGTCGGAGCAGAGTTCAGAGGTACTCCTCACTGAGGGCCACCACTTTGCCCCTCCATTGTTCCTCAGACCCCCATTATGTGGTGTCCAATGTAACAAGCAAGTGTACCAGGAGAGTTTTGGAACATCATGTACATTGTTGAGTGTGATTCGAGCGCTTGAATTGGAAAAGCATAGGATTCGTCCTCGTTTGTTGTGCTGTGTGTTAGCAGAAGTGGAACCCAGGTCCCCTTCCATTTGCACGCAATAGGGATGCCAAGAATGAAAGGAAGGTCTGTTGTCCAGTGACAGCTCCAGGAGGCGCAGGATTGGTACGCTCGCTCTTCACAATGAAATGTCCGTATCCAGGCGTCTCAGGACCCACTGCTTCTACGACTATGATGTGTGCTGAGAGTCTATCGTCTGCTACCAATCTAGCTATCGTTTTGTCGAATCCTAGTGTGTGACCAGCGAGTGCAGCGCATGCCATGGTGTTGACGTTGTTCGGCGCCAGAGGGCACAGAGCTCTGACTGGGCCCTCGTAGATGACGTTCTCTTGCCCTGAAATGTGATTCTTGACCAATTCATCCAAGGGAGCGAGTACTTTGAGGGATGTTGGATGCTTCTTCATCGTGACGGAGAGCGATTTAAGTGTTCCAAGATCCGCCATCTTCTGGATGTCGTCTGCTCCCCACAGTGCACCTGAAGGGATGTATACGCCATGTTTGCCGTGATTAGCAGCCTCTCTCAGCTTGGATTCGAAAGACTCGTCTGCCAAGGCTGTAGGAGAGCCGATGAAAATGTCCGCGTGCTCCAACATCGAAAGTCCATACTCCTTCGCAATGTCGGGATGAGATACCTCAGCAATCACATCCACATGAAACTTCGATACGTCTTCCAACTTTTCCAGAACGAGGGACGAAGGAACAGGCGAAGGACCGGCGTAAGACATGATCTTGTCCTTGGTTCGGTTCCAGACGAAACCAACTTCCAAATTTGAGCTCACCAAGGCATCGGTGCAGATCTTCTCGTAGAGAAACTGGCCAAGATGTCCAAATCCTACAATTCCAACTCTGAACTTGTGCGAGGAAGAGGCCATTGATGCAAGAGAGGAACTGATCGAACTGCAGCTCACTTTCCGCCCTGGACACCAGTTTGGCTCTTGGTCTCGCAGATGAACACTCCCTCGATTTCGCAATGAGTCACTTAAACACTGGTTCTTCCAAGGATGAGGACGTTGCAGATGATGACTGGGATGGGTTGGACGAGAATGAAACGGTTCCAGCTCAACCTAGCCGGTACGCAGCCACAATGCTCCTTATTGCTTCTGTTTCCCATTTGAACACATGTCTTCATTGTCTTATTTGAGATCACCGGGCAACTAACGAATTTTGAACCGGTTGTGCGCTGAAAATGGCAGAAAGAGGGGCGGATTCTATGATGACTCGTTTTCTCAAGTGAAGGCTATGATTGGTGGTTCTAAACCGAAGAGAGGGCGTCCTTCTGGAGATTCTGATTCGAATAGGCGTTACGGAGAGGCGACGGAGCTGTTTGTGGACGGTAAACTGGAGGAGGCTCGTACTCGTCTCATGTCTCTGATTGCTGACTATCCTTCGATGTCTTCCGCCTACCGCACACTTGGCTTGATTCAACAAGAGCTTGGTGAGTATCAAGATGCTGCTTCGAGCTTCGAATTCGCTGGTGAGAAGTCG
>Ga0307375_10003540_pt1 | contig 15333 bp, 13 predicted proteins | sample TR1MG_FD_202531 | JGI IMG/M metagenome (GOLD analysis project Ga0307375, IMG submission 202531) | Soil microbial communities from Risofladan, Vaasa, Finland - TR-1 | ecosystem: Environmental > Terrestrial > Soil > Coastal area > Acid sulfate soil | place: Finland: Risofladan, Vaasa | collected...
ATGCCGCCGCCGCAGACCAGCAGGTCGAAATGTTTTCCCGCCAGCAGGGAAAAATCGCGTTTCAACCGTTCCTCTGGTTTGCGGACCTGATCTGCAGCGCCTGTTGCGGCACATCGCTGATCAGGATATCGACGCGATATTCCAGCGCCCTCGAGATTTCCGCATCGCTGTTGCAGGTGTAGACCGCGATCAATTTACCGTGGTCTCGCAGCAGCCCGATCATGGATTCGTCCAGCGACTTGATCGGCAGGCAGAGTCCGCGCAGAAAGGCTTGTTCGGCCAGCACGCGTTGTGCATCCGCCAGGGTCTGGTCGGTTTCGAGGTTGTACACCAGCGGGATTTCGGAATCACAGCGGTGGGCAAACACCAGGCTGGCAAGATTGAATGAGGAAACCATGATGGCATCCTCTTTGGCTGCACCGACCATTTCCATGGTCTGTCGGATCTTGATTTCATGGCGACTGACCGGTTCCCAGTCGCGGTTCTTGATCTCAAGCAGCAGGCGGCAGCGCATGCGGTATGCATCCAGAAATTCCTTCAGGCTCATGATGCCTTCCGGTTTCGCGCGCGCAGAGAAATGCGCTGCGAAGTTCATCGCCTGCAACTGCGCATAGTCGAAGTCGTCGATGTGCTTCAGGGGATGACCGAGCTTGCCGAGGAAACGGTCGTGCCACAGCACCGCGACTTCATCGCGGCTGAGCTGCACATCCGTCTCGATGCCGTCGATCGGGTATTCAAGCGCCTTGTCGAAAGCCGAACGGGTATTTTCCGCCGCCTCCCGGTTGGCGCCGCGGTGGGCGAAAATTAATGTTTTTTTCATGGTAATTCGTGCCATCGGTCAGGTTACATTATGAAGGCCAACGACCAGCCAGGCCGTCAATCCGAAACCGGCATTGTAAACAGCGTGGACCAGCATGGCAGGCCAGACGCTTCCCAAACGCTCGCGCAGGTGACCCAGCACCAGTGACGGCCCGGCCCACACCCCGACGGGGTGGCGCATGTACGCACCGGCCCGCACCAGCGTGGCATGCGTATCGTGCAGCCATGCCCACCAACCCGGGCCGGGGCGCTGCAAGCCGCATTCCCGGGCCAGCGTCGGGTGCGAAGATTGATCCGGCAACTGAGATATATTGCATATCGTCGCATATCGACGCATGGCGCGCGAGAAAGGATTAAAAAAGGGCACCCGTCTGGGTGCCCTTTCAATACGACAGCACAGCTTTCTCAACAGCTGTTCAGTGGACGCACAACCAGTGGCGGGACGGCCAGGCGTTCACCGACATGCTTACTTGAGCACTGTAATACCACCCGCTCCGGCAGCCACGTATACCCGACCGTTGTTGATCGCGGTGCCGCCAGCCCCACCGATGACTTCCTTGACGGCCATCAGCTTCGGATTCGCCGGGTCGGTCCAGTCGAGTTTGATCACACCCGCTTCAGCGTAGGCCACGTAGAGCAGCAGCCTGGAATGATTGCGCCACACCTGACCGGTCGCGTCGCGGTACAAGTTGGGGAAGTATTGCGCCGTCATGTGCTGCGCGCCGCCGGCCACGCCTGCATATTCGGGATGCAAGGGGTCAAGCTGCAGCTTGTAGCGAGCCACTGCGGTAGGCCGGCACTCAAGTCCCGAACTGTTCTTTTTGTTGGGGCTCAGCTTGGTCACATCCGTCACAGTAGCGCAGGCACCCGGTAGCTGGCCGGACGGCACCACGGGCGGGTTGGTCTCCGTAACCGGCTGGATCAGTGAGGCCATCGAATAGGCCACGATACCGTAGCTGTCGTAGCTGACGTAGGCATAGTCGCCCACAATTTGCACGTCCACACTCTTGCCGTCGGCGGATCCAAACGGATTGTCAACATCGGACTTCATCGGCTCGAAGGTCTTGATCAGGGTCATGCCGGGCTTGATACCGTTGTCGAGCAGGCCCGTCATGTCCACCACCGAGATGCCGGAAGAACCGGCGGCCACCACGGCATACTTGCGGTTGTTCGCCGAGTTGGTCCACAACTTGACCGCCGCCGCACGGCCCAGCGGGGCTTGCCCGGTCACCGTGCCGCCCAGATTGGCCACGATATGCGTACCCGACATGTTCGCCGGCGCCGACACGTCATACACCGTCAGGCCATTGCTGCCGTCGGCAACGATCGCGTAGTTGCCATAGAAGGCCACGCCATAGGCATGATCCTGGCCGTTGATGCCGCCAAGATTGCCGCCCGCTTCCGTGCTGTGCTCGTAAATATCCGTGGGCAACACTTTCAGCAGCGATGGTGCGCCGACTCTCGCCGTGCCGCCGGTCACCGCCGACACATCCACCTTGCGCAGGCCCACGCTCTGGTTCAGCACAAAGGCCTTGGTCGGGTCGCTGCCAAACGCCACCGAAAATGCGTGCGGCGCCGGGTAGATGGTCGTGCCGCTTGAGTCAGTGGTCGGGTATTCGCTTTGCAGGGTATTGGCAACCAGTTTCACGTTGTCATTGGCGATGTTCCACACGCTCATGCCGTGCGGTCCATCCGCCAGGTACAGGAAGTTGCCCGATACAGCCAAGCCTTCGGCATGGCCAATGGCGATCATCTGGCCGGCTGCACCACTGGCGTCCGCACCCACCTCGTCGGTGCTGACCATAATCACCGGATCACTAAACCGGCTGGCGACGGCTTTACCGGGGGTGGCCAGGTCAATGATATCGACGAAATTGACGCCGCCGGCACCGGAGGATTCCACCACGTCAACCTGGCCTGAGGCAGCGGTATCCCTGACCAAGCCAGGAACACCGCTGGCAGCCATCGGCATCATGAACAACTCACCGCCGTGGCCGTTGAGTTCACCCGTGGCCAGCATCACCGGCGCGGTGTAGTTGCCGCTGCCATCCGCGGTCAGGAATTTGGGCACTGCCTCGTCGCCCACCAGCACCGGCGTCATGTCATAGGACTTGACGAACTCGTAATCGGGCCAGAATGTCGCCGGATTGGTGTCATTAACACTGGTGAAGTTTCCTCCACCGTTCTTCCAGTTGGCTGCTGGATCATCGGCGCCGCTGACCACCACCAGGCCGGCAAAGTGGTCGGTGTAATAGGCCCGGTAGTTACCGTTATCGTCCACTACGCGCACGTCTATGACGCCAGCGTCCTTGAGCATGCCCGCGCCGTGGTAGGACAGAATGCTTTTCGAACCAGAACCACCCGAACCAGAACCACCCGAACCAGAACCCGAACCACCCGAACCGGTCGGCTCGTCCGGGCCATGCGCGGGCGAGGCCGGCACGTAGCCGAGGTAGGTCGGCTTTGTCGTTGATGTTGCATTTGTCACGTCCACCGCCACCAGACCGCCCAGCGCGTAGGCGATGTAGGCGATCGTCTTGCTACCACCGCCACTTGTCGGGATATCTACCACGTCCATGGTCAGCGCGTTGTAGTAGTACTTGCCGTAGCGGTCGAACTCGGCCCAGGGATACCACGTACCACCAGACTTGCTCCCTAACTCTTGCGCGGCCTGCAGATAGGTGGGCATGCCGTCGGCATCAACGCCGCCGCTTACCACGGAATTTGTCGCCGCAAGGGTGGAGTTGGGGCAAGATATCTTTCGTCCCGGATAGCCGAACCAGTCTTCCTGTGCGGTATTGCTACAATCGGCATACAGGTTATAGGCACCAGCGGGCGCCAGATCAACCGGGTTGTATATCCCGATACCGAGAAAACCCAGCGCGGCATAGAGCTTGCCGCCGTGCATCTTCAGGCTGAGCGGACCGCCCCATGGATTTTCCCCGGAATATTTCAGCGTCCACACCTGAGCGCCGTCGATGGGAAGAGCGCCATCGGCGGTGGCCGTCATCAGGTTCGACAGACTGGTCTTCTGGATGCCGAAAGCGGTATTGGCGATGAACAATTGGTCGTCGGTGGTGTCGGCAGGCGTGCCGTTGTCATCCACCAGCAGGTCATTCACCGGTCCGGATGTGTGCAACGTCGCTGGCTCGGTGAAGATCGTGCCGCCGCCATCCGAGTAGTCGTACACGGGCGTCATGTAATCCACCGTCATGGTGCGCACGTAGACCATGGCCGCCGGGTTGGTGATGTCCACCACGCCGATGCCCTTGCCGCCCATGGACAGCAGGGCGTAGTTCTTGCCGCCATAGTTGTTGACCACCGCGATGTGCTCGATATAGCCGGGCACCTTGATCTCGGTGACGGCGCCTTTGGTCATGCCGACGGGCGTCGCCGCAAAGCGGTTGGCCATGCTGTACAGCGTCCAGTCCTTGGCAGTGCCGTCGGTGTACAACGCGACGGCCTGCGTGGCGCCACCGATCTGTGTGGCCAGCGTGCCGATGCTGGCTTCAACGACGATGGGTATTCCGGACGTCGAAGATGATGAGCCGGTGCAACCTGCCAGCAGCAAAGCCGCGGCTGACGCTGCGACCAGACTGGCCACCTGCATGCTATGCCTGGAAAGGGATTTCAGTTTCGAACTGATATACGTATTCATGACAAACTCCTAACCTTATTTATATTTGATTGCCTTAACACTTACCCAGTTGTACCAGCTGGCGCTGAAACGAATGAATTCGCACCGGCGCAACACAGCAATACCTCCATGTCTATATAATCATATTCTAATACTTAATTACATTTTGTTACAAGTAAATTACAAAAGAATTTGCTTTTTACATTTTTTTACAATTTATACTCATAAAAAATGATCTACAAGTAAGTACGGATACCTATAAAAATAAATAAGTTGATTCAGGGTATGGACTATTGGGGGTTTCAACAGAAATGTTCCGCATAATTCGCTTCTCCATACATGACAACCAAGAAAAACCATGCGCCATCCTCTTGCCAAAACCGTCACCCCCCGCGAAGTCTGGTCCTGGGCGATGTACGACTTCGCGAACTCCGGCTATACCACGGTGGTCATCACCGCGATCTTCAATGCGTATTTCGTCGCGGTGGTCGCGGACAACCAGCCGTGGGCAACCTTCGCGTGGACCGCAGCACTGGCGGTCTCCTATGCCGCGATCATGTTCACCGCGCCGGTGATCGGCGCCTACGCTGACGCGTATGCAGCCAAGAAAAAACTGCTCGCGCTGACCACGATCGGCTGCGTGGCATTCACCGCGCTGCTGGCATTTTCCGGGCCGGGCAGCCTGTGGCTGACCATCATGCTGATCGTGCTTTCTAATTTCTTCTACGGCAGCGGCGAAAACCTGATCGCGGCCTTCCTGCCGGAACTGGCGACCGGGCGTTCGCTCGGCAAGGTGTCCGGATGGGGATGGAGCCTGGGTTATGTCGGCGGCCTGGTCAGCCTGGGCGCCTGTCTGGCGTACGTGACCTGGGCGCAGGCGCATGGCCGGCATGCGGCGGATTTCGTGCCGGTCACGATGCTGATCACCGCCGCGCTGTTCGCGCTTTCCAGCCTGCCCACCTTCCTGTTCCTCAAGGAACGCGCTGTGCCGCAACCGCACCGTCAGGGACTGAACCTGGCGCAGGAATCATTTTCCCGGCTGATGCAGACCCTCAGGCATGCGAGAGATTACCGCGACCTGCGGCGCTTCCTGATCTGCACGGTGTTCTACCAGGCCGGCATCCAGGCGGTGATTACGCTCGCGGCGATCTACGCGCAGCAGGCGATGCACTTCACCACCCGGCAGACCATCATGCTGATCTTCGTAGTGAACATCACTGCCGCGGTCGGCGCATTTTTGTTCGGCCACTTGCAGGACCGCATCGGACATATCCAGACCATCGCACTGACGCTAGTCGGCTGGATCGTGATGGTTGTAATGGCATGGGCCGCACAGGGCCCGGGGATGTTCTGGTTCGCCGCCAATCTCGCGGGAATCTGCATGGGCTCCAGCCAGTCCGCAGGGCGCGCACTGGTCGGTTTGTTGAGCCCGGCCACACGGCGCGCCGAATTTTTCGGGCTGTGGGGACTGGCGGTCAAGCTGTCGTCGATACTGGGGCCGCTGACATACGGGCTGGTCAGCTGGATTTCGCAGGGTGACCACAGGCTGGCGATATTGATCACCGGCAGCTATTTTGTCGCGGGGCTGGCGATCCTGTCGGGGGTGAATGTCTGGCGCGGTCGCCGGGCAGCGCTGCGCTCACCGGCTTGATCACGGCAGCTGCTCGATGAACTTCTGCATGGAAAGCTCAAGCGCCACAAAATGCGGGTTGTACATAAGGCGGCGCATGATGCCCGCCTGAAGGTTTTTCACCGTCACCTCGCCTTGAAAATCCTGCCCGGGATAGCTGAGGCAAGCGGCGTATTTTTCCGGGTCATGCGGATAATAATGCACGCAATTCGAATACTTTCCTGCCCGGCCGTAATACTCGTCCTCGGGCGACATCACGATCGCCGTGTGCGCGGAACTCAACACTTTTTGATCGGGAACCACGCTGTTAACCAGCTCCAGCCGGTCTGCCGGAATGCCCGGAGGCATCTTGTCCGGCTCGGTGGTGTAGAGCACCAGCTTGCTGCAGGGATGGCGTGAGCGCGCGATGAATTCGAGTATCACCGAAGTCTTGACGGTCATGTCATCCGCACTTGCCGCGATGAACACCGGAATGTCCAGTGCTTGCCGCCGCAACAACGCATCAAGCGTCCTGGTCAGCGCATAGGCTTGCGCGGCAGCATTCTTGGTAAAGGACTCGTACTTGTAAATGTCCAGATCCGGCTTGATATCCACCCATTTGGCCGTAGGGATCAACCAGCTGTACAGCTTGTGCAACTTGGCCAAAGCCGCCCTTCGCGTAATCTTCAGCGCGGGGGAAAACAGGAACAGGCCGCACACCCGGTTGTCGCGCAGGCTCTGGTAGACACTCAGTGTTGCGCCGGTGGAGTATCCCGCCAGATAGACTTCATCCACCTCTTCGGCCAACTGATACGCGCCATAAGCCACGGTCTTGGCCCATTCCTGCCAGGTCACATCAAGCAGATCACCCGGTTGCGTGCCATGCCCCGGCAGCAATATTGCCATCACGCGGAAACCGCGCTGCCGGAAGAACTCGGCCAGGTGGCGCATCGTATAGGGGGAATCGCTCAGGCCATGCGTGAGCAGCACGCCGCGACGGTAGGTTTTGCTTTTCCCGCCGGGGAAACCGGCGGGCGGATGCAGTTCGAACGGCGCATTGCCTTCGACTTTCTTGTCCAGACGATCAGCGCCGGTGTGAGCCTTGCCGAGCATGAACCGGTTGCGTGCCGCATATTCGGCAAACGCCAGGCGGTCGCCATTGAAGCGCGAGTTCAAACCGGAGGGCTGGCGCCGCCTCTCAAGCCGCGGTTTTGCCATGTTTACTCACCTGCACATTTCGCGATTGCTGCGTCAGTCTCCAGTTTCAGGCAATGTCTGAGATCAAGATTTTTCGGGCGCACCGGTTTGCTTTTGGCCTTGACCGGCGCTGGTTTGATAACCTGTGGCAAAGCCGGAGCCACTGTCGCGACAGAGGGTGCTGCAGTGGCTGTTGCTTGCGCGGGAGCCAGGGCGGGTTCAGCCTCGGCAGGCGCGGGCGGCGATGGTATCGGGGCGGGTGCTTTGGCTTGCAATTCAGCGGCCGCTTTGGGCGCCGCAGCAGGGTGCCGAACCACAGGTGCAGTCGTGTGTTTTTTGGCGGCAGGTATTGCGACAACGGTAGCCTGTTTCATGCCCAACAGGTCCAGATCCATGGGATCGAGATACACAAATGCGCCGGCCGCCAAGATGACCAGCAAACCGACGAGTAACCACACTTTTTTGCCCACAATTTCCCCTTCCCAAAAAATACGCCCTTGATTCCGTATCGGCCCGGTCAACATACACAATTCAACCCGCACACAATAAACTGCAATGCAGGTACTGGCAATGTCGGGATGGTAATTATTCCTTCCAGAATACGGCCTGCTTGTTAAAGTGCTGTACGGTTTTTTTCAAGATACCGACCCGGTCCGACAGATCGTGCGCGATCCAGCCCCTGGACAAGGTGACGGCCTCCAGCACATTTGCATCGCGTTGCGCTGCGGCATCGGCGGCCAGCCCGTCCAGCAAACGGTGCGCAACCGCAATATCGTTGATCTGGCCAAGCACGTCCTGGACTGCGCCCAATGCGGCAAGGTAAGACACGGCCGCATTCTCATCATACAAGCCGGCGAAAAATTCCGCGCTGTACCTGAGTTTCTTGGCAACAATACGCAGCGCATGCAGCTTGGCCGCATCGGCTGTTTCCAGAGCTTGTCCGGCCTGAACAAAACGTTTGGCCAGCTTGCGCAAACGTCGGGTTGCGAAATCCTGTGCATGCTGTGCAACTTTCACCCGTTGCGGCCGGGCATCAGGCTGCCAGTAATCACCGTTCATCCAGATCGAAAAACGCAACAGCAAGCGCTGTAATTGACGCGACTGTGACGCACCGCGCAACTCCGCATAACTAACTTGTCGCTGCCGTTCGCTGAGCTCAAGCAATGCCTGCAAACCGGCATGTCCGTGCATCCGCGCACAGATCGGCTGGAGCGTTTGCGCGATGAACACATCCCATTCGCGTATACGGCCCAAAGCGGCACATAAATCCGACACCTCTTTGTACAATCCGGCCAATACCGGATCGGCGAAAAATTTTTCGGTCATGTGCAAGGCAACGCGCAAACGCCGCAACGCAACGCGCATCTGGTGCAGATATTCGGCATCGTCGCCTGTCATTGCGCCACGCAAGTTGCGTTGAAAATGCTGCAAACAGGACCAGATCAGTTTTTTCAGCACCTCTGCCAGCGTGTCCACCCCGGACAGGGACGGCGCGGTCGCCTTGACCGGATGTGCGCTGTATCCCGACAGCAGGCGATAGCCCTGCTCCGCCTTGCTGACCAACTCCAGTTCGAACGGCACAATTTCCAGTATCGCCAGTGCCAATTCGAATAATTGCCGCGGCTCGCCGGATTTCAATTCCAGCTCCAGTTCGCAGATCGGCGTGCTGCGCTGCTCGATGCGCACTTCACCCTGATCCATGCACAACTCGATTTGCGCACCGTGGAATTCCAGCATCCGGCTGTTGCGCGAAAAATCGGTGACGAAAACCGGCTGCAATTTCCTGCGCAGCGACGGGCGCAGATGTTCATCCCATGCCACGCCCTGCGTTGCTGAAAAATCCAGCACCGCGCGATTCACCGGCACTTCCCATTCGTTGCGCTGATGCAACCCGGCCTGAACCGAACCGCCGCCCTTAAGCGTTTGCAGCCATTGCCGCCCGGCATGGCGCAGGCGCAGCGCCATTTCTGATTGATGCAACTCCAGCTTGGGGGTGTCGTAGTAAATATTTTTCAGGCGGCGCACAACCGGCCGCGCCAGTTGGTATTTTTTCAGCAGCCCATGCCGCTTCAGCCTGGCAATCTGCCCGGGCGCTATACGCAATTTCAGTTCGGTTTCGACCGCCATATCTGCTCGAGTGTCGGGTAAAAGATAACTATAACAGGCTGCCGAAATGCCGCGGCGGCCTGACCATGACATGAAATGAAATTGTTAGCGGCGAGTCGGGGTGCGCGGACGCATCATTGCCAAGTGAGCGCAGTCTGCCGGATTCCGCCGCGGCGACATCTTTGCCCCTGCGCCATACCGGGAAAGATTGCCATGCGATCCCGTTTAATTCAGCAGCCGTTCAAATTCTCCCGGCGGTAACGGTACTGAAAACAGGTTGCCCTGTGCGTAGTCGCAGCCGGCAACAGACAGCAGGTAGCGCTGCCCCTTTGTTTCGACCCCCTCGGCAATGACTTTAAGTCCCAGCTTGTGTGCCATAACGATGATCGCCTCCGACAAGGCCATGTTGTCCACATCCGATTCGAGGTTTTTCACAAAGGATTGGTCGATCTTGAGATAGTCAATGTCAAATTTCTTGAGATAGGAAAGCGATGAATAACCGGTGCCAAAATCATCGATTGCCACTTGTATCCCGGCATCGCGAAATTTGAAAAAGGTGTCGGTCACTTCTGACTCGGCTTTCAACAGCAGACCTTCCGTGATTTCAACCACCATGTTTTTTCCGGTTAGTCCGAGGCTGGCCAGATGTTCGACCCATGCATCGCACATCCTGCCGCCATACTGGAACTGTAACGGAGACATGTTGACGCTCATCTGAAACCCGCCTCCGCAGCGTTTGTTCCATATACTCGCCCAGCGTGCGGATTCCCTGAATACCCAATCGCCTATCTCGTTGATCAAACCGGCTTCCTCCGCCAGCGCGATAAAATCCGACGGATGGACTGTACCCCGTTCCGGATGCTGCCAGCGGATCAGTGCTTCGGCTTTCCGGATCAGCCCGGTCGTCAACTCGATGACCGGTTGAAAATGAACGATGAATTGCCCTCCGTCCAGCGCGCCGCGCAGGTCGCTGATCATGCGCAACCGGTTCTGCGCTTCAATCTGCAGTGACCGGGTGAAATAACTGAAACGATTGCGGCCCTTGCTCTTGGCCACATACATCGCCTGGTCGGCATTCTTGATCAGTGAATCGATGTCGTCCGCATCGCTGGGATAAATGGTGATGCCGATGCTGGCCGATACATATACTTCATCGCTGCCCAGCCGGAATGGCTGTGCCAGCTTGCTGACGATCTTTTGCGCAACATCCTCGATATGCCCGGTTTCGGACAACGCGGACAGGATCACGGTAAATTCATCCCCGCCCAGGCGTGCCAGCGTGTCCGAGCCGCGCACACAGGCGCGGATGCGTTGGGCAGCTTCCTGCAACAGCAGGTCGCCCACCGCATGCCCGAGCGTGTCATTCACCTGTTTGAAATGATCGAGGTCGATCAGAAGCAAAGCCAGGGGAAGGCATTCGCGAAACGACTTCTTGATTTCCTGTTCCAGACGGTCGTGAAACATGTCCCGGTTCGGCAACCCGGTCAATGTGTCAAAGTTTGCCTGGCGCCAGATCAGCTCTTCGGATTTTTTCTTCTCGGTGATATCCCGGATCATGCCGCGGTAGGAAATGATCGCTCCGTCCTTGTCCCTGGCGGCGCTATAGCTACAGAGAGTCGTTATCCTTTCGTCATTCTTGGTCTTGACGATAACCTCCAGCTCTGCAAAGCCCTTCTCATTAACAAAAGCAAAGATATTTGCCTTGTCTGCCGGGTAAGCATAGAAGTCCTTTTCAAGATCAAGGGCCAGCATCTCTTCCTTCGATTTATAACCGAACATCCGGATGACTTTCTGGTTGATGTCGGTAAAATTCCCATCGGCATCGCTGATAAAAAGTCCATCCAGGGACTCCTCGAAAAGCGAACGGTATTTTTCCTCGCTTTCCCGCAACGCATTCTCGATCTGCTTCCTCTCGGTGATGTCGATATAGCTGGCCCGGATCAGCCTGTGCTGTCCCGAAGGCAGCCGAACCAGCCTCACCTCGCAAAGAATATCCTGGCCCCGCGCATTCCGTACCAATCGCTCGAACTTCATTTCCTCACCGGCCAGAATACGCTCACCGCGCTCGGCAAGCGTTTCAATCGGGGGTGAACCCGCAGGCTGGTCAGGCGCAAAGAAATGTTTTGGGCCGCGGAGCAATAATTCCTCGCGACTGCAGGCGAACAGCCGTTCTGCACTGGTTGTCGCATCAATGAACCGGTCGGAATCCAAATCATGGATGGCAATAGCCTCGGGCGCATCGGCAGCCAGGGTACGGAAGCGTGCCTCGCTCTCGCGCAACGCCGTGTCCAGCCGCTTTCGCTCGCCGATGTCGCGGACAATATTGAACAGCAATTTCTTGCCTTCCAGCACGATAGCCCTGCTGCACACTTCGATCGGCAACACCGAACCGTCCTTGTGCACTTGCGCCGACTCGTAAATCAGGAATTCCTGGCTCTGCGCCTTCTCGATCCTGCCAACCAGCTTGTCGGAAAACTCCGGCAGAATGAATTCGCCGATATGTTTTCCGAGCATTTCATCCTTGGTATAGCCCAGTCGTGCATAAGCGGTCTGGTTGATTTCCCTGATATAACCGTCTGGATCAAGGACAAACATGGAATCCGCCGCCAAATTGAATAGCACATGAAATCCTTCCTTCCCGATCATTAATCCCCCAATCAGATGAAATTCAATTCTGTTGATAACCGATGCCGCATGGAGCGCCATCCAAGAATGGCGAACAGGCCGGCACGTAATCTATCAGGACATCCGGTCTTTTACCACGGCTATATCTCGTCGCGATAATGCCGGATACAGCTCAAACAGAATGCGCTCAAGAAAAGATTTCAAGAACGGCACATTTTGAGTAGTATTGGTTATCCATCAATTTCAGACAAGGAAGTAAAATGAAAAACATTGCGATCGTCGCGGCATTGGTCATGTTTTCACTCACCGCATGCCACAAAAAACCCGCCGAGCAGCCGTTTGTTCCGGATCCGGTGATACCGTCGACAGGGACCTTGCCCGCCGGGCATCCTGCCATCAACAATCAGGATGATGCGCTGGCTGCGGTGCCGGGAACATTCCAGTTGCAAAAAGGCACGGTCGTCACCACCCTCAACATACCCGAGTTTACCTATCTTGAGGTCAGCCAGAACAACCAGACGCGCTGGATTGTCGCCGCTTCGGTCGTCAATGTAAAAAAGGGGGATGCCATCGAGTTTGACAGCGGCACAACCGTGAAAAATTTCACCAGCAAAACGCTTAACCGCACCTTCCCCAGCATCGCCTTCGTCAACCATGTAACCGTCATCAAAAAATAAGGATTGCCGGTGCCTTGCATCGGGTGATCCGGTTGCACTGCCCGGGATCAATATCCGCGACGGGGCAATCCGTTCGCTATGGCACCTGGCGCAGGCTGGCCAGACGCGCAAGCCCGAAGTGGATGAAGGCGAGACCCGTGAATACCGGTGCGAACAGATTCAGCAGCGGCACGAATTGCAGCAGGCCGGTCAGCAGGCCCAGTGCCCACCATGACGATTGATACCTGGAAAACAGGACCTTCATTTCCCCGCTGCTGCCGTGTTCGGAGAGCGCATCGTAACGAAACAATCGCTGGTTAAGATAGGTTGCGGCAAGGAAGGGCATCACCACGCCCACACCCAAGAACCACAGCGGCAGGGTAAACATCCAGATTGATATGAAAATACCGACCGCAAGCACCGCGTTGAGCAGGTTGCCGGCTATGCTGCCGCCGCTCTCGCGTTTAAGTTGCGGATAATCGCGATCGGCCACCAGGCGGATCAAAGCGGGCATTGCAAAGAACGCGGTGATCAGCAGCGCGGTAATCAACACCATCGGCACGAACAGGACCATGTGCAGGATTGCCTGGATTGCGTTGGCAATCCAGCGCGGCTCCAGACCGTCGAGCCAGTGCTGGATGCCAATGTGGGCAAGGCCGTTGACGATCAAAGCCGAAAAAGTGTTCCAGAAGGTCACGCCCAGAACCAGCCACAACAACACTGCGGCAAGCATCGGCCAGATCACGATCCACAATATCCTGAACTGAAACAGGTCGCGAAAAGCTTTTGCGGATGCATCAAGTATCGGATTCATCGTCATTCCTCATACCGTTTCGATTAATGCAAATATGGATTGATCGTGGTGCTGGCCGAAGCGGTGGCGTTGCGCCAGAAGCTGTCCAGGGATCGCATCCATCCCGGGGGGCTACGCCTTACCGGAAGAATTATCCGTCATTGCGCGGAACGATGCTGTATCGCATTTTTCGGGCTGATCCAGCCCGTGATCGCTTCCCTGCTGGTGACGCCGGCACTGGATAAATTCACTCCTGGATTCTCCGTGCATGTGATGGCGGCACTGCATCAGAGGTTGCAGCACGGCAACCTGAACGACAGCCGCACGCTCAGGCATCCGCCGGATTGAACCCATGCCGGACCTGCTTAACGGCAGAATGTGCGCCCGCTATTCATACCGCAGGAAGTCTTCCGCCATCGCATCAGGGCCGAATCGTTCGATCAGGTCTTCGATCTCGGGCATCAGCACATCGTCCTCGTCTTCTTCCAGAATTCCCTCGCCGACCAGACTGGCGCCCAGGCCGCCGGCTATCGCTTCCTGAACAGCCTCGAGCGTTGGCGGGCTTTCGCGATTCTCGTCGTTCATGACTTCCTCTATCACCCGCGAAAGCGCTTCGCTGGCAAAGGCGTAGATGAAGTCCATCGCTGCGGCCGACTCGCCGAATTGCCCGATCAGCTGATCCAGTTCATCAATGACCGACTCTTCAACATCGAAGTGGTGCAGTTGCTCGTCCTCATCCGTCTCGGCAGGCATGCCATCAAGGAGGAATGAACGGATCTCGACCAGTGTCAGCGACTCGCCGGAGTCAAATTGGTCGATCAGGGTTTCAATGATTGCAGACAATTCGGGGCTTACCCGGGCAGAGATGTCGATGGGATTGCTTATCATGATTTATCCTCCTGTTTGATTAAATTGGCAGTATGAATTCCGTTTTATTTCAGGTTGGCGACAGTATTGTTTACGCAATGGCAATCAGACCGTAATCCGGTCAGGGACTGCGTCCCCGTCCACGCCCGCGACGCCAGTGGTGTATCACCAGATAGCCGCCGACCATGCCGCCGAGATGTGCGAAATGCGCCACCCCTGCCTCCGTCCCGGTCACGCCGAGTATCAGTTCCAGGCCTGCATACAGGACCACGAATACCCGGGCCGGCATCGGGATCGGCGGAATCAGCAGCATGATGACCTGGTTCGGGAAGAACATGCCAAACGCCAGCAGCACGCCGAATACGCCGCCGGATGCGCCTATCGTTGGATACACGCCCCCGCTGTAAGCCGTGGCCAGCAACTGCATCAGTCCGGCTGATATCACGCTGGCGAAATAGAGCTGGAGGAACACCCTGCGTCCCAGCAAGTTTTCCACCTGCCGGCCGAACAGCCACAGGCCGTACATGTTGAAAGCAATGTGGGTGATGCTGCCGTGCAGGAAGGCGTAGGTTACCAGTTGCCAGAGCTTGAAGTTGCTTTGCAACGGCCACAGCGCAAAACTGGTGATCACACCGGCACCGGCGACGGATTGCAGCAGATAACAGGCGATTGTGCTGGTGAGAATGATCTGAACACCGGACGGCATGGTGCGCATCGTTAACCTCTCCGGACAATTAACCGGGCGAATTCCGGAATGCAACGGTTGCGATTCACCGGTTGAAGAAAATGGCATGGAATCACAATACCGTTATTCCTCTGAAAAATTCATTGCATCTGGCGATGGTGGCCGGCGGCCCATCAGCCAATAAACGATCCCGAGCGATAACAGCGAAGCAGCTTGATAATAGCGATTTGGTAAGGTCCTGATTTTTGCGCATGATGGTTATAGTCGCCAAAGAATGTGATTGGTTCCCTATCTTAACAGCTGAGATTTTTCTTGTTTCACCTTACCGGCATCCCGCTT
>Ga0307375_10003541_pt1 | contig 15333 bp, 11 predicted proteins | sample TR1MG_FD_202531 | JGI IMG/M metagenome (GOLD analysis project Ga0307375, IMG submission 202531) | Soil microbial communities from Risofladan, Vaasa, Finland - TR-1 | ecosystem: Environmental > Terrestrial > Soil > Coastal area > Acid sulfate soil | place: Finland: Risofladan, Vaasa | collected...
ATCTTCCAGACCCTGCGCGCCTGGCAGTTCGAGCTAGCCTACGGTGAACTGCTCGACCGCCACCGCGATCAGCTCAAGGACACGGTGATCTGGAACATCGAGGCGGGCAGGAAGCTTTCCGGTCCCAGCATCGGCGCGGCGGAATTGAAGCGAACGGCCTTGTATGAGCGCATGCGCAGCTTTATGCAGCGCTATGAGTTTCTGATTCTGCCGGTGAATCAGGTGCCGCCCTTCGACGTCGACCAGCCCTATGTCACCGAGATCAACGGCGTCGCCATGGGCACGTACATAGACTGGATGAAGTCCTGCTACTTCATCACCATCACCGGCCATCCGGCGATCTCCGTGCCCTGCGGCTTTACCGCTGAAGGCCTGCCCGTGGGGGTGCAGATCGTCGGACGGCACCAGGACGATTTCGGCGTGCTGCAACTGGCCTACGCGTTCGAGCAGGCGACGCGGCTGTGGATGCACCACCCGAAGATAGCCACGCGGCAATAGCGTCGCGCAACGGCCGGTTCAGTCGTGCGGCGCGGGCGGCGTCGGGGCACAGCGGCTGGTCGAAGACGCGCGCGGCTGCGTCAGAGGCGTCGTCCGTGATCGCGGCGCAACAACATGCAGCTTCCCGACCCGAACTCACGCCAGCTATGTTAACATGCGAATGTTGGATTGCCCCGCGAATTGATTCCGCTGGCGCATCCTATCGCTTCGCTTGATTCTCCTGCCGCTTATCGCTTCGTTCCCGTTACCGCACCGGAGTAGACGCCGAGAATGAATCCGGATCAACCGGGCGGTCCTTCCCGCCCTACGCTCATGCAGCGCCTACTGCATGAGCGCCCGCCGCTCGCGCGGCTGCACCGGCACCGCGCCTACCCGTGGGTGATCGTCGGCACCGTGTGCATCGGCGCCTTCATGGGCCAGCTCGACACCAGCATCGTGAGTCTGGTGCTGCCCGCGCTCGAGGTCCAGTTCAACGCCAGCCTGAACAACGTGCAGTGGGTGGCGATCATCTACCTGCTGGTGCTGACCGGGCTGCTCACTCCGCTCGGACGCGTCGCCGACGAGCTCGGCCGCAAGGCGCTGTACACGGGAGGCTTCCTCGTGTTTATCGTCGGCTCGGCGCTGTGCGGCTTCGCGCCCAACCTGTGGACGCTGATCGTGGCGCGCGCCATGCAGGCGCTCGGCGGCGCGATGTTGCAGGCGAACAGCGTGGCGCTCATCACTGCCGCCGTGCCGCGGGAAAAGCTCGGTCGCGCCATTGGCGTGCAGGCCACGGCGCAAGCCCTAGGGCTCGCCATCGGCCCCGCGGTCGGCGGCTTTCTCATCGCGTGGCTCAACTGGCGCTGGGTGTTCTGGGTGAACGTGCCGTTCGGTCTGGTCGGCGTCATCCTCGCGCGCTACACGCTGCCGCAGACCAAGGGGCCGCGCAAGGCTGCACGGTTCAACCGCGTGGGCTCGCTGCTGATGCCGCTTGCCATCGGCTCGCTACTGCTCGCGTTTACCTACTTCTCGATGATTCCCTACTTCGTGCCGGCAGCCGTGTTGCTGTTCTTCGCGTTCGTGTACAGCGAGCGCAAGGCAGTGGAACCGCTGCTGGGGGCCGATGTACTTAGGGCGCCCGGCATGGCTGTTGGCGTGACTGCGGCACTGCTATCCTACGTGGTGCTGTTCGGCGGTCTTTTCGGGGTGCCGATCCTGCTCGAGCGCGTGTTCGGCGAGCCGCCGGATCACACCGGGCTCATTCTCACCATCGTGCCCGCGGTGCTGACCGTCGTGGCACAACTCGGCGGTTTCCTCGGCGACCGTTTCGGCGCGAGGCTCCCGACCGTGAGCGGCATGACGATCGCCGCCGCGGGGCTAGCCCTGATATGGTGGGCTGCCGGGACCGCGCTCGGTCCGCTCGAAATCGGCCTGATTCTGTTCGGTGTCGGCGTGGGGCTGTTCATCCCGTCGAACAACGCGAGCATCATGGCGGCAGCCCCGTCCACGCGCCTCGGTGTCGCCGGCGGGCTGCTCAACATGATGCGCGGGCTTGGTGCAAGCCTTGGCGTCGCGCTAGTGGGGGCGGCCATGGTGGTGCACGTCGGCATCCCCACCCACCTGGGACCGCACGCGCAGGTGCTGCGGGGGTTTCGTCTTGCAGTTGCGGTACTGTTTTTGTCGGCGATCGTCGCCGGCGCGCTATCGCTGGGCCGTCACTCCACGCGCAAGGGCGTGCACGTGGTGGACACCGACCTGATGTAGACGCCTCTCAAGCCCGACCGGCTGCGGCGGATGTCAGGCAATGGTTACGCCGCCGTCGGCGATGATGGTCTGACCGGTGATGAAATTTCCTGCCCTGGATGCGAGGAATACCGCGATGCCGCCGATTTCCTCGGCTTCGCCCAGCCGCCGCAAAGGCGTCATCTGTTCGCGTGCCGTGCGCGCCTTTTCATTTTCCCATAGGGCACGCGCGAAGTCGGTCCTGATCAGTCCGGGCAGAATCGCGTTGACGCGAACGTTGGACGGCCCCCACTCGCAGGCGTAGTTTCTCACCAATGCCGTATCGGCGGCCTTGGACACGCCATACAGCCCGATTACGGTATTGCCCTTGAGCGCGGCGATGCTGGAGACGATGATCACCGCGCCGTCCCTGCGTTCGGCCATTTGCGGGATCACCATATTGCACAGCCACCAGTTGCTCTTGATATTGTTTTGCATGATCTTGTCGAACACCTCGTCGCCCGTCTGCGCCGTCGGCCCATACACGGGATTGGCCGCGGCGTTGCATACCAGGATGTCGATTCTTCCCCAGTGCTTGATCGTCGCATCCACGAGCTGCTGCAGCTGTTCCTTGTGCGCGATATTGCAGGGCTGCGAGATCGCCGCGTAGCCTTTGCCCGTGAACTCCTTGGTCACTTGCTCGCAGATATCGGCCTTGCGGCTGGAGATCACGACCTTGGCGCCCGCCTTCGCCATTTCCTCGGCGATCGACTTGCCTATGCCTTTGGTGGAGCCGGTGATCAGCGCGACTTTGCCGGTCAGATCGAACATGCTTTGCTCCTGTTAAATTCGAGCCGCGATTTTCGCACCCTTGGACGATTCCTGCCTGCGGCCGGGCATCCGGCTATATGGCGCCGCTTTTCTTCAATAACGCCGTCACCGCCGCTGCCAGCCTGGCGTAACCCCTCGCGTTCGGGTGCGCGATATCGGATTTCAATTCGTTGTCGCGCAGGATTTCTTTCAAGGCCGCGCCCTCGTAAGGCAGGCCGAATTCCTTGGCGATCTCGGCGTAAAAGTGAGGCGGCGAGGGGAGCAGCCCCGGCTTGGGTACGCCGATCAGCACCACGTCCACGCCTCTTTGCCTGGCGATCCGGATCATTGCGCGGAGGTTCTCCGCCGTTTGCGCGTCGTTCCGTCGGCGCAGCATATCGTTGCCGCCATGGCACAGGATGAGCAAGCGGGGTCGGTAGTAATCGAGTGCGGCGGGCAGTCGCGCGAGTCCGGCCGCACTGAGTTCGCCAGGCACCCCCGCGCTCCATACTTTGCGCCCGATGAGTTTCTCCAAATCCGCGGGGTAGCTCGCCCCGGGTTGTGCGCCGGTGCCGAAGGTGAGGCTGTCGCCGAAGGCGAGAATCGCAGCATCTGCGGGCAAGCTGGAAAGCCTGGGTGTGTTGCCGCCGCAAGCGGCGAGCGCCGCCGCGAGCAGCAGCACAACACACGCGCGCAGCGTCCGTTGCGGCATTTTCATATGCGCGCCGGCCGCAACGGACAGGCTGCTGCATCAAGAGTGGAAGCATCGATGCGCTCCATAGTCGCGCGCAGCGCGTCATCGTCGCGTATCGACAGCTTGTCCACGCCGACGATGTCTAGGGTTCCGGTGATCACCAAGACGTCTTTTCCTCGGTCTTTAGCCTGTTAAAGGCAGGCGCGATGCCGCTGCCGCGCAATCGTTCGCCTGGATGCCCGATAAGAGGCCATCACCCTCGTCCCTCGCCATCCTCGCGCGTCGCTCGCTAGACGCAACATGCCGGCCAGTTCCGTCTTCTGCTCATCTTGACGCATGCTGCCGGCGATCAAATCAAGGCCATGATCGCCAATGTACTTAAAGGACTGCACACAATTCTGGCATCTTCGCCACAGTTGATCAAACTCGAACGCTGGGAGGCTCTGCTGCGCTACCCCATCTTTAACCTGGTTTGCGCGAAAGACCCAGGTCGGTGGACGCAATTGCCGGATGCTTTTGCACGCTGCGTCCGAAGTGGCGAGCGCGCCCGAAAAGCGGCACAATGAAACCCATGGGGTCCTGTGAAGCCATTGAATTCCGCGAGAGCATACGGATACCCGAGTCCTTGCTGCGCACCCTGAATCTGGACAGGCTCGCCACGGAGTTCTGGGCGCCCTTGTCGGTGAACGGAGACAGCGCGACCGTCGTCGCGGCGACGCCGGGCCCCGCGGTCGAGGAGCAGGCACGTCTGGCCCTCGGTGTGAAGAACATAGAGTTCCGCATCGCGCTCCCAGAGGATATCGTCAGGATCATCGAGCACAGCCGGGACCTCAACCCCGGCTTCCCTCCCACGGGGGGCAGAACCCCGCTGGCCGTGGTCAGGACGCTCCTCGCCCACGTTCGCCTGCGCTACGCGCAGGACCGTGTTGTATTCGCGAGAGGGCGGACTGGCCTCACCTACGTGCGCACCGGGATCTCCTTCATCACCGTTGCCCTCCTGCTGTTGCGGGTCTTCGGGCCGGGTTGGATGCTCCCCGCCGAAATACTGCTGATCGCGACGGGCGTGTTGATGGGGGCCGACGGACTCGCCTGGTACCTCCCGACGAGGCGGCACCGCGGCGAGCCGCTGGACTTCCGCGCCACCACGCCCACCGGCGGCACGACCGTCCTGCAGGTCCCGACGGCTGAGAGCGGGCACCGCTTCACCCGCAGCGCGCCCATCGCTGGCGCTGCGGAGTTGCGAGCGAATTGGGGCAACCTTTCCCCGATCGCTCGACGGCGCTTCCTCGCCTGCGACCGCGCCGACCTCGCCGAGGAGCGGACCGAGCACTCCTGCCTGCGCACTGCCATGGCGCGCGCACGGACCGGGCTTTCCTTTACCCGCACCGGTATCACCCTCATTGGCCTGGGCGTCGCCCTGCTGTTGCAGTTCCCCACCGGGCCCTGGACGGTGCTCGACTGGACTTTGATCATCCTGGGTGTGGGCGCCGCGCTGGAGGGATTCCACTGGTACCTCCCCGGGCGCCGCGCCGGCAGCGAGGGAGAGCGCTCCGTGCGCAAGGCCGAACGCGCGGTCGGCATATGGGACCTGTTCTTCCCACCCGTCCACGCCGGCCTCTCGCCCGCGCCCGGCGAAATCCCGATGCACCTGCGCCGACCCAGCCGGCCCGGTATCTGGGGGACGACCGGCCTCGCCCTTGAGCGGACGGTGCTCGCAGATCGCAGATGTGTGATGGCCCGCCTGCGCACCGTAATGGCACGGTCCCGGACCGGACTCGCCCTGGTCCGGACCGGCGTGACCATTGCCAGCATCGGCTTCGGGCTGCTGGTGTACTTTGGCGAAGTTTCGGTCGGCTTGACGATATTCGACGCGGTGCTCATAGCAATCGGGCTGGTCCTCACCGCCGACGGGCTCTACTGGCACATCCCCGCCGAGAGAATCCGCCGGCAGTTTCCGTATTGCTTCGGGGACATGGAGATCGCGCTGCCGGACTACGGCCGCCCGGCAGCGTCCTGGAAGAAGGTGTCTCTCTCCGATGCCGAAATCTGAACTCTCCCCGGCTCGATTCCAGGGCCTGGTCGAACAAAAAATTCTTACGTCCGAAAATCTCACCCAGCTGCTGGAGGAGGCGGCGGCGCGCGGGAGGTCGCCGGAGTGGATACTCGTGCACGAGCGCGGCGTCGCCCGGCGCGTGCTGCTCGATCTGCTCTCGGCTTATTACGGCTGCCCGGCCGTGGAGTTCGACGAACGCCTGTCGGTGCCACCCGAGCTGCTCGAAGGGGCCGACGCCGGGGAGCTCTCGCGTCTCGGCCGTTTCCCGCTGCTGCAGAGCGACGAAGGGACGGTGATCGCCACGACGGCACCGGAGTCCCTGCGCAAGGAGAGCGCCGGCTTGTCGGGCACTGCTCGGCCCGAGCCCTGGGTCGCCTTCGCGGAGGACATCGACTGGTACATCGAGGATTTCCTTCACGCGCGCCCGGGGAAGCTTATCGGAACCGAGCGCACCGGCCTGGCCTTTTGGCGCAACACCATGGCCCAGTGGCGCACGCGCTTGGCGTGCTACCGCACCGAATTCGCGAAAACCCGCACCAGCCTCACGCTGGTGAGGACAGGACTGGGCCATGTCGCCATCGGGAACGTACTGCTGCGCTCCACGCACGCCTGGTCATCGCCCCTGGTCGCGTGGCTGCTCATCGCCTTCGGCATCTGTCTGGCCACGGTGAGCGTCCCGGGGTACTGGAAAATCCGCCGCTCTCGCGTGCGCCCCCCCGGGAACGAGACCCTGGTCGAGGTGACCGCGGCAACGTTGCACTTCCTCGACGCCTATACCCCTGCAACGCCTCCGGACGACCCGAAGCCGCCCTCGCGCCTCACCATGCTGGCGCGACTCGCGGACCTGCTTCAGGAGCACCGGCAGCTGCTCTATCCCCCGCCGACGCAGAAGGAGCGCGCCCCCCTGGCGCGGGAGAGAAACGTCCTCGCGGGACAGCGCACAGTGGCCGCCTGCTACCGCACGATCTACGCCCGCGCGCGGACCGGACTCGCGTTCATCCGCACCGGTATCTCCTTCGCCGGCCTGGGGATCGGCATGATCCAGTACTTCGGCTTGAGCCTCATCACCCTGCTCGACGCACTACTGGTCGTCGCGGGACTGCTGCTCGCGGCCGATGGCCTCTGGTGGTACCTTCCGGTGCGCAAGGAACAGGCCGAGATCCCCGACTTATTCAAACCCGGGGGCGGCGGCACGGCATGAATATCGAACGCAAGATCATCCTTTCGAACGCTTTCACGATGCTGTTGATCATCCTGATCGGGTTCATGGGCTACCAGAATTTGAAGCTGATCCTGAGCAAGCTACGCTTCATCGAGATTGCGAACGAGATCAACGCCGGCCTCCTGGAGATGCGACTCTCGGAGAAGAACTTCTTCCTCTACGGTAACGAGGGGGCACTTGCGGAGATGGAGGCCCGCCTGATCGCGACGGAGGCGACGATCGGTCGCTCGAAGGCGGAAATCGCTCCCGCCATCGGCGAGAAGAACCTCGCGGCCCTGCTGGAGCGGCTGCACGCCTACGCCGCCGCCCTGCACACCCTGAGCAGCCGCGTCACGGACCCGCAGCAGGCCGGCGCCGAACTGCGCACGAAGGGGCAGGAACTGCGGGAGTACTCGACCAAGATCACCGAGATCGAGCACAAAACCGTCAACGAGATCGTCACCACCTCGTACAGGATCATGTTCCTCTCTTTTGCGATCTGCTTCGTGCTGGCATTGGCGGTGAGCTACGGGATTTCGCGTGGGATCCTGCGTTCCCTGCGCCAGATCGGGGCGGTCGCGCACGCGATCTCGCAGGGCAATTTCCAGAGGATCAAAGCCCCCCGAAACCGGGACGAGATGGAGGCCGTCATCACCGCCATCAACTCCATGTCGGAGGAGCTGGAAAAGCGCGAAGAGCAGCTGATCCAGTCGAAGAAACTGGCCTCCCTGGGGATCCTGACCGCGGGCGTGACCCACGAACTCACCAACCCCGTCAACAACATCTCCATGATCGCGCAGAACTTCCTCGAACTCTACGAGCAGCTCCCGCGCGAGAAACGCCTCGAGATGATGTCCCAGATCGAGGGCGAGACCGGGCGCATCAAGAGCGTGATCACCAACCTGCTAAACTTCTCCAAGCCGCAGGGGACCAAACTCGCGAAGGCCGACCTCAACGCAATCATCCGCAAGACGATGGGACTGGTTCAGAACATGCTCAGCGTTTCCGACATCGACTGCGAACTCGATCTTGCCGAGCCGCTGCCGCCGGTCTACGTCGACGAACACCAGATCCAGCAGGTGCTGGTGAATCTGATCGTGAACGCCGTGCAGGCGATGCACCCTCACGGCCGTCTTAGCATCGGCACGCGCGCTTCGGCGGGCGAGCCGAAGGTGGAGGTCACGGTCAGAGACAACGGCAAGGGAATCCCTGCGGAATATCTGCCGAACATCTTCGACCCCTTCTTCAGCACCAAGGGTGTCGAGGGGACGGGACTCGGTCTCTCCGTGAGCTACGGCATCATCAAGAACCTGTCGGGGGAGATCAAGGTGCAGAGCGGGATCGGGACGGGGACGACGTTTACGGTGAGTCTGCCGAGCTGTTAGTGTCGCGAAGAACTTTCCCGTCTCCCGTCTCCCGTCTCCCGTCAAGCGGGACCGAGGAAGCGGGACCGAGGGAGCGGGATCGAGACCTTTGGGGCGTATCCCCTCATCTTGAAGTAGGCTCTAAGCAAAGAGAAGCGAACATGGCGAACGAATACCGGATCATGGTCATCGACGACGAAAAGATCGTCGGGGAAATGGCAAAAATGTCGCTGGAGCAGGAGGGCTACCAGGTCGAGACTTTCGTCAATGCCGAGCCCGCGCTCGCGCGGCTCGAGGAGCAGCGCTTCGACGTCATCGTGACGGATTACAAAATGAAGGGTATCGACGGCATGAAAGTGCTGCGCAGCGTAAAGGAAAACCACCCCGACATCAAAGTGATCATGATCACGGCCTTCGCCAACCTCGACACGGCGGTCGAAGCGCTGCGCGGCCAGGTACACGACTTCTTCCCGAAGCCGGTGAAACTCAAGGAGCTGAAGGCTTCGATCAAGCGGGCGCTGCAGCCGGGCGCGTGAGCCGGCTCAGTCCCGGTGTTCCACGCGTGCGAGCAAACCTTCGACTGCGAGGCGGTCCGTGGCATAGATGTTCGCGCCGCCGATCGCGGCATCCAGGCCGGTTTGTTCGATCACGTCGAGCACCTGCTTTTTCGCCGCACTCAGCGCCAGCGTGATTCCGTTCTGGCTCAGCCGCTCCGACAGCTTGAATAGCAACTCCGCGCCGGTCGCATCCAGGTCGTTGATGCCGCTGGCAGTGAGCAGAATGAACTTCAGCCGGGGCTTGTCGCGCTCGAGTTTGAGCACGGCATCCTCCAGCGCGGCGGCGGTGACGAAGTTCAGCGAGGCATCGAGGCGCACGATGCCTATCGCTTCGTGTACCGGCGGTAGTCCGAAGCGCTCGGCGTCGCGCAGCGTGCCGTCCTGGTGCAGGCTCGCGATGGCAATGCGCGGCCGCATGCCGCGGTACAGGTGCAGGGCGAGTGAGACGATGATCCCGGACAGGATGCCGTCCTGGATGTTGGGCGCGAACAGGAGCGTCGTGGAAAAGGTGATCACCGCCGCGATGCCGTCGTCGCGGCGCGCGCGCCAGGCGCGGCGAAAGCTCTGGAAATTGAGAAGATTGAACACCGCCAGCATGATGATCGCCGCCAGCACCGGCTTGGGCAGGTGATACAGCAAGGGCGTGAAAAACAGCAGCGTCAGCAGGACGAACATGGCGGTGACCAGGCCGGAGATGCCGCTGTGCGCATTGGATTGCAGGTTCAGCGCGGAGCGCGAGAATGAGCCGCTCACCGGCATCGTGTGGTTGAACGCCGCCGCGATCTTGGCCAGGCCCTGGCCGATCAATTCCTGGTTTTCGTTCCATGGGCGCTTGGTCTTGATTGCGATCACCTTGCAGCTGGACATGGCTTCCATGAAGCTGATCAAGGCGATGACGAACGCGGCCGGCAGCAGCTCCTTGGTCGCTTCCCAGCCGATGGTGGGCACTACGAATTGCGGAAGCCCGCTCGGCACCGCGCCGACCACGCGGCCGCCGAGATCGGCGAATCCGATTGCATAGCTTGTTGCGGTCAGCAGCACCGCCGTGATCAGCACCCCCGGCAACTTGGGCGCATAGCGCTTGAAGCCGAGCAGCAAGGCGATGGCGCCCGCTCCGAACACCAGCGAGATCTCGTGCATCAGGTCGAGATGGGCGATCACGTGCCAGGTGTCGAGCAGGAAATGCGAGGTCTGGCGCGAGGACATCCCGACCAGAGGCGGCAACTGCGCCAGCGCGATGATGATCGCCGCGGCGTTGATGAATCCCATGAGCACCGGCTGCGACAGCAGGTTGATCGCCATGCCCATGCGCAGCAGACCGAAACTTACCTGGAACAGGCCCGACAACAGCGCCAGAAGCACAGCATCGGCGATGAACGCGTCGCTGCCCATGGGCGCAAGCGGCGCGATGCTTGCCGCGGTCAGCAGCGAAGTCATGGCCACGGGTCCCGTCGACAACTGGGCCGAGGAGCCGAACAAGGCGCCTATGATGGAAGGCAGAAGCGAGGCATACAAGCCGTAATAGGCCGGGAGTCCGGCGAGCTGCGCATAGGCCAGCGACTGGGGAATGACGATCAGCGCCACGGTGATGCCCGCGAACACATCGTCGCGCAGGCTCTGTCTGCCCGGCCTGGGCCAGGCGAGAAACGGGAGCAGGCGCCTAAGAATAGTGTGACCGGTGGCTGACATTCGAGCGGGGCCGCGATATTCGGACAACGGACATCTTAGCAAAGGAACGCGAAGCGCTTGCGGACTTTGGCAATACGAAAGCTTATCCGGCCATTCGATTGACACATCCCGGGTCCGTGCCTAACATGGACAGTGCAGTTGCCCGCTCTCCCATGCATATATCCGAATTCTTCACTCTGCCCAGGCCCTTGCCATCATGAACGAAGGCTTTCGCTTGCTCGATCCGCTGCGCCAGGCCACGGCCGTCAAGGCGCTGCGTGAAATCCTGCCGGCCGAGGCCGTGCTGTTCCAGCAGGAGGACACCAAGCCTTACGAATGCGACGGCTTGTCGGCGTACCGCGCGGTGCCCATGGTGGTGGCCCTGCCGCAGAACGAGGACGAGGTCTGCCGCGTGCTGCGCGCCTGCAGCGAACACAAGCTGCCGGTGGTGGCGCGCGGCGCCGGCACCGGGCTTTCCGGAGGGGCGCTGCCACACGCTACGGGTGTGCTACTGTCGCTCGCCAAAATGAATCGCATCCTGGCGCTCGATCCGGTGGCGCGCACGGCGCGGGTGCAGCCGGGGGTGCGCAACCTGGCGATCTCTGAGGCGGCCGCGCCCTACGGCCTGTATTACGCCCCGGATCCATCCTCGCAGATCGCCTGCAGCATAGGCGGCAACGTCGCCGAAAACGCCGGCGGCGTGCACTGCCTCAAGTACGGCCTGACCGTGCACAACGTGATGCGCGTGCGCGCCTGCACCATCGAGGGCGAGATGTTCGAATTGGGCGGTGAGGCGCTGGATGCGCCGGGCTACGATCTGCTGGCAATGCTGATCGGCTCGGAAGGCATGCTCGCCGTGACCACGGAAATCACGGTCAAGCTGGTGCCCAAGCCGCAGACGGCACGGGTGATACTCGCCGCCTTCGACGACGTGGAAAAGGCGGGCAACGCCGCCGCCGACATGATCGCCGCCGGCATCATTCCGGCCGGCTTGGAAATGATGGACCAGCCGGCCACGCGTGCGGTGGAGGAATATGTGCATGCCGGCTACGACCTGGACGCCGCCGCGCTGCTACTGTGCGAATCCGACGGCACGCCGGAAGAGGTCGAGGACGAGATCGCGCGCATGACTGCGGTGCTAAAGACATCGGGCGCCTATGATTTCCGCATTTCGCAAAACGAAACCGAACGGCTGAAATTCTGGTCCGGACGCAAGGCGGCGTTCTCGGCGATGGGCCGCATCTCGCCGGATTACTACTGCATGGACGGCACCATCCCGCGCAAGCGCCTGGGCGAAGTGCTGCATTTCATCGCCGAAATGGAAAAGAAATACGGCCTGCGCTGCCCCAATGTGTTTCACGCCGGCGACGGCAACCTGCATCCGCTGATCCTGTTCGACGCCAACGATCCGGACGAGCTGCGCCGCACCGAAGCCTTCGCCGGCGAGGTGCTGGAAATGAGCATCGCGGTGGGCGGCACCGTCACCGGAGAGCACGGCGTGGGCATAGAGAAAATCAACCAGATGTGCGCGCAATTCACGCCCCAGGAACTGCAGATGTTTCGCGCGGTGAAGCGCGCGTTCGACGAGGAAGGTCTGCTCAATCCGGACAAGAACATACCGTCGCTGCACCGCTGCGCGGAGTTCGGCCGCATGCATGTCGAGGGCGGGCAGTTGCCGCATCCCGGGCTGCCGCGTTTCTGATATGCCATTTCAGAATTACCGAAATGGCCCTGATATAGGGGAGCATGAGGGGATTTATCCCCTCATGTTGTAGGCTCCATATATGGAACAATTCGTCGAACGCTGCGCCGAGCAGATCCGTTCCGCTGCGGCGGAGAAAAAGCCGCTGCGGCTGCGCGGCGGCGGCACCAAGGACTTCTACGGCCAGAGCCTTAGCGGAGAGGTGCTGGATACACGCGCCTACGCCGGCATCGTCGCCTACGAGCCGACCGAACTGGTGATCACCGTGCGCTGCGGTACGCCGCTGGCGGAATTGGAAGCCGCGTTGCGTGCAAAGGGTCAGCAGCTCGCTTTCGAGCCGCCGCATTTCGGCTCCGGCGCGACCGTGGGCGGGATGGTGGCCGCGGGACTCTCCGGGCCGCGGCGGGCGGCAGCGGGCGCAGTGCGCGATTTCGTGCTCGGCGTGCGCATGCTCGACGGGCGCGGCGACGATTTGCGCTTCGGCGGTCAGGTCATGAAAAACGTCGCCGGCTACGACATCTCGCGCCCGATGGCGGGGTCCCTGGGCACCCTGGGCCTGATACTGGAAGTTTCGCTCAAGGTGCCGCCGCTTGCCTTTGCCGAGGCGACGCTCAAGCAGGAATTGCCCCAGGGCAAGGCGCTGGAAATGCTCAACCATTGGGGCGGAAAGCCGCTGCCGATCAGCGCCTCCGCCTGGATCGGCGGCAGTCTTGCGCTGCGCCTGTCGGGCGCCGCGAGCGCGGTCAAGGCTGCGAGCGCGGCGGTCGGCGGCGAGCCGATGGCTGCCGATCAGGCAAAAGGCTACTGGGAAGGAATTCGCGAGCAAACCGATGCCTTCTTCGCTACCGATAAGCCCCTGTGGCGGCTGTCGCTGCCTTCGGTCGCGCCGCCGCTCGCGCTCCCCGGGGAGGAGCTGATCGAGTGGGGCGGCTCGCTCAGGTGGCTGGCGAGCAAGGCCGATGCGCGCACCGTGCGCGAGGCGGCAGCGCGGGCAGGCGGGCACGCTACCTTGTTTCGTGCGGCGGACAAGAGTGCCGGCGTGTTCACGCCGCTTGTGCCGCCGCTGGCGAGAATCCACCGCAATCTGAAGCAAGCTTTCGACCCGGCGGGCATTTTCAACCGCGGCCGCATGTACGCTGATCTATGAACGAATCATCACCGCGTCTGCGCCATGCAAACTGAGCTTGCCGATTTCATCAAGGACACGCGCGCAGGCAGGGAGGCCGATGCCATCCTGCGCAAATGCGTGCATTGCGGGTTTTGCACGGCGACCTGTCCGACCTATCAGCTGCTGGGCGACGAACTCGACGGACCGCGTGGGCGCATCTACCTGATCAAGGGCATGCTCGAAGGCGCCGAGGTCACGGCGAGGACGCTGTTGCACCTGGACCGCTGCCTTACCTGCCGCGCCTGCGAGACCACCTGCCCGTCCGGCGTGCAGTACGGCCGTCTGGTCGACATCGGGCGCAAGCTCGCGGAAGAGCGCGTGCCGCGGCCGCTGCGTTCGCGGCTGCTGCGCCGCGTTTTGCGCGCGGTGCTGCCGCGGCGCACCCTGTTTGCGGCGCTGCTCGGACTGGGTCGCTGGATGCGCCCGGTGCTGCCGCTCGCGCTGCAGGAGAAGATTCCTGCCGCGGTGCCCGTGTCCGGCGCCTGGCCGCCAGCGCGCCACGCACGCAAAATGCTGGTGCTCGCCGGCTGCGTGCAGCCGGCGCTCGCGCCGGACATCAATGCGGCGAGCGCGCGCGTGCTCGACCGGCTCGGCATTTCGCTGTTCGAGGCGCCGCAGGCCGGCTGCTGCGGCGCGGTGCGCTACCATCTGAATGCCCAGGAAGACGGCCTTGCCGACATGCGCGCGCTGATCGACGCCTGGTGGCCCTACGTCGAACCTGCATCCGAGGGCGGAACGCGCGGCGTCGAAGCGATCGTGATGAGCGCCAGCGGCTGCGGCGTGACGGTGAAGGAATACGGCCATCTGCTCGCGCACGATCCGGCCTATGCCGCCAAGGCGGAAAAAATCAGCGCCCTGACCAAGGACCTGTCCGAGGTGATCGACGCCGAACTGGAGCGCCTGCAGCCGCTCGTCGCGAAGACGCCGCCGCGCGCAGATGCCGCCAAGCTCGCCCTGCAACTGCCGTGCACGCTGCAGCACGGGCAGAAGATAAACGGTGTCATCGAGCGCATTCTCACTGCGGCGGGCTTCGAGCTGACGCCGGTCGCCGACAGCCACCTGTGCTGCGGCTCCGCCGGCACCTACTCGATCACGCAGCCGGAACTGTCGGGGCGGCTGAAAACGAACAAGCTGGCGGCTTTGCACGCGGGCTCGCCGCAGGCCATCGTGACCGCCAACATCGGCTGCCTGAGTCATCTTCAGAGTGGAACCGCGCTGCCGATGGAGCACTGGATCGTGGCCTTGGAGCGGCGTTTAGCCGGCAGTTAGCGTGGCTCGGCTACGGGACAGCATCCCGGAAAGACCGGCGAACCGCGACATCCGCCAGCTCGCTCGCATCCTCGGTTTTCTAGCGCCCTACCGCCGCCAGGTCGCGATCGCCATGGTGGCGCTGGTGGTCGCGGCGGGTTGCGTGCTGGTGCTGGGCCAGGGGCTGCGCCGCGTCATCGACGGGGGTTTCGCCAGCGGCAATGCAGCGCTGCTCAACGCGGCGCTGGCTGCGCTGCTCGCGGTGATCGTGGTCATGGCGATCGCAACCTACACGCGCTTTTACTACGTTTCCTGGATTGGCGAGCGTGTCACGGCAGACATCCGCCGCGCGGTGTTCGGCCGCCTGCTCGACCTGTCGCCGGGGTTTTTCGAGGTCACGCGCACGGGTGAGGTGATCTCGCGCCTGATCAACGACACCTCCCTGCTCGAAGTCGTGATCGGCTCCAGCGCATCGTTCGCGCTGCGCAATACTCTGATCATGCTCGGCAGCCTGGTCATGCTGATCGTGACCAGCCCCAAGCTCACCGCGTTGGTGGTGCTGGGCGTGCCGCTGGTGATCGCGCCTATCCTGCTCTACGGCCGGCGCGTGCGCAAGCTGTCACACGCGAGCCAGGCGCGCGTCGCCGACGTCAGCGTCTACATCGACGA
>Ga0307375_10003542_pt1 | contig 15333 bp, 11 predicted proteins | sample TR1MG_FD_202531 | JGI IMG/M metagenome (GOLD analysis project Ga0307375, IMG submission 202531) | Soil microbial communities from Risofladan, Vaasa, Finland - TR-1 | ecosystem: Environmental > Terrestrial > Soil > Coastal area > Acid sulfate soil | place: Finland: Risofladan, Vaasa | collected...
GACATAACCCAACGCACTCTGGATGACCGCTTCAGGTTCGTTTGCAGCCAAGTTGAGCTTCAATCTTGTTTAAGAGGGACCCAATGAGTTGCCATGCGACTACAATATCCGCGCGGGGATAATCGAGAGCAATATGTCAAAAATCATTCAAGCTGATCACTTCCGCAGTGGCATGACTGCACTGCGCAACTGGGATGTGCCGTTGCGTATGTACTACGACGAGACCAACAACATCCGAAGATTGTCGCTATCGGAAGTGGGGTTGAACGTGACAGCCAACAAGATGTTCGCAATTTCGGGAATTTCACTTGGACCTGGACAGGAATTGTCGGGTTGGGAAGAGTTGCGCAGGGCGATACATATCCAATCCAGCGCCGCCGAGGTCAAGTTCAAGCATATTGCGCCACCGGATTACGAGGCGGCACTAGCATCACGTAAGCTATTCGATGTACTGACATGGCTACTCCACAACAATGTTCTCATTCACTACTCTGTACTCGACGTACTCTATTGGTCGATCCTTGACATCATAGAGTCTCTCATGCCGGACGATCGACTTCTAATCGTACCTTTCCATCTTGAGTTGAAAAATGAGTTGTATGACGCAGTGTGCATCGAACCAGGGGCATTTATGTCCTTGCTGCATAGCTTTTCCTATCCAAACGTGGAGCGCTCCCGCGTCCAGCCATTTATTGAGGCAGTGCTGTATTTCATTGAACAAAGCGTGCCGATCAATCGCAATGTGGTTACGGCGATGCTCAAACAAACACTGCGCCACGCCGCAAGACTGCCTGGGCTAGAGCTTCCATTCCTGCAAGGCAACGAGCCAGGAGACCTGATCAGTGACTTCAGCTTCCACTTCATGCATTGCATATACATTTTCAAGTACGCTTCCCATGTGTTTGACCAAGAGTCTTACATCGAGAGGTCGCTTCAATCATTCGATATTTGGGATGGGGGGAGGCGCTTGAACTACCGGTTCGCTGACTCTCAAGGGGAGATCGGCATTCAGGTATCTGATGTAATTACAGGGTTGCTGGGACGGCACTTCACCTATCTGCGGAACCATTCCCTACCAGCGCTTCGAAAGAAAAAAGCTACTTTTTCCGAATTGCAGACAAAAAACTTGGATCTATTGAGAAAGCTTATCGACCAATCTGATGCATTTAGCAACGGACTTTTCCATACCGTGCTTCCACTAGATACGATATACAAAAACAATGCCTTCCTACATGAACAGGACACTCCAGGATATTTGGGTTGAAGACCGCAAACCACACTTTGCATTTCTCGACTCAGGCTGAGGGATTCTAGATATCCGGCCTTTACCGAGAACTAACATAAGAGCCGAAGTGAAGAACGTCTCGAAATCGGCCATTCCGCCCGCTGGACCCTGTCCCTGAATTTGTCAGCTAAGTGCTGGACTGGGGACCTTGAGATGCTCTGTGCGGCGAATGTCTGCTCCCTGCGCTAGAGATGGACACCGAATGCCCATGACCGCAAACAGAATCTTGAGGGTATGGTTCACAACAGCCCGATCACTCGAAGCCCGTCTGGCAGGGTTGGGCGCTCCGGAATTCAGCAACAGTAGTTGACGGCTCGATGTATATACCGTATTTGTTGCCGAGCCCTAAACGTGTAGATCACGAAAGCATTCAGATATGAATAAGGAAGAAAATACAGAGGAAGGTGTGATTGCGTGCCTTGGATGGGGATCGCTGATATGGGACCCGCGCAGCCTGCCTATACGGAGCGCGTGGTTTGCGGACGGCCCACCCGTGCGCGCGGAATTTTTGCGCAAGTCGAGCGATGGACGGATTACGCTCATACTTCACAAGTCGGTGGCACCGGTGCATAGCCTTTGGGCAATCATGGACATGGATGACCCGGAGCAGGCAAGAGCCGCCCTTGGCAAGCGTGAAGGCATCCGCAGCCACCGGCACCACGACCTGGTTGGATTGTGGGAACCGGGACAAGAGCCGCCGCACAGCACGATCATAGACCTGCCGGAATGGGCGCGTGCGCACCGGGTCAAAGCCGTGGTGTGGACGACGCTTGCGCACAACTTCCATGGCACAGATTCAGAACGGATCGCAACAGCGGAAGAAATCATCGCCTATCTTTCAAACCTCAAAGGAGAGACGCGAGACAATTCTGAGCGGTACGTACGAAACGCCCCGCGACAAATCAGTACGGGGATCCGCCAGGCGATAGAAGCCACACTCGGATGGACGGCACAAGAGAATGGTTAGCTCCTGCGTTTTGTATCTCGACGAGATCGAGCTTACGACGCAAAAGCGATTCGTACCGGACGTGTTGAGTGCCCTGTTTCAGGAATCAGATCGCGTCGAAACGCCGGATCTGGATGGCGGTGAGCCGGATGTCGAATATCGCGCGCGCCGAGAATCCGTACTCAAGAGGCTGGACGTAATGGGCTGTACGGAAGCGCTCGCGTGTCGCCGGTTTGAGGAATGGAAAGCCGAGCAGATCGACCGTGAGGAAGAATATCTCAGTGAATGGAAGGCGGAACAACCGGACGCAGATAAGACGGTAAACGCGCTTCAAGCGCTGACCTGGTGTGGATGGAGCCAACGCGTACCAAGTGTGTTGGCATCGCTTTACGACGACGCTACCGATGAGACCGACCGTCAAATGAAGAGCATGGATGAGAATTCATGGCTCTGGTTTGACGGATATGACTCCCTGATCTCCTTGCGAGCCATCATCCAAGCGGCATCGGATAAGCAGGATGTCGCGCTGCACGTAGGCGCCCTTATTAGCGGTGGATGGATCGATGCCAATGCGAAAATCTGTGCCGAAAAAATCCGGATCGTCGCCGCGCGCGGGCAACCCGCCGGACCTGCGATCATCCTTGCAGAGGGAAAGTCCGATATCGCCATACTGAAAGCATCGATTGAACGCTTCCACCCCGACCTGCGCGAATTCGTAACCTTCCTCGATCATACGGAATTCAAAGTTGATGGCGGTGCCAGCTACGTGGTCAAGTTCTTGAAAGCCTTCGCTGCAGCACGCGTTCCAGCCAATATCGTCGCTGTCTTTGATAACGATGCCGCCGGGCTCACGGCTTACAGGCAAGCCCGGTCACTTAGGCTGCCGGACAACATGACGTGCATTCATCTGCCGGATATTGAACTGGGGCGTGCGTACCCTACGATCGGTCCACAGGGACGCCATGATGCCGACATCAACCGAAGGGCCTGCGGCATCGAGCTTTATCTCGGCAGGGCCGCCTTGTCATCCAACGGCGCATTGCGCCCCGTGCGCTGGACAGGCTACGACCAAAGTTCTGATACCTACCAAGGTGAAGTCGATGAGAAAGAGGCCGTCCAGAATGCGTTTCTCACCGCTATGAAGAATGGTTCAGACAGTATTGATACCGACTATCCGGAAATGCAGCTCGTCTTGGAAACCATTCTGAATGCGATTGCCATCACGGCTGAACGCGCACAAGAGCAAGGGCGTCCGCCCCCTGAATTATAGTCACAACTTCGCTCGCAGGAGACTGATCCGATCACAAGTGCCTAGCCTATCGAAGTTGTAACAAAGGACTCGGGTTATTACTTGAAAGCACGAGCGTCAGACTTCGTTTTGCGCGACTCATCGCCACATACAGCTTGCATCGTGCATACTCGGAAGAAGAGAAGGTTTGTTGATCGCACGGTAGCACAATCGCGTTATCGCATTCCAGCCCCTTCGCTTTGTGTATCGTGCTAATCGCTCTGGCGGGAGGCATTGGACGCGCGAAGGACCGTCGCCTATTGATTTCTGCCAAACCAACGACGGGGTCCGCAAAGTCCTTCAGCCGTATAGCGTCTCGGCACTCCCGGCGATGATCGATCTTGATGCCTTCAAACCCCGCTACGCGGTCACAGATCAGTTCATCCAGTCTTACCAGGCACTTGGCTACACCGACATGGTTTGGCTCGTTGAGAATATAACAACCAAGTTCTTGGAGTAATGCTGGCTTGCCGTGAGCGGGTCCGCTGCAACCGTTAGCGACTTCCCGCACAAGCCGGTCTCCGTGACTGGAGGGACTAAATCCTACCGCCACATTCCCAAGGAATGCGACGGCAGCCTGAGATACCAAACGTGCATCACCAACGTGAGCGTTTATCGTATCGATCAAGTCTTCTAGTGCATCTCTCGTATGCCCTTCCCAGATGGGAAGACGCCGACTCCAGAAAGCGGCGAGCGAATTCACAGTTTCGTTTTGTCCTGTAAGGACAAGAAGGTCCTCACGAGAATTCACGAATTGGTCTATCGGCCTTCTGTCCGCCGTACTCAGTTGATATCCGGTGCGCGTTCGAGCGAGGTTGTTGGCCACGATGACTTGCAGGCCAGCGGGAAGCCTTCCAGTGAGGTCAATAGATTTACCATCGCCGAGAGCTTTTCTCGCTTCCAATACCCAATGCCCCAGCTCCACCGAGCCATCCCGCCAGCGATGAGGCGTTTCCAGTTCCATGAAAGCGCCGTTGGCCTTGAGCTGCTCCCAACGGGCCCGATCCGCCGCAGCTGCAGCACGGTTTGCCCCCCCGTAAATGCGCTGCATCGGATCGCCGAATATCCGCAATATAGCCCCAGCCTTGTGCAGCGACATCACGACGGCGTCCTGCTCCGCGCTCGAATCCTGATGCTCGTCGCCAATGACGATTGGATAACGATTGGCAAGAGCCTCGCCGATCATCGGCCTATGCTCAAGTAATGCAGCGACGCGTGACGCAAGCCCTGGAATGCCCTCCCCCGTTTTTCGTGCCCAGTCATAGGGGTCGGGCGGGAGGTCAAGAGACCGGTGGTATGCGGCTGCGATCTGCACGATCAACGAGTCGATGGTGCGGATCTCGACCTGACGGTGTTTGCCCGCAGTCGCTTTCGCAAATACCCCGCAGGCCGCATGTGTGTGCGTCAATATGAGGACGCGTCCGTTAACCAAGCTAGAGACCGCACGGCTCGCGTAGCAAGAGCCTTGGTAAGTTTTCCCGCAGCCAGCGGGGGCCTCAATTACGACCAAGGGCTGATCTGAGTCTAGAAGTGCGGCAACATCTTCATCACTCATGAGACACGTCTTCGATGCTCTGCCGCCCCAAGGCAGCTCGAACGGCATTCAGGAAGGGTAAGATTTGTGGCTTCAATGCATGCCAAGCGTCCAGCGCGAACATCTGGGCCGCAAGCTCCTGACCGCCTGCAACGGTTTTGAACCAGCGGCGGCCATGCTTTTTCCATGTCTTCGCAACGGCGCCATCAGGCGCTCCTTCGCCGCTTCCCGTGGCGGCGGCAATCAACAAACCACGGAAATCATCTGTCGCTTCCTGAATGGCTTCAAGGCTCAGATCGGTAAGATCAAGACGCTCAGCGAGCGTGCGCAGTCGTTCCGCTTGTACGTCAGCATCAGCATCGGTAATCAGCCTGACGAGCTTTTCCTCCGCAATCTGTGAAATTACACTTTGCTCAGTGCTACCCGTTCCCCACTGAAAAAGCATGGAACCTAACGAAGCTTTGAGAGTGCTCCACCGCCCAGTAGATGTCCCTTCATTATCCACAAAGCCACCAAAGGCCAATCCGCCAGAGACCATGGCCTCAAGCAAGTCCAACGTGGCGGCATTTCCCTGTCCGTCACAGACACGTAATCCGTAATCCAGAAAACTGCCTTCGACGGAGCGTTCCAGAAGATAGGTCAGGAACCCAATCTCCGTGGGGCCTTCAGCAATAATTGCGAGGCGGGCAAGGAATGTTTCAGGGTCCCTTTCCTGCTGCCGCAGAATCTTGTCACGTGACAATGACCCAATCTTATGCTTGGGATCGAGGTACCATAAGTGACCTAAATCTGCCGAGCTGATCGCAACAGCGCTATGAGTGGTTACGAAACTTTGGGTTGGTTGTGATTCGAGGGTTTTGATCAGCTTGCGGAGCCGGTATGGTTCCAGGCCACGTTCAATCTCGTCCACGACTGTTATGCGGGTCTCTGACTCCGTCCCTGCCGCAATCTGCAAAGTCGCCATGCGGCGCGTCCCAGAACCCCAACTCGCCAAGGGAAGAACAGCGCCACCTTCCTTTTCTGCAAGCAATCCGATCAACGCGCCGATGGACAATCCCTGACTGGATGTCAGCCCAAGTTCCAGCTTGTTTGGAAGCGCCTCGGCTTTCAATGCGGCATCCAGCTTGCCCAATGCCTCTTTTGCATTGGCGCTGAGCTTAGCCTGCAAGTTAATCGCTGATATCTCCTGACCGATTCTCGCCCTCAGCCCCTTATCAGCGAGAAGGCGGTCCAGGGCAGAACCGTAAACCAACCTAAGGTCCCGATCATTGCGCTCATCACCAGAAAGCCTGACAAGCCCAATCTGCCTTCTGACAGCAGACGAAAGGATGTCGATATCTTCATTCGGCTGAACAATTTCCCAGGCTATCTCCAGCTCGGGTGTTCCCCTTACCCGCAAACAGTAAACGGGCTGGCCCGGCTCAGGAATATCGTCGTCCGCTTTGGCAGCGACCGGCGGAACAGCCTCCGTTCCATTCCACTCCCAGGGCCATGCGAACTTTTGCTGCTGACTAATCTCCGTCGGCGGCGGCAACGAGATCACCGCTTGAATGACGAATTCCTCGTCCGTATTCCGTTGCCAATAATCCGCTTCCGACAACACCACCGAGTTCGATGGATTCAAGAGCAAAGCAATTGCCTCTAGTACCGTAGTCTTGCCAACGTCGCCACCGCCTAGAATGACGTTCATCCCCTTCGCAGGATTCCAGTTCAGTTTCTCGATACCCCGAAACCGGTCGATTTTGATCTTATGAATAACTGCTGCAGCACACATGCCGTTGCTTCCTTCAAGACGATATATTCTGTTGTGGTAACAGGCAGTGACCTGAGTCTCTTAATTGTAGTCAATCAGGTTGAGAGTTGAGCGCCAATTTTAGTGCATTTCATGCGTGCCTGGGACGGCGTTTGGTAACCCAAGGCGCTTGTGGCCGGAAGTAGTTATAGAATTGGCGACCCAATCTGAACTCGAACAAATGGCAGTCTACGTGCGTAGAGCGGACAGTTTTGCTTCTATGATTGATGTCCGCTTTGGCCGAATTCCAGACCGTCTTCAATTCGGCCTTTGCTGCCGTTGGACCACTTTACAGAATACGTCAGCAATGTCTCAGATTGCCGACGGTAGTACGAAAACCGCGCACGGAGATACACACTTTAACGTCGTCAATCGAACCTACGACCTTGCTGCAGAACTCCACGCTTGGATTGCCATCACCATCGCAAGCGTATCAAGTTCACAGTATCGAAAAAGTGCACTAACGATTGCTTGTCTTTGCGCTTGTGGCATATCCTCAAACTGAAGCCGTCCGTATGCGGCCATAGCCGCCCCGCCTTCACGTAGTTCATCTGAAAGACCTTCCTCAGCAGCTTCTATTTCTTGTCGCGAAACATCGTCGAAAACGGGTGGGAGCAACTGATATGGGTCCATTACAGAGCCATCCTTCAGCTGCCACCAAGCAATTGGTTTTTCAAAATTCAGACTTATCCCGGCCCCCCCGTAGCTCGGTTTTTCATAAACATTTTTCAGGAATGTCGAACTGTTCATCAACGCTGGCAACACCTTCTTCAAAGAATTGCTGCCCTTGGTTGATGGATGGAAGTAAAACTTTTCCGCAATCTCGCATAGATCAACCATGTTGCGCGGTCCGGCTATTTTCTCCTTACCTTTTCCGGAACGCGCAGTGATGTGCTCGATGAAGGCGACCAGTTCTTCCAGATCGGCGGGGGGCGGTTCGAAACTCTGGAGCATCTGTGCTCGCAGTTGATTCAGGACGGTATTCTCGTGATTTGACCACCTGAATATCGTTCCATCGTCACCTTCCAACGCATCTTTAAGCGCTCTAACAAAAGAGACGTTGGGGTCAATCCCCGGTTCGGCGCAAATCCACTGTGTGCGATGAGCTACTTGCCCATCCTCCTCGATGACGTGATGCGAAAATTGGAACGCAGTCATCTCGTACGGACGTCGGCCTTTTACAAATGGAATTGCTACCACACTGGTCTCGAAGTCAATGCAGTGAAGCGGATACTTCCAAGTTGAACTTGCATCGAGAAATCCTTGGCTATCGAAGTAGAAGTCACCGCCCCCCGGCCAATCTGCATTGCAGATATACCACTGCCGGTGCTTGCGAGTCATCCCTGTAAGCCCAGGTGTTTCGTTGTCGAACCCCAGATCCTCCAATGTAACCTGACTGAGCTTAAGAACTCCTTGGGCAATTAAATTTGTCTTGCCCCTGTAGTTCCATAAGTCGAGAACAGTACCTTCGGAAAAATCGTTTTCATTCCAATTGAATGCTTGTGACCAGCATTCATGAAACCCACTTTTGGGTTCGCCCGGTGCCGGCCACTCCTGCGCCTTGAACTGACAATTTGCACACTTCGCAGAAATCGTTGGCGCGAGTGCGTTGTCATTGGAATAGGCATCAGCGAACACCTTCACAGCATCTACAAACGGAAGTTCAGTTCCTGGCTTAACGGGGAGTTGGCTCGCGAGAATCTCGTTTACCTGATCGTCGACCGCGATCTTTGTCAGAAGAGGTGCACCTATAGCAGCGGCATCGGTATCGCGAGCAATCTCAATGCGAAGCCGTCCTCCATTCCGGCTAGCCTTGAATCGCTGATTTAGGCCATCAATGGTAGCCGACTTCTCCTTGTCAGCCATCATCAAGAAAGCACGAACGTTGTAACTAGGAAGCGCTTGTTCAGCAACAAATCTCTGAAATGCTACATCGCGCAGATATGGAAGAAATTCCGCCTTGAGTTGCCCCCTTGCGCCTCTAAAATCACCATCTTCCCTGGCGCTATAAGACTTGGCCTTGACCTCAATGAGTTCAATATACCCACCAGACTTTCGAAGGATGTCTACGCGGATAAAGAGCGTGTCTATAGCAAGAGCTGCCTCGAATATTGTTACCTCGTCTTGCTTTAAAAGCTCTGCTGTTTGTTCAAGCGCCTTTTGGTGGTCTAAGTCGTCGATTCGAACACCCCCTGGGTGCATTAAACACGCAAGTTCGCCGACTTGATAACCGCCCTCAGCCAATGCCGCAAGAAAACTGTCCTCGACAGATCGATCCAGATACCCCGATTTGCCCACGTAGTACAACTTTCGAGGACATTCCGCGGCAAGTTTAAACCGAGATTTCGTAAGGTATCGAATTGTCACTCTGCTCTCTCCTAAGGAGGTGGGACACGTGATGGTGGTCGACAATCTACTTTGAGTTATTAAACCACTGGCGAATAGTCATTTGCTACATAGATTTTTGATGTCCCCCAAACTGAACTACCTTAGCCCGCCATAACAGATTAGCGTATCTACAAGATCTAGGATGATCCATTAAAATTGGCTAGCCAATTCTTATATCGTTTCCGCCAAGATACTTTTTGTGATTTAACATGCTGAGGCTGTGTGGAGATTACATTATGCCCCCGCTTCCGCACGTATGCCCATGTGTTTATTGATCACTCAATCTCCTTATTCCATCTCCGACAATCATTGTGATTTATAAAATCCTTATTCAATGAAAGGGAATGACAGCATTGGACCCCGTGTTCCTTTAGTCGCTTAGATGTCTTGGGGTAAAAATGCAAAATGTCGTCCACAAGCGGTGTACTTGGTCGAACGATCATCATCGTGATCAACTCAGCATCAATATGGAAACAACAAAACTTTCTTATGACTGTGCAGAAAAAGAGCGCCCCTTCGTGGGGCATTTATGAAAGCCCCAACTCTTTTTCCATAATATCGCGCGCAATGCTATACCGGCTAGCTAGATCTTCGCCTTCGACTTTTTCTATTTGCTTGAAAAATTGATATACGTTGGGATCAATTCGGTTGTCGCCATAACTATGTTTTTCCCTTAACCTTATTTCGTCGAAGCTGAAGCATTTCGTACTGTCAACAAGATACCCCACTGCTGAGTGTGTGATTTTCTTTGCGTCCTTTAGGCAAAGATGTCGGAAAACTCGTACCGCCATGCCAAGAGGGTCTGGATTCTCTTTCAATACAATATCTAGTACTCTTGACTTTAGGTCTTCAAAATAATTTTTTCGAAAAATGAAAGTGCCGGTTCTCCAGTTCATGAGAATTGCGTCCCAGTTGAGGACGGTCGTTTCTGTTAAGGAAGCAATGCTGTTATATTTGACTAGGCCATGTCTTATTGCCCAAGTCTCTCGGGCACTCCAAATATCGATAGGCCATCCACCAATACTGAGGCGATAGCCGCCAAATTTATTTTTTTTTGCTCCCAAATGCTCTAAATATTGAGTACATTTTGCCCAATCACCTTCAACAACAATATCAATATCCGAACTAAATCCTTTGCTACCGAGAAAAGCTAGGTCACGGAGTAGTCCTCCAAACAAATATACGTCGCCATCTGGTAGTGCATCCGTAAGAAAGTCCAGAAACTTACTTATGTTTTTACTTGGGTAGTCAATAGTGTGTTCAGTTCCTAAGGTTGATGGCAGTTCAAGTATTAGCTGCGGTTGATGACCCGGGGTTTTATTTTTCGGTTCTAGTAGACGCGCCACTCTTCTTCTTAAACTTGTGACTGATGAAACTGGGTTTGGTTTGATGCTAGGCATTTTCAAGGCTTCTATATAAATCGTGTTTCTTTATCAAGTGCTTTTCTGTCATTCCTGAAATTGCATCGCAGAGCAATTGGCATTTGTCGTAGAATCTTTTCTCTGAATTGCTATAGACGCGTCTGTAATTCTCTGAAATATCTTCAAATACATATCGCTCAAATGGCTTGTTGTCGAGCTTTTCACTTGAAATGGCTCGCCAGAGCATTGTCATCATATTCTTAATGTACCGATTGCCTAGAAGCTCAAGTCGAAGTACATCCCGGTGTTGAAAGCCATGCCGAACATCAAACTTTTTTGTTGCGCTGCATAAATTCGCACATTGGGAATTTTCTATCAGCTCAAAGCCTGGTTGAATTGAGCCATCAAGTATCTGCTCAATCTTTTCAACGAAAGTTAAAGTCGCCGCATTCACCATTTCTGCGATAGCTTTGACTCTGAACATCTGCATCGATACGTCGTTTAATTCACGAGAGCTAAGTCCGGCACTCTTAAACCCCCTATTTTGATCTATGGATGAGTCAATTACTTTTTTCATTATTGGATCTCCTTCTGTGCTCGAATCTAAGTGATCCATCAGGTCATAAAATGACGCATACCCTTTTTTAACAGTGTCTTCTGCATCGATAATTGAATATGCTATATCGTCGCAGGCCTCCATGACATAGGCCAGTGGATGTCGGGTGCCTTCTGTGAGGCCTGTGTGCTCCCAGACTTCTTTTACCCTTGTTTTCTCGCTTCTAAATATTCCATGCTTTTTGTATCCGCCCATTGCTTCTGATCCATATACGCTAGGGTATTTGAGCAAGGCGGCGAGCGTGCCAAATGTTAGATTCAAACCAAACTGATCGTTCAGAACTTGAAGTCGCGTTAACAAGCGAAACGTTTGTGCATTTCCATCAAACTTAACAAAATCAGAATCTACTTGTGTGGGATCTCCGGTTCCCCCATCTTGAAACCATTGTTGCATTGCAACTTCTCCTTGGTGTCCAAAAGGAGGATTGCCTAGGTCATGTGCTAACCCTACTGCGGCCAATAGGGGAGGGACATTCCTTTTGACAAGAAGGTCATCATGATTTTTCCCGAAAACTTTTTCAGGGAAATCGAATGCAAGTCTGACTCCTATGCTCCTAGCTAGGTTGCTAACCTCATGAGAATGCGTTAGTCGGGTCCTTACAGAGTCGTTCTCTTCCATAGGGAAGACCTGGGTTTTATCTGCCATTCGTCTCGTTGGAGTTGCGAATAAAATTCGATCATAGTCGCGTTCAATTTCTGTACGCCCTGCAGCAGTTCCCATTGCTACGCCTGATTTGTGCAGGTCTCGTGCTCTGGTATGACACAACAATTTTTCCCAAGTAAGCATTTATGTTCCTTTCTTGCGACGTCGTTTATACAGTTAAAGCTGGTGGGCGGTAGTATGCAACTATTGAAAATATATTCGACGATAGAATAATTTTGCCTTGCCTTGAGCTCACCTAATGAGCTTATTCGTAATTTTTCATCATATTGGATATTTCTAAAACTGTGCGCTTTGCCAAGTCCTCTGGAGCCGTAACCTTCACATTGGCTCCGTACTTAAGAACTTCCATCAATAACTCAGTTTCCTTGCTGTATGGAACTTTAAGTTCGTAGCTGCCATTGTCGAGAAATCTCCCTTTTTGGTTTGGGTGCCATTGTTCCGAGGCAACCCACCTGGCTGATATAGGGGTGAATACCAATGTTGCCCATCTAATTTTCTTGCCTGAAAAAATACCGAAGCCTGCCCCTAGAATTTCATCTAGCTTATTGTCAGGGATATCACGAGCTTGCTTTTCCAAGATTTCTACACGCTTGATGCTGTCGACGGAGAAACTTCTTAGGTCATTGCGCTTATGGCACCACGCATCCAAGTACCAATTTCCTCTATAGTAAATTAGCCGCTGGGGTGACGTTTCTCGCTGGGTTATTTGGTGAGACGAGCGAGAGTAATAGTCCATCAAAATCCTTTTGCGGTTTAGCAGTGCGGATCCAACTACCTGGAAGTTCTTTGGTGGCAGTTTTCGAGTTCCTACCATTGCAACTTTGATGCGCTGCTGCACTGCAGACGCCTTGTTGTTGGCAGCTCCCAGTAAGGCTGTCAGCCTTGAGAGTAGAGGCTTGATATGACTTCCCAATACACCGTCGCTGTCCATGTTGGAGAACAAGTGGTGCATGGTGAGCAGGGCGTAGATTTCGTCAGCAGAGAACCATAGGCCCGGGAGTTCGTAGGTGGGGCCGACAGTTGGGGACTCACGGTCGAAGCGATACCCCTGGAGATCGCGATCAAACACAATCGGTGCATTCATGCTGTCTTTCATCAGCGCCAGATCGCGCTTTAGCGTCGACCAAGATATACCAAGTTTAGATAGCAATTCTGCTTTAGGAACTGAGCGGCGCCCCTCAAGAAGTTGGTGAATCTTATAAATGCGTTCATTAAGGCTCATAAATTTGTTTTTCCAGGCTCATTCGGTGAGCTTGGAGTGTGTCACAGTGTACCCGTGTCCACAATCTTCCATTAAGGCGGGAAGGTTTTATCGCATTCTTTCATAGAGGAACTATGAGCCATGTCAAATATACACCAGCAAGACTTTTCTAGAGAAAAAGGAGATTGATTATGACTGTACCACCAGACCACAAAGTTAAAATCGAAGTCAATGATGTTCAGCACACTGTTCCCAAGGGAAAATTGTCGTTTGACGATCTGGTGAGGCTGGCATTTGGTGAAAATGCGAATCCGGCGGATGGTTATCGGATTTCCTACGATAGAGGCCGCGGAAATGCGTCCGGCACGCTTAAGCCGGGCAGTTCGATCGAAGTCGTAGAGGGTATGGACTTTACTGTGACAGGAACCGGTCTATCTTAGTACTAGAGGAGCGGCACACAATGGAAAAACTTCCTGAATCTGTCGATGGGAGTATTCAACGTCTTTTGGCGGATGGATACGCTATCTATAAACGCGGTGCTTACATCGTTGCTGCCGTGCCGTATCTGGATGTAAACGGTAATCCTCAAAGTGGCTTAATGGTCGATACACTTAACCTCGATGAGGACGGCAAAGTTCGCGTTGCGCCGACTAGCCATCAGATGTACTTCGTCGGACAGCAGCCGTACGACCACAAGGGAAGAATTCTCTTTGGTGGAGCTGATGCAAACGTTGTCCCATTGTTCGAGGGCAAAAAATCATCTTTCTATTGGTCCTGGAAGCCGTTGGACTCTGCTGGCAATAAGCGTGACTACCTCAATCTTTACGAGAAGTTCACCGACTATATTGTGTACGTCTCTGGGCCAGTGGAGGGAAAATTCCCGGACTATAAGACCACTCTATTCGATGGAGTAGCGACAGTTGAAACAACTTGTCCCTTTCCTTTTGAGGACACGAACTCGGCACAGGCCAACCTTGGCGAACTCGATAAGCTTATTGCGAGCGACTCTATCGCAATAATTGGCGCTGGTGGGACCGGCTCTTACATTTTCGACTTTATTTCAAAAACGAGAGTTCAGAAGATCAAGTTGTTCGATTTCGATGTATTTGATCTAAACAACGCTTTCCGAATACCGGGAGCAACAGATCGAGAAGAGCTGGGCCAACCGAAAGTCCGCGTCATTGAACAACGATATAGTCGGTGGCACAAGGGAATTGAAGTCTTCGAGGCGAAGCTGGACGGCGAATCAGAGGCCTATCTGGATGGCGTTACTTTTGCATTTCTGGCGGTCGATAAGATCGGTTCTCGCCGAGATATTGCCAAGCTGCTGCGTGCGAAGGGTATACCCTTCATCGTGGTCGGAATGGGTATTCATCATGGCAATCCAGGTTTGACAGGTATGGTCGTCACCACCTTGATCGACGAAAAGTCTGCACCAAACGTCTTCGAAGAAATTGCAGGTGATCAACTCGTCGATCTGCCCGATGAGTATCAGAAGAACATCCAAACGGTCGAATTGAACGCGCTTAACGCGGCAATGGCCGTCTTTATGTACAAGAAACACCGTGGATATTACGCATCGGGCCGGTCTGTTTATCAGGCTTCGTTTACCACATCTTCCATGCAGCTAGATCGTGAAAGCACAGACTGACCCGACGACAACCTTCGTTGTAGTTCGCGGCGCAATACCCGTGGAACTTTTAAACGGGAAGATTTATGTCAATTCGAGCGGCAACAGAGCTCATCATCTGTGCGCATGTGGGTGTGGGAGTCGCGTGTTGACGCCTCTCAATCGCCATGAATGGCGTCTGACCGGCGCCGATTTGAATCCATCGCTGACTCCATCAGTTGGAAACTGGAACTTGGAGTGCCAGTCACACTACTGGATTAGAAAAGGCATGATCGTTTGGGCACCGCGTTGGAGCGCTGCCGAAATCGCGGCTGGCAGGGCAAGAGAACAAATACCTTATCTCGAGAACACTTGGCTGGACAAGGCTAAGTCACGGCTTTCACGTATAGCCGAAGTGATATTCCGTACCAGAAAATGATATCGGCTGCCTTTGAGGAGTTAGTGCCGTCCGCTATAAACAGCTAAGCAGACTTTGTTTAGTGAATCAACAAACGGCCGCTACGGCCGACAACCAGATGGTCGAAGCGATCCTCATGACGGTACGTTCATGGCACCATGCAGACCATGGAACGCGGTGGAATACGCACTTAACTGCGTGCCGTGTTGGTGACAAACGACCAAGCTTTTGG
>Ga0307375_10003543_pt1 | contig 15326 bp, 13 predicted proteins | sample TR1MG_FD_202531 | JGI IMG/M metagenome (GOLD analysis project Ga0307375, IMG submission 202531) | Soil microbial communities from Risofladan, Vaasa, Finland - TR-1 | ecosystem: Environmental > Terrestrial > Soil > Coastal area > Acid sulfate soil | place: Finland: Risofladan, Vaasa | collected...
GTGCCTGCTATGCACAATCTCAAAATCCTTGGTATGCCTCAAGATGGCACCTTTGCGGAGCATGTGGTCGTGGACGTGTCTCGTGTGCACAAGAAACCGGCTCATCTTAGCGTCGTTGAGGCTGCCTCGCTTCCTCTCGCCGGAGTGACCGCGTACCGCGCTCTGTTCAAACAAGGACTCGTGAAAAAGTGTCACTCAGTGTTCGTGACTGGAATTGGATCGGGCGTTTCAACTTTCGCGGCACAGTTTGCGGCAGCGCTGGGTTGCAAGGTAGTCGTGAGTTCAAGCAGCAAGGAGAAACTCGAGCAAGCCATCCATCGCCACGCTCTCGTCGGCGGCGTCCTATACACCTCTCCGGCCAAGGAATGGGTTCAACAAGCAAAAGAACTCATTGGCAACGAAGGTTTCGATATCGTCATTGATGGCGCTGCAGGAAGGGACTTCAACGAGCTCCTAAAACTCCTCAATCCTGGCGGTACAATCGTATCTTATGGCGGAACTGCTGGCAAGCCCATAGATTTGGACATCTTTAGAGTATTCCTATTGCAGTTGAGGATCATTGGAACGTCAATGGGAAGCGATGAAGACTTCAAGGAGATGATCCAGTTCGTGGAAGACTTCAGAATCACTCCCGTCGTAGGAGAAGTTCATTCATGGGAGGTACGCTGAGATTACTCTAACTACAAGCAAATTACACACAACATAGCATCAGATCACCCAATTCGAGAACAAGAGTCTAACCTGGAAACTTCCAGAATGCTATCAAGGCTATCAATGACATGGAGAAGTCCAATTCAAGAGGAAAAGTTGTTTTCATGGCTCCTGCTTGTAAATTGTAGGATACTCACCTGGATCCAACCCTACCTCGAAGCTCGACGAGTGACTCATTCTTCAACAGAGAGACTTCGACCACCCCGGGTCTGTAATGGCGATCGGCTTCGTTTTATTGGAACGTCACCTCCCCTTATATGTACAGCATTGAATACCAACCCAATCTTCGGCTCCTTAACGTTTCCTTGCTCGATTTGAGCGTCAGTTGATCGCGCGTTCGTTCAGAGTATGTGCACCCCCAGTGAAGGACTCAGACAGAATTCACCTTGTTCCTTCCATTTCGATTACCAACATACAGAGGGGCCAGTTCCAATGCCTGAGAGTTGAACGGTGAGATAGCTCGGATCCGCTCAGTTCCATCTGGCCATTGCTCGAGCATCTAGTTACACGTTGTAATGTTGAGCATCTCCAAGCAGCATACCTTGTTTGCAGGTCGACAATGGACTTCCTCCTCGATAAAGCTCATAACAGGCCTTTTTCCATCCAAATCACTGCACACCCTCGTCGACCGAATCTCTGGCATTGGTAGCTCCATCATCACGAAGGTGCAATCTAACATCCACTTCAAACCTGCATTCTCATCCATACCCCCCAAATCCCCATACACGCCTCCTGTCGCGAGCACCAAGAGTCTTTCGCCTAAGAAGCGGCTATTCAGCTCATCATTGCGCACAAGCAGCATCTATACCTCTTCTTCGCACGCAAGAGTCTCCTTACCATCAGTCTCGAAGAGACATTACGCACAATGGGACTTCCGAAATCAGTATGGTAGCTGGGACTACCGCGAGAGTTTTCGCTCCTTTTCTGGTCCTAGTGCGCTTTCAGGTCTGATTGCTGCCAACATGGCAGTATACTTTCTTTGGCTTGTACGTCTATCTCTCCCTATTTTGCATCTCTTATCCCGCTGTGGTCCGAACGTTTGACTTTCGTGTTTCAGGCCCTGTTTCTGACACGTCTCCCTCCTTGAACATTCTACCCCCTCTCTGATATGACAGACTGCTGGCTCTACAACATCAGGTCACAAGTGGATGACTGAGAACTGGATGGTGTCAGCGAGCACGTGGAAAACTCACCCCTGGACTCTATTCACCTCTGCCATGTCTCATAGTAGCTTCCTTCACTTGCTATTCAATATGGTTGCCATTGGTTCTATTGGTCGTGATATTCAGACAGTCGTGGGTCCGCGAGCGTTCCTGGCGTTGTGTGCGGCGATGGCGGCCGCGGGTTCTCTCGGCCACTTGGCCTGGTCGGCACCTCGAATGCCCGCGAACTGGACTCCTCGATCCGAGTTCATTCCCGTCTACATCCTCCCCGATGGCACGCCACTCTTGCAATCACAAGTGGAGGCATACACTAAGGTACACGGCAAGCCAAACGTCGAAGTGCGCCACGTATTCATGAGCGAAGATCACGTGTGGGAGCCTGGACTCGGCGCCTCTGCCATCGCCTCTGGACTCTTCGGCATGTCTGCCGTTCTTTGGCCTCGCAAACAGTTCATTGTCTTCGTCTTCTCGACACACGCATCCAAACTACTTCTCTACTTCACTGCATTCTCCACACTCAGCCTCCTACTCAACCCAGAATCAAGAATCGGTCACGCGGCACACCTCTCTGGACTCGGTGTGGGCGTACTGGCAGCTATTCTGTTGAGAGGAAGATCCATGAGGTTCATTCGTTGAAGTTTTAGCTCCGAAGGCATGGAGTACAGATGGAGACAGGCACAATTGGGAGGGACCAAAGGGCGGACAGACGCGATTCATCACTTCCTGTAGCATCCATCTGTCGAGAATGTACATAAAGCACTATCTTGCAATGCAAACGAGGTGTCCTGATAACGCAGGAGCAACAAAGTGGAGTACATTTCGGATTAGTGGACAAGTTAGGACACAAGGGGGGGTGTTCGGAGAGTGTGAGCTACACACTGAGGGCGCATCAATGTAGTGTGTACTGTCACATTCCGGTATGGTATTACAAGGCCTTTCGCTTTGGTTGAGGAGCATCCAAAGCCGAATCGGCATTTCGTTTGGCTTCCTTCTTCCTCGTTGGCAACTTCTCTTCCATCACCACAGTCTTCGAGTTGTACGTTGAAGATTGGTTCTCTGGAAGAAGGTCCGTTGGAGGAGTCGAAGAAGAAGACGTTAGAAGGGCAAAGGCGTGGCGAGTGTTTGGAGGGGGAATTGAAGAAGAGGAAGATGCGAGTATGGAGTCCATCTTGGTGGACGATGTTGATTGAATGAGATTGGCAAGGAATGCTGAACTGGTGGCAGCAATTGCAGCAGAAGAAGCGCTCGTTGGTGGTGCGGATGAAGAAGACTTTGTCATTGTTGCTGTTGTGGTCTTCTGAGTCGATGATGATGATGATGATGATGATGATGATGATGATGATAGAAGTGGACGCGGCGGTGATGTTGATGATGATGATGATGATGATGATGCGGTCGCGGAAGAGAGCGGCAGATACTCCAAGTCCAGAGCGTATCTCTGCATCATCCATCGCTTCGTGTTTGGCGCTTCTTCTTCCATCCCAATCAATCGTAACAGGTCCATCAGGTAATGTTTGAAGGAATCCACGTCAGAGATCGAAGAGAATAGGAATCCAATGCTGGAGATGAGTTTGGTGATGTGACTCTTCCGACGAGGAGGAATCTCGATCTTCTTCGACAGAGGTGCACTCGAAAGATGCTTCTGCTGCTGTTGTTGAAGTGGAGGTTGCTGTAGTTGTTGTTGATGATTCAAAGACTTGTCTAATCGACGTCTCCAGAGCCATGACACGAGGGAGAGTAGGAGCTGGATTCTGTACTCCGCCCACTTCCTCGTCAGGGATGTGCGCTCCATCACTTCAATCTCTTGGTCCATGTACGAGAGAACATCACCGCCTTCACCATTGCCGTCGTCTTTTGGGGACATTGTCGCCTCACTCACCAAGTACTTCGATCTCAACTTCTCCTCCGGCGCAACAACCTTCTCTTCCATGAATGCAATGAGCGTCTGCTTCCACTTATCCTGATTTTCCAAGACTAGCGTTGATTCCAAATCGTGAAGCACGGATAAAAGTCCACTTTCGAGCGAACCGGGAGACCGAGGAGGGAGATGAAGAAGGCTCGAGGTCCAAATCGGTGTTTCTAGCACTGGCAGTGATTTGAAGATCGCCATCACAGAATCTGAAGTTTCGCATTGGTATCGTTGAGCCGTAAACATGGAGCGAGAGTAGAGGAATTGACAGTAGAGATCCGTAAAGTAGAGATGAAGGGCCAAAGGAACGTCGCTCTCCTCAAAGGCAAACGTGGTTTCACCATCTCCTTCTGAACCAATGTCTAGACCATGATCGGCCAAGACGGCACTGGAAGACGACAAATCAGGGGAAGAGAGGGGCGTAGATCCAAGTCGATGAGAGAGAAGAGGGGAACGAATCGGCTGGGGATGAACGACGGGTTGCGACTTCACATGAGGATCATCCAAGAACCGCAACACTCTTTTTGGAGATCCAGGAGTTGTCTCTTTAGAGCCATTAGCGGAAACATCAGTGTTATCGGCTTCATCCTTCGGCCTTGTTCTCCCAAGAACTGAAAAGACATCAATCACAGATCTCGGCGGTAATTCAGCGTATATCCTTTGTGCAATGCGCGTATTCGTATCTAACGATCCATTTGAGTGCTCTTTGTCGGGTAAGAGGATGGAAGAGTCCGATGATGAGGCAAAGGAGGCGGATTGAATGCGTCTCAAAATAGATTGTCTCCAGTCGAGTTCGGCAACCATTGTTACAGTTGTAGTCAAGGGAATCATGAGGAGTATAGAGTTAGATGTGCTTTTTCCGAGAAGAAGACCAGTAGAGGAGAGAGCGAGTTCGGAGAGGAGGATATTCCAGCAACTAAGCGAATAGGTGTCCTTCGGTGTTGCAATCCAAGTAGCAGACCAGGTGTGATCGTAAAACTCTCTTATCGGTATTGTCCACATCGAATAATAGGGAATAGATCCGTCAAAATCACGTGATGAGTCGGAAAGAGCCGAAAAAGCGAGCCGAAACTGTTTGTCCTTGAATTCAATCGTCACTGGCGTAATAGGCGTGTTCGTTGGCGAAAATGGGTGCACATAGATGATTTGAGAGAGATTGGATGGCGAAACCAGTTGAGAGAGGGTACATAGGACGGAAGCAGGGACAACCGCCCCGCCAAAGTCTTTCATGATTTCCAACATCTGCGAGTGTCCTGTCACGTCCTCGTGGGGATCATTCACTTTTCCATAACGGTCCCAACTTCCAAAGTGCTCGAGAACCGAATCTGTCGATGAAGAGGAAGCATCAATTGAGGACGTGAGCCACTCCCGCGTATCTAGCCACGTGAACCTGTTTGTTCGAACGGAAAAGTGCGTAGTTCGGAATCTTTTCAAGGTGGGGTTCAGAAGGGTCTTCAATTTGGAGCTGGCGTACAGCAGAGCGCCGCGCAGATCTAAAAGCGGGTTCGCTTGGTTCTTGAGGAACTCGTGAGGGCGCTCAATGCTGCGCATGAGTTCAGAGAGAGTTTGAGGGCAGGCGGAGAGCAAGTATACCAGAGTTTCGCACTTTCGGAGGCGACTAGACGGACGACTATCGATAGAACCTTTTGAACCAGAAAGCAACTCACCTTCGCGCTCTTCGAAGACTGTAGCAACACCATCGAGATCAACCAGGAAGTTAGAAAGGGAAGCAGCCAAGATTTCGAAGAAAGAAGTGAAGGAGGAGGAGGAATCGCTCAAACTCGAAGCGTTGCGCTTTTTGCGTGGAATTGGAGACGACGATGACTTCGTGGTACTTTCGTAGGAGGTAGAAGCAGTGGAATTCGTGGGCGTGTTCATGGTGGGGATAGTGAAGGAACTGAGGGCCAGTTTCAGAGCCGTAGAGAGATCAAACAAGGAGGAAGCAGCCAAATAGCTCATTGTAGTCGTAGAACCTGATTGGGCGGCCGGAAAGTCAGATATTCCAGAATCGAAGAGTTTAAACATCCATTTCAGAGGGATGATATCACCATTATCGGATGGCAAATCGCGCAAAGAGGACAAGATCGACGAGACAAGAAGTTGGACGCGTTCTGCCAATAGATCGGAATCAGTAACACCAGCTATGACATTAGTATCGATGAGGAAGCACGCATAGCGAATAGAGGCCATTGTGAGTCTGACCGGACATCAAGGGCGACTGAATGGGCCGGGCTAGGGGGAGAGTCTTTCATTCCCACTCAAAGGACCGACCTCATCTGCAATCCCGACCTTATATGCCTTTTCGTACGTAATTGCATCTGCTCTACGTATGATCCTCACTCAATGTGCTCTTGACTCACAAACAAGCTGCAGACAGCCTTCTGACGAGGTCTACACCCAAAATCCCTCTCCTTCGCAATTCTACATGTGCGGACATGACATTAACCCAATGAAATGCCCCCTCCTATGCGAACAATTTACTGCCCCTTGTATGAACGTCATGTATACGGAGATTAGAAGGCGGTAACTGCAGATATGCGATTGGCTACCCTTCGGACTCCCTCTGGATATTGTGAGCGAAATTGTGCGCTATGTGGACGCTTCTTGAATTGACCGTTTCGCGAGCACTATATTAATCTGCCTATCCTGGACTGTGACTACGGCTTGCTGCGAAAAGTCGTGGAGAAGCTGACGCCCTTGTTTAGCAATGCTTGTGCCGTGTTTCTTCTTCTGCCGTACTTGGAATGGAATGAGCTTCGTTCTTTAGAGGTGGTCATATGATCCCGCCTTGGTGTGGAGGTAATGGACGACACTAGGTTGCTATCATGCATGTTTCCAAGACTTGACTCTTTGTGTTTCGTTCCGGTTGCTGAAGGTCTCCAAGTACAAGTTTCCGCACACTCGTAGAATTTTCCCCTCTTCCTTGGCAAAGTTGGTTCATCCAGCGGTGATGGTGGACCACAGAAGCGTAGTTGCTGGTACCGAACGCCACCCTCTTCCCGCCCTCCCTTCAGACTCTCTCCTCAGTAGCTGTTGTCCAAGGCGTTTCGAGTTCAGAGGCGAGTTTGATGCACACCACAATCATGCGATGAGAACCATCTTTGAGGTCGATGCGTGTGGGTTCGAAAGTGGCATGGTTTCTGTTGAGAGAATGATGGCCATCTCGGACTGACCCACCGCTACATCATTTGCACCAAAAGAGGCACCGTCTATTTGGCCATTGTATGCCCCATCCATGACTCCATCCGATTCGATCTGATGTCGAAAAAGGTCACGCTCACACACGCACTCACCGACAATTTCAAACCCATCCTACGATCAGCCAAACAAAGCGGTGATCCAATTCTTGATTGAAAGTCTGTTCCACAACCGTCCGCCATCCAGGATGTCCCTTTTTTGCAATTCAGAGAGCATCTGCGATGGAGTACGAGCCACTTCTTCTCAAAGGCTCAGATCTCGTCGCACCACATCGATGCAAGCAGGCTCAGCAACGCCCGTGCACCGCGTCCTCCAACAAGTTAAGCTCCTTGGCAGAGCAAGCAGTAGAAATGAACACCAAATGATCACGATTTGCGTCTCTTCTCTTGTCAGCTCTTTGGCTCGGCATCTTCGCGCTCAGGCTGGATTTCCAGGCTAGTATGGTACATTCGTTTACAGTAAGGTGAAGAATCTCGTCAGCTCAAGGCGGGGGTGTAGAAGAGGGCACAGCAGCAGCACGTCGCGGATCTCATCCCTCATCCGATGCATCCTCATCCTCTTCTCCGTCGTTTCGGTCTCCGCCTTCTTCCAATTGGTATCCAATGAGATTGAGCACGTTGCGTAGCTGTTGTGGGTCCGCTTGAAAGGGTACGAGGTAGTCGAGGATCCTGGCAATCTGTCCTGCGGCCCCCGGCTGTTCTTGAGGTGCCGCCGCTGCTGCTGCGTTCTGTCTCGGCGCTCCAACTTCTCTAGGAGCATAGATGTGGAAACCATTTCTGAGGACTTCGGACGGGAGCATGCGGATGACGCTGTTGAACTCGCAGATCATGACGTGTCGATGGATCCTCGTGGTGTTCTCAGTGATGGACTGAACGATGACTGCATACGAGTCTATCTTCGATTGCAATTCTTCTGCGATTTGAGAAGGAGAGGAGGATTCCACCACAACAGAAGTAGCGGTAGCAGAAGTAGCGGGAGATTGTGTTGCGTTGGAGGAAGAAGATGATGACGACGACGCATAAGACCCAGATTTCGAAGGTGGAACATACTGTCCAGTCAATTTTAGGTAGAAGGAAGCAGCGGAGTCCTTGAGCCATTGAACGCAGACGGGATCCTTCCACATCGAGTGGTTGCGCTCGATGTACAGTTGGGTGAGTACGTTGACAATGGGTAGGACTGTGCTGTTGGCATTTGCAAAGTGTGGCAGTACCTCTAACACATTCTGTCCCTTGGCGCGGATGGCGCCTGAGGCGAGTCGCGTGACGAGGGCGACGAAGAGCGCCGGGTGCATCGCCATCGCATTGTGCAGCAATTCCGTCGGATCCAAGTCTTTGTACTCCGAATTCGCTTCCTCTCCACTTAGATCGCCAGATTCGAGATTGCGACGGTGATAGAAGGCTGCGAGAGCGATGGAGTAAACGAAGTTGGGAAGAATGGAGAGGTCGTGTTCTTCGAAGAGTGGTGAGTGGTAGAACCTGAGCAGCCAAACATGCTCGCGTCTTCTTAGTGTGAAGTGATCTATGAGGAAGAGAAGCCCTAGTGGATCAGAAGGGTCGAGTGCGAGCAAGAGTTTCGTCCATTCCAGTGCGGTCTGCGAGCAGCCCTTCTTTCCAATCTCCTGTATGTACGATAGAATGCCCAGCATGAAGGAGCGATTTTCAGGTTCTTGATACAGGAAGCGGATCGAAATCGAGGCATCAGGGGCGAAAATGTCGAACTTTGGGTGGAATCCGCATTCGAAACGGTAAATGATGCGTTCTAGCAGATCCATGGCTGCGTCCTTCTCATCGGTCATATGAAAAGCATCGTGCAGTTGAAGTAGAGTATCGATATGATAAGGATGGTGATCACGCATCAGTGCTGCCAGAGAATTCGGGTCTCCAGTCTCGACGCAACGGTGGAACTTGTCCTGCGCCCTCACGTAGTCCTCACTCCACGTAAACTTGAAATAGTTGATGCCCTTCCTCGTCTCTTGAAGCACCATCTCCAAACCATCGCTTTTTCCACTTACAGGAGGCCAACTAGGACGGGGTTTGATGAGCAAAGTTTTCTTGCGCACTGTGATCGTTCGACCAGGTCGACCACCGCCACCACGCGCAGCTCGTTGTTGGTGTTGCTGCATGGGAGCATTGTGCACATTGCCACGATTAGGAACCACTTCAGAACCGAACAAACGCTGCATTTCGGCATCCGGATCCAACAGCGACGCATTCAGTTTCAGGATCTCACGCAACTTGCTATCCCTCTCCAGTTTAGATTCGGCCTCAACATCGCGCTCACTCTTGGGAAGAGAGGCCAAAAGTCCATCAATGTCCTCATCGGAAACGGGCAAGGCGTCCAACTTCTTCTCCTTCTTCTTCTGACGCTTTTTGGCGCTCTTCGATGGCTTAGAAGCGTGTTTCTCCTGGGAATTGGATGACACACGATCGGGAGAGGGCAAAACAGCGCCGGCGCTAAAGTCTTCCTCATGAACGCCCGCTTGAGATTCTTCGTCGCTTCCTTCCAACTAGAAAACAGGGGGAAAAGGGGGTCCATGTCAGCGCTCAATTCAATGAGGGGTGAAGAGACAAGGAAATGCATGGGAAGAGGGCAGAAGGTGGGTTTGCGCACCATATCGAACATGTTAACGGCCTTGGAAGTGGTGATTGGAACCTCCTCGTCTGAGGACTCTACTGCGGCTGGAGTGAACTCATCCGCCCCAAGTTTCCTCTTCAAGTTTCGAGCAGACATATTAGAATCGAAATAGACCAAATTGCAAGATGCGAGCAGGACGGAAGAACAGCTACGACTGAATCTGAGGTAGGGCGACGCAGCTGACTCAATCCTGTCTCTGGCCGCCAAACGAGCCCATCTCTCCTACACGACAGTCATGGATGAGTCAAAGAAGCCGAGGCCACAACATTTGGACTACAAGAAGATGTCAGGAACGGAGCTGAAAGGCAGAATCAGGCAAATCAACAGGCTGCTTGTGAAGGTTCGTAGTTCGTTCACACTTGGACTCTTTCCGCCCTCCATTCTGTTTCTTTCCTCTTCTAACCCCATCCACTCTCTTCTAAAGTCTGGTCTCGATGCAGAATTGGTCGCTTCCAAGCAAAAGCAGCTAAAGGCATTGCAATCGGAGCTCGCGACTCGTCCGCCGTCTCACATCGTCGTTCAGGAGAACATTCGTCGAATCAAGGAGAACAACCAACACCACAAGTTGAAAAACAGTACAATCTCATACATAGGTGCGTTAAATTCAGAGTTTACACTGCAGGAATTGCACAATGGGCCAGTCTATCTTGTACCGCCTTCTTCAATCACCCTCTGATCTCTAACCCGTTCCCTACCTGTTCATTTGCTTGATTTGTGTTTCCTATGCAAAGAATTACAAAAGGCGCACAAATTCGTGAAGACAGCGGAGCGTAGAATTGCGGAATTGGAGGAAGAGTTGAACCGTCGTGAATCCAACGATTCCTCTGCCGAACCGGAAAGCCATCTCGCATCTACCACGTCATCGGCATCCAAAGCCTCTAAATCACCTTCGGAAGAGGAAAACTCAATGTCAAGCCATGGCGACTCCGAAAATGGCAGTGACTCTGATTCTTCCGCTCCCTCCTCTTCCAATGATGATGAACCCCACTCCAAGGCCGAAAAGATGGACACTGATGGAAAGACACACGATGATGGAGCTGGTGAGACTGAAAGCGACGGAAATGAAGGCACTGGCGAGAACACTTCTCTGCGCGATCTCACTTTGCTTGAGTTGAAGACGAAACTTGGCCAAACTCGTCATCACTTGAAGAAAGCCAAGGACGATGTTGTCTACGTCACCTTTTTCCCAGTAAAGGATCACCGTTACATCTCTCTGTACCCCAATTCGAATGACGTTGCCGACCTGAAACTTCGCACTCAACTCCGTCGCCAAATCCTCTCTAAACACACGTATGAGGAGGCTTTGAAGCCTGCACAATCGAGGAGCAAGTGGTTGGAGAAACAGGAGGCTCCTGAGAAGCCATACATGCCTCAATCAGACCCATCATCATCGTCGTCGAAAAAGCGCTCTTCCGAAGCTCAAGACGGTTCTTCAACTACATCTGCTGTTACTGCGACAAAGGAGTCTTCCAAGGAACCTGTAGTGAAGATGAATCGTAAGATGAGACGTGCCTCTGCGGCGAATGAGGCGTCGAAAGTTCAGTTTGGAAAGCCTGAGGCGGATTCGGATGGAGAACACGAGGACTTCTTCTTTGATTCTAAGGAGGCCGCTGATACGGCTGCAACGCAAACCCGTGAAAATGCGATTACAAAGATGGTCGAACACGATAGTGCACTCTCGGAGGCAGCGAAGGCGAGGAGAGAGGCGCGACAGAAGGAGAAGGAGGAGGAGGCGAAGAAGCAAGGTTTCAAGGCTCCCGAGGACGATGTCATCTCAGCAGCAGACTTCTTTGGAGATGACTTCGAAGGTACTGGAAGATTGGCCGATGCAGGATGGGAGGCGCAACAGAAGATGGCGCAGAGGACCGGAGATCGCAAGTTCAGGTTCATGCCAAGTGCGCCAGAGTACCTCACGAGTCGTGGAAAGAAGCGCTACGCTACCGATGCACCACCGCTACCGGCTGATGGGTTCACCAAGAAACCGTGGCACGAGAAACAGGAGGAGGAAGTGAACAAGGACACTCCGCACGGATTCAGAACCCCGATGTCTGGCCGTGGTGGTGGATTTGGCGCATTCAGAGGTGGAAGAGGAGGTGGATTCCGAGGTGGAAGTAGAGGAGGAGGTGGAGGAGATAGAGGCGGAAGCAGAGGCGGAAGAGGCGGATTCAGAGGTGGAAGTAGAGGAGGTGGAGGAGATAGAGGCGGAAGCAGAGGCGGAAGAGGTGGCGGATTCAGAGGTGGAAGTAGAGGAGGAAGTGGAGACCGAGGCGGAAGAGGAGGCGGTGGTGGGTTCAGAGGAGGCAGTGAATTCAGCGGCGGTAGAAGCTCGGGATCTTCTGCGCCACCTTCAAAGAGCGTTGTAGATTCAGGTTCCGATAACGCGATGAAGAAGAAGCGCTCAAGACCCAAGGCAAGTCGTGAATAGAGGAGGATGAAGTACAATCTGGAACCTGTTCAGTTCGGCGAAGCCCCCACTCCCAATTGCCCAACTATAGTAAGTCTTCATCCGAGCTTCTCAAGTATGTAATGTAGAATGTAATACCGAGAGCAATCAGAGACGAGAGGTGCATATGCATCTGAATTGGGCCTGAAGCTCAGTGGACGAAGGGATGAGAAAGGAGCCTCCAGTATGAGACAAGTGCTCGATCAGGTACCGGAATATAGTAACTCTTTCGATTGTATTAGGTACGTTGCGTGTTTCGAGGACACTAGAGTGTGTGGCGTTCGAGGTGACGATGATGGGTCGTCTGTTTTGGCTGTTGCTGTTTCTACTGATCAATGCGACGGCGTGCTGCTTCCAGAAGCGAGGGGATCCAGTTGTTGTAATAGGTCGAACCATTCCTTGGTGTCTTCGCTCTGTGGGTGCAAGTTGTAAATGTTGTCTTTGGTCTCCAGGACAAGTTCTCCAGTTTCCGGGTCGAGTTGTCTTCTCATGACCGTGTCGAGGTTGATGCAAAACAGTGAGCTTGATCCGTCGCTCGAATGTAGTTCGTTCATGTATGCAGATAGTGTAGAATCGTCGGAGAGGATAAAGTAGAGATCAGTTGCAGGCTCCGGGTCCAATTCCGGGTCTGTGATCGGTACCTTGGAGTGAGGGGTGCTGCGCATCCAGCCTTGTTTGAGGATCATTCCAGAGGATCTCGGGGTGGAAGGATAGTGATGCATGAGCGAGGCATTGGCGGCAATCGAAAGGCGACGCGAACGGGTGTGTCCCGTGCCCATCGTCGGTGACGAACCTGACATGCGCGAGTCCATAGAATTGCGTGGAGACGTGGGCGGTGATTGTGATGTTGGGGAAGAGGAGGATGGAGAGTCTGTGGAGAGCGAGGAGGACGAGTTCAAACCACTCGAACCGCTATTCGACTTGACGAGAGGGAGGCGGGGCAGTTTACTGCTATCATTCTCATGTTCTGAAGCCACTGAGCCCTCATTCACTGGCAAAGATTGACTACGAGTTCGGTGGCGACCACCATTGGGCTGACGAGACAACTCTGTGTTAAACGCCCTCTCATCGTCCATCTCCAACCCATGCTCCAATTGTGCTTTCGCCGTCGATATAGTAAGCAATTGCTGATGCTCTTTTGCGATCTTTTGTGTCAAACCAAAGTTCTCACTGCGAACACCCGCCAGTTCCTTTTGCAAATCCTGATTCTGCTGTTGTGCTTTCGATAACTGCGATTGTGTGCGCCGAAGTGTTTCGTGAGACTCGCGCTCTTCAAGCAAACGCAACTCCAACTCATGTTTCTCAGCCTGCAACTTGGACAACTTCTTCTGCAACTCGTTCACGATGTACTCCTCTTCCTGCTCCAGCTGATTCTCCAATTCAATCTTTTCTCGCAACACCTATACACGTAGAACACATTCGACAGACAAAGCATCAGCAAAACAGCACAAATAGGGCAGAGGAGTGACTTCAAGAAGAACGCACCGTAGTCAGCTTCTTTTGCAATGTGTTCGTCAGATACTCTTCTTCTTGCTCCAATTGTAGAATCAACGCCTCACGTTCTTTCTGAATCACAGACACACGGGACACTAGCTGATCGCGTTCACTCGTGATGGCTTCCAGTTTCTTGAGTAACATGTTTGTGATGTATTCCTCTTGTGCCTCCGCACTCGCCAACTATTGTACCAAATTAGGTAGAAAACCATATCATACACACAGAAATCACATGAAGAGGGAGTTAGCACTCAAAGGAAGAGCGAAAACGGAGTAGGAAGCGAGAGCGGAATTTGAGAGGACTTGCACAACGCAATGCACCCTACGAGAGGCAGCCGTACCATTTGAACCTGATGGACTCGCATATGCTGTAGTTCGGCCTGAAGAGTAGCCACCCTTTCGTGCTCAGCTTTCAACAGGGCTTGCAATCTGACGACGGTGGCCTCGGGGGTCTCTGGCACCTCATTTTGGTGATCGGACATCACACAGGAGGGGTCAATGAAGGAGTAGAAATCGAACTGAAGAAGGCCAGGACAAGGGCGGGACAACTGTAGCCAACTGCCTTGGAGACGAGAGTGTGCAAAGGCGTTCAAGCGCGCCTCCCGCCTCCTTCCCCATGACAATCAATAAGCGGGAATCTATGGCAATGGTGCCTCGAAAATGGAGATTGTGACCTATTCTCTTCTGGTATAGATGAGGAAAGGGAGAATACAAGACATCAGGACACGAAAAGGCGCCAACCGTCACTACTCATTTTGTAGCCGTTCTCCCCAAATCTGTGACCCACGCCTCCTCGAAATGCTCTGAACGTGAGGCCATCCTTGCGTTGATCGGTGTCATGCCATACTCCCTTCGGATGAGGACAGGATCTTGGGGGCATCAAAGAGTGCTCAACAGTGAGCAGTACTCGAATTCCATGCGAAATTTCATCCTCATTAGGCGATCCCTGCGTCCGAACTTCGCCGAAATGAGGCGAACTGCCCTTTGCTGGCAGTCGGGGTTGCATCGTCAGACCCATTCATCCTCAACCGACTCTTCCGTTCACGAGGAACTCATCCTTGTGATTCATACGTCTCAAATCTCTACAACAACGCTAGAAATGGCCGATCAACAGACCCCCAACAACTCCTCCCCGAGTCAGAATGAAGAGTTCGATCCTTCCAAGATCCAAGAGCACGTGAAAAAGCTCTCACACAAGCTTCCCACTGGACATCAGCCCTACAAGGTGGTGGTACGTGCTCGCTACACCGTTCTGAAAGTTTGCCCAAATTCCGCCGACTCATTGTCGGGTCTCGTGGCGCATCACGGCTTGCAAATGCTCTTTTCCACTTTTTGTCGTGTTGTGAAAGCAGGTCCACTCTAGTAATAGCGGGTCGGCGTTGGATGTGGCGTGCTATGAGACAGTCCTTTTGCGGCCTCCTTGATTTAGCTGAACTCTGTGTCATACCCCCCTCCATGGCTCGACTCAGTCCCTGACGAACAGTTCTTCGTTATTTGATCTTTGTAGGCTGGCGAGAAGGACCAAAAGACGACCTTCTACAAGGCAGCGCTGAAGCCGAAGGAGTTGCTCTTCTTGAAGAGCTGTTCCAACAGTCACTACACCGTGAGTACTACCTGTACCAAGGTTATGATTGGTACGTGCTGTGTCTACCATTTTCTGAGTTGCGATCTCCCATTGAAGTGCTTTGTATGATGAAAAGTGAGTGCTGACTGTTGGGCGATGTTTCAGAGGATTGTGCCGATTTGGTGGTTCATTTGCAGGACAAGATTATGA
>Ga0307375_10003544_pt1 | contig 15324 bp, 11 predicted proteins | sample TR1MG_FD_202531 | JGI IMG/M metagenome (GOLD analysis project Ga0307375, IMG submission 202531) | Soil microbial communities from Risofladan, Vaasa, Finland - TR-1 | ecosystem: Environmental > Terrestrial > Soil > Coastal area > Acid sulfate soil | place: Finland: Risofladan, Vaasa | collected...
GGTTTATCACTCGATTTCATTAAAGGAATTTTCTCATGGCGATCCCCGCGACTCAGATTCGGCGCGGCATGGTCCTCGTATTCGAAGGCGATCCGTGTCGGGTGGTGGAGTTCCGGCACCACACGCCGGGCAACCTGCGCGCCATGGTGCAGGCCAAATTGAAGAACCTGCGTACCGGGTCGGGGTTCGAGCATCGGTTCCGCGCCGCGGACTCGATCGAGCCGGCGGCCATGGAGACGCACGAGTTGGAGTTCATGTACCAGGGTGGCGATCGCTACCACTTCATGAACACCGAGAACTTCGACCAGCTGGAGATGGACGACGAGGCGCTGGGCGATGCGGCGCCGTGGATGCAGGCCGGCATGAAGATCGTGGCCGAGTACTATGACGGGCGTCCGGTGGCCATCAAGCTGCCGAACTCGCTGGTGCTCGAGGTGGTGGACACGTCGCCGGTGATGAAGACGGCCACGAAGACGTCGTCGCCCAAGCCGGCCAAGCTGGAGAACGGCGTGACGGTGAACGTGCCGGAGTTCGTGGGCATCGGCGACAAGGTCAAGGTCAACCCGGCCACGGGCGAGTATCAGGAGCGCGCGAAGTAGGCCGGGCCACGCGGCGCCAATATTGGGGGCGCCGTGCAGTTGATACGGTGTCGTGGCGCGGTTAAAATGGTAGTCTGCTGTACCGCACCGTGGTGCGATCGGACGCGCGAGCGTCCACTATGGTGGCTGTAGCTCAATTGGTTAGAGCACCGGACTGTGGCTCCGGGGGTTGCGGGTTCAATTCCCGTCAGTCACCCTGAACAGCGACCGGCAGCTGACGGCTGACGGTCTGGTGTGGAGGGGTGAGGACCGAGGGCTGAGAGCAGCGGTTGGTGTGGTGGGGCGGGGACCGACAGCTGATGGCCGACGGCTGACAGCTGCACTTTAGGTCGGTAGCTCAACTGGTAGAGCACTGGTCTCCAAAACCAGCGGTTGGGGGTTCAAGTCCCTCCCGGCCTGTACGTTGATTGAGATGGCGAAGGGCGGGTAGAGATGGAGGCGCGGCCCGGACGGGCGCGCGCCTTCACGCAAGAGTACCGTCGGGGCCAGCGGCCTTCGGCGGCGTGCGTTGGCGGTATCGTCTAGGGGACTAGGACGGAGCCCTCTCAAGGCTCTAACACGGGTTCGAATCCCGTTACCGCTATTGTGGACGAGCGGCCCGTTCGTCTATCGGTTAGGACGGCACCCTTTCACGGTGCAGAGAGGGGTTCGACTCCCCTACGGGCTATGTAGGGTGAGAGGGTTAGAGGGTTAGAGGGTTTGAGGGTTTGAGGGTTTGGGGGTTTGAGGGTGGTGGGACTGTCTGACTGTCTGACTGTCTGACTGTCCGACTGTCCGTAGCAAGGGGCCGTAGCTCAGCTTGGTTAGAGCACTCGACTGTCACTCGAGAGGTCGCGGGTTCGATCCCCGTCGGCCCCGTAGGTATTTGGTTCGCCCTGGTGGTGAAATTGGTAGACACGCCATCTTGAGGGGGTGGTGCCGCAAGGCGTCGCGGTTCGAGTCCGCGCCAGGGCATGTCCGGCGATCGCCTGGCGGTCGCGTTGCCAGCGTAGCTCAGTGGTAGAGCACCCGATTCGTAATCGGGCGGTCGTCAGTTCAATCCTGACCGCTGGCTCTCAGCAGCCATACAAGAACGCCCCGCTCTTTCCGGAGAGCGGGGCGTTTTGCGTTGGCGCACGGGCGCCGTCGCCACGTCAGAAGCCGGTGCGCCGGCTGCCCTGGCCGTCCTTCTTGCCCTGGCTGCCGACCTTCGTGGTCAACCGCTCGAGGTTGCCGAAGATGGTCAGCCGCGGGGGCACATACGCGCGCGCCGGCTCACGCGTCGCGACGCTCACGCGCAGTAGTGTGGCGCGGTCGGCGTGCACGGGCTCGGCGGGCATGGTACGGGCGGAGTGTTCCATGCTTGATAGCTATCGGGGGCCGGGTATGGCGTCCAGATAGCGGGCGGGAAATCTCGCGTGCGCTCCCATGCAATTCGGGTCAATCTGACCGGCGGTGGGCGCCGGGTCGGCGGGGGATTCCCCGTCGCACGGGTCGGGCCGGGCGGCGCCCGCGGTCGCATCGGCGTACTATTATAGTTCTCTAATTTCATCCGCGGGTTCGCGGGGCGCCGGGCCGGGCTCCCGATGCCGGCGCCCCGGGGGCCGGCGCGCGGGGGGGCTCCGGGAGGGACGGGCGGCGGGCGGCTTGTTTGGGGTGCGTTGGGCCGGTATACTTGAGGACCATCCGCGGGCGTAATTCAGTTGGTAGAATGCCAGCTTCCCAAGCTGGACGTCGCCGGTTCGAGTCCGGTCGCCCGCTCTGCAGACAAACGATGTCGTGACAACGCCTTGCCGAGCTGATGCTCGGCGGGCGTTTTTGCTTGGGTGTTGAGGCGGAGCCAGTCGGTGGGCCAGTGCGCGGCCTACGGCACGTTGAGGTCACGGCCATCGTGCGTCGCAACCGACCAGCATGGGTGCGATCGGACCGGCTCCAGCGCCGGCCGCGTCTTGACGCCGGAACGTCACCGCGCCTATCGTAGCGCGCAACGGAGGGCCACCCCATGACCGTACTGCCCCGGAGTCGTCCGGATCTGCTTCGGCCGCGCACTCGCGCCATCGCCGCGCTCCTTTTCGTGAGCCTGGCCGGCAGAGGCGCCGCCGCCCAGGCGCCCACGACGCGGTTCCGCGTCAGCTTCCCGGCCGCCGCCTCCGGTCAGCCGATCACGGGCCGGGTGTACGTGATGATCTCGCGGACGAACGATCGCGAGCCCCGGCTGCAGGTGGGACGCACCGGCGTTCCGTTCTTCGGACACGACGTCGCGCCGCTCGCGCCCGGCGCGTGGGCGACGATCGACGGGAGCGACCTCGGATTCCCGGTGGACCGCATGGCGGGCCTGCCGGCCGGCGACTACTACGTGCAGGGCTTCGTCAACCGGTACTCCGAGTTCCGCCGGGCCGACGGCCACACGGTGTGGATGCACGACGACCAGTGGGAGGGGCAGCAGTGGCGCATCTCGCCGGGCAATCTGTACAGCGACGTGCAGCGCGTGCACCTCGATCCCAAGCAGGGGTGGAACGTCGAGCTGGTGGCGTCACACGTGATCCCGCCCGTGCAGGTTCCGCCCGACACGAAGTGGGTGAAGCGGTTCCGATTCCAGAGCCCGATGCTGAGCAGGTTCTGGGGGCGTCCCATCTACATCGGCGCCACCGTGCTGCTGCCCAAGGGCTACGACGAGGACACGACGCACTATCCGGTGCTCTACGAGCAGGGGCACTTCTCGCTCCGACCGCCCCTCAACTTCCAGGAAGGCGGCGACCTCTATCAGCAGTGGACGCGCGATGACTTCCCGCGGGTGATCGCCGTGACCTTCCAGCATCCGACGCCGTATTTCGACGACTCGTATGCCGTGAATTCCGTCAACGTCGGTCCGTACGGCGACGCGATCATGCAGGAGCTGATCCCCGAGATCGAGCGGCGGTTTCGCACGATTGACGAGCCCTGGGCGCGCTGGCTGTCCGGGGGATCCACGGGCGGTTGGGAGTCGCTCGCGCTGCAGATCTTCCACCCCGACTTCTTCGGCGGCACGTGGTCGTACTGCCCCGACCCGGTGACGTTCACCAACGTCGAGGGCTACAGCGTCTACGACGATACGAACGCGTACGTACGGCAGCGCGGGTGGGTGGTCACGCCGATTCCCAATTCGCGCGAGACCGACGGCTCGATGCTCACGACGTCCGAGCAGCGCAACTATTTCGAACTGGTGTCGGGCACGCACGGCCGCTCGGGCGAGCAGCAGGACATCTGGGAGGCCGTGTTCGGCCCCCTGGGGAGCGATGGCTACTTCGTGCCGGTGTTCGACAAGCGTACGGGCACGATGGACCACGCGGTCGCGCAATACTGGCGCGACCACTACGACCTGCTCGAGTACCTGCAGCGGAACTGGCCCACCGTGGGCCCGAAGCTCGCGGACAAGCTCCACATCTACGTCGGGACGATGGACACCTACTACCTGGACGTGGCCGTGCGGCAGCTCCAGGCGTGGATGAAGACGACGCAGCATCCGCACGACGAGGGGTATTTCGAGTACGGCCTCTTCCGGCCGCACTGCTACACGGGGAGCGTGTCCACCGCCGACCGGCTGCGCGAGATGGCCGCGTTCGGGGTCGCGCACATGCCGCCGGACCGCACGACGCCCTGGTGGCGGCGATAGCCGCCACCAGGGCGCCGGCCGGGCGTCTACTGCATGACGAACACTGTGAGATGGGACGGCATCTGCGCCGAGTGGTACACGCGCTCGGTGGCCTTCTGGAAGTCGCTGTCCTTGGCCAGTTCCACGTTGGGCACGTACTTCTGCGGGTTCCGATCGATGATCGGGAACCAGGTGCTCTGGATCTGGATCATGATCCGGTGGCCGGCTTTGAACGTGTGATCGATGTCGTTCATCGAGAACGCCACGTTGGTGGGGCGGTCCGGCACCATCGGTTCCGGTTTCGAGAAACTGTCGCGGAACCGCGCCCGCATCGCGTTCGCCCGCACCAGCTGCTCGAAGTGACTCAGGTGCTCGCCGCTCGACATCGGCGGGATGTCGGGCGTGTCGTCGGGATAGACGTCGATGAGTTTCACCACGTAATCGGCGTCGGTGCCGCTGGTCGAGACCCAGAGGCTCGAGGTCATCGGTCCCGTGAACGAGACGTCGTGATCCAACACGTCGCTGGTGTACACGAGTACATCGGGGCGGCTGTCCACGAACCGCTGATCCTCATCGGCGTACGTGCTCGTCATGCCGATGGCGACGTCTTTGGTATAGGGGACGGGCTTGGCCGGATCGCTGACGTACTGGTCGTACGCCGCGTGCGCCGAGGCGCTCGCCGCGGGCGGCGGATCGAAGGCGAGCTTTCCGCCGGGCAGGAGGTACAGCGACCGGACCTTGGCGGCCTTGGGGGGCCAGGCGTCGAATTGCTGCCAGCGGTCGGACCCGGTCTGAAAGACGTATGCCTTGGGGAGCGAGGGGGCACCGACGCCCTTCAAATAGTAGTCGAAGAAGGGAAACTCGATGCTGTCGCGATAGAACTCGCCGGTGTTGGACCCGAAGTGCACGTCACCCAGCGACTCACCGGTGCCGCGCGACCACCCGCCGTGCACCCACGGGCCGAACACCATCGAACTCACCGTTGCCGGGCTCTGCGTGGCGAGGTGTTTGTAGACCTGCAGCGCGCCGAACAGGTTCTGGTTGTCGAACCAGCCGCCGGTCGTCATCACGGCGGGTGTGACGTTCTTCAGGTGCAGCAGCAGGTTGCGGTCCTTCCAGAACTGATCGTAGTTGGGGTGCTGGAGGAGAAGGTTCCAGTAGGGGTGGGCGCCGTGGAAATACTCGGAATCGAGGTTCCCCACGGAGCCGGCCCGCAGGTAGAACTCGAAGCCGTCCTGTGTGCCGTACTGGAACCGCGGCTCCGGGTATGCCGTGATCGGCCCCGGGTGCGGCCAGTTGAATCCGGCGATGAATCCGAACGCGTGCGGGAGCCGGAAGGTCCCGTTGTCGTGCCAGTCGTCGCCATGGCCCCAGTCCGAGACCGGGGCCTGCGGCGAGACGGCCTTCAACGCCGGATGGGAGTTGATCAGGGCGATCTCGGCGTAGCCGCCGGGATACGAGATGCCCCACATCCCCACGCGGCCGTTGTTGTGCGCCACGTGCTTCACCAGCCAGTCGATCGTGTCGTAGGCGTCGGTGGACTCGTCGGTTGCCGTCGGCCCACTATATGAGTTCTTGATAGGCCGCACGTCCTCGAACGTCCCTCCGGACATGTAGCGACCGCGCACGTCCTGATAGACGAAGATGAATCCGTCCTCCTGGAACCGCTGGCTCGGTCCGAGCGCCGCCTTGTAGGCGTCGGGACCGTAGGGGCCCACGCCATACGGGGTCCGCGACAGCATGATCGGATACGACGGCGTGGTGTCCTTCGGCGTGTAGATGACCGTGAACAACTCGACGCCGTCGCGCATCGGGATCTGCACTTCGCGCTTTGTGTAGTTGGCGCGCACGAGGCTGTCGTTCGGCGGCGCGCCGCGTGCGCGCTGTGCCGCCAGGGAGGGGGTGGTCGCGGCGATCGCGAGAAGCAAGAATAGCGCCGCGGCCGAACGGTGACGCGAGGCGGGTGCTGCGGTGTGGGGAGCGCGCATGGCTGGGATCGACCTCCGATCGAGGGACGGCGACGCGGTGTCGCACGAGTCCCGGCGAGAGCATAGCGCCGCGCGATCGGCGAATCAAGCAATCGTCGCGTGGCGCCGCGGCGAACGCGCGTGAGTGGACACGGTGGAAATCGCGGCGAGATACCGCCGCTCCGCACGACGGTCGTCACGCAGCACGCGAGGCTGGTGTCGCCCCCGTACATCGGGGGCCGATCAGCGATTGCCGGCGATCGCGCTGGACGTCGCCGGTGCGAGTCCGGTCGCCCGCTCTGAAGACAAATGATGTCGTGACAATGCCTTGCCGCGCCGGCCGCAGATGTGGAGAAACCGAACGCGATCAGCTAGACGAGGGGCTGGGCCCGGCGGCCGAACCACGCAGCGCGGGGCGTCGTCCGGCGCCGACGCGCCTTATCCGTGCGCGATCTTCTGCAACCGGAAGGCGGCGACGATCAGGATAAGCGCCGCGACGAGGGCGAACCCGCCGATCAATCCGATCAGGGCGGCGATCGTGACTGGCGGAGCCACGAGCGCGAACGCACCGGCGACGATGCTCAGTACGCCGAAGGCCATGGTCCATCCCCATGCGAGTCCGCTCCGCCTGTGCCGGTACGAGCCGTAGATGCCGAGCGCGCCAGTGAAGAGGAACCACCACGCAATCCACAACACGGCGAAGGTCAGGGACAGCAGGGGATACCAGTAAAGGGCCGCGATGCCGAAGCCGATGCTCAGCAGCCCCGAGAGCAGCAGGATCCACCAGTGCGTGAGCGTGGACGCCACTTCGACGGCGTGCACCACCTCGACGATGCCCGAGAACAGGGCCCAGAACGCGATCACCAGTGCCAGAGCGGCGACGGAGTCGAGCGGACGGATGAGGACGAAGACGCCCACGGCGAGGGCCAGCATGCCGCGTAACAGCAGGGCCCAACTGGTGTGGTGGTACCGCGGCTCGAGCCCCTCGAACGTTGGATCTGGCATTGTGCCTCCGGTGAGCGGGTCACCATCAGGCCGCGACGTGAAGCGGTCGGCGCACGCGCGGCCAGGCGGAACGACCGACCCCTGCCAGAATGTAATGGCGTTGCGAGGTCCGTGGGCCGGTGGGGCGTCGATATACGGATGCTCGTGCGGAGACGCCCGACTCGAGGCGGGCCATAAGACGCCACAAAGGATCCGGCCGTCGGATCAGCATGGCGCACCATTGCCACCGTGCGGTGTACCCCAATTCGGGAGACCCCGCAATTTCTCGTTTCGCACCCTGCTAGGAGTGTAGATGGGTGTCGTTGGCGAAACTCCGCTCCGCCGATACCGTCAGTGCGTGAGGCACTTCTCCCGTCACTGAGGTGAGGCCTGCCGGGCGAAGCTCAACAGCGGAGTTTGGTCCACACGTATCACCCCTTCCGCGACCGTCGCGGTCTCGGCTGTAATGAAGCCATCCGCGCCGATGCTCCTCAACAGGAGTTCGTTGCCGTTCACACGCACTTGGCCGTCCCACCTGGAACTGCTGGTCGGCGCGCCCGTACATGAATTGCGCGACGAGTACTGCAACTGAAAGGTGCCCGACCCACCGGCGACGGTCAGATGGAGAACACCTGCCCCAACTTCAAAGAAGCATCCGGTCAAATCGCCATTTCTCGACGCAAAGATCGGTGACACATGCACCGGCAGAGACTGACCGTTATAGGCGACGAGCACGTGGTTGCCGTTCAGGTCAAGCGGCAAACGCCCGCTCGGTCCCGTGGATGTCTTGTGACACGCGACGGTCGCTACGCACAGGAGCAAGCCATTCCAACGCATGAGTTCTCCTTCTCGCGTAACCTAGTACCGTAGCGTCCGTGCTGCGCGCCACATGTGACCTGCGCCGGCCGATGCGAGACCCGACCCGTCGAGCGCGCACAGCCACGCGCTGTTGCGGGCCACGCGTTACTGGCGGATCTTGGTTTCCGAACCTATGTTTGTGCCATCCAGCCGGCGGGCCACGGGTCTTCTCGCCGGTTCGCCAATCGTAGTCCCGGCGGAAGGCGTATGCGCCGGCATCGTCACATGTCGCGTCTGGCCTGACGGCCGCAGGAGTCGTAACGCTGCCCACGCAGGATCGGGACATGAACAGTCAAGACACACTCGGTCCGGGGCGGCAAGATCGGCGTCTGTCGCTGCAGATTCTGGGTAGCCTGGTGCTCGCGGGAGTGATTCGACAGATCCTCAGCCCCCGATTAGGCGCCGTCCCCGCGACGGCGATCGGGATCGGAGTGTTCGGTGCGGTCGTGGCCTTCGCGCTCTTGAAGCCGAAGTACCGCACCGGCATCGCGGCTGTCGCTGCACGTGCGTGTGGGGGCATCCTCTGGGCCGTGAGCGCGCGAATGTAGTGATTCCCACCCGGCCCTGGCCCATTCTGCCAAGCCAGCGCGCGCCAGTCAGCGGGAGAAGGGCCCCGCTTTTCTGTACAGCGTGACGAGGTCGGAAACCGGGATCAGCGGGCGGGTTATGCCTTACGCTCGTAGGCGGCACGCCACACGATGGAGTCGGTCGTGCACAGATGCTTGCCGTGGCAAGACATCTTCACGTTCCTCTCTGGCGCCTTCTTCGTGAACGCGGGCGTCCTGGCCTATCTGTACTTCGCCCGCGTCTCCGTGCCGGTCCTGGGCACACACGTCGTCGCGACGCCCGGTTTGAGCGGTGCCCGCTCGGTCGTGCACGGCATCCTGCGCATGTAATTGCCCTGCGCGATGCAGGGACCGCGTGAGATCGTCCCGGCAACTCCAGACCGCCGGGGCTAGCTGGGGCCGCCGGGGTGATGGAGGTACGCGATCAGTGGCTCCGTGATCAGCGGCACCACGTCGCCGATCATGTGCGGCATCAAGTTGTTCATGATCTTCGGCATCATGCTCGGCATCTGCTCGGCCATGTACTCGGGCATCGGCACACGCGCCTGCACGCGCTGCAGGATGGTGGGCAGCATCTTGGGCAGCATGCCCGGCAGCAGCCGCGGAAGGAGGATCGGGAAGCTCGGCTTCGTCAGCTCGAGTGCGCCGGGAATCCGCCCCAGGCCACGCATCATCGCGCCCATGCCGAGCGGCATCGCGTCCAGCATCTCGGGGAACATGCTCTCCATCAGGTCGGCGAAGCCTTGCGGGGTCAGGAGCGCGATCATTGCCTCGAACACCGCCCACTGTTTCTGCACTTCGGGGTGCGGATCGGGCAACGGGTAGCCGAGCTTCTCCGCCGCGTAATGTGCGAGGTCCTGGACTTCGATCGGAAGCTTGGCTTTGTCCCGCGCGACGCGGAACTGGAACTCACAGCATGGGCACAGCGAGAGCAGCCGCTCGGCCCCGGCCTCCATCGCCTCCTCGAGCCGCATGCGGCCGAGGTCGGCGGCGATGTCGGGAGCCTTGAGCAGCGTCAGCACCGAGCCGCAGCAGTGCGCCTCCTCCCGGTTGTGGCTCATCTCCCGCAACTCGGTGCCCGGGATCGCCTTGATCAGATCGCGCGGCGGTTCGTAGATGCCGGATGCCCGTCCGATGTGACAGGAGTCGTGCCAGGTCACGACGGTCGGTTTGCCGGCGCCGGCGCCGTCCGGCTCGAATGTCAGGTCGCCTGAGGCGAGCTTCTCCGCGGCAATCTCGCTGTAGTGCTTGGTCTTGATGTGGTAGTCGATCCCGAGCTTGGCGGCCCACTTCGGGTAGTACTCGCGCCACATCAGATCGCAGGCCGGGCACGAGGTGATCACGGTGTCGCCGCCGGCGTCCTCGATGGCCTTGATGTTGTCCTGCATGATCTTGGCGAACAGGTCCCACTTGCCGGCGACCAGGACCGGGGTGCCGCAGCACGACTCCTGGTCGCCCAGATAACTGAAGTCCACGCCGGCGGCGTCGAGCAGGCGCACCGAGCCGATCCCGATGTCGTGCTCGCAGTAGCTCGCCGTGCAGCCGGCGAAGTACACGTTCTTCGACTTGTGGTCCGGTCCGTGCTTGGCCAGCATGTCCGCCGGGAACCAGTTCGCGCGATCCTTCCGGTAGCCGGCCCAGATGTCCCCCTCGGCGTCGAGCGCCGCGCCCATCATCTCGAAGGCCGGGAAGGTCATCTTCTTGTCTTCGTTGATCAGGATGCCGCGCAGTTTCATCCACGACGGCTCGATCGGGAGGTCCGCGGAGCAGCGGCGATTGCACAGCTCGCAGGTGGTGCAGGCGATGATGGTGTCCACCATGTCCTGATTCCACTGGGCGCGGCCTTCCATGTATTCGCGCAGCCAGTACCATTTGCCGCGTGGCGACTGGCTTTCCCAGCCGCGCCCGTAGAACTGATCGCACTCGTTGACGCAGTCTCCGCACTGCGAACAGGCGTAGGCATACCAGGCGACGTCGGCCGGAATCTCGCGTTTCGCGCCGGTCTGGTCGGCGATGTCGATCCCCAGGCCGGTATAGCCCTGCGGGCGGTCAAAGCGCTCCCCGAGGCGGGTGTCGAGCCGGTTGGTCATCCAGCGGATCACCGGAACGAACCGCGCCGCGAGGCCGATCAGCGCGGCCACCGGCGACCCGTCCACGACCTTGTGCGCATTCAGCAGTCCGTGCGGATCGACCTCGCGCTTGAAGGCGCGAAGCGCCGCCGTACGCGGCGCCCCGAGTACCGACTTGGCCTTGCCGGAGAAGTACAGTCCGGTGGCGTAGGCCCGGCCGCCCACCGATTCGGCGGTCTGCATGACCACGAGCGACATCCCGAATGCGAGGTTGTAGGTGAACCGGCGCTCGTCGGCGGGAATGAAGCCGAGCAGCACGACCTCGGGCTCCCCGTCTCGACCCTTCCCGACGAGCACGCCCTCCATGGCCACGGGCTGGTGCACGGTCTTCTTCAGCTTGGTCATGAAGGCGTCGAGCGCCCGCAGCGGCACGATCACCTCGGCCGGCACCAACGACGGGCCCAGCCGTTTGATCTTCATGATCTTGAAGCGGCTGTCCCACTCCTGATTGGTGATCTCGGCGTCCAGGGCGCGCGCGCCGCAGGCCGACATCAGCCCGGGAAGCCGGCCGGCGACGGCGGCCGCGTCGGCTTCACGACAGGCGAGGACCATCGCGTAGCCGCGCGGCAGCGTGACGCGAGTCTCATCGGGGACGCCGAAGTGCTCGGACAACGGCGCGCGATTGCGCAGATCCGCCATCGTCGGCTCGATGAAGCTGATTGACCAGATCGGCAGTTGGGCGCCGTGGACGGCTTCGAGCAGCGCCTGGAGCGCCTGCGCGCTGTCGGTCACGGCGCCGAAGAGATGCAACTCGGTCAGCGGTTGGACCCGCAGCCGGATCTCCGTGATGATACCGGTGATCCCTTCGGCGTCGGCGATCATGTCGAGCGCGTCGCCGGAGAACTCGCGCAGCTCACCGTTGGGGAGCACGACGCGCGCCGAGACCACGTTGCTGGGGAAGTAGCCAAACTCGTAGCTGCCGAACCCGGTGCCGCCCTGGGCCAACCAGCCGCCCACGGTCGACGCGGGGTAGCTCGACGGATACAGTCGCAACGTCAGCCCGTGGGGCTTGAGTTGCCGGTCCAGTTGCTCCCAGCTGATGCCCGGCTGCACACGGACCGTCTGCTGCTCGGCGTCGATCTCCAGTACGTCCTTCATCCGGAACAGGTCCACGACCACGGCCTGATGGAGGGGCAGCACGCCCCCGTAGCCCGACGTGGCCTTGCCCCGCGGCGTGAGCGGGACGCGGTGACGGTTCGCCCACCGGACCAGCGTCACGACCTCCTCTTCGGACGACGGCTGCACGATAGCGGAGGGCGTGGTGTCACCGATGATCGGCTTGACGAGCTTGGGAAGGGACCCGACGTCGTGCCCGTAGAGCATGCGCTCGGTGCGATCGAAGTTGACCCGGTGCGGATAGGCCTGCTGTAGTTCCGCGCGCAACGCGGCGCTCATCGCGAATGGCATCGCTCCACTCCTTGGCCGTGGACAGTGTTCCACAGCCGATATCGAGAGGCCGGGTTCAGCGGAGCGATTCTGCCACTCGTTCCGTCATCACACCGCGACCGAAGCTGCGCGGACGGCCTTTCCGTTCATTCTTCAAGCCTGTAGGCCGTTGCGCGGGCGAGCAGTCAGGGTCCCGGGCGGGCGCTGTGCGGAAACCCCGTACGGCGTTGCCGCCGGATCAGGACGGGCCGGAATGACCTCGTGAGCACGACCCGCGAGCCTGGGCCAGTGTGGGCCAGTTCAGGCGCAAGTCGCGCAACCATCCGCTTGTGCAGCTTTCGCTTGTGGGAACCGCCGCACCATCAGCGGCGCTTCGTCGTCGACAGGTGTTGGTCCGCTGTCGACACGCGCCACGCTGTTCCCATTCGGGAAGTGTGCAATCAACTCATCCACCACTATGTAGTATGCGCTCTTGACCGCGGCGCTGGTCGATGTGAAGGTGTCCTGGCCTTGTCTGACTACCAGAGGCACGTGGGCCTATAGGAAAGTGAAGCGCGCACGTGACGTCTTACACATGCACTAATAGTCTAGCGTACACGTAGTGGGCAGCGACGTCGTGCCCATCCGGTCATCGTAACGCCGTCGCGGCAGCATTGCGAAGAGAAGCCGTGTTGACGTCATGGGCTAGACGTGTGAGACAGATCATGGAATCTCCCCCGCGATCGGCGCTGCTGTCTCGTGCGGTTCGAGGCACACGCCTCGGCGTTCCTCCAGTCGACGCTGACTACCAGGCGGCGCGTTACCTGCGGCGCAGCGCCAACCTCCGTGTCGTGCGGCCGGATCGGTCGCCAGCCTCCCGGCTTGTCTGCACACGCTCAGGCGTATTGCTGCGGACTGTAGGGGGTGTCGCGCTGATACTCGCCGGCGCCTGCCGTCGCGAGAGCGCAAATAGGCCTGCGCAACGCGCCGTGGAGCAGCCTGTACCACCAACGGTCGGCGTCATCAGGCGGGCGGGGCCTGTTCCAGCTACTGCGCCTGACACGAGTCCGCCACAAGCATTCTGGGATTCCCTCGGGACTTTCGGGCCAGGGGGTGGAGCCGCGCGGCCATGGGTGCGAAGGGTCGTTGATCTCGTCTTTCGTGATGGCGCAAACCGGTCGGCCCGCCAAGCGGCCGTTGACGCTGTCGGCGGAGCCGTGATCGGCGGAACGCGGGAGACGGGCCCTGACGGCGACTACTACGTACTCATTCCCGACACAACTCGCGGCGGCCTGATGGCGGCGATCCGGAAGCTGGGTGCCCTGCGGCAGGTGGAGTACGCGGGTCCGATCGTCATAGATGGCTCCTTCATGCCAGTTCCGCGACCCAAGAGAAGGGCGGCGCGCGCCGATAAGCGTGAGTCGGTGAAGCCGCACCTCGATAGGCTTTGCCTCAGTCGCCGGTCATACCGCGGTCACCCGAGTCCTGCGTGACCTCACTCCCGCAACCACTATCGATACTGGTCGTCGCGTTGTCGGCAACCGGCGGCCTCTTCCCAAGCTGGACGTCGCCGGTTCGGGTCCGGTCGCCCGCTCCTTGAACATTCACGAGTTGCCACGCCCTCAGCGTCACCCGCGCTGGGCGTGTTCTCGTCTGTGTTCCCCGCGCTTGCCTCCCGTCAGTGCTTCGCGATCAACTCCCACTTGCCGAACACGGTGACCGACACCGGCAGCGAAGGCGACACGACCGTCGTGCCCGCTCCCTCGCCCCCATCGCCGTACCCGGCGGCCGTGGTCACGATTCCGAATCCGTACGGTTGATACTCGGTCTCGCGCTGCGTGCTGAGCGAGATGATCCGTCCGAGCGTCGCACCGCTGGCCTCGGCGATCGCTTCGGCCTGCCCCCGGGCGCGCCGCGTGGCCTCGCGCAGTGCGTCCTCCTGCACGTCGTGCAGGTCGCCCGCCCGGAAGCTCACGTTGGAGATGTCGATGATGCGATGCGCGAGCACGGTGTCGAGCACCGCGCCCACCAGCGCGAGGTCGCGGACGTGAATCTCGATGGCGTCGTTGACGGTGTACGTGGTGTCGTAGGTCATGATACACCGGCCGAGTGTCGAGGATGGATCGGGCCGCGGCACGCACTGCTGGTGCTGGTGCGGCTCGACGCGGCCCCGCCACCAGTACCACTGGCTGCCGCTGATCAGCGAGTCGTGCGGAATGCCGAGCGCCTGCAGCGCATGGCGCAGACTGTCGGCCCGGAGGGCCACGTTCGCGCCCGCCTGGGCCGGCGATGCGCCGCCGGCGGCGAATCGCACGGTCACCACGGCGAGTTCCGGGGGGACGTGGCGCACGACCGTCGCCGCCGTGTAGACCTGCGGGAGGGCGGTGGTCGTGTCCTGCGCGACGGCGACGTGCGGCGCTGCGACGACTGCGAGCGCCAGGGCCCGCGCGAGCCAGGGGAAAGGCGACATCGTACGCTCCCGAAATTGAAGCAATACTAATAGTATGACCCGCCGGGCCGCACAAGCCACGGCATCGTGGCGGCACGGCACACCCCGACGGCGAGGTGCCCGCGCCACACGACCGCCGGGGCGCTCGCCGGGCCAGGGACTACCCGGGCCACCGTGGTTCATTGACATTCCCGCGACCGACCGGGAAACTGGTGTCGTCCCCTCGCCACGCCATGCTACCCCACGCCGTCCGACGCTCCCGGATGCCCATGCCTGTCGTTACCACCATCGAAGACCTCCGCCGCATGGCCCAGCGGCGCGTGCCGCGCATGTTCTACGACTACGTCGCCTCCGGCAGCTGGACGGAGAGTACCTTCCGCGCCAACGTGGACGATTTCCAGTCCATCAAGCTGCGGCAGCGGGTGCTGGTGAACATCGAGAACCGCAGCACGGCGACGACGATGGCCGGCACGAAGGTGGCGATGCCGGTGGCGCTCGCCCCCACGGGGCTGTCGGGCATGCTGCACGCCGACGGCGAGATCCTCGCCGCCCGGGCCGCCGAGCGGTTCGGCGTGCCGTTCACGCTGAGCACGATGAGCATCTGCTCCATCGAAGACGTGGCCGCGCACACCAAGGCGCCGTTCTGGTTCCAACTCTACGTGATGCGCGACCGCGACTTCATCGAGCGTCTGATCGACCGCGCCAAGGCCGCGCGCTGCAGCGCCCTGGTGCTCACGGTGGACCTGCAGATCCTCGGCCAGCGCCATCGCGATCTCAAGAACGGACTCTCGGTGCCG
>Ga0307375_10003545_pt1 | contig 15321 bp, 12 predicted proteins | sample TR1MG_FD_202531 | JGI IMG/M metagenome (GOLD analysis project Ga0307375, IMG submission 202531) | Soil microbial communities from Risofladan, Vaasa, Finland - TR-1 | ecosystem: Environmental > Terrestrial > Soil > Coastal area > Acid sulfate soil | place: Finland: Risofladan, Vaasa | collected...
ACATAGGGGTAGCAGGTGCCGGCCGTGATCACGCCGAAACGCGCGTCGCCGGTCTCCCAGCGGTTGATGGTCGCGGTCTCCAGGTATTGCTTCAGCTTCGCCTCGCGCTCGATCACGACCGCGTGGCGCCGGCGTGCGTGCGCCGGAATCATCACGTTCTTCACCGGGTTTTCGATGAAGGCTCGTCGCGGCACTTCCTTGCGCGGGCCGATTTCGACCGGGCTGCGCGTGTGCGACAGGCGCGTCGTGCCGCGCACGATAACCATGGTGTCGAACTGCTCGGAGAGTTCAAAAGCGAGGCGCGTGAGGTCGAGCGCTTCCTGCGCGTCGCTGGGCTCCAGCACGGGCACGGTGGCGAGCTGGCCGTAGATGCGCGTGTCCTGCTCGTTCTGCGAGCTATGGATGCCGGGATCGTCGCACACGGCGAGCACCAGCCCGCCGTTCACGCCGATATACGACTGGGACATGAACGCGTCGGCCGCGACGTTGAGACCGACGTGCTTCATCGAGGCCAGCGCGCGGCTGCCGGCAAACGCCGCGCCCATGGCCACATCGAGCGCGACTTTTTCGTTGGTGGACCATTGGGCGTGCAGGTCGGCTGCAGGGTAGCCGGCGAGCGACTCCATGATTTCGGTGCTGGGCGTGCCGGGATAGGCGGCGGCGACGCGTACGCCGGCTTCCCAGGCGCCGCGCGCGATCGCCTCGTTTCCGGTCAAGGGCCGGACTTCCCTGGCCTGGTTTTGCGACTCCTCCACTGCTTCCGGCATTGTGCCCATGCGCTGATCCTCCCTGACGTTAAAGCGCATATCTCTTCTGTTAGACCCCGGATCATCCTCAAACCGGCTGGGGCCTGTTTTGATCTAGATTAAATCTAGATTATTAAATTTGCAGTTTGGCGGGCAGTCGGGCCAGCGGCCACGGAACAGCGGCCACGGAACAGCCTGGCGCCTACCCTTGGCTTGCTGTTTGCGCATTGCCAGCGGCTTTGCGCTGGCGTTCGATCAGCTTGAGCATGGTGTCCACGGTGATCGAGCGAAAGGTGGCTTTGGCGATTTCGTCGACTTCCGCCATCACCACACCCAGCGCACGACCGACATCGCTCGATCCGTCGAACTCGTCGCTCTCGCCGGTGCGCGTGCTGATGTCCTCGAACAGTTCGATCACGTCCATCAGTGTCAGGCGTCTGGCATTGCCGCTGAAGCGGTAGCCGCCGCCCACGCCGCGCGCCGACTCGACCAGTCCGGCGCGGCCCAGCTCGCGCAGTACCTTGGCCAGGTGGTGGGTCGAAGCGCCGTATTTTTCCGCGATTTCGGCCGCCGCCAGCTGCCGTCCAGGGTTGGCCGCGAATTCGAGCACGCTGTAGAGCGCGAGGCTGGTGCTTTTCTGCAATTTCATCGGCGCATCCTGGCCATCAGTCCAAGTCCTTTTCCAGCGGGATGAACGGCGCGGCCATCATGCCCTGGCTGCGAAAGAACGACAGCACCAGGCTGTTGTCGCGCGCGAGAAGGGTGCGCACCTTGTTCACGCCGGCGTGGCGAAAGCCGTCGCAGATCGCCTCCAGCATGCGCGCGCCGACGCCTGCGAGTCGGGCGCTGGTGCGTACGCTCAGGCCGAACACCCAGCCGCAGGGCGCGGAGCCGAATTCCCAGTCGCGCACTTCGCCTATGATGAAGCCCTGGATGAGGCCACCGGATTCGGCCACCAGAAACAGGCGCTGGCGCGTACGTCCGCCGCCGTAGCGGTGGAACAGTTCGTACCAGTAGTCCGTTTTTTCAATGCCGGTGGTCTCGGTATCGATGGCGATCACCTGGCCGAGGTCGTCCGCTTCCACCGGCCGCACCCGCAACTCGGGCGGGGCTGCGTCCTGCACTTGGGGTCTGCTCATGCTGTTGCCGACGTCCTTAGCGATGCGCTCATATTGCTGAAAAGGCTGATTTGAATCAAAACTCGCATTTCAGTACGACAATACCATATAATCCAGTTTCGAGGCAGCCCCGCAGCACGGGCCTGCCGGACGTAGCGCGATCGTGCCGAAGGTCTAGGGTCTTGGATCCTAGAAGAAGAACCGGGCGGGTTGACGGTGGCGCATCCAACCACACAAGAGGAGACATGATGAAATCCACGCAAGCGAGAAACAGCTTTAAGCGCGGCCTGGCCGCGGGCGCCGCGGCTTTGGCATTGATCGCCGGCACGGCGGTTGCACAGGAGCCGATCAAGATCGGCTCCTTCCTGTCGGTCACCGGCGGCGCGTCCTTCCTCGGCGATCCGGAAAAGAAAACGCTCGAGCTCTACGTCGATAAAATCAATGCGGCAGGCGGCGTGCTCGGCAGAAAGCTCAAACTGATCTCCTACGACTCGGCCGGCAGCGCGGAAAAAGCGCGTACTTTTGCCAAGCGCCTGATCGACGAGGACAAGGTCGATGTGATCATCGGCGGTTCGACCACTGGCGAGACCATGGCAGTGATACCGCTGGTCGAAGCCGCGCATATTCCGTTCATCTCGCTTGCTGGTGCGGTGGTGATCACCGAACCGGTGAAAAAATGGGTGTTCAAGACCCCGCAAACGGATCGCATGGCCTGCGAGAAGGTTTTTGCCGACATGCAGTCGCGCAAGCTGACCAAAATCGCGCTCATTTCCGGCAACGGTGGCTTCGGCAAGTCGATGCGTGCCCAATGCCTGAGCGTCGCGAGCAAGTATGGCATTCAGGTGATCGCCGATGAGAGTTATGCCAACGGCGACACCGACATGACGGCCCAGCTTACCAAGATCAAGAACACCCCGGGATTGCAGGCGGTGCTCAACCCTGGCTTCGGTGCGACCCCGGCGATCGTCACCAAGAACTACCGCCAGATCGGCATCACCGTTCCCTTGTACGAGTCGCACGGGGTCGCTTCCAAGGGTTATATCAAGCTTGCCGGTGCTGCCGCCAATGGCGTGCGCCTGCCTGCAGGGGCCCTGCTGGTTGCCGACGCATTGCCGGCCAGCGACCCGCAACGCGCGGTGCTGTTGAGCTACAAGCACGCTTACGAGTCGACATACCATTCCGATGTGGCGACTTTCGGCGGCCACGCCTACGACGGTCTGATGATTGCGGTCGATGCGATGAAAAAGGTCGGCAGCACAGACAAGGCCAAGGTGCGCGATGCGATCGAAGCTACGCACGGGTTCATCGGCATCGACGGGACATTCAATATGTCGCCCACCGATCACATGGGTCTGGATCTGGGCGCGTTCCGCATGCTCGAAATCAAGAACGGCGACTGGACCTTGCTCAACTAGGGAGGAGCGGGTGATGGGGGAGATCGCTGCGACATGAGCGCGCAGTTCGTGCAGTATTTGCTCACCGGACTCACGGTGGGTGCGATCTACGCGCTGGTCGCGCTGGGCTTCTCCATCATTTTCAACGCCAGTCATGTGATCAACTTCGCCCAGGGCGAGTTCGTGATGATCGGCGGCATGGCGACCGTTTCGCTGGTCGCGGCGGGCTTGCCCTATTTCTTTGCGGTCCTGCTCGCGATAGCGGCGGCGGCGCTGGTCGGCCTGGCGCTGGAGAAGTTTGCGATCGAGCCGGCGCGCGACGCCTCGGTGGTGACGCTGATCATTATCACCATAGGCGCGTCGATTTTCCTGCGCGGGCTGGCGATGGTCGTCTGGGACAAGGGGTTTCACGCGCTCAGGCCCTTCACCGGCAATACGCCGATCGCGATCGGGGGCGCCACCATCCTGCCGCAGAGCCTTTGGGTACTCGGAGTGACCCTGCTGATCGTACTGGCGCTGTCCTGGTTTTTCGGACGCACGTTGCTGGGGAAGGCGATGCTCGCCACTTCCCACAACCGCCTTGCGGCGCAACTCGTCGGTATCAACGTGCGCATGGTGCTGTTCCTGTCGTTCGGCCTTTCGGCGGCGCTGGGCGCGATCGCGGGCATCCTGATTGCCCCGATCACGGCGACTTCCTACGATGTCGGGATCATGCTGGGTCTGAAGGGTTTTGCCGCTGCGATTCTCGGCGGCCTCGGCAGCGGCATCGGCGCGGTGGTAGGCGGCCTCGTGCTCGGCATCGCCGAGACCATGAGCGCCGGCTACCTGTCCTCGGCCTACAAGGACGCGATCGCTTTCGTGATCATCCTCGTAGTGCTTTTTTTCATGCCGAGCGGACTGTTCGGCAGGCGCGGCGGCGAACGCGTCTAAGAATCGTTGCGAAATGACTTTTGCAACAGCCAATTTAGGGGGGCATGAGGGGAGCTATCCCCTCATTGTGCAATGAACTCCAGTCGGATACTGACACGCCTCGCCTCGCCGCGCACTGGAGGATTGCTGGCGCTTGCCATCCTGATCGCATTATTGCCGCTCGCATTGCCCAACAGCTACTTCTATGATGTCGCGATCCTGGTCGGCCTGAACGCCATCGTCTGCGTCGGCCTGAATCTGCTCATCGGCTATGCCGGGCAGATCAGCCTGGGTCATGCGGGCTTTTTCGGCCTGGGCGCGTACGGCTCGGCCATCCTCGCCACGCGCTATGGCTGGCCGCCGCTCGCCGCGTTGCTCGCTACCACCGTCGCCGTGGCGCTGCTCGCTTACATCGTCGGCCGGCCCATTCTGCGGCTGAAAGGCCACTATCTCGCCATGGCGACGCTCGGGCTGGGAATCATCATTTTCATGGTCCTCACCACCGAGGACAAGTTCACCGGCGGCCCCGACGGGATTTCGGTGGTCCCGTTTCGCATCGGCGCTTTCGCGCTGCAGGGGGAGCACATCTGGTATTGGGTCGTCGGGGTCCTGTTGCTCCTTGCCGTTTGGCTCGCGCTCAACCTGATCGAATCCCCGACAGGGCGCGCGCTGCGCGCGCTGCACAGTTCCGAAGTCGGCGCCGAGGTGGTCGGGATCAACGCCGCCGAGCACAAGCTGATGGTATTCGTGATCTCGGCGGTGTTCGCCTCCGTCGCCGGCAGCCTGGGCGCGCACTATTCCGGCTTCGTTACGCCGTCCAAGGCGGCGTTCCTGCACTCGATCGAACTGGTCACCATGGTTGTGTTCGGCGGGCTGGCTTCGACCTACGGCGCGGTGGTCGGGGCAGCCGTGCTGACCACTTTGCCGCAGTTGCTGACGTCGTTCGAGGACTATGAAATGATGGTGTTCGGCGCGCTGATGATAGGCACCATGGTGTTCCTGCCTCGCGGTGTGGTTCCCAGTATCGCGCGCCTGCTGGCGTCGCGGCGCAAAGCGGTTCCCGACGATAAAGCGGACGGAAAATGAGCCTGCTTCGCGTCGATGGCCTGGAGAAAAAATTCGGCGGCGTCAACGCGGTCGAGGAATTGAGCTTCGAAATCCGGCCGGGCGCGGTATTCTCGATCATTGGTCCCAACGGCGCCGGCAAGACCACGCTGCTGAATCTGCTGACCGGCGTATATAAGCCTTCGGCCGGGCGCATCGAGTTCGACGGGCACGATCTGACCGGGCGCGCGCCGCACGAGTATGCGCGCCACGGCATCGCCCGCACTTTCCAGAACCTGCAGATATTCTTCAACATGAGCGCGCTCGAAAACGTGATGGTGGGGCGCTATATGCAGGAGCGCTGCGGACTGATGGCCGCGCTGCTGCATTCGCCCCGCCTTGCGCGCGCCGAGCGTGCCTGTCGCGAGGACGCGGCCGAGCTGATGCGCTACGTCGGGCTGCAGGACTATCTGTCGGCGGCGTCGGACGCGATGCCCTACGGCGCGTTGAAGCGCCTCGAGATCGCGCGCGCGCTGGCGACCAGGCCGAAGCTGATGCTGCTCGACGAGCCGGCCGCCGGCCTCAATCCGACCGAGGTGCTGGAGCTCGATGATCTGATCGGCAAGCTCACCGGGCGCGGCGTCACCGTGGTGCTGGTGGAACACAACATGCGGCTGGTGATGGGCGTGTCCGACCACATCCTGGTGCTCGACTACGGGCGCAAGCTCGCCGAAGGGCCGGCGCAGGCCGTGCGCAACGACCCGAGGGTGATCGAGGCCTATCTGGGAAGCTCCGCCACGCACGACGGCTCGTTTGGGGATGCCGTCGCCAAGGCGGTCGCGGTGGGCGTGGAAATGCACCGATGATGCTCGAGGTCGAGGGATTGGGCAGCCACTACGGCCGCATACCCGCGCTCAGGGCGATCGATCTGCACGTGGGCGAGGGAGAACTGGTGGCGCTGGTGGGCGCCAATGGCGCGGGGAAGACGACGCTGCTGCGCGCGCTCTCGGGCGTGCAGCCGGTGAGCGCGGGACGGGTGCGCTTCGACGGCATGGACATTACGAGCGCTTCTCCAAACAAACGCGTGCGCCTCGGCATCGTGCAGGTGCCCGAGGGACGGCAGGTGTTCGCGCCGCTGTCGGTCGAGGACAATCTGCGCCTGGGCGCCTACCTGCGCAGCAAGGCGGAGGCGGCGCTGGGGCTCGAACGCATATATGCGATGTTCCCGGTGCTCAAGCAAAAGCGCAGCGAGCCGGCAGGGACGCTGTCCGGAGGGCAGCAGCAGATGCTCGCCATGGGCCGCGGGCTCATGGCTTTGCCGCGGCTGCTGCTGCTCGACGAGCCGAGCATGGGGCTCGCACCCAAGCTGGTGGACGAGATCTTCGCCTGCGTGCGCGCGCTCAAGGCGGACTCGACCACGATTTTCCTGGTCGACCAGAACGCGCGCGCGGCCCTTGCCGTCGCCGACCGCGCCTACGTGCTCGAAACCGGCCGCGTGGTGCTCTCAGGCACCGGTGCCGCGCTGCTCGAAGATGATCAGGTGAAGGAGGCTTACCTTGGGCTCTGACCCGCGGCAAGGAGAAGTGGGATTGAATACCGGGCCCGGGTCTTGTGTGCGGATCGGGGCAAAGCAAGAATCTGGAGGCAATGCAATGAACGCAAGCTTGCAAATTATGACGGGGGCGGCGCGATGAACGCTCCGGAAAAGGAACCCGCCGCGCTGGCCGCTTCGGGAAAGCGCGCGACCTACTGCTACCAATGTGTGGCGGGTCCGGACCTGCTGACGGTGAAGGTCGTCGATGGCGTGGCCACCGAGGTGGAGCCGAACTTCGCCGCCTGTGGGGTGCATCCGGGCGGGGGCAAGGTCTGCGTCAAGGCCTATGGCCTGGTGCAGAAGACCTACAACCCAAACCGCGTGCTGACTCCGATGCGGCGCACCAACCCGAAGAAAGGCAGAAACGAGGATCCGGGCTTCGTTCCCATTTCCTGGGACGAGGCGCTCGATACCATCGCCGCCAAACTTCGCTCCATTCGGCAGGCGGGTTTGCTCGATGAATCCGGCTATCCCAAGGTCGCCGCGAATTTCGGCGGCGGCGGCACGCCGCAATCCTACATGGGCACATTCCCGGCATTCCTTGCGGCCTGGGGTCCGGTCGACATGGGTTTCGGCTCGGGGCAGGGCGTGAAATGCACCCACTCCGAGCATCTGTACGGCGAATTCTGGCACCGCGCGTTCACCGTGTGCCCGGACACGCCGATGTGCAATTACGTGATTTCCTGCGGCGCCAATGTGGAGGCTTCGGGCGGGGTGGTCGGCGTGTGGCGCCATGCCAATGCGCGCGAACGCGGCATGAAGCGGGTGCAGGTCGAGCCGCATTTGTCGGTTACCGGTGCCTGCTCGGCCGAATGGGTGCCGATCCGGCCGAAGACCGATCCCGCTTTCCTCTATGCGATTGCGCACGTGCTGTTGCACGAGGTTGCGCGCGAGCGGCTCGATCTGCCATTTTTGAAGCAGCATACGAACTCGCCCTATCTGGTCGGTGCCAACGGATTTTTCCTGCGTGATGCGGCGACGAAGAAGCCGCTGCTATGGGATTTGAAGCGGAATGCGGCGGTGGCGCACGACACGCCAGATTGCGACCCTGCGCTGGAAGGCAGCTTTGCCTGCGACGCGGTCGAAATAGGCGCCGATGCCGAAGTGCTGGCGCAGGGCAGGCTCGAAGGCAGTCCGTCTTTCGCCAAACTGGTCGCGCACCTGCAACCGTACTCGCCCGAGTGGGCCGCCGGTATTTGCGATGTACCTGCCGCGACCATGCGCCGCATCGCCAACGAGTTCCTCGATCATGCGCAGGTCGGGGCGACCATAGAGATCGAAGGCAAGACGCTGCCCTACCGTCCGGTTTCGGTGAGCCTGGGCAAAACCGTGAACAACGGCTGGGGCGGTTTCGAGTGCGTCTGGGCGCGTACCCTGCTCGCGACCCTGGTCGGCGGATTGGAAGTGCCCGGCGGCACCTTGGGCACGACGGTGCGGCTCAACCGTCCGATGGCGGAGCGGCTGGAGAGCGTGAAGCCGGGGCCGGACGGATTCATGCACTATCCGATGAACCCGACCGACCGCGAGCACTGGAGCCCGCGGCCGAATATCCGCAACGCCTACAGGACCATGGTGCCGCTTGCCGCCAACGGGCCGTGGAGCCAGGCACTGGGGCCTACGCATTTTTCCTGGATGTTTCAAAAGGAGACGCCCAAGGGTTTGCCGACGGTGACGCTGCCCGAGGTGTGGTTCGTCTATCGCACCAATCCGGCGATCTCGTTCTGGGATACCAAGGGCTTATCGGCGACCATGGCGCGTTTTCCGTTTGTGGTCGCGATGGCCTACACGCGCGACGAGACCAACCACATGGCGGACATCCTGCTGCCGGACGCGATCGACCTCGAGAGCCTGCAGCTGATACGCATAGGCGGCTCCAAGTACATCGAGCAGTTCTGGGAGCACGAGGGCTACGCCTTGCGCCAGCCGGTGGTGGCGGCACAGGGCGAAGCGCGCGATTTCACCGATATCGCCACCGAGCTCGCGCGTCGCACCGGCCTGCTGGAGGCATACAACGCCTCGATTAACCGCGGTGCCGGCGGCGTGCCGCTCAAGGGGGCGAACTGGGATTTCTCCCTCGATACCGCGAAAGCCCACGGCCGCGACGAAATCTGGGACGCCGTGTGCAAGGCGGCCAGCGCCGACTTGAGCGGCGGCAAAGAGGTGCACGACCTCGCCTGGTGGAAGGAAAACGGCCTCGCCACCAAGCCGTTCGCACACCTGGACTGGTACCTTTATCCGACCATGGTCGCGCAGGGCCTGCGCTTCGAGATGCCGTACCAGGAGCGCCTGTACCGCATCGGCAAGGAGCTCGGCAACCGGCTGCACGAAAACGACATGCAGTGGTGGAACGAACAACTCGCCGAGTACCAGACGCTGCCGAAGTGGAAGGATTTCCCCGGCCTATGGGAAAAGTCGCTGCTGAAAATGGGCGGCAAGGCCAAGGATTTTCCGTTCTGGCTGCTGACCTCGCGCAGCATGCAGTATTCCTGGGGCAACAACGTTGGCATCCAGTTGATCAAGGAAGTCGCAGACAACATTTCCGGCCATCGCGGCGTCATCATCAATACCGGCACCGCCGACGCGCTCGGCGTGGCCGACGGCGATCTGGTCGAGATCGCCACCCCGCAGCACAGCGTGCAGGCCAGGGCGGTCGTGCGACAGGGCATACGCCCGGACACGCTGCTGTTGATCGGCCAGTTCAGTCACTGGGTGACGCCGTTCGCCAAGGATTTCGGCGTGCCCAGCATGAACTCCCTGGTGCCGATGTCGATGGAACTGACCGACGCCACCGGTTCGGGCGCCGATGTGGTGCGGGTGAGCCTGAAGCGCACAGGGGGTGGAAAATGACCCGCTGGGCGATGGTGGCGGACCTGCGCCGCTGCGTCGGCTGCCAGACCTGCACCGCCTCATGCCGGCAGGCCAACGCGACGCCGCCCGGGGTGCAGTGGCGGCGCGTGCTGGACATGGAAGTGGGCGAATATCCGGAGGTGAAGCGCGCTTTCGTTCCGGTCGGCTGCATGCATTGCGATGAGCCGCCGTGCATGCATGTGTGTCCGTCCACGGCGACGAAAAAACGCGCGGACGGCATTGTCACCATCGACTACGACCTGTGCATAGGCTGCAGCTACTGCGCCGTCGCTTGCCCGTATCAGGCGCGCTACAAGACGGATCGCGCGAGCTTCGCCTACGGCAAGGCGACGGCCTCGGAAGAGCAGGGTTTCGATCCCAGGCGGCTGGCGGTCGCGACCAAGTGCACCTTCTGCGTCGATCGCATCGATGCCGGCCTGGCCAAAGGCCTGACTCCAGGCATCGATCCGGAAGCCACGCCCGCCTGCGTCAATAGCTGCATCACCCAGACGCTGAGCTTCGGCGACCTCGAGGATCCGCACAGCAACGTTTCGCAGCTGCTCGCGGAGAACCAGACCTTCCGCATGCACGAGGAACTCGGCACGGGTCCGGGGTTCTACTACATCTGGGATAAGAAAGAAGATAGGGGGGAAGCATGAGCAGCGAGCAGGGGCCCCATGTAACGGGGATGCGAGCGGCCGCGATTGCGTCCGGACGCCGACAGCGCGGATGCGAATACCTGATGCAGGCAAAGGAGGCGGCAGGATGAGCTTCGGACCGAATCCATGGCACCAGACCAATTGGGATTTTCGCGCGGCCTTCAACTTCATTTTCGGCGGCGCGGGGGCCGGGCTGCTGGTGGCAGCGGCGCTATCCGGCGCGAGCGGCAACGCGCTGCGGGGAGTAATCCTGATCGGCATGGCGCTGATCGGCGCCGGCCTGATTTCGGTCTGGTTCGAAATCGGCCGGCCGTTGCGCGCGATGAACGTGGGTTTCAATCCGTTCACCTCGTGGATGACGCGCGAATCGTTCGCGGCGGGCTTGGTATTCGTCCTGGGGCTGGCCACCGTGTGGCTGGCCAGCCACCCGCTGGCGCAGGCGGCCGCGGCGGCGGCGCTGGTGTTCGCCTACTGCCAAGGCCGTATCCTGCAGGCGGCCAAAGGCATACCGGCGTGGCGCGTTCCGGCGCTGATCTGGCTTATTTTCACCACCGGACTCACGGAAGGCGCAGGCTTGTTCGTCGCGCTGGTGGCCTTGTTCGACATGCCGGCCAGAGGCGTATTGGCGTATTTCACGCTGGCGCTGATCGCGCGTTCTCTGGCCTGGTCCATCTACCGCGGCGGCGCGGCGAAGGGTGTGGTACGCACGGCGCTGGCGGCGCTCGACCGGGCGGGCAAAATCCTGATCCAGTTCGGCACGCTCGCGCCGCTGGCGCTGCTGCTCGTCGCCTGGTTCGTGCCTGAGGTCGCGCGCATAGCCGCGGCGCTGGCCGGGGTCGCCGCGCTGGCCACGGGCTGGCAGTTCAAATTCGTGCTGGTTACGCGCGCCGCCTACAACCAGGGTTTTGCGCTGCCGCACCTGCCGGTGCGCGGGACCCGATGATGCCGGCCGCCGTCGCCGATCACGCGGGACCAAAGGAGTAAGCCCATGCAGGATCCATCCAGGTCTGGCATCGCCCCAGGCGCATTGAACGCGGGAAGCGCGGCAATATTCCGCCAGGCAGCCGACGCGGGCCGGAACGCGCTGAGCAATGCAGAGCTCGCCACCCTGTTATCCGGGCTTGGCTTCGGGTTCGAGGAAGGCGCGGCCTCCGTTACGGCCGCTTCCGCGGTCGACGTGCGCATCAGCCTGAACAATACGCGTGAATTCGGCATGGTTCTCAGCGCCGGGCTCGGCGGAGCGGATGCGGAACTGGACGAAAGCAATTACAGGAAGGACCGCGCTTCGGTTTACGCTGCCGCCGAGCTGACGAACGGCGAGGATTTCCTTGGCCTGTTCAGGCGCACGCTCGCATACCAAAAGCTGGCGGGTCTGGCCAGGCGCGAAGGACTGTCCCCGCCGGATGCACAACTCAGGACCTGTTTCGAGCGGCTGCTTGCATTTGCGGCCGAGCTTGCGCCCGATAAGTCCAAGGCGCCATTCGCGCTGCGCAGCCTGGAGCTGAACCCGGTGCATGTCGGTGAGCAATTGCTGGTGCGCCGGGCGGAGTGCGAATTCGGCGCGCCCGCCGCCGGCCGTCTGCCGCGTCCGATCCACAAGATCGACAAGCTTCTGCATCCGGCCTCGATCGGCATTATCGGCGTATCGGCCAGCGGCATGAACTTCGGCCGCATCATCCTGCGCAACCTGATGGGCAGCGGCTACAGCAAGGAGCGGCTGGTGATCATTCGCCCGGGCGAGAAGGAAATCGACGGCGTCAAATGCGTCGAAAGCCTGCGCGCGCTGCAGGGGAAGCTCGATTTGCTGATCGTCGCGGTCGCAGCCAGTGCCGTGTATGACTTGGTGGACGAAATCATAGAGACCGATGCGGTCGACTCGGTCATGCTCATTCCCGGGAGTCTGGGCGAGACCAGAAAAAGCAGGGAGCCTGCAGCCGCACTCGCGGTCAGGATCAACGCCGCACACGGCAAAGAGGGCGGCGGCCCGATATTTCTCGGAGCCAACTGCCTCGGCGTGGTCTCGCACCCCGGCTCTTACGATTCCTGGTTCATTCCGCTGGAGCGGCTGCCGAAACCGCAGAAGAAACCGGAAAGAAATTCCGTCATGCTGAGCCAGAGCGGAGCGTTCATGATCACGCGCATGAGCCAGAATCCGTGGCTGGATCCGCGCTATATGCTGGCCCTGGGCAATCAGACCGACCTTACCCACGGCGACATGCTCAATTTTTTTTGCGAGCGGCCGGAGATCGAGACCATAGGCATCTACGTCGAAGGTTTCAAGGACCTGGACGGACTCGCCTTCGCCAAGGCGGTGCGCAAGGCGGTGGTGAACGGCAAGCAGGTGGTGGTGTACAAATCGGGCAAGACCACGCCCGGCGCCGGCGGCGTCATGGGCCACACCGCGTCGATCGCAGGCGGCGCGACGCTGTTCGATTCGGTGGTGCGCCAGGCCGGGGCGATCGTCGCCGAGGACTTCACCAGTTTCGACGATCTGTTCTATATCGCCGGCGCCCTGCACCGGAAGAACATCCACGGCAGGCGCCTGGGGGCGATCAGCGGTGCGGGTTTCGAGGCGGTCGGCATGGCCGATTCGATCGAGTCGGATACCTTTTCGATGGAGATGGGCGCGCTCGAGGCGGGAACGGTCAAACGCCTGGAAGAGATCCTGGTCGCGAAGAAACTGGATGCGCTGGTGGAGGTCAGAAATCCCATCGACATCAATCCCGGCGCCGACGATGAAGCCCATCTGCAGATCACCGAGGCCTTCCTGCAGGATCCGAATATCGATGCGGTAGTAGTCGGGCTGGATCCGACCGCGCCCTCGGTGCGCGCGCTGGAGCAAAGCAAGCTGCGGCCCGGTTACGATATTGACGACGCGAAAAGCACGGTGCACCTGATGCCGCCCATCGTCGATCGCAACGACAAGCCGGTCGTCGGCGTCATCGACGGCGGCGCGCTCTACGACGCCATGGCCGCGCGGCTGATGGACCAGGGCGTATGCGTGTTCCGCAACAGCGGGCGCGGCACCAAAGCGCTGGTGCGTTACATCGAGGCGCGGCTATACGCGGAAAGCTGGCGCAAGCGCCGATGATTTGAATGTATTATCCCGACACCCCAGCAAGACCACAATCGAGGACCAAGCATGAGCGACTCGCTTAAACCCGGCCTTAGCGCCACCCGACACATCGACATCGATCGCGATCGCACCATCAGTTTCATGGGAGATGAGTGCCGCGTTTATGCCACGCCGAAACTACTCTACGACGTCGAGTTCGCATGCCGCGACCTGCTGCTCGAACACATCGAGCCGGGAAAGGACTCGGTCGGGACCAGGGTTGAACTCGATCATGTTGGCGCCACGCTGATGGGCATGTGGGTGGACATCAGCGTCACTCTCACCGAGGTCAATGGCAATGCTGTCGCATTCGATTTTTCGGTGCGCGATGCGATCGAGGAAATCGCGCGCGGCAAGCATAAGCGCTTCATCGTCGGGATCGAGAAAACAGCGCAAAGGCTCAAGGCAAAATTCGCCAAGGCCCAACAGGCGGGAGCGAAGTCCTAGACTCGTTCACCACGGCGAGCACAGGAATAAGGTACATCGACACAGCCGGTCTCAACGTGGCTGCGCCAGCGAATTCAAGCGGTGCCGCAGTTGCTCCGGCTGGAATACAATTCACGAAAGCAGGAAAGGAGGATAGGACATGGGCATTCAGACCAAGGGAAAAGGCGGCGCGGCGGCCAAGAAAGCGGCTGCGCCGCGCAAGCCCGCGCCTAGGAGCGCGGCGAGCGCGTACAAATTCGATGCGGCGGCCGAATCCATGCCGCGCGCGGAGATTGCCAAGTTGCAGCTGCGCCGGCTCAAGGTGAGCGTCAAGAACGCCTACGACAACGTGCCGTTCCACCGCCGGCGCATGAAGGCGCTGGGATTCGAGCCCGGGGACCTCAAACGCCTGGAGGACCTCGCCGGACTGCCGTTCACGGTGAAAACGGATTTGCGCGACCATTACCCATTCGGCCTGTTCGCGCGCCCGCGTACCGAACTCGTGCGGCTGCATGCGTCCTCGGGGACCACCGGCAAGCCGACAGTGGTCGGCTACACCGCGAAGGACATCGCCACCTGGGCCGATTTGATGGCGCGCTCGATGGCCTGCGCCGGCGCGCGCCCCGGCGACGTCATTCATAACGCATACGGTTATGGCCTGTTTACCGGCGGCCTCGGCGCCCATTATGGCGCGGAGCGGCTGGGCGGCACTGTGGTGCCTATGTCCGGCGGCAGCACCGAGCGCCAGATCGTGCTGATCACCGACTTCGGAGCGCGCGTGCTGTGCGCGACGCCGTCCTATGCCCTCGCGATCGCGGAGGTGGCGGAAAAAGAGGGCGTGGATCTGCGCAAATCCAAACTGAAGATCGGCATATTCGGCGCCGAGCCCTGGAGCGAGGCCATGCGGCGCGAGGTAGAGGCGCGCCTGGGCCTGAAAGCGGTGGATATTTACGGCCTGTCTGAAATCATGGGCCCGGGCGTCGCCTGTGAATGCGTCGAGGCGCAGGCCGGCCTGCATGGCTGGGAGGATCATTTCTTGTTCGAGGTGATCGATCAGGACACCGGCAAGCCGGTGAAGGAAGGCGAGGCCGGCGAGCTGGTAATCACCACGCTCACCAAGGAGGCGCTGCCGATGATCCGCTATCGCACCCGCGACATCACGCGCTTGAGCACCGAGCGCTGCGCCTGCGGGCGCACGCACGTGCGCATCAAGCGCATCACCGGCCGCAACGACGACATGCTGATCATCCGCGGCGTCAATGTCTACCCGTCGCAGATCGAAGCGGTCCTGGTGGGCCTGCCGGACGTCGCGCCGCACTATCAGCTTGTGCTGGAGAGGAAAGGCACGCTGGATCATCTGACGGTGGAAGTCGAGCTGATGCCGAACGTCGTGCCCACGAGCCAGCAGCGCTCGGTCGTGGCCGCGTCGGTGCGGCATCACATCAAATCGATCGTGGGCGTCACTGCCG
>Ga0307375_10003547_pt1 | contig 15302 bp, 14 predicted proteins | sample TR1MG_FD_202531 | JGI IMG/M metagenome (GOLD analysis project Ga0307375, IMG submission 202531) | Soil microbial communities from Risofladan, Vaasa, Finland - TR-1 | ecosystem: Environmental > Terrestrial > Soil > Coastal area > Acid sulfate soil | place: Finland: Risofladan, Vaasa | collected...
CAGAGGTGTTCCACGCTCAAGTGTGGAGTAGAGCTGACGCAATCTTGTTTCTTAGAGGGCGTCTATATTTCCATCATGTCGATGGGGCCAAAGCCGTAGCAAATGCAGGAGCCCCTTCATGCCTTGTAGCCTACGGTAAACGCAATGTCTATGCTCTTGCTTCTTCAGGCATTGAAGGAAAGCTCGTAGTGTTGCGATAAAACTTCTTACGACTCGACTCCTATTCATAGTTCTTCCAGACAGCACTTGGTAACTCTCCGCTATATATTCCTTTGACCCCAGGCCAGAGGAGGCGAGAATGCCAAGGCCACTTCAGGAGTCTATGGACTCCATCGAGCGAATCGGAAAGAAACTGAGCTTCAAGGACTTCAGGGAGTTCTTGAAGGTAGTTGCCGATTCGTTCCCCTCCGGTACGGAGGAGTACCAGTTTCTCACGGATCTCCTGATGAACGAGAAGACCAACGTCTCATTTGTCAGGAAGTTGTTCTCTCTGCTGGACGAGCCCCCGAAGATCAGCGACAACGATCCGGAAGGCTTTAGCTGGGAACTGCTATCCCCGTCCGAGGCTGGCAAGGCTGTCTTCAGGAAGATAGACGAGCTTGACCCTCAGTCCGCTCGGGACCTTTTCGAGTTTATGAGCTACGTGTTCCTGAACTATTCCCAAGTGGAGTTGGAGGAAGACCAGCCTTTTCCAGACAAAGAGAAAACGGAGGAAACCCCTCCTGTTCCCGCGGTCGAGGACAAGGACGTGGCCCCTGAGCCCAAGCCCCAGGTTCCTCAAGGGCTTCCTTTCAACCCTCCCGGGTTCCTCAAGGGGTCTGTGACCGTCAAGAACGTCGCAGCTTTTCCCCAGTTCCTCGAGTTCTTTCCGACAGGCCTCGGGCTCACTGCCGATGACTTCTGGCGATTCCTCAGGGAAGGCCCCATTGTCACGATAGAAGCCTCCAATGGGGCGAAGCTCGCCTGGCACAAGGACATCGGATTTGTGAACGAGCAGGACGAGGTCCTCTCTACGGACGAAGTCCGCCAGTTCTTAGGGGATGAGGACTTTGCTGAGTTGGCCCAGCAGCTCCCCGACGCCCTTCCGAACGAGGCCGCTCCCTCCTTCCACGAGGAAGTTCCCCAGGATATCCCGGTAGAGGGCGCTCCCGAGACAGGTCCGGTCCAGGAAGCCGAGGACCCTCTCGCTAAGGCATCCAAGTCCGGAGCCTCGGACGCCGAACTAGCTCACCTCCTCATGGACCTGCTCTCTGAAGAGGGCTTTGAAGTCTCAGGAAGCGACGGTTACGAACCCCAGATTGCCGCCTCTGTCCGGGAAAAGATAAAGGCAGCTCGGGGAGAACCTATACTGGCCTCCAATTGGGCCGGAATCGTAAAGGCAATTACCTCAGGACTCCCTTTCAACATTCCCAAGACCCCCACCTACGACAAGACCATTCGGCCGACTACCGAGGCTCGTATCAAGAAGATGAAGGCTACCCTCCACGAGGGTTCGGTCGTTAAGGCCATTCGAAAAGGGCGGGAACCAGGTGCTCGAGAGTCTCTCGCCGGCACCATTCTCGAGATGAGGTACGACGAAGCGAACCTCCCCGCATCCTACGCCACCATACTCTGGTCCGATGGGACCAGGACGGAGATCCCCATGGGTAACATCACGCAGCTCCTTTTCAACTCCCTCAAGGAGACCGCTCCCAGCCTGGCCCTCGTGTCGTCCTATCGTGAAGCCAACGGCAAGGTCTCCTTTGTCTTCACGGCATTTGCCTCCTCCAAGCGGCCGAACACCTACGTCCAGCTCTACTCGGGGAAGGTGGAGACTGCCAAGGACCTTCTCAAGTCGGCGGCGATCAGTTCCAGGACCCGGCTCTACTCCGGAAAGCAGCTCAAGGCCCTCCTCCAGAAGTTCGAAGGCCTCGAGGGAGGCCTCGTGAAGTCGGCCCGGGCTCCTTTCTCCAAGACCTTCGTCAGCGAGTCTGCCGCGGTCATTGTCAAGTCCGGACCCTACGGCATGTTCGCCGTCAAGGTTCCGGTCGTCTACGTGAAGGCTGCGAAGAGCTACACTCTCTTCAAGAAGATCGGGTCTTCTTACGTCTCGAAGAGCGGCCATCGTTTCGGGGCCATCCTCGCGGCCCGGTACTCGAAGCCGCAGTACCTCATGGTGGCCTCTACCGCGGCTTCTTTCTTCAAGGACAAGGGTCGGATTACCTGCAACGCCCAAGCAGTCATCGAGCGGACGGAGTTCATCATCCAAAGGAGAGCCGTCAAGGCTGCCTTCATCAATCAGAAGAAGATGAACGTCGTCCTCGCGAAGAAGCACGCCGACGCCCTTGTCATCATCAAGCAGTCCCAGGACGAGGCCGCGAAACACAAGCTCGTCGCTGAGAACCAGAAGAAGATCGCAGATGTCCTCGCCGAGAGAGTTGTCGAGAACCGAAAGACTCCCGACATCACTCCCGACGCAGTCGATAAGGCAGCTCTGTCTCAGGCTCGTGCTGAACGCCTGGCTCGCCGAATGGGCTCGTTCTAAGCCCACACGTTTATATTCCAGCAGCAAGGTAGGTCGATATGTTTGAGAAGATAGTCAGTGCCCTTAAGCCGTATCTCGAGACTGGGTTTCTTACCGACATCACGTCTGCCCCTAAGGTAGGCCCCGATGCCATCGTGGTGAAGGCCGATCCCGACTCGGTAGTGGTCAACATCACCGAGAACTCCGTGGAAGTCTTTCACGGCGACAACAAGGGGACCATTCTTTCGGGGGTCAGTCCCATCCAAGCCGTGCGTTTTATAATCCAGGCCTTAGGGACCAAGGACTTCACGGTCCCCATTCTTCTGCAGTCCCGCTTCGTTCGGACCCCTTATCCCACCTCCTTCAAGGGCGCCGTGATCGCTCCGGTCGGGGTTACCTCGGGCAGGAAGATCGGTACCTTCAACACCGTTTTCAAGGATGCTCGAGGCAAGTTCTACATCCATGAGGACGAGACCCGCATCACTCTCAAGCTCTACAAAGAGCTGTACGACCGGAACTCCGAAGCCGAGATCCTGGCCCTTCCGAAGCTCTTCTCTTGCGAGACCCCTCCCCAGCTCCTTCGAGAGTTTACGATGATCAGCGAGAACTCCGCCGACGAGTTCCTCGCGAAAAAGCCACTCGTCTCCCGGAGGGAGTCGGTCAAGTCCGGCGTCCCTCTCCGGGTTCAGAGTGCCATCATTCCGAAGTCCGGAGTTCTTCGCCTCGGAAGCGGCGAAGAGTACGAGGCCAGTGAGCTTGGCAAGTGGCTCATGGACCTCTCGATGGCCTGGCAGTCTGCCCTCTCAGGTGATCCAGCAGAGGCCCCGGGGGAAGCTCTCTTCTCCTCGCTCAAGGCAGACCTCGGCCAGGTGTCGCAGTCGACCGGCCGTGCGGAAGTCATCCTCGAGTTCCAGGCTCCTTGGCCCTCCGACGCTTCGGCCAGCGAGGGAACCTTCGTCGACTCCCACAAGCTGGTTATGTCCAAGACGGAAGCGGCCGATTTATTCAAGAAGCTCAACTCCGATTCAACCTCAATCGAGCCGGGGCTCATTGCCGAGATGCTGAGTAAGGTCTCGGATGAAACCCGCATCGTGTCTGACAAGATCAAGCCGGCCGAGGCGGTCCAGGTGACTCAACTCGTCTCGAGCCATGTCACGAAGGCAACCGAGAGATCGTTCCTCGTTTCATCGGTTTCGAAGGAAGGCCCGAAAGAGCAGGACCTCGTCGACTTCATCAAAGAGAACCAAGTCCCCGACTGGCTCTCCGGATGCTCGACCTTCTCGGTCCTCAAGGTGTCCCAGTAACATGAACGTCAAGAGGCTGGAATCGTATCTGACCCGGCTGAGTCTCATGTTCAGGAGGTTCTTCCTGGACATGAGACTTTCTTACGACTTCTCAGACAGTGACGATGTAGCTCAGGTAACCATCTCCAAGGTCTCGAAGGGTCATGGGGTGTCTCTTATCCCGACCGCTATCTTTGCAGTCTCAGATACCTCTGTGAAGTTCCTAAAGCTCAACCTCGCTTCGGAGATAGACTTCGAAGAGTACGAGGTATCGTCGTTCTTCGAGCTTCGCTGCATCGTACTCTACGTCGTCTACAGCCTTATTCAGGTTGAGCATTCCGACCTCACCTTTTTTGATTTCCTCTCCAAGATTTTCTCTTCCCGTATCGAATCCCCAGAGGACCTCTTCGAGTATTTTCTCAAGGTCAATGAGATCCCCTACAACAAAGACCCCGACTATCTCTACGTTTACGACTATGGGAACTTTCAGTTTTACAAGGATGCAATATCTTTCTTCAGCATTCAGTCGGTCAGAGTCGTCTACAAGATTGACACCCAGTTCTCCGCCTTCTCTGTTGTGGGGGTCGTCTTCGACTCCGTCTACGCTACGTTGTTCCCCGACCGAGTGGGGGATGAGTCCCAAGAGCCTCGAGTGTTCGCTGAGGAGACCTTTGCTGAGGAGGAGGAACTCCCTCCTGACGAGGGCGAAGACGGGTTTGGAGGCTTTGGCGGGGATGCCGGATTCGGAGGTGACGAAGGGTTCGGAGGAGGAGGTGGTGGGTCCGAGTCTATCCCAGTAGAAGGCGGAGGGTCAGAGCTAGGAGGCTTTGGGGGCGCCCCTGGGGTTGAAGGAGAGTAGCCGTGACCAACGACATTCAAGAAGCTTTCACTGAGACTAACCTACGGTCGATGTTCTCAGATTGTATCGACTCGGGAGCCGGCCTCAAGCTTAATGGAGACGTATTTGTTCTCGAGTTTCCTGAGGCTCCGAAGACCGAAGTCCCCCCAGTGTTTTCATTCTCTCTTGTAGATGACGACACAGTGCTGGCGTTTACTGAGATCCCAGGCTTGTCCGGCTCCGTGCCAGCCGATCAGTTCTTAGGAGGAATAGACATTATCTCTGCAAAGATTCTAACAGCTTTTGATCACATCGACAGAGGAGTCTGAGAATGGGCGCTTACGACAGAGTACGAAACTTCATAGCAAAACGATCGCACGACGAAGAGAACATGGCAGCGGAGTATATTCGTCACGCTACTGACGCCCGGAGCCCTACGGGTTACGGGTCCATTTTTTCCAACAAGAATAATGTCTACCGAGAAATCCCTCAGATGTTGCAGGACCCTATCATAGCCTCCTGTGTAGCAGTCGTTATGGAGACGGCTTTCCAGCCAACGTCAGACGACGCTGTCGTCAGGGTCACTTCTCCCTACAAGAAAATAGCGGACGAGCTGGAGGGGTTCCACAGCGAGTACTCCATGGACTCCGCCATTCTTACGACTGGGTTCAATACCCTGGTCTACGGCAATGTCCCTGTGAAGGTCGAGTTTGACACCGCTATGAGGTTCAAGCGGTACAGGTTCATGCCCAACTTCACCGAAGTCATCCCAGTCGTCATCTCGAACCGGACCCTTGGCTTCATGTACAACGGTGAGTTCTTCGACCCCTTCGAGTTTGTCTATGCTCAGCACCTCTACTATAGGGACCTCGGGGGTATCGCCAAGAAGACTACCCGGACTCATGCTGACGGAAGCTCCGAGGACAAGCTTGAGAACGAGTTCATCATAGCTCCCTCCTATCTATCTCCCGCGGTTAGACCTTGGAGGAATATCAAGATCATTGAGGATGCACTCCTTCTCCAGCGTCTCGATGTTTCCAACTACATGCGAATCATAGGAGTGAAGGTTGGAGATAAGGTCTTCTCGAAGAACTCTGTCCGGCTCCTCAATTTCTATCGTCAACTTTTCAAAAAGGTAAGAAGAGTTTCTTACGACGGTGACGCGATGTCATCCAGTTCCTTTGGTAACGATTTCGAAGTAGTTGTACCCTATACCGACTCCCAGAGTCTTGAAGTAAAGGACATCGGTGGAGCCGTTGATGTGCGAAGTCTTAGGGACCTCGACGTTCAGTACAAGCGTCTTTTCTCAGCTCTTAGGACCCAACCCTCGTACATCGGGTTCACTGAAACCGAAGAGTCCAATAGTCTCGGTGGAGACGCTACCACCAACCGAAGAGACGAAAGATTCGCTCGCCTCGTTAAGGCTCTTCGTATGTCAGCCACCCAAGCAATGAAGAGACTCGACGTTGTATACCTCCGGTCGAAAGGCTACGATGTCACCGAGAAGGACTTCGACTTCGTGTACCTCGCTGCCTCTACCGTGGAAGACGAAGAGCGTCGCAACACCTTCAAGAGCTACGTTACTTCAATCGCTGAGACCGTAGACGCCTTGAACACGACAGGCATTGCTTTCAACAAGCCGTACCTGGTCAAAGAGCTTTTCGCAAATGCTCTGGCCTCTACCTCGGTCGATGTCGAAAAGCTTTTTGACACAGAAGGTGTCGTTACCGAAAAGAGCCCTATTAAATCTTCCCTCCTTAAGACAGACCAGGCTAAGGTTCGAAGTGAGTACGTCAGGCTAGGGGTCTTGTCTGAGGAAGAAGTGTCCAAGGCCCGAGGGGGTAAGAAGCGGATAACCTCCAGTGGTGTGGAAGTGTCTGAGGATCTTCCCATACTTTCTTATCAGAAGTACTTGGCCCTGGGAGACATCCTTGCTTCAGGAAGAACCGTAGACTTGTCGACTGTCGTATACCTTCCTGACTCTGAAGTTTTTGCTAAGGGAGACTTCATTAAGGACGCCAAGGACCTGGTGGTTCCGCCTAATCTGAAGGTTTACACCGATTTAGTCGAAGCAAAGGCTGACAATCTCACTTCTGGAACAATCGCCCCCATTGACAACTTATATTTCTACGAAGACGGGTACTACATGACAGGTCAGGACCTCTACAACTACCTGTACATGCTGGACCAGAGCGTTAGGGGAATCCCTGTGAAACAATCCTGGAGGCTGTAGCCATGGCGGATACGAGAAAGCTCATCAAGTCGAACTGGTTTACCCCGGTCTCGATCAAGCAGATCGAAGGAAAGGCTCCTCCTATCATTGTCCAGAACTTCGTGGACCAGGGCCTTGCTCCTACGGCCGAGTCGGATGGAATTCTAGCTAGCCTCCAGAACTATCCTTTGGCCTACTACGACACTCCGACCGCAAATAAGCAGATATTCCAGAGAGCCCTTTGGCAGGGGCTGAAGGACAATCCGGACATCCTGTTTAGGATGCACGAGTCTAAGTCCTTTTTCGGGGAACCCTCCCACCAGGACAGCCTCGAGGTCCTCCTTCCGCAGGTGTCCCATCGAGTAACCGACTTCGACTTCGTCAACGAGAGTCCCCTCGTCCTCGGGTCCGTCGATCTTCTCGACACTCCCATGGGAAACATCATTCACTCCCTGATGAAGTCTTCATGGATCGGTATTTCTTCCCGAGGCTACGGGAATCTCGTTGATGCCGGCGACGGTGAGAACCAGATCGTGTCAGCGTCTGACTACCTCCATGTCTGCTGGGACTTTGTCGGGGTTCCGGCCGTTAAGGAAGCCATGGCCACTATTTCCGGCTATGCCAAGAGCCACAAGATCGTCGAGCCTATTGTCCATGCCCTCCTCGTAGCCTCGAAGCACGACGCTCTGTGGGGAGACCTGGCCAGGATCGTTCAGTCTGACAACACCCACAAGACGGTTGTCGTCGAGAAGAAGCCTGTCAAGTCTTCCAAGGGTTGGGACTGGAACACTGACCGTTACGGGGGCCTTTCCATCACCCTCGATGGGAAAGACGTGGCCTACCTTCAGGGAGACGAGGCCAACCAACTCGACGATGAACTCGAAGCCGCCAAGACTGAAGAGGACGTCCAGAGGATTCTCGATCAGTACAGCGTCCTCCTCGAGTCCAAGAAGGCCGTCACCTCAGCTTCCCGGGTCTACCCAAACAAGGATACCGGGAAGTTCTACTTCGACATCAACGATCGGCCTTACGGCCCCTTCGACACTGAAGACCAGGCCATCGAGTCCGCTGACAAAGCCGAAAGGTCAGGGCTCTTCGCCAATCCCCAATTCAGAGCCAACTGGACCCCCGAGCACGGCCCGGGAAAAGAAGCCGGCCACACTACCAAAGCCACGTCCAGCAAATCCCCAAGCGAGGTCCCTATGCCCACTCCCAAGAGCCCTATCAAGTCCGAGGACGCTTCCCCCACTCTCGACCTTCCTCCGGCCCCCGAGACCTCTGTCGAAGAGGCCCATGCGGAGGAGCACGAGTTCTCTCCCGACGAGCAGACTGACCGCAAGGAGTTCGATAAGATGGTCCTGCTCGAGCTGGCCGAGACCCTTGCCGAGACGGGAGGCGCCGACGTCACCGATGAAGAGGCCGGCTTCGACTTTGGTGAAGATGACCTCAACTATCCTCCCGTCAAGGAATCGGTTACGCCCGTCAAGTCTTCCTTCGACGACGAAGACCGCTACCCCACTACGGGGGACAATGTTTCTTACGACGGCCAAGAGGGGGTCGTTGTAGGAATTGACGAGAAGTCTTCCGACCCTGACCAGGCGGGCGGGAAGATGCTCGTAGTGAAGCTCAAGAACGGGAAAACGGTCCGTGACTGGGAAAACCAGTTCATCCTTGAGTCCAGAAAACCTGTCTTGTCCGAGTCCGACCCCGATGTCGCCTCCCCTGAGAGCTCCGATAAAGGGGATGAGGACCTCGGCGAGGAGAACGCCTTCTTCCCCGAGGAGGACCTTGGGGCGGTCACGGTCGATGAGGCCAGTTCCACGATCACTGTCGAGACCACGTCTGCCGACGGCGACGCCATCACGGTCGACCTCAAGCTCGAGGATGGCTTTCTTACCCAGGAAGGCGGTACCCTCGTGGACCTCGACAACGACCAGGAAGCGGGAGAAGACAACCAGGTCATTCCCGACGGTGTCATGGACCTTTTCGAAGAGAGCAACGGCGACGTCTCCGCGGCTGTCGATCTCATCCTCGACCTTCCCAACGGAGCTAACGATCTGTCCAACATCATTGACCTCACCGAAGGGGAAGGCGGTGATGATATGGGACCCGGGTCTCCTGAGACCGAGGACATCGCTTCCGGAGCCGACCCCATGAAAGGTGGGAAGACTTTCAAGCAGCCTACTTCGAAGAAGCCCGCGACCCCCAAGCCTATTCCCCAGGCGGCTCTTGACGCTGCAGAACGTAATGCTCTCCCCAAGGGTGAGTTTGCCGAAGAGCTTGACAGGGCCTATCCGGTCGATACCCCAGAACGTGCCCGGTCGGCTCTCGCCAGAGTCAAGGCGAACGGCACTCCCGCTGAGCAGGAAACTGTTCGTCGGAAGGTCAAAGAGAAGTATCCCCAGATGAACGTTCAGTAGTGAGCGTTCCGAAAGCATGACCGTATGGCCACGCTTTATATTCTGTAGCTTGCAACCTATTGGAGGTTTCCATGCCCGCAGTCAAAGCCAACGATCGCGATGAGAGGCTCAAGCAGCTTCTCTCGCAGAGGATAGAAGCCGGCGTCGCTCTCGGTAAGGAGCAGTATCGCGACCTGATTGTCGAAGCCGACACGGCCTATCAGGTCGCCCACCGTTCAAAGATGCCCGAAATGAGGCAGGCCATCCTCGCGATGACGCTTGACCAGTTCGCTAAGCGTCTTCAGATGCAGGGAGTTCCCCCTTCTTACATCAAGGAAGCCGCCGAGAACATCGGGAACGTGGACAACCCGATCTCGATGATGTTCTCGATGATCTCCCTCCTCGTCCCGAACTTCGCCTACATGGACGCCGCCGCGGTTCAGCCCATGCCCACCCAGAAGTCCCCTATCTTCTTCCAGCAACTCACGGCGAACTCGACCAGGAACGGCGTCACCCAGGGCGACTCGCTCCTCGGCGGGACGGCCTGGAACACGAACAACCAGTTCTCCTCGAACCGTTCGAAGGAAGTCTTCACCGGCGACACCACGAGCACCTACGACCAGTCGGTCACCACGACCTACAAGCCGCTGCTCCTTGGCAAGGTCCGCATCGTGAGCACTGACGGAGCCATTGTCCTCACCGACAAGGCCACTCCCGGTACCCTCGTCGCCGTCAGGGGCACCTGCACCGTCACAAGCTGTGTCATCACCGCGGCCACGGGCGTCGTCTCCTTCACGACTTCCGTCAGCATCGGCGCCACCCCCACCATCGATTACCGCTACGACATGGACGCGGGCGGCTACGACCCGGCCCAGGTCCTGTACGAGTGGGCCACCAAAGAGATCGAAGCCCAGCCCAGACGTCTCCGCTCGCTGTACGGCCTCGAGAACTACTACGCGGCCAAGCAGGTCCTGAAGGGCGTCGACATCGACAGCCTTCTCGAGACCTCCATGGGTGGGTACATCAACAAGGAAATCTCCTGCGGCGTGTTCGACGACATGTTCGACGAGCGAGCTGCCACTCCCGTCCAGTGGAACCAGCGCCTTCCCTCCGGCGTGTCGTGGGCTTTCCACCGTCTCTCCCTCCTCGAGACCTTCGTCTCGGCGAGCAACGCCCTGCGTCTCAACGTCGCTCGTTGGGGCGGCAACGTCGTCGTCGCCGGTACGACCTGGATGAACTGGATCGAGACCCTCGGTACCGATCTCTGGACGCCCAACAAGTACCCCCGCGAGCCTATCGGCCCGTACGTCGCCGGCACCCTCGGCGGTCGTTTCACGGTCATCAAGAACCAGCAGTACGGCGATACCGAAGCGATCATGTGCGGCAAGGCCGACGACACCGATGCCTCCTATGTGGTCGGCGTCTTCATCGCCCTGTACAACACCGATCCGATCGCCCTCGACGACCTCAAGGTTCGCCGTGGCCTCGGCACCTCGATCGGTCAGGAACTCATCTTCGACAACTCGATCATCGAGTGCCAGGTCATCGATCAGGCTTATGCCTAATAGGCCTCGGCAAGACTGAAGCAGGAGGAAGGAGTCAACATGGCAAAGCTCAGGTCCGTGTCCGGGATCGATATTCACTACGTGTCCCTTTCGGGGGTCCACGTCATGGTCTACGGTCGGAAAGAGTCAGCCGAGGTTGACCCCGACCTTGCTGCTGAGGTCGTCATCAAGATGAACGGGAAAGTCGCCCTCGTCCCCGAGGCTCCGAAGCCCGTTTCCAAGGTCAAGGAGGAGTCTGCGAAAGCTTTGGCTTCCTCCAAGACCGATGTCAAGGAACCCAAGTTCTCGTTCGGAAAGAGAAGTTCCCAGAACTCTTCCGAGAAGTCGGAGCCCTCTGACGAGGACAACGACTCTGCCAGGTCTTCCCTCGAAGAAGACCTCGAGCCAAGTCTTCAGTAGGAGGACCTAGATGCCTTCAGTCATTGCCAAGCTCGCCGGTGCTGCTCGCAGTCTCTACGTCAACATGATCGCCAAGATCGATGAACTCATCGATCGAGCCAACATGGACGTCAGCTACCAGGCGGTCGTCATCCCCGTGGTAGTCTCCGCCGATGCTTCAGGGGGTCAGAACGTGACGATTCCCTTCGCCATGAAGATCACCGGCTTCGACGTCATCGGAACGGCTACTGCCGCTGCGAGCACTCTTCAGCTCCGAAGCGGTACGAACGCAATCTCGTCTGCCGTAGCTTGTGCGGCAGCCGACGCTAAAGCCTCTACGACCCAGGTGGTCCAGGCTTACGCTGCCGTGGCCGACGGAGCCGTTCTCAACGTTATCGCTGCCAGCGGGACCCCTGCCGACGCTCGTGGCATCAGCTACGTGAAGGGCTACCGAACCTGACCTTTGGGTCAGTAGGTAGAAACCTGAGCTAAGGAGAATCCAATGGTCGACAAACCCGCAGGATCAAATCGGACCCTCTACGTGAACCAGGGCGACAAGCTCGATGAACTCTCCCAGGTGTTCAATGACACCATGACCAATGGTGAAGTGGTGATCCCCGTGGTTGTCGCTGCCGACGCCTCGGGGGGTCAGGACGTGACCATCCCTTTTGCCATGCAGATCACCGGCTTCGATGTCGTTGCCACCGCGGCAGCGGCCACCAGCACCCTTCAGCTCCGGAAGCTCACCAATACGGTGTCCGATGCTGTAGCAGCTGCTACGGCTGACACGCTGTCCTCGGCAGCCGTCGATACCCAAGCCTACGCTACGGCGGCCGCCAACGACGTGTACAACGTTCTGGCCGCCGGAACGAACGCAGCTTCAGTCAGGGCAGTTGCCTATATCAAGGGCTACCGACTCTAGGCTCAGCTCCAGGCGGTTTAGGAAATCGTCTGACCTCCTGATGCACTTGTAAAGGTTCAGGAGGTCAGATATGCCACACGACATAGACAGACTGGTTCACGGAGAAGGGGCCGTATCCGCAGGTACTTCCCGCAAGATAAACAACATCTTGGATCTCCTTGACGGTGTAGTAGATCAAGCCACCGTTTTGCAAACAAATATTGCCTCAATACTTTCTACCATAGCTCTAAGCCAGACCCGCTTTGTCTCCCTGGAAAACTATGTCTTGTCGGACGCTACCTATGGCCAGACAGCAGTCCCTGTGTACATCCAGTCAGACCCTTCGGGAGGAATTTCAGTAACGATGCCCTTTAGCATGACCATTGTCGGGATGCAGGGGGATGTGTATACAGTCAAGTCAGCGGGAGTGGGGCTGCAAACGTCCGAGCGCTCTGTCTCATCGAGGGGTTCAGGCTCTTTCCGATCTAGCTTATATTGAGTAGGTGAGGTGCCCCCATGGTCTCTTTCGCAGCCAGGACAATGAGCAGCTTCGTGAAGGTGCTTTCCAAGAGAGCCGACAAGTTCAGCCTCATTCTCGACGAAGAGGATGCTCGCGAGTGCGTGGTCTCTTCAATTCGAAAGCTTGACCAGGTTGTGAACTCCCCCAGGATTCTTATGGTCGAAAGTCCTGGACGGGTCACAGTTATGCCCACCGATGTCGACGAGATAACCCACGTAACGTTCTCTAACGAACAGCTCGATATGTGGGTCAAGGAGTTTGGGTTCCTTCCCCTTGTTTCAAGGTTCTTCCCTATTGGGTCCCTTGAGGCTGCTACCGAGTTCCTTGTGTTGAAGGGTAACATCAACATGCTGTCTCGCCACATGAAGTTCGCTCCCGACTGGGAGTTCTACCCTCCGAACCTAATTCTCAACTCAGCCTATCGTCATGTCGTCATAGAGTACCTCCCGTTCATAGACGCTGACGCCGTCAATGAAAAAAATGAGGGGGAGTGGATTCTCAACAGCATAGAGAACACCTACGTCATCGAGAGGTCCTGGGCTCTCTTCATGCAGAGAAACGCCGAGGCCCTTACCTCGGCCCAGTATGTCGGGGTGGGCGTTGAGTATGCTTCGGTTCTCCAGCACTGGACGGAGAAGCTTACGAAGCTTGACGAAGAGTTTACTGCTGGTGGTGTGCTCACCTACTTAGGATAATGTCATGAAGGTTAAGATAGGAGACGTTCTTTATGACAGCGAGCACCAGCCTATTATGATTATTCTTACGCCTCTTGAGAGAGATCAGGTAAGCCACATGAGCAAGAATGCCACAAAATACTGCAGTGCTCCCTACGGGATGTCAGAAGAGGACATGGGGAAGTTCATGACTGAGCCCACTCATCCAGGAGACCCTTCATGAGACTCTCCGAGCTTGAACCGAAGTTTCTCAAGTTCATTGATGAGACTTCCTACCAAAGGACAGATACTTCCGAGGGGGCCGACGGTCTTCTCTTCCTATGCCCTAAATGTTTCAAAGCCAACCATGGTCCGGTCGGAACTCATTCGGTTCTTTGCTGGTCTCCTCATATTCCGCAGAGCATTTACCCCTCCCCTGGCCGGTGGGAGATGTACGGTACAGGGTACGATGATTTGACCCTGGTAGCTGGGTCGTCTTCGATCCTTCTTCAAGGCGGATGCAACGCTCACTTCTTTATTAAGAACGGAGAGATAGTATGGTGACAACTCTCAAGCCTATTGTGTCCTTCACATTGTCTCAACTTCTCAAAGAAGTGGACCCCAGCCATATTCACCATGCCGAGCATACGTCTGAGCTTAAGGAACCTTTTCTCATCAAGGCTTACGGGTCGACTCTCCTCTTTGGGGTATACTCGTCTCACTATTCAAAGAACCATAAAATATATCGGGTTAAAGTCATCTTCAAGGACTTCTTCGTAATTGCACGGGACAAGAAAATTCCTATAGGCGACGCAGTTCACTATGCCATCGAGGATCTCGACGTGCATGTAACAGATGACTGCCCCGCCACACTGTACTGGGGTTACAAGTACATGGCCACCCAACTAGGGTACCAGTACGGACTGGATAGGGAGAACCGTTTTCCCCGGCGGAATAATCCTCGCTTGTCTGGGTCGGTTTGCAAACATATAGACAAGGTCCTCAGGTGGATTGCCCAGAACGAGGACACCGTCATTCAGTATTTCGAGCAGGTATATCGAAACGTGGACTTTTCGAAAGCTCTTGAGGAATACGACAGACAGCATCCTCGGGAGTCTCAACGTCAGGAAGAGGAGAAAAGGAGTTTCGATGAGGACCGATCTGGACATGGACCTAGTGGGAAAGAGTCTCGTGAGGATATGGAGCTATTTCCCGAGGAAGGTAAGGAGTCGGGGAGCGAATCGGAAAACCCCGAACTTTCTCCGAGAGGCGAAGCTCCACGAACTCAGGAAGAACAGAGGAAAGAGGAGCAGGAGGAGTGGGAGAAGCAGAGGGTAGAGAAGCAAGGCCAGGGGCGCAAACGAGGGTTCTCCGCCCAGTCCAGAAAACTTCTTACGAGTTCTGATAACTCTCATACTCTGGGGGCTGCCATTATTAGTCTTGCCCAGACTAGGGAAGTGGCTGATATTCTGATGAACCAGTCTGAGGCCCAGTCAGGACCGTTCGACGGAGGGTGCCTTATCTTTGCTAAGGCTCTTCAGCTGGCCTTAGACGAGGGAGAAATTGTCCGTGTAGTGAGTACCATACTCGGAGGACAGACTGAGCATTACGGTCTTAAGATAGAGGGTACTTTCTACGACGCTTCAGGGTCTTACGCGTCTTCTGATGCTTGGCTGGTGTCCTTTACAAAGAACTGCGATTTTCACTCTAGGGCTAGGATATCGGTAGAGACCGAAGTAGACCCCGAGTCAGAAATTCCCGACGACCCTGTCGCGTCCAAGAAGATAGCCAATATTTTTAGACGCCGCTTAAGCACCTACCATTCTGTTCAGTCTCGGCGAGACTGGACACTCTCCGATCGTAAGCTTTCGTTGGAAACTTGGAACTCTATTCAGAGGCAGCTATGGCTCAAGCTTGTAGCCGACGGGATAGTCGACAAGGAGGACCCCCAAGCTTTCTACAAGTTTGGGAAGTACTTTAACGCTTACTATGAGGATGAAGGGGTAATTATTCCCTACGAGTTCTTAAAGGGAATTTACGCTGAGCCGAA
>Ga0307375_10003548_pt1 | contig 15297 bp, 10 predicted proteins | sample TR1MG_FD_202531 | JGI IMG/M metagenome (GOLD analysis project Ga0307375, IMG submission 202531) | Soil microbial communities from Risofladan, Vaasa, Finland - TR-1 | ecosystem: Environmental > Terrestrial > Soil > Coastal area > Acid sulfate soil | place: Finland: Risofladan, Vaasa | collected...
GGTATGCCTGACGCTCTGATGGTCTACCTGAATGCCGCTCAAAATGCGATAGATCGCTGGATTAAAGAAGGTAGCATTAAGCAGATTGCTTAACGTTGCTTTTATGGCCAATCAACCTTGGCCTTATCATTTTCGCGCTTGATTTCATCTGGCAACCAATCCAACAGCGTCGGTTCATGGCGTCGCAAGCCACACTCCCACAAAACAATCACCCGCCAACCCGCCCTTAAAAGCAAATCAATATTCCTGCGATCACGTTCAACATTCTGCTGAAATTTTGCCAGCCAACGGTCTTGATTACTCGCCGGAATATAGCTCAGCCCGCACCCGTCATGTCTGTGCCAGAAACAGCCCTGCACAAAAATGACCAGACGATAACGTGGCAAACAAATATCTGGCGCACCTGGCAAAGAACGATCATGAAGGCGATAACGGAACCCACGCCCATGAAGAAAACGCCGCACCTTCATTTCAGGCTGCGTGTCCTTACTTTTGATCCCCGACATCATGCGGGATCGTGTTTGTTTATCGACTATATCAACCATTCCTGGTAATCTCTGTTAGTTGCAGTATCCCTTACCCGAAATAATTATGCCCCAACCCACACCTATACCCATAGTTGACTTGTTTGCCGGCCCTGGCGGGCTTGGTGAGGGCTTCTCATCCATTGATAACGGCAAAGCATTCAAAATTATCATCTCGGCAGAAATGGAAGCCTCCGCCCATGAAACTTTGAGACTACGCTCGTTCTACAGAATTCTGCGGAAAAAAGGCAAAAAAGCCCTGACGTGTTACTACCGTTATTGCAATGGCGAAACTTCCGTTCCGTATGATGAAGGTACATTATCAGATTGGAAAGAAGCAGAACAAGAAGCTAGGCAAATTACGCTAGGCACAGAAACAGGCAATAATTTACTCAATACTATTTTAGACAAAACAGAAACCGACTTGTCAAAGCCATGGGTCTTGATCGGAGGTCCGCCATGCCAAGCCTATTCGCTTGTTGGTCGCGCACGGAATCGAGGCAAACCTGATTATGTAGCAGAAGATGACCCCCGCCACTATCTGTACAAGGAATATCTGCGCATCATCCACCGCTATAAACCGGCTGTCTTTGTCATGGAAAATGTCAAAGGCATTCTTTCAGCCAAGATCGACGGACAACCAATATTTCATACTATACTTAAAGACCTTGAAAATCCCGACCAGGTCTTTGGCGACGACACTGGGCACAGATATAAAATTCATTCTCTTGTCAGCAAGACAGTATTTGATAGCGATTCGAAAATTAAGAACATCGACCCCAGAGACTTCATAATTCGATCCGAGGAATATGGCATTCCGCAAGCACGCCATCGGGTAATTCTGCTTGGCATCAGAGATGATATTGACGCCACCCCAAAACAACTCAGAAAACAGGCGGTTCAATCCTTCGATGATGCGACGCATGACCTGCCCAAGTTGCGGAGCAAGTTGAGCAAAGAGGAAGATAGTAGTGAACGATGGGTGAATACTGTAAAACAACACTTGGCAGAGTTGGCACGAGAATCATCGAAGAAAAAAGAATTGACGGAGCTGAGCGCAGCACTTAAAGAAATCGAGGAGAAAATTTCCTCAAAATTGGGTTCGGGCAGCGTTAGACTGGCAAAAAATAGTCGGTCTAAAACAAACAAATCTGATCTAGCCAAATGGTATGAAGACAGTAAGTTGAAAGTGTGGCTAAACCACGAGACACGTGGACACATGACCAGCGATTTACGCCGATATGTTTATGCCGCCACATTTGCAAAAACTTTAAAGCACTCACCCAAGGGGCATGAAGATTTCAGTTTGAAAGGGTTGCGTCCCGATCATGCCAACTGGGAAACAGGAAAATTTTCTGATCGGTTCAGAGTGCAGCTAAAGAACGAACCTGCCACGACCGTAACAAGCCACATTTCAAAAGATGGGCACTACTTCATCCATCCAGACCCATCACAGTGCCGCAGCATGACAGTGCGCGAGGCTGCGCGACTTCAAACCTTTCCAGATAATTATTTTTTCCAAGGGAATCGTACCCAACAATTTCACCAGGTTGGCAATGCTGTGCCGCCATTACTCGCTAAAGAAATTGCAGTGATAGTTAAAGCTGTGATTAACACTTCAGCGGCCCATTAACCGTAAATAGCGCCTAGTTTGTGGATAAGCACCAACACATATATTATTGCGAAGCTTTAGAATTCTTGAATTGAATTAGTAAGTACCCAACCGAGACAAAACTCATATGGCAAAGCTCCGCCCTCGCGCAAGAATTATTCGAACTATTGGCGATCAACTCATCAGCGGGCCTGATGCCGCACTGATTGAACTGGTGAAGAATTCATTCGATGCCGATTCCCCGTACGTAAAAATCAAAATCGTTCCTCGCAGCGCGAAAACTCCAGAAGGTTTGATAGTTGTGCAGGATCGAGGTCACGGCATGTCGCATGTGGATGTCGTAGAACGGTGGTTTGAGCCAGCCACTGACGAGAAGCAAAAACGCCGATTCAGCCCGGGAAATAGATTGATGCTTGGCGCGAAGGGGATTGGTCGCTTTGCGGCATCACGTCTAGGAACCAAAACTCAAGTTCATTCTGTTGCCCTTCTGGAAGGAAAACAATTTGAGGAAGTTAAGGTGGATGTGGATTGGAATGATTTTACTTCGGAAAAATATCTTGAAGATATAGATGTGCCTGTTGAACATCATCGTTTTCAGAATAGCAAGACTAGAACTGGTGTTGAATTACGGATTTGGGATCTGCGTGACACATGGACACGCAAGCGAATTGAAAGTTTGGTAAGGGAATTACGTCGATTGGCATCTCCCAATGAGGCTGGAGATGACTTCGTGATTCACTTGGATATAAGCGAATTCACCCCACAAAATGTGGGGTTTGATGGTGTTGAGGTTCTTCAAAAACTCAATACCGATATTACGATTGAAGACAATGAAATTAATGATCCAACAATAATTGTTCCCTTCAGGGTGCAACAACATGCTGACTATAAGCTGGAAGGTAAGTTTAATGCTGCGGGTGCGTTCCATGGTACGTTTATAAATTGCAAGGGGGACAACAAACCTCAGGCAATTGATGTACCTGCTCCTCAAGTTGAACAGGACGAGATGAAATGTGGTGCACTAAGTCTTCACATCAATGTTTATGACTTGGAAACAGATTCCGTTTCAGATCTTTTCACGCGAATGGGGTTGGATTTCGAAAAAATTGGAATTAGGGCGGCGCGCAAAATTCTTAATGAAAATGCTGGCATCGCCATATTTCGAAATGGGTTCAGAATTCGACCGTACGGTGAGCCTGAATATGACTGGCTCGAGCTTGAGAGACAGCGTGTCCAGAATCCGTCCAAGAAATTGGGACTGTCTCAAGTGTCCGGTCGGGTAGAGGTAGAGAGCGAAGAAAACTCACACCTTGTCGAACGTAGTAGCCGTGAAGGACTTGAACACAATGGCGCTTTTGACCGGCTAAAGCGATTGATTGATGGTGTTTTGCTCCGTGTTGAAGATAAGCGCGTGGACTTCAGGGAGAAGGCAGGTCTTAGCCGGAAGGCATCTGGTGACGTTTCTCAAGTGAAGGCCTTGGCATCACTTCAGGCCGTAAGCAAAGCTGTCGCGAAATTGCCACCTGCACTCCAAGAACCAATTCGGAAAGCGATAGAGAAGGATTCTGGTGCACTTTCCGCATCACTTGAAGAGATCGATGCATATCAAAAGCTGCTGCAATCAAGGGCTTCTCTGGGATTGGTTGTTGCACAAGTTATTCATGAAGGACGACGCATTCTGAATCCGATGTCAACTGCTGCAAAATCTTTAATTGAACATATAGATTGGCTTCAGGAACAAACAAAACGAGGGCAAGTAGCGAGGAAGCAATTCCCGGAGCATGCTTCAGTGCTTGGTGAAGGCACCAAGAGCTTAAGCAGACTTTTCAAACGTCTTGACCCTGTATCTGGCAGGCGACGTGGAAGACCGTCAAATTTTGATGTGAATGTTGCCGTTTCGTCAGCAATAGAATTATTTGAATCAGCAATAGCAGATGGGGAAATTAATGTGGATGTTGCATTGCCATCAGACCTCAAAGCATATGGTTATGTTGATGACTTCCAGGCCGCGCTATTGAATATTATTGAAAATGCCATTTACTGGCTTACGACCTCAGGTCAAACCTCACGTAACCTCTCTATCTCGCATGAGATACGGAAGCGCGTTGTGCGGCTCATTATTAGTAATGATGGGCCTGTACTAGATGAAAGCTATCTGCCAAGACTTTTTCATGCAGGTTTTAGCTTGAAGTCAGACGGTACCGGACTCGGCTTGGCAATAGCGAGGGAAGCCTGCCGTGCGAGTAAAGGTGACCTCTATTTTGATTCTGCAAAGCCGGATACAACATTTATCATAGAGTTTCCGCTTGCTGAGGCTTCTTGAGGAGAAAGATTGATGATAGTCCTGTTAATAGTCGAAGATGATGAGCAAGAGCAGAAGAGCTGGGAGCAAGTCATTGAAATGCACAATGCAAATATTACGGACAATGGGTTTGAGATTGCTTTTGATATAGCACCAAGTCTAGAAAAAGCAAAAGAACTAATTGCATCGCGTAATTACGATGCAGCAGTGGTCGATATCCGATTAAAGCAAGCAAACGGCAATTCAGGGCCGAACACTGATGGGGATTTGGTGCTTGAGGTGCTCTTAAGGTCTGAGATGGCTGTCGTTGCGCTGTTTACAGGCGAGTCAACTCTTGCAGCCCCGCCTGCATGGGCAAAACGAGTGGTTGGTGTTTTTACGAAGGGTGGTGGAGAGAACGAAGGCACACCGGCTGTAATGAAATGGCTTCGTGCTCAAGCACCGATGATTAGGCAAGTTAAAGCTGCACAACAAACAATTAAGCGTGAAATGGCAAAAGTTTTTTACCATTCGATTTGGCCACGTTGGAACAACTGGACACAGAACCCAGGTGCCACTGAGGACTTCATTTCCACCGCAATTACACGACATATCACATCGCATGTATACGCTGTATTGCTCGCAGAGAGTCAACAGGGCGTACATCCAGAAGAGTGGTATTTTGTTCCACCTCTACAGGATAAAATTAATACAGGTGATTTAATTAGGAAAGCTGATGGGTCAATTGAAATCATCATAACTCCACGCTGCGACTTACAGCGAAATGATAAGAACGAAACCATACAGCTAGCAACTTGCAAAGATGTCTCTGCTGAGTGGAAAAAGCGTTGTGAGAAAATTACAACGGCAAAATTAGCTCTTCAAAACCACGGGCTTCCTGCGGGCGATAAAGGGATAAAGAAGCTTGAGGAATCACTGGCAGATGCGAATGAAGCATTAAGAAGATTTACACAGCACTCTAACTCTACGGTATTTCACTTTCTGCCTCAGATGAAAATGCTTGATGGAACAGAAATTGGTCCTTTTTATGTGCAATTCGACAAGATTCGCTCCATTGTACGAACCACAGATGACGTAAAAGTGATATTACCGACTCAACGCTTTGCATCGCTTACACCAGAATTCCTGCCGTCGCTTGTGGAGCGACTTGGTTCCTTTTTCAGTAGAATTGGTACTCCTGACTATTCGCATCCAGACTAAAGTGTTGATGCGCACCGTAAGTTAGCCATTAAACGCGGTTTGTGCGTATTGCAAATTAACTAGGCTTAAGTGCTAAAATATTTTTTATTTCCATGTACTCATAGCCATTTTTTTTCATGTAGATGTGAACAGCCTTGTGACAGTTTGGGCAGAGAAGTGCAAAATCTGAAAGGCTGACGACATAACTCGTGGAGTAAGTAGATAATGGGACCTTGTGGTGAGCCTCAATATATTTGACTCCATATCTGGCAAGAAAGTCTTCGCCACAAATATCGCATACCCATGCATCCACACTCTTCAGCGCCTTCACAACTCCTTGGTTTCTTTCGGCCATAAGGTGCGTAACGTACTTTCTCTCCCCCTCTTGAAACAGCCTCTCATCTTGAGGTAAGGAAGTTTCAGCTACAGAAGCTACACCGCGATGCAGGACAACAAACTTGTTATCTATGTCTGAAACTGAAAAATCCCCCTCGAAACACCAACCACCTGCGTGCTCAGTAAACAAAAAGATTGGGTAGAGATGCTGTGGCTGCTTAACAAGGACTTCGTTTGCCTTATCGGTATATGAAACTTCACCGTTACGTGCTTTAAAGGAATAGTGATAGGTAGTCTTGCCTTCGTCAGACCAGCCATCGTCGTCGTAGGAGCCTGGGCGCGTTTTGATTATCACCGCTTGAACTTCAGGCAACTGGCCAACCCAATTTATTCCCTGTTGTGGCGTGTTACCAATAATTCCCTCCGTACCTGACCAGAATGGAGATGCCTCGACTTTTGAGTACTGTACGAGGTCATACAGATTTCGCTTAGAGACAATGTCGCCAATCGAAAGAGAAAAAAGGTCTTTAGTTTTTTTCAGTTCCATATAGTAGTAGCCATTTTATTGATATAACGATCAGGTATTAGAGTGTTCGAGAATGCAGCGAATTTTATATTGCCGCACCGAGAACAATATTGAATTTTCCATTGACCCTTGAGGCAATTTTTAGACTTATTGGGCTAGAATTATTTTCTATGGCCTTCATTAATGCCCGCCGCTGATGCATGGGCATTCTTTCCCCGATTATTACGGACTTAATTGCATCTGGCGGATACTTAAGAAAATCACCAGCTTTATCTCGTTTATCAGAGTCAGAAATAATACGAACCTCTTCTTCATATCCCCACTCTATTGGTTTGGTCGCGAGCATTTGCTGATATATTTCTCGGTTCCGCTTCAAGGCGTCATCCATGACGCCACTATATGCCTTGATCTCCGAACTTCTGTTTACACCTAAGCGCAGGGAATCTTGCTCAAAAGCAAATATTGCCCCCCCATGGTAATCCACTTGGTCATTGAGTACAGCTATTAACGCTGTATCTATCACAGCGGGGACATTCTCGTATCGAACGTCATAGATTTCTGTCGCCTCTGAGCAATTGGTCAGCAATAGAACGGGATCGAATTCGATGCAAAACCCGCGCAAACCGTCCGCGTAATGTGACCACATCAAGAGGTTGTCACCTTTCTTGCTAAAGCAACTGATCCTTGCGCTATCAAGAAGCGTAGTAATAGATGGCTGGCTATGTTCTAGACTTGAGGCATAATCATCGTAGTAATCAATCACATTCTGATCATTAGCATCGTCAAAACCCCACGCACGAACAATTTTCTGGAATCTAGCGCAGCTAGGATCTCGTTTAGGGAATCCCTCTATGACTTCACACCTGCATTCAAAGGGATCATTGAAAAATTCGTAATGATTCAGATAAATTTCACTATTAAGGATATTCGCTAATGAATATTCCGAAAATGAGTGGTATTTGAACATGCTACCCGGTTCCCGAAAATATAATGTGACACTAATATCTACTGCGCGACAAATATAATAAATGTCATGCCGTTTACTGCGTCCCACGTGAACGTATGATTATGCTTGAGTAGCTGAACTTACGACCGAACGGAATCCTCGAACATTGCTTTTATCTCAAACAATCTGACACTATCCTTTTCGCTGGGCAACCTTTTGGGCATTGCGGACGCAATCTTCAAAAGCGTGAGATCTGAGGGTCTGATATCCGAGTTACCTTCCCCCCACTGCCGAACCTTTGACCAATAAACAGCGCCAGCATTGACCACAGCAATATACGCTTCCGCTTCGCTAATTCCCTTTTGCTCGCGTCTCGCATCAACCACCTCAGACCGTATTTCGTCCTTTTCCTTTAGTAATTTGATGAATGAATTCGGCATCTTGTATGTCATGGACATAACCTGATCCCAACAAGCTTTACGCTTACACCACTCTGTAACGTTAATCACATTATTCTTGGCGGCGCCACTAATTATTTCATCTTGCGCAAGATGACAACACTTTAGTAATTCCTCTTCAAATACATCTGGCAGTGATTGCTCCCTCCAAATGCGCTGAACATCCAGCTCGTAACCTGCAGCTCTTATTTTGTGAGTAAGGAAGGCTAGGCCATAGGTCACAGTATTGGCACGATAACCTTGTGCGTACCAAGGGGCACGCAGCACCAGAACTTCGGCATGTCGAAAAAGAATGGCTTCGGCTACTGCACGACGAAACCATAACTCATTAAAGTCATGTTCATGGTGTTCCCATAAGCCGCTTACGTAGTCGGCAAATTTCCCAAAATTCTTCTGGGCACCCAGGCTCACCTCATGAGGCAGCTCCATGAAGGTCTGAACATACTTTGCCAGATCAGTCTTCGATATTACCTGATCGCGTGGGTTACGTGCCTGGAACTCCCGCTTTTTTGAAGGTGATAGATAAGCAGTAGCATTGGCATATTGGCCCTTCGCACGTTCATAGAACCAGTGTGTGAGAATCTGGGAGCCCTGCTTCGCTGGTGCGGAAAGTCGTCTGGATATGTTTTCAATGACCACATGGAATGGATGATTCGAAAAGAAGTCAGAGTCGCTAATTTTGTTCTGACTATTTGCATACCTTGATATTTTTGGCACCAGCTCTGATGCGATTTCCGGCTTTACAACCGACAACTTCATCTGGACAATTACCTGATCAATAGATGCACCTTTATCCTTTTTGACAACGTTAAAAATGGAAGCGGTTGTCTGTCCGCCATTAACAATCTGAAGATTTTTAACTGAACGTACATAGGTAACACCACCTTTACGTTCATCGTCTATCTCTTCAGCAGTTGCCGATATGCCGTTGTTGTATGGAAAGAAGCGTCTGGGCTCTTCCAGAATTGTTTTTCGAATACCCTTGTTGACCTTGCCCCGAACCTGAAGAAAGGTTCGGACATTTTGCTCCAACAAACGCCCACCATATTTGTCGTAAATTTGTGCAAGCCAACTTCCTGGAATCACGGCCATGAAGCACCTGACATCCCCCTCACCATCATCTGCGGGCAGGCAGACAAGCTTGCGCCCGAACATTTCTTCAAAGTCGACAGATATCTCTTCAGGTTCACCTGTCCCGATCGTTCTTGCAAGGCGCTCCAGATCCCATACGCGATATGACCATTCCCGCTGATGTTCTGTTTTGGGGGGTAAATCTTTGACGCTGCTTGTAAGGCTAGCATTGGTAAGCAGGTAGAAGCGCACCCGCCTGATCTGATCTGCTTGGTCAAGAATCGTCCGAGCCAGCCCAAAAGCCGGGTGAGCCACTTCCATTTGTTCAACGAAACTAACCAAACAGGACTTCTCAAAGAATGTTTCTGCCTTTTTGAAAACCTGACCCATCTCCGCTCTGGTCATTTTTTCTGCAACATCACCGCGGCGGCAGTCGACCACAAACAGCTCCAGCAGAGCCTCATCCCACTTCAGAGCATAGCCATCTACACGCATGCCGCGATGAATAAACTTGCAAGGTACAAACTCATCAATCGAGCCTGAATCAACCAAATATTCAGTAACAACTTCCGCAAATGCTTCGTCAGTGAAATTCTCGGTAGAATCAGCTCGGAGGATGATGTCCTGCCGAAGGTCATCGAAAAATGAGTCAATTTCCATTTGCGGCTCCCAAGGCAGACCAATCTGGCAAGGCTTTAAAGGGCAGGCACGCTGCTAGCTCGATACCGTATTTGACTCGACAAACGCCAGACATGACAGCATTTTTTGTGATGCGCGGAAAGTTATCGCCAACCAGAAAAGTAACCGGGTCAGAAACGGTGAAGAATCTTCGCTCATATTCGGGATGATCCATGAACCCTACTTCAATGAGACGATCTTCAAAAACATTCGTCATATCTGGTGAATCGAGTAAAGATTTTATTCGCGATACCATGTACGTGAGTGATTGTGCACCAGACGTTTCAGCAGAAGACTCACCAATTGTGTATACAACCAGGAAAAGGTCACCAGCCGTGTGCCACAATTGTTCTGCCGAAGAAATCAACAGCACTGGTGAAGAACCTGCAGTATGACTCTTGATCTCGAAAAGCGTAGTTCCTACTGCAAAGTCTTGCGGATCACCAGCAGGTCCGCGCCAATACGCTATAGCTGTCGGGCCAAACCGTTCGATTAATTCTCGCTCGAGAAACTTCAATTCGCAAAAAAGGCCCCTAATTTGCTCATCACTTAATAGACGATCGATTCCTTTTCCAAGAAACCTCTGCCATCTTTCGAGTTGCTCAATTATGCGAACAAGAACTTCGCTCCCAGGTTGTGCACCGCGTGTTTTATCGATAAGACTCCAGCATAGTGTCGCAAATAATTCGAGGTCGCTATGTTGGGTAAGCCTGAGAATCAGGCTATCCGAATTGAGCTCGATATTAATACCACGCAGGTTTGGGAGCTTGAGTTTAGTTGCCAAATTCGCGGCTTGATAAATAAGTAGTCTATGACCTTGCACATCCCGCCCCCAGAAGAAATCATGTGGATGAGAAGGGTCCGCCCTTCGTGCATGAAGCGTCCCCGGCGGCGTATCGGGGTCAATATCACTCCAAGGGTCAGCTTTAGTCATCGCTGTCATCCTCTGCATCATCACTTTGATCCTCGAATTGTTCCTTCCACCAGACAGTATTAACCAGATACTCCACCAGCTTTCCACGCCCCTTGCCTTTCTCACCAGGGAAGCTGACACCCCAAGCACACGCTTTGTCTGCCAGTCGAATATCACTCTTGGCGGAATCAAGACCCAGATCGAGAACATGAATCATCAGCAAAGGCTTCGTACGCAAAATTCTATAAGCTATATCCGGTACATTCTCGACACCACCTACGGAGTCTTTCGCCTCCTTGATCTGCATGGCCGATAGTCCAGCTTTCTCGGCACCCCTTGATGCAACACGAGACTTGGTCCCGCTGACTACATAACAGTCACCCTTGTCTAGACAACCTCGTCGCTGCTGCAGGATTTTGATTGGGCCAACATCTGCTTCTTTTCCCTCATTCAGGCTATAGAAACAAACATCCCACACACCAAGGCGATCTAAATCATTCTTTATGAAACTGATTACCGGGTGCTGTTTGGCGATATCCAGTTCACTGTCGTAAACCTCGAATCGAGATAAAAATGAGCAAACCAGATCTGAGCTGACATCTCGCCATAGGTATCCCAACCCTGTCTCATTTGTTCTAGTTTTACCGTATCTACCCTCAAGCTCTTCGGCAAGACTGACTACGACTTTGAAATTGTTTTCCAATGACTTTGTCGATGACTTGATGCGTACCGTCTCTACAAGTCGACCATTGAGTGTCACTGAATGAGTTACCTTTTTTCCAGTTCGCATCTTGTTGCGAGCAGTAACAATAAGTGAGTCCGGGTGTGTCCGTACTTTCAAACCAAAATCCTCGGGAGATCTGTTCATCTGCTCCATCAACCGAAACTCAACTCGCAATTCGTCAATGGCAGAAGATATGTGCGAATACCAGCTCACTGCCTCTTTTGTCATATACAGATTGCACAGGTCCAAATATCCATCTCGATAGCCAAACCAACGCCCCATTTGCAACAATGTGTCGTACATGATCGAATTGCGAATAAAGTAACTGACCGTCAGGCCCTCGAGGGTAAAGCCTCGAGACAGGCTCAATCCACCGACAGCAATCACATGCAGCCCCTTATCATTGTGATTCTTGTAGTCGAGACGATCTGGCGACTTGTTGTTTATTGTTTTTACAACGATCGCGCTGGCTGCCTGTATCAAACCACCCTTTACCTGCTCCCATGTTTCACCATTAGCAAGGGACATCGTGCTCCAAGTGTCTTTCAACGAGCGCATTCCAGGATCCTTTAGCGCCTCACGATCGGGTAATGCCGCATGCAGTTTGACTGAATTAAGCATTTCTTCGACATAGTGGCTTAGTAACGCCGTAACCTGTTTCTGAACATTATTAAAGCGAGAGACATTCACCAGCATTGATGAATGATCTTGGCCACGGCCACGCTGAATACGGATTGTTCTGGCCAGAATGAATCGGCGCACAGCCTCCATAAGGCTTTGTGGAAGCACTTCTACTTGATGAATGATCTTGTGCCGTTCTGGGAATGCAGAAAGATGGTCGGACACAGGGATAACGAAGTTCGTGAGATCGCCTTCATCGCCAAAGATTCTTGATGCACTAACGTAGTTTTCCGGGGCTTCCAGCGAGACAATAAAATGTTTCGGAAAAAGATCATCCTCGACCATGTCGTGCTCGGAGTCAGGGTCTATGAAGATATTTGCGAAAGGCGTTGCCGTATAGCCAACATAACTAGTCTGCTCGAACAGAGCGAGAAGTTGCCTTATCAACTTATTGATGCGTGTTGGATCGTTATCACCAGTTGCAGTATTGATCGACGCATAATCAGCTTCGTCGTCTATCAACAACATGGGTGTAGCAAGAATTTTCCCGCCTTTTGTTTCATTAAGACTTGTTAGCCACTCAATCAAATTCAGGAGAACGGAAGTTTGCTTTTTTATTACAAAAACAACAGGTACATTCACAGACCCTAGCGTGAAGTTGCTTGCCCTCTTGGAGCTCTTACGGAAATCATGTTCCCTGGATGTAAGGCTGTATGGCGTCCGCGTCTTGTCTGATATCCGTCCAACCCCTGTCTTGGCGTCATTGAACGGGAGATTTTTTTCCAGCTTGTCTGTGTCGACACCAATAAATGCTTCCTCAAGGCGTTGTTGTGTCTGACTCCGAAGATTATTGTGTACACCGGCAAGCAGAATGATGATCTTGTACCCATAATCTGCTCCCTTGCTGATTACACCACTATAGTTTGCCGTCTTGCCGGATTGAACATGACCAACGACCAATCCCCGGCGCTTCCACTCGCCTTCCTTTTTTGGATTTTCCAAGAGCCCAACGATTTTGTCTGTATCTCTACCGATGGTACCAACTATCTCCTTTGAAAATCCGACCTGCAGGAGATGCTGACGATAGCGATTCCAATAGAAGAGTTCTTCATCTGCACGACGTTCAGTTATCCATTCGGCAAATGGTAGCTTGATGATTGTTGCATCCGGCATAGACAGGTCCAGCTTCGACTCAAGCGCTTTGGATATCAGCTCAATGAATTGTTCTTTGTCTTCAAAATGAGGTGCATCTGTACCAAGCATTTCCAACATCTGCCGAACAACGGGACGAATTCTTTCTGGAGGTACTACAGTCATGCCATTCAAAACTGCCTTGACCTGATTTTCAAACTCTTGGGGATTCAATTGCCATCTCCTTTGCTGCCATGTCGTTCAATGTACGCGGATACAAACTCTGGATTGGACGCAAAAGGCTCAATGGTGCGCATCATTTCTGCAACGAATTTAATATCCGTACCTACACAATCTTCAAACAAAAGACCGGCCAACTTTTCTAGTGAATCCATGGTTTCAATATTACAATCAGTTTCCTTGGGTCTTGAAGCCATGTCGTTGAACAGCATCGCGAATGGTATAGATTTCCCAATAACAGCCAGCATTCCATCAAATCTAAATCGCATTGCAGAAGGCAGATCAGCCCGAAACTCTTCAAGGAGCGGATGCTTGTTGTTCGGTTGGTAGCTCACGCGTTCGTTATGGTAAAGACGTTGCCAAACAGACTCCCCCAGCAAATTGATAGAAGCTGATCCACGATGCTTATATGGTCGCTTGGCTGTATCACGAATGCGTTCCAATATTGAACGCAGTCGCCTCTTGACTGCTTCTGGTGGCCGAGCTCGCGATTTTCTGACATCGATTGTCCAAAGGTGATCCAGGGTATTCGGTATATCTACCTGAACTCTGGCCAGTTTTGTCATCTCGTCTTGCCGCGCCATGCGGAACCATGTGCCATGGATAATTAGCCGGCGATTACGGTAGATGTAAAACCCCTGTCCACGAAGATAGCCTTCACTCCCCCCAAGCCGCTCGTATTCTTCCGCGCTTACCCTGCTATGGTGAGGAAGGATGTAGGGCCTGAAGGTTACAGTGTCATTTTCTATATCCAAAGGCTCTTCCCCAAGATGCATCGTTGCAGGATGCTTCGCATTAAATGGATCAAATGCCTCGATTGGACTATCGTTGACCGCAATCACTATCTTTGGATACTTGGGTTCGCCGGAGATAAACCTATGAAAGACGAGTGACACATGTTCACATATCGAAGCAACCCTTTCGTTCATTACTTGATGCACTCTGCCAGAGTCACTTCCAAGATCAAGTCGATCTAGGGATTGCCAGAGTACCATTGTCCCTTTTGCCCCAAGCATGGACAATCCAGGAAGAGCTTCAAGCTCTGCGGGGCTCGGGGTTTTTAGTACCCATTTATTTTTTGCTCTCACCAAATTAAGATCCCATTGCCTAGCCGACAGCACCCCATCTGAAATAGTAACTACTGTAACTTTCCGGCATTGGGAAAAAGATGCAGTTTTCAGACCCAATCCGAATCGTCCTAGATCATCGGGACTTCTTAATGCGAGAGGGTCTCTCCCGCCAGGCCGCATCGCTTCGACAAGTTCAGATGCCGTCATTCCATAACCGTCGTCAAAAATAGCTAACCATGGTGCGGTCTCGCCTTCCCAGCCAAAGCGGATATCTATTCGAGTTGCGGTGGCAGTAATCGAATTATCAATGACATCCGCAACTGCGGATTCAAGTGAATAGCCAATATCACGAAGAGCCTCGACCATACTCGAAGCGTTTGGGTCGACAACAGTTAAGCCGTCCTCAAGAGAGTGTGCAGGCGAAGTGGCAACAATTGTTTTAACGGAATTATTCATTAGTTATGAAAGGGTAGGAATAACCTAGGTACGAATTAAACCATACCGATCATAACTATAGGCCGACATATTTATGTAATTTGATTTATTGATTCTCTATGGGCTGACGAATGTCTCCGGCTATAGCGTCTTGCTGATAGCCTGCCACAAAGCGGCCATCCATAGACAATTGAATTAGGGCGTGAGCGACCGACTGGTATGGCCGATATTCAGACCGTCTTCATTTCGGCCATTGCGGAAGTCCAGATCGGACTATAGAGATGTCTGTTCTACGCAGCTAAGGGGACTTATTGATGTTGCGTCTTACGTCCGCACCGCTCCCATTGCAGACGAAATAAATTTTCCGGAAAAAATCCTACCGCAACGTCCGCTATGAAAACCACGGATGCGTACTATCGACACCTATGTATAGATGTCAACTATGCGTAGTTGTGTCGAGAAGAACGAGCCGGGCCTGCGGCACCACTCATCAGGTGCCGACGCATTCTTTGCATAGTTACAGCGTCTGAA
>Ga0307375_10003549_pt1 | contig 15295 bp, 20 predicted proteins | sample TR1MG_FD_202531 | JGI IMG/M metagenome (GOLD analysis project Ga0307375, IMG submission 202531) | Soil microbial communities from Risofladan, Vaasa, Finland - TR-1 | ecosystem: Environmental > Terrestrial > Soil > Coastal area > Acid sulfate soil | place: Finland: Risofladan, Vaasa | collected...
GAGTTCGTCAAGTTCCAGTTCTAGCTTGAGTTCGTCAAGTTCCAGTTCTAGCTTGAGTTCGTCCAGTTCCAGCTTGAGTTCGTCAAGTTCAAGTTCCAGCTTGAGTTCGTCAAGTTCAAGTTCCAGCTTGAGTTCGTCAAGTTCAAGTTCCAGCTTGAGTTCGTCAAGTTCAAGTTCCAGCGAGTCATTGAGTTCGTCAAGTTCCAGCGAGTCATTGAGTTCGTCAAGTTCCAGCGAGTCATTGAGTTCATCAAGTTCCAGCGAGTCATTGAGTTCGTCAAGTTCAAGTTCCAGCTTGAGTTCGTCAAGTTCCAGCGAGTCATTGAGTTCGTCAAGTTCCAGCGAGTCATTGAGTTCATCAAGTTCCAGCGAGTCATTGAGTTCGTCAAGTTCAAGTTCCAGCGAGTCATTGAGTTCGTCAAGTTCAAGTTCCAGCTTGAGTTCGTCAAGTTCAAGTTCCAGCGAGTCATTGAGTTCGTCCAGTTCCAGCTTGAGTTCGTCAAGTTCAAGTTCCAGCGAGTCATTGAGTTCGTCAAGTTCTAGCTTGAGTTTGAGTTCGTCAAGTTCCAGTTCTAGCTTGAGTTCGTCAAGTTCCAGTTCTAGCTTGAGTTCGTCCAGTTCCAGCTTGAGTTCGTCAAGTTCAAGTTCCAGCTTGAGTTCGTCAAGTTCAAGTTCCAGCGAGTCATTGAGTTCGTCAAGTTCAAGTTCCAGCTTGAGTTCATCAAGTTCAAGTTCCAGCTTGAGTTCGTCAAGTTCCAGCTTGAGTTCGTCAAGTTCAAGTTCCAGCTTGAGTTCGTCAAGTTCAAGTTCCAGCTTGAGTTCGTCAAGTTCAAGTTCCAGCTTGAGTTCGTCAAGTTCAAGTTCCAGCGAGTCATTGAGTTCGTCAAGTTCCAGCGAGTCATTGAGTTCGTCCAGTTCCAGCGAGTCATTGAGTTCGTCCAGTTCCAGCGAGTCATTGAGTTCGTCCAGTTCAACAAGTAGCTCTAGCTCAAGCTCTGTTTAAGTAGTAAGAAAGTAAGCTAAAAAAACAAAGGATTTCTTAATGATAATGTTTCTTTAGCTTACTTTTGTTTTGTAAATCCTTATATATCCACAAATCACACCTTTTTTTAAAAACATATAAAACATATATAAATAGTATATAGAAATAGTATAGGAGGTATTATAGCTTATGGAAAAACTTCTTGAGTTGTTAGGAGTACAGAAATTGGAAGAAAGTGAACAGGAAGTCATCAAAGAGAAGCTACAAACTCTTATCGAAGTCAAGGCAAAGGAATTATCAGATACTAAGTTAGATGAGGAGAAGAATAAACTTATCGAAGCTTACGAAGAGAAGTTTGACGCTTACAAAGAAGACATTACAGGTAAGTTTTCAAATTTTGTTGATGAGATTCTGGAACAAGAACTACAGATTCCCGAAAAGATTTTAGAGTATGCTCGTAAGGGTGAACTCTACTCAGATCTGATTGAGCAATTTAAGGTTCGCTTGGGCGTTGATGAAGGTTTGCTTGATGAGGAAGTAAAAGCACTTCTGAAAGAAGCAAGAGAAGAGATTGTAAAACTTAGAGATGAATTAAATGAGTCCATTTCTGACAAGTTACAGACAAAACAGGACGCTACAGAATTAGCCGCTGAAGTCTATCTACATCGTAAAACCAATGGCTTAACAGAAAGCCAGAAAGAGCATGTACTTGAAATGCTAGATGGTGTTACCGATAGAGAAGAAATTGATCGTAAATTTGAAATCATCGTTGAAGCCTATAACGGAAACGGTAAGAATGGGGATGATGAAGACGATGAAGACGATGAAGACGATGATGAAGACGAAAACGGTAAGAAAAAGAAAAAGAAAAATGGAATGAAAGAACAGGAAGAAGAAGATTCGGCAGAGGACGAAAAAGAAGATGCTGATGAAAAGAAAAAGAAGAAAAAGAAAGGGATGAATGGGAAAGGAAAAGTTGACGGAGAAAAAGAAGACATGAAAGAAGAAGACAATTCTCCTTTTGCTCAACATCTCAAAGGTTATGTGAATATTCTAAAAGAGAATAAAGTGATTTAAAAGAAGTAAAAATAGTACAGGAGGAATTTAAATATGAATATTAATGATCTGGTTAAAAAATGGGAAGCAGTACTCTCAGAGGGTAAAGCAATTACTTCTGAAAAGGTTATGAAAGCTACTGCTGTCATGCTTGAAAACCAGCATAACTTTTTGATGGAAGGGGTGACTTGGAGTGGTGCGCCTGGTGGAAATGATGCGGTAGGAACTGGAGATGGTAGAGGTTTGGCTAATTGGCCTACTTCTGGTATGTTCAATAAAATCGCTGTTCCGATGGTTAGACGTACATTCCCTGAACTCGTAGCTCATCAGTTAGTTGGTGTTCAACCGTTGACAGGGCCAGTTGGTCTTGCTTTTGCTCTACGTTTTAGAGCAGGAACAACCGCTGGTAGTTATACTGCTAATGTAACCGAGTTAGGATACAATACCATTGATTCAACCTATTCAGGATCATATATTACTTCCGCTGGTGAAGCTTTAGGATCTAAAGCTGGATCTGGTGTTGGAAATGATATTGGTCTTGGTGTTGGAACTGGTGTACATATCCGAGAAGTAAACTTGACCGTAGAAAAAACTCAGGTCGAAGCGAAGACTAGAAAGCTTAGAAGTCGTTGGTCGTTAGAAATAGCCCAAGACTTAAAGGCTATGCATGGTCTGAATCTTGAAGAAGAAATGATGGACATCTTAGCGTATGAAATTACGCAGGAAATTGACCGTGAACTTATTGCAGCTATTGATGCTACTGTACGTAATGTTGCTGGCTATGATACTACATGGGATTTTGAGAATTCTGCACAAGGCGTTAAGGGTCGTTGGGAGATGGAGAGGTATCGTGAACTCTATCATAACATCATCAGAAAAACTCAGGATATCGCAATCAATACTCGTAGAGGATCTGCCAATTGGATTGTAGGTAGTCCAAGAGGTGTAGCTATTCTGGAAACATTAGCGGCTTTTGCTATCGCTCCTGTTCCTGGTGATGTTACAACTCAGCCTACAGGTGTTTCACGAATTGGTTCTTTGGACGGAAGACTCGTAGTTTATAGAGATACTTTCGAAAGTAGAGATCAGTTTATCCTTGGTTATAAAGGGCCGAGCGAGTATGATACTGGTGTTATCTATCTGCCGTACATTCAGTTGTTAGCAAGTAGAGCAGTATTTGAAAACTCTTTCCATCCGACAGTTGGTTTGATGAGCAGATACGCCATACATAATCATCTATTTGGTGCGAGAGAATTCTACCAGTTGATTCGACTAACTAATATACCGCAATAATAGACGGTGTATGAATAAGTAAAAGTAAAAGGGATTTCCCTCACAGGAGATCCCTTTTTTTATTCCATCTTCTATAACTTATATACTTAGCTCCTAAATTATTTTATAGGTATTTTCCTTATTGTCTTATGAAATTCTTCTAGTGAATTCTCTGGAATAGTTAAAACTACCCTCCTTCTATAATTACCACACCATTTCATGACTTCAATTATAGGAGTATCAGAATCAAAAATTTTTGTCTCCTGCCACATTGTACCTACAGAATCATTTCCATCTACTTCATCCTTTATAGCTACTATTTTCATATTTTAATTGACCTCCGTATTCTTTTTTGAATTTTCTTCTTCATAAATTTAGGATCTGTACTAATAAATCCCCTTACTGATGGTTGATCTACATCAATAAGAGTTGCCATAGCATACATTTCTTGTAATGATAAAATACCTTTAGGATCATGACAAGTACACTCCGTTATTCTATTCTGTCCTGTTAATCCAATTTCATAATGACTACATCTTGCAAACACTTTACCAAATTCAGTTTTACAATACTGTAGGCTTTTACAATCAGCACAAATTCCTATAAAATCCTTGAGTAACTTTAAATCATTACCTCCAGCATAAGAGCTATAGGAATCCATTCCCAATTCTGTAGCTTTAGATTCTAATTCTTCTTCTATATTATCTCTGACATCTTTTTCAAGATCTGATAATTTTTGCATACCTACTCCTTTATAAAATCGAATTTCCTAATTTTTAAACCTGAATTGTCTAACAAATATTTACATGATCTATCGAAAGCATAAAAAGAAATCTCCGTACATATGATTTCTTCTATACCAGCATTTATGATTTCAATCAAGCAGGGAGTACAAGGAACTCCACAAGACATGTAAATTGAACTTCTTTTTAATTCAGGCATACCCATTCTAGCGGCATTTACTATAGCGTTTCTTTCCGCATGACCAGCTACACACCATTCCAACCCTTGACCAGAACCATATCCCATATCCTTTACATAACGTGGACAGATACCTTTAAATTCAGATTCCCATTTTTCAGCAACTTTAATATCATGAAAAATTCCTTCTGAATTCATTGTGAAATTTTCTGGAAGAACCTTATCACTTCTACCTTTCTCTGTTACTCTTTTATTAAATTCCTTACGTATTTCTTTATCATAGAGCCAGCGTTTATCACAAGTCATTACTCCTCTAGGTGGCCCGTTATAACCAGTTGACAAAATAGTTTTATCCCTTACTATTACAGCACCAATCTTTCGTGACAGGCATTTAGAATTGCTAGCCGCTGTTACACAGAAATTATAAAAGTATTCATCCCATGATTTTGGATTCTCCAATTCCACAGTATAAGAATTAATTTTCATATTGACATACCTCCATTAATTTGATATAACCATTATAACAGATTTGACGATTTTGTAAACGTCCTAATTTTATACTTGACATTTTTATTTAAGTATGATAAATATCTATATAAATGATGGAGGTTTATAATATGAAAGAAAAAGAATTAGATTTATCAACCTTAGATGAGGTTTTTGGTTTAAATTATAATGATTTACCGAAAGATCCAGAAGAAAGATTAACCGAAAGAGATGAAATTGAAATTGATTATAATGATCCAGTTGATATATTAAAAGGTAACATTAAAAAAGCCAATCAAATTTTAGATAAAATTCAAGATGAAATTGATGGTGGAAATTTCACAGCAAGAATGGTTGAAGTTGCTGGTAATATTATAAACGGTATAACTGCCGCTAGCAAGGAGATCATAGGCAAAGAAAATTACGTTGGATATTTAGAAGTAAGAAAAGAATTAAAGAATCTTAAAGAAAGAGAAGTAGTCATTAAAGAAAGAGTAGGAATCAGAGGAACAACTACCAATCAAAATATTATAGTAACTTCAAGAGAAGACCTTTTAAAGATAATGTCAAATGAACCAAAAAAAATAGGTGAAGGAAAAATAGAAGAAGTAAAAAAACTAACTTAGGAAAGGAAATTACTTATGGAAATCTTAAATGGTGGGGAAAACATGGATTTTAGAACAATCGCTTTAGATCAACAAAAGGACGCTCCAAAAACTAACTGGTCGGGGTCTTTGATTGACTACATGCAAAAAGTAGAAGCCGCTCCAGAGATTGCAAACCTATCTCCTGCTAGGATCTACAACATGATCATGAAGAAAGGTACTTCTCCTGTAGAAAAAGAGATCTTAACAAAGGGATATGAAGATCTTGTATGGTACAATTTCTTTAGTGGGGAGATCTTTGGTAATCGAACAGCGGAAGCAATTCATGATATCATGAGATTTCTTAAAGCTTCTGCTAGGAGAACGGAGACAGGTAAACGAATCCTTATGCTTGTCGGGCCTGTCGCTTCTGCAAAGTCAACTATCTCTTCCCTTATAAAGAGAGGTCTGGAAAGGGATGATACTCCTAAGTATGCTCTTATTAATTGTCCATTGCATGAAGAACCTTTACATGCAATTCCAGAAGACAATAGGGCTTTTTGGGAAGAGAAGTTAGGAGTAAAAATTGAAGGTACGCTATGTCCAGTCTGTCAATTAAATGTGGATGATCATTTCACAAATACTGATGGTACTGTTAGGTGGCATGACCTACCTGTAGAGCAAGTCAAAATTTCCGAACAGCGAAGAATTGGTATTGGTACTTTTACTCCTTCCGATCCTAAGAGTCAAGATGTTTCGGAATTGATTGGAAGTGTCAATATGGGTAAAGTAGCAATTCATGGTGAATCAGATCCTAGAGGTTACACCTTTGATGGTGAGCTACAGGTTGCCAATGGTGGATTGATTGAGTATATTGAAATTTTAAAAGCAGATACCAAATTTCACTATGTCTTAATTACTGCCGCTCAAGAGCAAACTATCAAAGCTCCAAGATTTCCTCAAATGTATATTGATACATTAATCTTGTCTCATACCAATCATACTGAATTCGATAAATTCAGGAACAATAAAGAGAATGAAGCACTTCATGACAGGATGTATATTATCAATATTCCTTGGAATGACAGGGTAAAAGATGAGGTAGAAATTTACAAGAAAATTATTGCCGACTCTGAATTTACCAATATTCATATTTCTCCTCAAGCTCTAGAAGTTGCCGCTCAATTTGCGGTACTGACAAGGTATTATCATTCTGATCAAATAAACCTGATCAAGAAAATGAAGTTATACAATGGAGAATATCTAGAAGAATTTGCTAAAGGCAAAGACTTTGACATAAGAAAATTACGTGAAGAGGGTAAAGCTCATAATGAATGTATGAATGGTATTTCTCCAAGATTCATTATGAACGCTCTGAATATTATCTTAGCGGCTAAAGAAAGTGTTGATACTGGAGATAGTAAATATTGCGGTTGTATTACTGCATTGGATATGATCCGCTCCATTAGAAATACTTTTGATCATCATATTGGACATGATGAAAAAAGCAGAAAAGCTTTTGAACAATTGCTTACCGCTGATTCTGACTCTATCCTATCGGAATACAGGGAATTCGCAAAGAGGGAAGTAAGTAAAGCCTTTGTACATGCCTACGATGATCAAGCCGATGAATTATTTGGAAGATACATGGTCAATGTTACGGCATACTGCAAAAATGTAACTGTTCTTGATAGCGTTGGAGAATTTAAAGAACCTGATGAAGATATAATGAGAGCAATCGAAGAGCAAATCGGGATTCCTAAAGAGTCAAAGAAGGATTTCCGAAAAGGTATTTTTGTCTATCTTGGAGATACGTTACTTCAAAAGAAAGAATTTACATGGAGAACGTATAGTCCTTTAAAGCTTGCTATAGAAAAGAAGCTTATGAGTGATCTTAAAAATGTTGTCACTCTTTCTATCGCTGATACTACCGTTACTTCTCCGAAAGCTGAAAGGCGTAGAGATACAGCTATGCAGACTTTATTGGCTAAAGGCTATTGTCCGAATTGTGCTAAACATCTTCTTGCCTTTGTAGGTGAGATCCTCAGAAGAGAGAACTAATAAAAAGAGAAAAAAAGGATAAAAAATGGCTATAGTATACCATGACGATTGGAATATAAACAAAGGCACTAAAGATGCCGCTAGACACCAGAAGAAAGTAGACAAAGCTATTAGGGATAACATCCAGAATGTCATTGGTGAAGAATCTATTATCACTAGAGAAGACGGAAAAAGAACTATAAAGGTTCCAGTAAGAGGATTGAAAGACTATCAATTTAGATATGGTAAAAAAGGTGTGGCTGGAGTTGGTCAAGGTGATAAGAAAGCTGGTGACATTTTGGATGAAAGACCTACAGGTAGTAATAAAGGTGGTGCTGGTGATCAAATGGGTTCCGACTACCTAGAGACAGAAGTAGATATTGATTATCTTCTTAAAATCATGTTTGAAGATCTTGGATTGCCTTACTTAGAAGAGAAAGATAAAAACAGCACAATTATCTCTAAGGGCTGGACTACTAACTCCATTTCGAAAGTCGGGCCGCTGTCCAGAGTACATAAGAAGCGTACCATGTTTGAAGCTATTAAAAGAAACGCTATTCTTAGTGGAGAAATAGTAGCTCAAACAGATTGTGATTTAGAAACTGCTCAAAATGCATTGAAGCAAGCTAACTTTGATATCCATGAAGCAATTAAATTGGTTTTTATAGGAGATGTCAAAGCTCAAGAAAATCATATCATGATAGACGATGATGATTTAAGATTTAAAACCGTAGATGAGGATATTGAAATTTGTTCTAATGCTGTAGTCATTGCTAAAATGGATGTATCGGGATCTATGGATATCCAGAAGAAATATTTAGTTAGAAGTCTTCTCTTTTGGATGGTTGAATTTTTAAGAAGTCAATATGAGCATGTTCAAATTAGATTTATACAACATTCTGATGTAGCTGTAGAAGTAGATGAAGATACATTTTTCAATAGGGGAACTACTGGTGGTACTTACTGCTATACCGCTATTGAAAAAGCTATTCAGATGATAGATGCCGAATATCCTACTGATGAATGGAACATCTACAGTCTATACTGCTCCGATGGAGAGGATTTTGATGAACATACTACTGTTTCCAAAATAGAAGACCTTCTTGAAAAAGTAAACATGTTTAGTTACATAGAAGTAAAACCATCTGGTGATTATTCAAATCTGATGCCAGCAATGAAAAAGAAATGGAATTTTGAAGAAAAAAAATTTGGCAATGAGGGAAATTTCTGGATAAATCATGATAAACATTTCTTTATGTCTGTAATCCGTCAAAAAAAGCATATCAGATCTGCTTTAAAACATATGTTAGGAATACAAGACATAGAAGGGAAAACTAATGGATAAATTAGAACTTCAAAGACTAGTCAAGTTAGAAGAAAGAATATATCAAATTGCCGAAGAAGAGGGATTGGAGTTTGTTCCTATTGAATTTGATATTGTACCAGAAAATAAGATGCTTGAAATTATGGCTTATGGGATGCCAGGGCAAATCTCTAACTGGAAATTTGGAAGAGATTACGAAAGGCTTAAAACTATCTACGAACATTCTTTAGGTGGTCTTCCTATGGAAGTAGTCATTACTACTAATCCTGCCAGATCCTATTTAATGAAAAATAATACCTTTGCTGTTCAAGCTCTTGTGGTAGCTCACGTTGTAGGACATGTTTCTTTTTCTACAATGAACAAATACCATGATGAACTAGACAAAGATATTGTATCTAAGTTTATTGCCGCTTCTGATAGATTCAATGACTATGAGCGGAAATATGGAATTGAGATACTTGAAAAAACGGTGGACGCTGGACATGCTATTTATCTTCATTCTTCTCCTTTTGAAACAGAAGAGACAGAAGATGAAAAGAGAAATAGAATTTTTGCTAAAATGAAACAGAAAGCTCATGAAAGAAAAACTACACAGTATGATGATCTATTTGTAGATAATAATGATTTAGCTCAAGAAGCAGATGTAGAAAGGGATTTATTTAATCATAATCTTTGGATGAAATTAAAAAATCAAATTCCAGTTGAGCCTACAGAAGATTTACTACGTTTCGTTATAGATAACTCCAGAGTCTTATCAGACTGGCAAAAAGATATTCTTGAGATCTTACGATATCAGGGAAGATACATTTGGCCCCATGTAAAAACGAAATACATGAATGAGGGATTTGCTACTTATTGGCATGAGCTTATCTTGAGAAAACTTTTTAATGAAAATCTTTTGACTAGTGAAGAACACGCTGAATATAATTATACCAATGCACTAGTCAAAGCTAAAAATCCATTTGCTATGAATCCTTATTTGATAGGTAGTGAGATGTGGTATGATCTTGTAAACCGATACGATAAGGGTAGATTTGGAGAAGCCTATGATGAAGAGCCAAATATGCAAAAAAGAAAAGATTGGGATACAGGGGATATGTTAGGTAGAGAAAAAATGTTTGAGACTCTAAGGACTCACAATGATTGGTTCTTCATGCAAAACTTTTTAACTGATGAGCTTACAAGGGATCTTGAGCTTTACCTGTATGTCAAACAAAAAGATCCTTACTCTGAAAAGATTGTTGTTACCGATAAGAAGAAAGAAGAGGTTAAAGAACTAATAATAAAAAGTTTTGCTCATTCTGGAATCCCTAAAATTATGGTACAGGATGGACGAAGAGAATTGAACCTTGAACATAGACATGTCGGAATGGATCTTGATCAAGAGTATACAGAAAAGACGCTTGCTCATATAGCCTACCTTTGGGGTGAGAATGTTCATCTAAACACTATTCAAAACAAAGTTTCAAAAAGATATAAGGCAGAAAATCCATATCTAATTTCAACCTCAAGTTCATCATAAAATCTAACAAATTCAATAGTTTACATTGGCATGAATCTTGCATACGCAGGATTCGTGCGTCCAAAATAATGCAAAATAATGCTTGACAAAATTTCTTATATAAGATAGAATGTATATAGAAACTCAAACAAGGAGAAACAAAATGATGAGAAAAATTGACATGGCACTCTTTATAACGAATACGCTTTTTGCAAAACATCTTTCTGGTGATGATCCTGTAAAAACTGATAACTGGAAAGTCGAAGAATTGATGAAAAAATCGAAAACTGAATTAAAGGATCTTTACCGTATGGCAGAAAGGGTAAGAAGGGGAACGGCAAATTCTGAAATGTTGGCTTAACATCTAAGGGAGTACCAAGGCTTATTTGAAATATAGAACGTGGCGTTTCATGCTTTGCAAAGGTATTTCAAATAAGATGCCAACTTGGGGAAACATTGGTAAAACAAAGGCATGTTTGCAGTAACAATGTATTGAGGTTCGATTCCTCATACTCCCACACAAAAAATTTTATTGACATTCAAAATAAATTCTGATAAGCTGTAATAGGAGATAAAAAAATATGGATGATTTAAATGTAATTTTTTCTTATACGGCAAATCAAGCGGTTAAGGATGGTATTTTGGTAGACGTTACCGAAATGGCAAATGAAATTTTTCAAGTCGGTTGTGATATGTCTTGGAAATATCGAATTTCTAGATCCGTCCATAACGCTTGTACTCCTCCCGAAAATTCTACTCAAGATTATAATGGTAGACTTTGGGATGTTTTGAATGTTGCCAGAAATGCAATCCGTAATGCGGAGAAAGGTTCTTCCCTGGTAGAATTTTTTTGCAAGCTTGGCAGGAAAAATTTTAAACTTTGGGCTTGCTTGGATTCAACTAGTGGGTCAGCAATTCATATCATAACTCCAGAGGAATACTAAAATGGAAAAGCGAATTAAACAATTAGCTAAAAATTTATCTGGTACTCCAGATGAAAAAGCTAAAGTTATTCAGACTATGCTTTTATATGATCTTAATCAGCATGTTCCTTTATCATTTATAAAAACCCATATGGAGTAAAAAGAATGTCTAGCGGCTTAAATTTCATATCTCCAAATGTTACAGAAGAGGACAAAGAAATGTTCTTTGGGCCTTTAGATGGAGAAGAGTTTATAGTTATGGAAAAGAATTGGACTTTAGCCCATATCTTAACTGCCGCTGGAGTATTTCCTTCTCTTACTCAAGCCAGAAAGAATATATCTCCTCTTGAAAATTTTATACCAGAAGGATTTACAATTCTAACCAGAGGTAAAAAAGCAAGACGAAAAGAGATGTTCATATTATGGATTTAAATTTAATCAAATATAAAAAAGCTTTTGGAATTAAAACTCCTTTAAATGTATTTCCTCCGAAAGAATTAAAAAGGAGATGGAGAATTCTTTGTCAAAAATATCATCCAGATCATGGGGGAAGTGAAAGAGCTTTTCAATTTGTCCAAGAAGCATATAAGGCTATTAAAAAAGAACAAGATATTTTAGCAGAGCTTGGAAAATTAAAAGAAGAAAAATTAAAAGAAGAAAAAATATTCACTAGTGAAGTACCTCTTTATGGAATAAGAGAAATTAGAATTAATATAGAAGGTGGAAGATATGGATACATTTGGGATATTGAAAGAAACCATGAATGGAAAAGAAGAGGAGTCAATAACTATGTTAAAAAATGAAAAAGGAATTACAATTATTTTCATTACAATGTTAATCCTAGTTACCATGACTATTTTGGGAATTGCCAGTATTAAACTTTCCATTTTTAATTTGAATATGGCAGTTAATGGAGAGATCATGAATAAGAGTTTCTATGCGGCTGAATCAGGTACGGCTTTAGTTCCCCTTTGGTTAAAAGGTAACTTGACAGAAGTAGATTATAAAAATACTTCTTTTCTTGGAGAATATGAAAAAAGTACCTATATTACAACTCCAGGATTTATGGATGAGAATGACTTCTCCGTTAAAATAAAACATATAACAAAAATAGATCCTGCCGATGGAATAGAGAAGGTTGTATTGTGGGGGGATGAAAACGGAGATTATATGAATGAGAAAAACTTTACTACTGGTATGCCTTTTGAAATTTCCTATAGTGAAGGTACTCATTTACGTGGTGGAAAACATTATATTAAAGCTACATTCAAATACAATTGGATCTTTGCAATGCCTGATGCCGCTTTACGTGTCAATACAAATGTAAACGGTAATGGTGTATCTGGTAGCATTATAGGAGAAGCGAAATATGATTCTAGTTGTGATAATGTTCCAGACATCATGTATGATGTTGCTGGTGGAACCATTGACTATAGTGGTGATATGGGGGATGATCCAGTAATTTCTGAAAGTGGTGGAATGTATCCTTATCCACTTATGAGGGATAACCTTTTAAAAAGTGCTACTCAGGTAATGGCTCCTGTATCTGGTAAAGTAGAAGCTACCGATATTATCACTAGTGAGGATGATACTGGAGTTATCTTTGTAACTGGCAATGCCAAAATAACTAATCTAACTGGTTATGGGATTCTAGTAGTAGATGGAGACTTTGATTGTGCTGGTAATCTTGATTGGCATGGTCTTATTATCGTAGGTGGAGATATTGTACTTTCTGGTGGTGGATCAAAAATCATTTATGGCTCCGTAGTTGCAATGGGAGAAGCCGTTGCTATCAATGGTTCTGTAGATATTCAATATGACTGTGATGTTCTGGCAGATCTACAGAAGGATCATTCAAGATACTCAATGACTAGCTGGAGTGATATGATAGCTCATTTTAATATTTAAAGGGAAAACTAATGGATACTTCAAATAAATACATAAATGAATTCTTTGGTTTGACTTGCTATCAAGATATCCTTGACATTCTGAATCCGATATCAGGTAGGAAGAAAGAAATTACTGAATCAATGGCAGTAATTAATCAGATCCGAAGAATTGTATTTAAGAAACCAGATCAGAGCTTTTTTATATTCGATTTTTGCGCTGGTAATGCTTTGACTAGTACCATTGCTTCTTTCCTCTATCCTAATATTCATTCATACGCTATAGATAAAAGGGTTCGGGATAGGCAATGGTCTAAAATAAGACGCTTCATGTATGTCAAGAGCAATATCTACAAAGAAAGATGGGAGTATATGACTCATCAGCAAAGACTTATTTACCCTATGACTGATTTTATAATTATCGGAGTACATCCATGCGTAGGGTTAGCAACAAGAATTATTGAGATCTACAATAAGTCAAAAGCAGATCACTTAATTCTTATGCCTTGCTGTACTGGAGACAAATTTAAGTATTCTCTCCCTCAAGTCATAAAAGAGAAGATAGGTAACTATTTAACGTGGTGTATGTACCTCTTAAACCTTGTAGAAGGACAGAAGAGGTTAATCGTGGATGAGAACGTGCTTTCACCTAAAAATGCTCTTATAATCGCTTCTAGGGGGTCTGAATGAAGAAATTACAAAGCTATTTAGAAGGATTTCTTGCTTTTATTATATTTGGAGTCGGGAATATAGTCAATTTAATATGGAAAAAACATATGAACAAAGTATTTTGGAGTATGTTAGCTTGTTTATGGAGTTATAATTTCTGGCAATGGTATCAAGATCCAGTAGGAACATGGGAAATAACACAAAGAAATTTACAAAATCCTTGGTATTGGATACCGATAGGTTTACTTCTTCTTATTCCTTTTGTTATTATTTATATTATAGTAAAACATAAAAGAGAAGTAAAACTGATAGATCAAGTTATTGATAGAATGAAAAAATCTTTAATGAAGAGCGCAGAAGAAACTGTACTTATGCGGAGTGGAAAAACTCCAACTAATGAAGATATAGATAAGTACTATAAGATGTATCTAATTAAATTCCAAGAAGATAATAAGGATCAATGGAATACAGCAGAGCCTATGCCATTTGAAAAATTTAAAGCAGAAGCAAAAGATTGGAGATATCTCATTTCAATGACTAGTGATGTGTTTTCTTTTGATCCTGTTACTGGACAATCAACAATGATGCGGATTCGTAACTATGAAGATATGATAGATGAAGATGATGATTATAAAGATTTGATAAATAGACAACTAGACATAGAATAAGCCGCTGTAACTCTAACGATAGAGTAGCTGACCTGTAATCAGATTGTTGGGGGTTTGAATCCCTCCAGCGGCTCCATTTTTTTAAAGGTAAAAAATGATGGAATATACACCATCAAAAGAAGAAGTAAAAAAAGTAAAACTATATTTATGTCCTAAATCGGATAAATGTGTTATGGACTGTCACCATAAAATACCTCATGGGTTTGAGAAATTTTGTGACCAGAACCATAGAGTCAATGAAGGATCTCAATGTCCTTCTTGTGTGGAAGAACTAGCCGCTGATATTACATTCTTTCCAGAGGACTTTGAAATTGACTAGATTAATGTTATGTCCTAAAATAGATCATTGTAGATATTTTGATAATCCTAAAAAAATATGTTTTCATGCTAAACCACATAAAGAAAATACTTATACTTGTAAACTTTTTGCTTGTAATTGTCTTTGTGAAGAATATGAAGAGTTCTTAAAAACTGAGGATTTTGAAATATTATGAGAATTACATTTATAACATGTAGAGAATTAAAAGTATATAATGATATGGGATACGATCAGAAAAAAGGATTCGTAGATACAGGCATATCAACGTGTAAATGTAAAGCTTATCAGCAAGGAAGAAAATGTAAGAATAGAGGACGTTGTATTATAGCTAGAGAAGATGAAACTTGGCTACAAGTAAGTTCAAAAAGCTTTGGAGAATAAGGTGGTATAGTCCAAATTGGCAAAGGATACAAGCCTTTCACGCTTGGAACGTGGGTTCGATTCCCACTACCACTTCCATAGAGGTAAGCGTAGGTTGAGCCAGCTAGACTCCAAATCTAAGCTGTGAGGGTTCAATTCCTTCTACCTCTGCCAAATAAAAAAAAGGAGGAGCAGAATGAAATTTGGTGCTATAGGATGGGGATTCTTACTAATAATTTTTATCACTAGTGGTGTAGTCAATAAGGATAAAAGAAATTTAGTAATGGAAGGAACTATTGTCAAT
>Ga0307375_10003550_pt1 | contig 15295 bp, 13 predicted proteins | sample TR1MG_FD_202531 | JGI IMG/M metagenome (GOLD analysis project Ga0307375, IMG submission 202531) | Soil microbial communities from Risofladan, Vaasa, Finland - TR-1 | ecosystem: Environmental > Terrestrial > Soil > Coastal area > Acid sulfate soil | place: Finland: Risofladan, Vaasa | collected...
GTCAACACCAACGACCAGAGCGCCTGTTTGGCCGAGTCCTCTTCGTATAACGCCGAGATCTATAATAATTCCTGCTATAACACGGCGATCGATCGTCATGCGGCCATTTATCTTTCCAATGAGTCCGAGACAGGTCAGGGCGCGACCCGCGTCTATATCCGGAATAATATCGTCGAGAATTTCTCGACACGACCCATGGTGACCATAGCCCCCGGGGCGATGGCAGATAATGCAAGCCTGCATATAGACCACAATCTCTATAGCGATACCGCCGGTGTGACCTTCGAGTGGGACGATCGCGGTCTCTACGGTTTGACCTTGGCGCAATGGCAGCAGGAGACGGGGTTTGATGTCTTGTCGCTTGATGTCAATCCCGACATCACCAACACCCAGACCTTGACGCTAGGCGCAAAAAGCCCGGCGATCGATGCCGGAACGCCGCTTGCCGAGGTCCGTCATGACTTTAACGGGGTGGCGCGCCCGCAGGCCGGTCACCCTGATATCGGCGCTTATCAGTATCCGGATTAAGTGTGCGATTTCGATATGGCAAGGGGCGGAAACCACCCCCCCGTAAGGGAGGCCTTAAAGGGGGGGTTGCCCGGGGATCTTGAGGGCCTAAAGCCCAGGGGTCCCTGGGTAGTTAGAGCCGCAACCCAATATTGGCGCCATAGGAGGTAGCGCCCCCCATGCGATCGATCTCTAGATCCAAGTTTGCGATCCCGAGGTTGAAATCGGCGCCTATATATTCCTTGGTGTCATTGAGCGTGACGGTCGTAAGCCCTCCCACATAAGGCGTTCCGACCGTGCGCACGCGACCGAGGCCGAGATACGGCGTGACGAACACAAAGCCCTTCGATAGGCAAAGCTCTACGGAGCGGGTATTGAGCCCCATTTCGCTTACGCCCGACATTTTTGTGTAGGTGCCGCGTATTGTGAGCGCCGGTTGCAGGAGGCCCCCGCCAAAAATCGCGTAACTTAAGTCGCCTCCGACCACTTTGATGTTGCTGCCGGGTACGCGACTGTAGGTAAGCCCGACGTCAAAGCCCGCCGGAAGCCCTTTTTGGACTTGCAGGCTCGGTACGACGATGTTGTTGCTGTGCGATCCGGTCGCCGCGTACCAGGTATTGCTATGCGCCAAGCGCGCATCGGTAGCCGTGAGGCCAACGTCGAATCCCGTGATACCGAGGGGCGCTGCGGGCATCATATCTCGGTAGCTGATGGCGCTGCCCACGTCTTCGGTGAGGCTTTGAAACATGGATTGGCTTAAGGCGCTTACGTTTGAGATGCTACTGGCATAGGCGGCACCGCTTAGCATGAGCGTCGAGCAAAGGAACGAGGCGAGCCACTGGCGTTGCGACATAGATGTCTCCTTGATAGGTATATGTTTGTTATGTGAGCGGAAAGAGCTTGTCCGGGTTTAAGATATGGTCTGGGTCGAATTGGGCCTTGATCGCGCGCATGAGCCGAAGGCTATGGGGATCGATCGCGCGCGCTATGTAGTCGCGCTTCTCCATGCCTATGCCATGTTCTCCCGACAGCGTGCCGCCCAGCGCCAAGACCAGATCGAAGACTTCGCTCAAACAGGGCCTGGCGTGCGCCTCTTGCTCCGGATTCTGGGAGTCGTAGAGGAGATTTACGTGAATGTTTCCATTCCCGGCGTGGCCGAAATTCACGATGGGGATGGAAAAGCGCAGGCTCAGTTCGTCTAGTCCGGCGATGAGTTCTGGTATGCGTGAAACGGGAACGACGACGTCTTCGTTCAGTTTATTCGGGGCAAGCGTCCGCAATCGGGGTGAAAGCGCCTTGCGTACGGCCCATAAGGCCAAGGTCTCCTCCTGTGTTTGGGCGGTGGTCAGTTCTTTGAGTCCGGCCCCTGTTGCGGCGCGGGTGAGCGCCATGACAGATTCTTCCATCGCCGCCTCCGGACCATCGACCTCTATCAGCAGAACCGCGCCGGCATCCGCAAAAAGCGCGGCATCGTGCGCCTCTAACATACGTATAGCCGCTCCGTCGAGAAACTCAAGGGCGCACGGGGTGATGGCCTGCGCCATGATGCGCGCTACGGCATCGGCCGCGGCATGCATATTCTGGTAGATGGCGCGCAGGGTGCGCTTGGCGACCGGAAGAGGGGTGAGCTTTAAGGTCGCCTGGGTAATGATGGCAAGCGTCCCCTCCGAGCCAATCAAAAGACGGGTAAGGTCATAGCCGACGGCGCCTTTGCTCGTGTTGACGCCAACTATGATGAGGTCGCCCGCCCCCGTGATGGCCCGTAACCCTAAGGTGTTTTCGCGTGCGGACCCGTACTTTACCGCCCGCGGACCCGCGGAGTTCACGGCGATGTTGCCACCCACGCTGCAATACGCCGCGCTCGTGGGGTCAGGGGCCCAAAAGAAACCATGGGCGGCCGCGGCCTTTTGTACCGCCTGGTTGGTCGCGCCCGGCTCCACGCGCATGAGGCGGTTGGCGGCATCGACTTCCAGGATGCGGTTCATGCGTTCGAGCGAGAGGACGACTCCGCCGCGCAAGGGGACGGAGCCGCCAGCGGTGCCCGTGCCGCGGCCACGGACGACGAGTGGCGTCTTGTGGCGGCGGCAGGCCACGACGATGGCCTGGATCTCGTCTTCCGTCCGTGCCCAGACGACGGCATCGGGGAGGTGGTGTTTGCGGGAATTGTCGTAACCGTAGGCAAAGCAGTCCGCGGGGTCCGTCAGGACCGCATCGGGCCCGACTGCGGCCTTGAGCGCGGAATCGAGTTTAGCGGGGTATGCCATCGCGAATGGCTTGAATGAGGGCGGTGGTCGATCGTTCGAACCGAAAGGGGATGGATCGTACCTGACCTCCTGCCGCCCGGACCTCTTGGGCGCCGACAATGGCGTCCTCTGGCCAATCGCCCCCTTTTACCAGGATGTCGGGCCGAATGGCGCGAATCAGGGCAAGCGGGGTGTCGTCTTCAAATGGCAAGACCAGCGAGACGCTTTCGAGCGCCGCGAGGAGTGCCGCCCGATCATCGAGGGGGTTGATGGGGCGTTCGGGACCTTTATGGAGACGGCGGATAGACGCATCGCTGTTGAGGCCGACGATGAGCGCAGCCCCGAGCGCGCGCGCCTCCTCTAGGTAGGTCACGTGGCCGCGATGGAGGATGTCAAAGCAGCCATTGGTGAACACCAAAGGCCTGGGAAGGGCCTGTGCGCGCGCGAGCGCTGTGGCGGCGGCAGGTGTTTTGGAGGCGATCATGATGGGTACTCGAAGAGTTCGATGATGCTGCGTACATGGGGGATCTCGCTTGCCGCAAGCGCGGCCTTGTCGCCGATATCCTTTGTGACGAGCCCGAGCAAATAGACGACGCGGTCGGCCGTGACCACCTTGATTTGGTTGGCGTTGATGCCGTGTGCCACGAGCGAGGATTTCACGCGTAAGGTGATCCAGGAGTCGGTGAGGCGCTGCGAAAAGGAGCTAGGCGGCACGAGGCGGAGTTGGTTCACTATTCTCCGCACCCCGTGAATCCCGCGCACGAGGGTGAGGATGCGATTACGGTCGGCGGTGCTGTAGGCTTCGCCCGTCAAAAGCACGAGACCGTTGACGCTCGTGGCGTCCACATGGGTGTCGTGGTGCAGGTGGTGTCGCGCCGAGATCATGGCCTCGATGCGGAACTTGATCAAGGTGTCGTTGACTACGGCCCCGACCGAGCGGTGGTCGTTTAGGATGCTAGCCCCCGTTGCCGTGCCGCCGATAAAAAGCGGCGTGCATCCCGAGAGCGCAAGCAGCGAGGCAAGCCATGCTGCAAGCAGTCGGCCGGATGGGGTAAGGCCTCTGTCCACTAATCCTGTCCCAGTAATTGGCAGTCGATCAAGTCGCATAGGCAGTGAATGATCGTGATGTGGATCTCCTGGATGCGGGCGGTCGAGGTGCCCGGCACGCAGATGTCGACATCTTCTGGCGTGAGGATGGACGACAGATCGCCTCCATCGCGGCCATTGAGGACGACACACGACATGCCGCGTTCATGCGCGGCGACGACGGCGCGGATCACGTTGGTGGAGTTGCCGGAGGTCGAGATGGCAAGCAGGATGTCTCCGGCATGCCCGAGGGCCCGTACTTGCCGCGCAAAGATCTCCTCGAAGTGGTGGTCGTTTGCGATCGAGGTGACCGTGGACGCATCGGTTGTGAGCGCAATGGCCGGTAGGCCGGGCCGCTCTACCTCGAAACGATTGAGGAGCTCCGAGGAGAAATGTTGGGCATCGGCCGCCGATCCGCCATTTCCGCAGACAAGAATCTTGCGGTCGCTTAAGAGCGACTCGATCATGAGTCGCGCCCCTCGCGCGATCTTGGGCGCCAATTCTTCCCGACACGACTGCTTGCTACGAATGCTTTCGTCGAAGTGCCGGAGCACACGTGCTGCCAGTGGGTCCTGGGTTTGATTGTCTGACATAAGATGTACCCCTCCAGGGGAAGACGTGGATCGCGTACGCGATGTATTCAGTGGTGTCCGGTCTTTGGGGCAAAGAGGCTCCGATAAGGCAGGAAGCGGTCTATGAGGACCGGCAGGCCTTTCGTGAACTGCGCCCATACGAGGTGCCTGCGGATGACATCATCGCGTTTGACGCTAAGCGCGCCCGTCAGTCCATTATAGCGGCCGCCGCCCAGGCTTAAGCGATCGAGCCTGTCTACGAGCCCGTCCGCGTCCGCGCCGAAGGCGTAGAGGCGCGCAAGCGGGGTGAAGTCATAGCGTTGGGCGTGGGGTAAGGTGGCGCGCAGCCGTTTCATGCGTCCGTTACCCACGAGCATCCAGGGCATGTCTCCGAACGTAATCCCATCGAGGTCGCGATCATAGACCGGGTCGCTGCGCCCGGTAAATACGGACGATATGGAATACACGGGCAGCGTATCGGCGTGGTCGTAGTTGAGCTGGGGTTTCAGTAGGCGGGCATCCGGGGCATCCGCGACTAGGAAAATGCAACCGATATCTTGGCGGCGGCGGGCCGTGACGGTAAGCGGTATATGTAAGATCTTCTGTAACCGGGCCGTGCGCGCGCGGCTTTCGGTGATGTCGAGGAGTTTTTCGACCGGTTGAACGAACTCGTTCGCGCCGGGCGTATAGGAACCATCCGCCACGACGAGTCCCCCTAAATGGCGCCATCTGCGTGCGAACGCCTGACGCATGCGTGCGCCGAAGGCCGAGTCTGGGTACAAGATGGCCGCGCGCGTATGCCCATCTAAGTAGGCGCGATCTGCGGCCTGCCGGGCCTCGCTTGTCCGCGCTAAGCTGAATTGGTAGACGGGCGTCTTGGCCGGGTCGCGCGCAAGACCGCCGGGTGCCAAACCCAGTAAAAGAGTGGGTACTGTAAAGTCCGCGTGACGCACGACATTGCGGACCGCCTTGGCGCCGAGCGGGCCTATGATGAACTGCGCGCCCTGTGCCACCGCTTCCTTGTAGTAATGACTCGCCTGCGTGGGGTCTGCGCCGATGTCATAGATATAGAGTGTGGGGTTGTCCGCGGCCGGGTGCGCGCGCGCCATGTCCACGAAACCACGTTTGACCGCTTTCGCGGCCTGCGCGAAAGGAGATGACAGGGGTAAGAGCAGGGCGATTTTGCGGGGCGCGCCTACCGGTTGGCTCTGCGCTCCGAGCAGGCTACTGATAAAGTCCGGTGTCACCGACTCTTTTGTGTGCTGCTGTTGCCATTGCTGCACGGCCGCCTGAAGTCTTTGGGAATGCGGCGGATAGCGCTTTGCGATCAATGCGAGTTCGACCCAGGCCTTCAGGGTGTCGGTGTTGGTTTTTTGGCTGATCTCGCGTAGCCTCGCCCTCGGTAGCGCCGTGAGCGCATGCCAGAGCGCGGTTTCGTTGTTGTACAGTTGCCGCGGTGAGACGAGCAAGTTTTCGCGGGCAACGAGGTCTTGTGCGGCGGCGTACGGATGACCCAGGCTCATGTGGGCTTGGGCTTGTATACGTTTGATTTCCGCAAGGAGCCCCGGCCTTAAAGCGGGTATGCGCTCCGCGGCACGGGTTTCCTGATAGGCCTTATCGGGCGCGCCTAGCGCTGCGGCGATCTCGGCCTGGAGGACGTCCTTATAGGCCCGGAGAGACGCCGGCAAGGGTCCTTTGACCTGCATGAGTTCTTGATGGGCGGTCTTTAAGGCGCCGGCGCGGATGAGCGCTTCCACGGCCTTCAGGGTGTACGCGGCCTTTGTCGTGCCCGTGCTCTGGTGAGCCAGATGTTGGTAGGCCTGTGACCCCACTATATAGTGTCCGTGCTTTACGGCCTTGGCCGCGGAGCGGGCGGATGCCGCCTCTGGTAATGGGCGGTTTTGATATAAAGACGAAGCACAACCACCCAGGCTCAGGCTTGCGACCGTGGTGAACAGGATGATCCGGAGGGTGCGGGTGGTCCGAGGTAATAGGGAGTGGTTCATGGCTCAAGTATCCGAAACGGCGCGTGAAATGTCTATCTCCAAGCTTACCTCATCTATATGACCGGTAGCCTCTATATTGTTGCCACCCCCCTAGGCAACCTCGGGGACTTGTCGCCGCGGGCGGTTTCGGTCTTGCAGACGGTCGCCTTGATTGCGGCGGAGGACACCCGGCACTCGCAGATTCTCTGTCAGCATTTTGACATACGCACCCCGCTTCTTTCTCTTCACGACCATAATGAGCGGGCGCGATGGGAAGGCCTCGTCGCCCGCATGCAAGCGGGTGAGTCCATCGCCGTCATCAGCGATGCGGGGACCCCGCTTATAAGCGATCCCGGTTATCTGCTCGTTCGAGGGGCGCGCAGCGCGGGGCTTTCGGTCTATGCCGTGGCCGGCCCGAGCGCGGCGATCGCGGCACTGTCGGTTTCCGGGATACCCTGCGATCGTTTCGCGTTCGAGGGCTTCCCGCCGGCGCAAGCCTCCGCGCGCCGGACGTTGTTTGAAGAACTCGCCCGCGAATCACGCACGCTCGTCTTCTATGAATCCCCGCATCGCATAGCCGCCATGGTCGCGGACTTGCGCGATATGTTCGGGTCAGATCGGGAGGTGGCCTTGATTCGCGAGATCACGAAGCGTTTTGAGGAGGGCATGCTCATGACCTTAGGGGAACTCGCCGCGCGACTGGGGGACCATCCGGTCAAAGGGGAGTGTGTTCTTGTCGTCAGAGGGGCGGAGGTTCGAGAGCTGCCCAACGAAGGCCTGCGCGTCCTGACTATTTTACTCAAGAATTTGCCGCTGTCGCAGGCCGTCGATCTCGCCTCTCACATTACGGGGGTCTCGCGCAAACCGCTCTATGCGCAGGCCTTGGCGTGGAAGGATGCATGATCGCGAAGCGCCGTCGATAGGTGTTCGCACCAAAAGTTCTCATCGAGGCGGTCTTCGTCTCTCTTGTGTGCCGCGTCTTCTGGTGATGTGTCCGTATTTGGTGCGCCGGGTCCTTGATCGTTTTGTTCGCGCGTAACATGTATTTTATTTCCCGGTCTCTTTTCACCGTCGCCAAGATCCGACGCGCGTGTTTGATCAAGGTCGCATGCGCTATGTCTGGCTTGTCAATTGAACTATTATCAACTATATGGGTGTCTCGCGTTTACGAACCCTCGATTGTGTGGTGGTGTTGATTTAGATCATGCATGGCGTTCATCGAGATCGCGTGTATTGTTGATTTAGATCACGCGCGTTGTTGAGATGCGGATCACTTTGTGTGAAGCTTTCATTTAAGTATTCGCGATGTTCAAAAAGATATGGTAGAGACGCGGATAGATAAAGATGACGTTAATGGTGGGGCATTGTTTTTTTTGAAAGGGGTGGGATCATGAAGTTGAGATATCGGGTTATCGCGGCCTGCGGCCTGTTTGTTTTGGCGCAAGCATCCTCTTACGCAATCGCGTCTGGAAAAGTTCCCGCCGCACCAGCCCCCGCAAAAGTTCCGGCGCTTGTCACAAGCACGTGTTCGGCTTGCCACGGGATGACGGGCGTGTCCTTGGTGCCGACCTTCCCAAGTCTTGCGGCGCAAGGGGCGCCTTACATCGTAAAGCAGATTCGCGACTTTCAGGACAAGAAGCGCGCGGATGCCATGGCGAAGTCGACCATGTGGGGGATCGCGGCCACCATTCCCAAGGGTAAGACTCAAGAAATCGCGCAGTATTTTTCCGAACAAAAAGGTGTGCCCGGGGTGCCCGAGCAAAAGGCGGAAGTAGCCGCAGGGCGTGCGATCTATATGGGCGGCATCGCGAGCTCGACGACGCCTGCGTGCATGGCCTGTCATGGCGCCACAGGCCTTGGCCTGCCGCCCTTGTTCCCGCGTCTTGCAGGCCAGCACATGGCTTATATTGTGGCGCAACTGCAGGCGTTTAAGACCAAACAGAGAACCAATGACCCGCTCGCGATCATGCGGACGATCGCAGGCCCTTTGTCGGCAAAGCAGATGACGGCGCTTGCGGCCTTCATACGGACTCTGTAATCGTGGGGATGACATCTAAAGCGGCGCTTGCCGGCGATTCTCTTGCCGGCCGGACGGTCTTGGTGACGGGCGCGGGCGACGGTATCGGGCGCATGGCCGCCGTCGCTTACGCGCGTCACGGGGCGGAGGTCGTCTTGCTTGGGCGTACGGTGGCCAAGCTCGAGGCGGCGTTCGACGAGATCGTGCAGGCGGGGTGTCGGGAACCCGCGATTTATCCGCTCGACCTGGCCTGTGCGACACCGTCCGATTACGCCGAACTCGCGACCAATATTCAAGGGAAACTCGGCCGGTTGGACGGCATTTTGCATAATGCCGCGGTCTTGGATCTCTTGACGCCTCTCGAATTTCATCCGACCGAGGTGTGGGAGCAAACCTTGCGTGCCAATCTAACCGCTCCCTTTTTGCTTACCCAGGCTTGTTTGCCGCTCCTTAAAGCGGCGCCGGACGGGGTTCTCATTTTTACAAGCGACGAGTGTGCGGTGCGGCCCAAGGCCTATTGGGGGGCCTACGGCGTCAGTAAGGCGGGGCTCGATCATCTCGCGTTGATGTGGGCTCAGGAATTAGACAAAACGGCGGTTCGTATTCATGTGGTCGATACGGGCCCCGTGCGGACCGAGATGCGTCTTCGGACGCATCCGGGCGCGGCCGCGGCTGCGTGGCCGCCTGCTTCTGATTTGATGGATTTTTATGTTCGTTTAATGGGTCCGGAAGGGGTGGCTTATCGCAGTCTGCGCGTGCAGGCCCAGGAGGTAGCGGGTCAACAGGGGACTACACAGGCCGATGCAGGCGCACGCAGGAAGTCGGTTTGATTTCTGATGCGCCTAGGGTCCGGATGGGGTAGTGGCTCGGATGTGTAAGGTTTGAGGATTTGAGGTATAACCATGACAAAGATTGAGCAAGACAAAGAAGGACAGACAAATCTGGGACGCCGGCGCTTTTTGACGGCGGCGACATCGGTAGTGGGCGTAGTCGCGGTAGGTGCGATCGGGGCGACCTTGGTCGATAGCCTAGAGCCGACTGCAGCCGATGCCGCAGCGGCCTCGGTCGTGGTGGATATTGAGCCTATCGAGCCGGGTATGCAGCTCACTATTCCGTGGCAGAAAAAACCGGTCATTATCGTCAATCGTACGCCGGCGATGCTGGCTACGTTAAAGAAGCTGGAAAGCGATGGCGTATTGAAAGATCCGTTATCGCATGTGCCGCAGCAACCGCCTTATTGCGAGAACACCTATCGTTCACGCAAGCCCGAATGGTTGATCATGGTACGCATCTGTACGCATCTTTGTTGCATCCCGCATTACCGGCCGAAGAAGGCATCGGTGACGGCGTCTTGGTTGGGTGGGTTCCACTGCCCCTGCCATGGCTCCATGTATGATCTCTCCGGTCGAGTCATGAAGGGCTCGCCCGCTCCGCATAATATGGCGGTCCCCGAGTATCAGTTTTCCGGCGACGGTAAAACCGTGACGATTACTGACATGTTCCCTAAGGCGCATTTGTGCTAGGGCTTCGCAAGTTTGCGACAAGGTAGGAGAGTCTTATGAGTAAGTTCGGCGATTGGATCAATAAACGTTTCCCGGCTCGCGAAATGATGCGAGAGCACATGACCGAGTATTACGCCGCGAAAAATTTCAACATCCTGTATTACACGGGCTCATTGTTGCTGCTCATGATCGTGTTGCAGTTCATATCGGGATTTTTCCTGATGGCGCATTATGTGCCGACGAGCCAAGACGCGTTCAATTCAGTCCAGGGCATTATGTATGACACCCGATGGGGGTGGCTCATACGCTATATGCACGTCGACGGTGTGTCGCTCATCTTCATTCTCCTCTATCTCCATATGGGGCGCGGCCTTCTTTACGGATCCTACCGTAACCCTCGCGAGCTGCTCTGGATCATAGGCTACGTCATTTACATCATGATGATGGGCGAGGCGTTCTTCGGGTACATCTTGCCGTTCGGTAATCTCTCCTACTGGGCGGGCGAAGTGATTACATCCATCATCCATGCGGTTCCGATCATAGGGCCGCCGCTTACGACGCTTGCGCGCGGAGGGGCGGGTGTCGGCACGGCGACCCTGGAGCGCTTCCTCGCGCTCCACGCGGTACTGTGGTTTATGATCATAGCGGCGCTCATCGTGCTGCATATTTTGGCGCTCCATCAGGTGGGGTCCAACAATCCTGACGGAATCGAGATCAAGAATCTGAAGGGGCCAGACGGCGTGCCCGTGGACGGTATTCCGTTTCATCCCTACTACACCGTGAAGGATACCTTCGGTGTCGCGATATTTCTGACGATCTTCGCTGCCATCATTTTCTACGCGCCCACGATGCATGGGGTGTTTCTGGAGCGGACGACCTTCTTCCGGGCGAACCCGATGGTCGGCCTTCCCGACGTGACGCCTCCTTGGTATTTGGCGCCTTATTACGCCATGCTGCGCGCCGTGCCGAACAAGTATTTCGGAATCGCGCTTATGATGCTTGCGATCGTCCTCCCGTTCTTCTTGCCTTGGCTTGATCGAAATCCGGTGCGGTCCAGTCGTTATCGTCCGGTCTATCGTTGGATGATTTACATCATGGGCGCGACGTTCTTCATGTTGGCCTACATAGGTGAGTTGCCACCACTGCCTAAATATTTCTTCTTGGAGCGCATGGGGGCCGCCGTTTATATCGGGTTTTATCTCTTATTGCCGGTTATCAGTTCCTTTGAACCTACGAGGACGCCGCCTACGAGGGTACGGTCATGACAGGTACATTACGGATGCGCGCGGTTGCGGGAATAATGGGGTGTGCTATGTCGGTCCTTGCCTATGGGCAAACCGCGCCATTACCGTCTTACGCCTTTACCAAGGCGGCGGTCGTTGCGGGGGCACGGATTTTTGCAAGTCACTGTAGTGCTTGCCATGCCGTCTCTTCTTTGCGTTACCAGCGGCTATCGGGTGATTTGGGGTTGACGCCTGCCTTTATCAAAAAGGAGATCATGCTGCCCTCGGGGGCGCATTATCTGCAGGGCATGCATCCGGTTATGACCGAGGCGCAGGCCATCAAGTGGTTTGGGATGGCGCCCCCTAATCTAAGCCATGTCGTACGCGCACAAGGCGCGGGCTGGATATACCGTTACCTCACGTCGTTCTATTGGGATCCCAAACGGCCCTCCGGCTGGAATAACCATGTGTTTCCTCAGGTCGCTATGCCGGATGTCTTGGCGCCCTGGGGCGGGACCTACGCGAAGGATGGCCGGATGATCAGTCCGGGGCGCGAGCCTAAGGCCACGTATCAAAGGCAGGTGGCGGACGTCGTCGCCTTCCTGCGCTACGCAAGCGACCCTTCCATTTTTGAACGCCGCGCCCTCGGGCGTTATGTCTTGGGAACGTTGATCCTCTTGTCCATCGTAAGCTACTTGCTGAAGAAGGAGTATTGGAAGGACGTGAAGCCCAATGGCGATGAAGCTTCCCAGAAGCCGCGCGATAGGGCGGGAACGAAGAAGAGTTGATGTAGCACCTGTCGCCGGGTCGGTTTTGTCCCGGCGGCAGGCGTTTTTCCGCATGCTGTCCTCGTTTTGTCATTCCCGATATGTGCGTGAAGGATTGCCCTTTGATCTACTCTAGTAACAACGCCCCGCATAAGCCTAAGGTCCTCGTGACCTTCTTGCTGTCGATCTGAGCCTGCCATCACCGCTACGCCGATATCCCGGTATTCGCGAAGACAGTGTGCATCCGGCGCTCTTGGGTGGTACAGGCCTTGTCTCCGAAGACGCCGCCAGTCGGGCTTTGATCCGCATGGACGAGTCAGCTGGTAGTGTCTGGCTTAACCGACATCTCGCAAAGACTATACAGCCTTTGTTGAGCACTCCCTGGATCCTCGACTTGGACACGACTATCACGTGTCTCTTCCCGTGGATGCAAAGCGACGGCAAACAAGGTGCGCGGTGGTGGGTTATAACCCCCATAAGCCGGGACGCTCCTCGCATAGTGATCACAGTGCCTTAATGGCCAACACCCGCTTGGCCTTGGCTGTGGAAGTGATGCCCGGCAATGAGACCACCCCTGCCCACAGTAGCCCTAAGATATGGGCGTGGCTGGAGCCTTACCTCCGTCCGAGCGTCCAGCTTTACTACGGGGCGATATTGCCTATGGCAATGAATCCGTTCTCGCTGTGGCAGAGGCCCGCAATCAACCGTGTCTCACGAAATGAAGGCTGATTACGAACGTGAAGCGTCTCATCACCCATCTCTTTGGGCATACCGACTGGGAGAAGGCCGGTCACGGCTGGCGAGGACGCGAGGATACTCTCCCGCTCTCCGGCTGGACGCGGGCACGGCGCGTGGTGATCCTACGCCGTCGTCTCAAGGGCGATGTCGTCTTGTCAACCAAAGGCGACCCGCAAGGCACGTTGGCGTTTATCGAAACCGCGGTCGCCACCGCCGGTTATGAATACGCGGTTCCCTCTGGGACGCAAGGCGACTCGTGGCTTCAACCGATTATCCGATTCTCGCGATCTCCCCACTCTACCGGGATCGTGCCTGGCCTGAGAACCATTTCGACGAATGGGAAAACCAGTGGGGATGGGGCGGATTTACCACCCGTGACCTCAAGCGGTGTCGTCTCATCGCGCGCATGGTGGCCCTCGTCTATAACGGGTGGAATCTCTTCGTACGACTTAAGCCAGCGCATAAACATCAGACGCCATTACCAGTCGATCGCTGTTATTGCATGGGGTGGCCACCCAAACTCAACATGGGAGCCAAACGTATTTGACTAACACCCGCCAACACGTGGGTCAGGCCGCTATCCAGACGGTGCTCACCCGCTCAGGCGGCCTTCTTAAGTTCTCTCAAATCCATTGCGGAGAGCTATGACAAACCAGCCAAGACAAACCATAAAAGCAGTTGACTGATAGCCAGCGTCTTCACTTCATTTTGAGGCGAGCCTTCGCGAAATTCATGCGGGGGACAGCCGATCCCCCGGCTTTATTGGTGCCGGAAATATCGGGGATGTGAAGGTTCAACTGCTTTTCTAAGTTTATCTGAGATAACGATGATGTGACGCGAACATTGACATTACGACGGCTTTCCAGCACTTTGATGCGCGTGGCGAGACGGTGTGGTTACCGCTCCCGGCAGGATCGGCATCGGGGCAAGGTCTGCCTCGATTGACCGACATCAATCTGGGCGGGCAGATCGGCACTAGACTGAGCTGTTGAAAGTCCGCACGGCGGGTCCATGAACCCGCAACCGCCTAAGGCGCAGTGCCGATGAGCTCCTTGGCTGAGAACACACGGCCCTTCTCGCGGGCCGTAGGAACAAAAAAAGGGGGGGGTCAGCCATGACGGGTCAGAAATCGAGTCGTGAAACGACAGGGACACCTACCGCTCGACGACCCTTCCCTATCGTCGGCATCGGTGCCTCCGCCGGCGGGCTTGAGGCGTTCACGCAGTTGCTTGCGCATCTACCCGTGGATACCGGCCTGGGTTTTGTGCTAGTGCAACATCTAGCCCCGAGCCATCCGAGCGCCTTGGCCCATCTCCTGTCCACAGCCACCGCGATGCCGGTGCGCGAAGCCGCCGATAAGCAGCGGATCAAGCCGAATCATGTCTACGTCATTGCCCCAGGCACCGCCTTGCGCGTGGCCCAAGGCATCTTAAAAGTTCAGGTGCGGGAACACCCCCCTGGGGTGCAGGATACCATCGACGTCTTTTTGGAAGCGCTTGCCGCCGATCGGGGCGCACAGGCCATCGGTGTGATTCTGTCCGGCAATGCCTCAGACGGCACCTTGGGGCTCGAGGCCATTAAGGCCCATGGTGGGATCACCTTGGCCCAGGACGAGTCTGCCCAGCACCAATCGATGCCGCACAGCGCGATCGCCGCAGGCTGCGTCGACCGCGTTCTCTCCCCGGAGCAGATCGCACAAGAACTCGCACGTATGGCCCGCCACCCGTATGTGGTGCCCGCCAAGCACCCGGCCGTTGTGTCTCCCATACCCAGGGGCCGCCCGGCCCCCGACGCGTTACAAACAGCGGAGGAGGTCGCCCCCGGGACCGCGGTCGAAGTGGATTTCCGTACGATCTTGCGGCTCCTTCACCATCATTCCGGGGTGGATTTCTCGCTCTACAAATCCGTCACGATCCATCGTCGCATCACCCGGCGTATGACCGTTCTCGGCCTGATCGCAGCTGAGGATTATGGACATCTTTTGCGGGATGATGCCCGCGAGATCGACCGACTCTACGCGGACCTGCTCATCTCTGTGACCGGGTTTTTCCGTGACCCGGAGGCCTTTGCGGCCTTACGGCAGGAGGTCTTCCCGGCTTTGCTTCAATTGGCGCGCCAGGAACAACCACGGGTGTGGGTGCCGGGCTGTTCTGCAGGCCAGGAGGCGTACTCGCTCGCGATGGCGTTCGCCGAGTTTTCCGAACGGGTGGGCCCCACCCGCTTGCTCCAGATCTTTGCCACCGACCTTAACGAGACGCTGATCGATAAGGCACGCGCCGCCTTTTACCCAGAAACGATCACGCGGGAACTGACGCCGGAGCGACTGCGCCGGTTTTTCATCGCGCAGGAAGGGGGTGGCTACCGCGTCATCAAGGAGCTACGCGAGCGGATCGTGTTCGCGCGCCACAATCTCTTGAGCGACCCACCGTTCTCGCGCATGGATCTCATCAGTTGTCGCAATCTGATGATTTACTTAGAGCCCCCCGTGCAGAAGCGAGTTCTCGCCCACTTCCATTACGCCCTAAAGCCCCACGGCTCCCTGTTCCTCGGGTCATCCGAGTCGATCGGTACGGCGACCGACGGGTTTCAGCCACTGGACAAAAAACACAAGCTCTACACGAGAAAACCGGGGGGGGGGGGGGGGGGGTACAACAA
>Ga0307375_10003551_pt1 | contig 15289 bp, 12 predicted proteins | sample TR1MG_FD_202531 | JGI IMG/M metagenome (GOLD analysis project Ga0307375, IMG submission 202531) | Soil microbial communities from Risofladan, Vaasa, Finland - TR-1 | ecosystem: Environmental > Terrestrial > Soil > Coastal area > Acid sulfate soil | place: Finland: Risofladan, Vaasa | collected...
ACGCAGGGATGCTGAGTGGATGCGCGCACTCGGCTTTGTCGGGAAAACACGCAAGTGAAGCTTACAAGCGAAGTAGACTCACCTCCCTCGTAACCTCTCGCGCTGAATACCCCCGATAACCGACCCTAATCACGAGGCATCGAGTGGAAAATACAACGAGGAGAAGCCTAAGGAACATTCTGCGGAACGACGCCTGACGCATATGTGGCTCAGCCAGCAATCCATGCCGCTACATCGAATCGGGCGCCACTCAAAGCGAGCGAGACGTCGACTCCACCCGTGTTCAGATAGACTGACATTACCGTCCCACTGCCAAACAGGATAAGCATGGCTATTAATCTCGACTCGCTCTCCCCTGCCGAACTCCAGGCGCTCATCAAGGATGCAGAAGCGAAGATGGACGCTGCCCGGAAGAGTCAAATTCAAGACGCCCGCACCAAGATTGATGCGCTCCTCAAGCGCTCGGGCCTAACCTTGGCTGAGATCTATCCAACGCGAGGAGGCAAGGGTGCGAAGAGTTCCAAGTCCGCCGTAGCACCGAAGTATCGCAATCCCGAGAACTCGACCCAAACCTGGTCCGGCCGTGGCAAGCGTCCGTTGTGGTTCGTCGAAGCTCTCAAAAAGCGCGGCATTACCGCAGAGAGTTTGCTGATTGAGGGGGCAACGACGGCGGCCCCGGCAAAAGTTGCCAAGAAGACAGCGCACAAGACCACGAAGAAAACGTCGGCCAAGAAGTCCGGCAAGAAATAGGCCCAAGGCTTGAAGAAGAAGAAGCCCCGCAGGAATTTCTGTGGGGCTTTTTTGTGTCCCGGGGGAACGCCGGCATCTCACCGGGGACGTCTGTCTTATCCCGCACGCGCTGAATGATTTTTCCCGCATCCGAGACATTTTCGATATGGCCCCCAGCGCCCTTCCCTCTCCCGCCCCAGCAAGCATCCACAGACGAGGCAGTCGTCTGTCTTTCCCAGTCGCCAACGCCACAGATGGATGCCTTGGATCGCGAACAACATGACGCTGAGAGCAGCGCCCGCCGTGCCCACTAAAAAAGGAACATCAGATTGATTGGCCGGTCCGCCAAGTGCGGCCGATAGCCCCAAGAGGTTGCCGGCGATGTAGGCCGCAGGGATGGAGACGACCACTGGCACGAGGCACCAAGCCATCATCCGAAAGCACATCCGATCAACGTACGACATCGCATTGCCCCCGATTGGTAGTCTGTCTAGGCTCGCATCGCCCAGTCGCATCGGTTGAGACTTCGCCAATCTTCAATAACCCAACTCCGGACACGTCAGGCCATGAAACCCAAAATCTTCATCAGCTCACTGATCTCCAGCATGGTTCCCTTTCGCGCTGCCGCCAAAGAGGCCATTGAGCAGTTGGGCTGCGAGGCCATCATGGCCGAGGATTTCGGGGCTAAGCCTACCTCTCCTCAAATTGCGTGTTTGCAGGGCGTCCGCCAAGCGGCGGCCGTGGTGCTCTTGATGGGAGAGCGCTACGGAGAGACCCAGCCCTCAGGCCTCTCCGCGACCCATGAAGAATACCGGGACGCTCGAGAGAAGCGCCCAGTGTTCGGGTTCGTGCAGAAAGCGGACCAGCGCGAAACCGAGCAGAACGCATTCATCGGTGAAGCAGGCAAGTGGGCCTCTGGACTCTTCTGGCAGGAGTTCTCAGCTCCTGAGGAACTGCGGCGTTTGGTGACCAAAGAGCTGCATGGCTGGCTGGTGGCCAATGCAACAGGTCCCGTCGACGAGCAATCGATGCTCCAGGACGCTATGGCTGCGCTTCCTGAGGAACAGAGAGGCTATTCCCATTTCGGCCGGAGTCTGGTGCTCTCCCTTGCATCGGGTCCAAAACAAGCGATTCTCCGCCCCAGTGAAATCGAAAACAGTCAGTTGGCTGATGAGATCACCCAAGCGGCATTGTTCGGCACCACCAAGGTGTTTTCGACGGAAAAATCCAACGTCGTGAAGGTTCAAGGTCACGCCTTGGTCCTGACGCATGATGAAGGCCTGGGCGAAGTACGCCTTCAGCCAGAGAGCACGATCACCATCCGCTTGCCACTGAACCTGGCCGGCCACGGCATGGTGGTGATTGAGGAAGATGTCATCGCCACACTCTCCAGAGCACTCCGCTACGTCACGTGGCTGCTGGACAAGGTCGACCCCACCCAGCGCCTGACCCATTGCGCGCTGGTCGTCAAAATCAGTGGGGGAGACGGCGGTACTTGGCGGACGCAGAAGGAGCAGGAGGCGAGTCCTGGCTCGTTCCAGATGTTCATGGGCAAGCCAGAAGCCGTACATCTGCGTCCTGCCCATAGGCCCCGACCTGCCCTGACCCAGCAGGCTGAACAATTGGTCGAGGACTTGGTGGCCCTACTGCGCAGAAAATGGAAGAAGGGGCAGTTTTGACACGTATCAGCCGCCTGCGCGCTTTCGTCAATGCAGTTGCGCATGGGCGCCGTGCAAGCTAAACATCAATGCCAGCTTGCGCACCATAGCAAGCAAGATGATGAGCACCTTCGTCACTGCAATGGCGACGCTTTGAAGCTCAAGATGACGGGGACTTGACGCATTTCAAAGTCCCCATTGGTACCATCTGAGGACATCAATCGGCGGCTTGTGACACGGCCAGCGGCAAGGTCTGCAGTAGACATCCGATGACGCCGTCGACGATCGATCTGGTTGGCCTGCGGTTTCAGCTTGCTGACCCGCAACACTGCGTATTGCCCAGGCCTCACGGTGCGCACCCTGCCGGGCGTGAACGACAGGCCCTTCGGCACGAGCGTGCCGACCGGCTATGAAAGAACGCGATGGGAGACGCGAATGCGCGCGTCCGTGCATCCGACATACGGTGATACGCATTCTTCCAAAGTGTGGCGTGGGATTCTCCCAAGGTCTGCGAGTGGCTGGCTTTTGCACCTTCTGGCGTTCGCACCAGCCGTTACCAGCAACGCCAAGCAGTAGAAGTCTCACCCTTTTTTTCTTCACCTGACCACCGCGCCGAAGGCGCTAGGCGCGCATGGATGCGCGCCCCAGGGCCGCGACAGCGGCCGGCCGGTGCCGGAGGCACAGGGAGAGGCGCTTTGCGTCCGGGCGTGGACAGGGCAGCCTGGTGCGCCCTACGGGTTTCCACGCCGCGCCTGCGCCGATAGTGACCGCTCGACCGGCTGCGCCGGCCTGCGCGGCCTACGTCGCGCGTGTGCGCGTCCACGCGGGACGCGGGCCGAATAGGCCCGCTTTTCCCCCACCGGCATGGCCGGCGGCTCCCCCTGTTGCCTCTGCCGTGGCTTCCCGTGTCAAGGGCCGGTCGCCGACCCGAGTCCTCGCCTGCGGCTGCGGGCCGCACCAGTCGGCTTCCTTGCGCCCTGCGGGCACTTCCCTTGACACCGCCCCGGCGCCGGCAAGCCACGGTTCCCGTTCGAAAGCTGACGCGACCGTACCGGTCGCTGCGCTTTCGGCGCTACCGAACCCAAAGGGAAAACGTGATGACTACTCGCAAACCGTATGCCGATGATTCGCTGCTGGGCCGCTTGAGCGATCGGGGCGTTAATGCCTTGTCCGATGTGGAACTGCTGGCCGTGGTGGCCGGTGCGCCCAATCCAACACAGGTGGACACGTTCCGCCGCATGATAAGCGAGGCGGGCAGCCTGCAGGCCGTGGTGTATGCCGAGGAAGGCACGGGCGGCGAAGGCATGAGCGAAGCCCAACGCGTGCGCGTGTCAGCGGCGATTGAGCTGTCCCGGCGGTGCTTGTATGAAGAACTGGCGCAGCGGCCGAGTCTGGGCAATCCCCGCGACAGTGGCGACTACCTGCGCGCGCGCCTGCGCCACCTGCCCTATGAAGTTTTCGCGTGTCTGTTTTTGGACAACCGGCACCGCGTGCTGGCGTTTGCCGAGTTGTTCCGCGGCACCATCGACGGGGCCAGCGTGCACCCGCGCGAAGTGGTGCGCGAAGCCCTCAAGGTCAACGCGGCTGCCGTGATATTCAGCCATAACCATCCGTCGGGCGTGGCCGAACCCAGCGCCGCCGATCGCGCCATTACCCACGAACTGCGCGATGCCTTGCAGCTGGTCGGTGTGCGCGTGCTGGATCATCTGGTGATTGGCAGCGGGGAGCCGGTATCGATGGCCGCCCGTGGTCTGATGTAGTCCGTTGAAATCTACCCGTCGCCGCAGGGGTCGCGGCGGCGGGCCGGCCTTGTGCAGCACGCCGGCCAAGGTGATCACGTCATTGCCATACTCACCACGCAGCGCGGCATGAGTGCCGCGGCTCGCGTCACCATCCTCATGACACCTGAAGAGAAAAAAACGCTACTCGCCCAGGCCAAGCGCTCCGGCACCCCTCGGTGGGCGCGTACCTGCGCCGCAAAGCGCTCGGCCCCGATCCGACGCTCGACGCCTTGATCGCGCTGGCCCAAAAATCGACCGAGCGCGCTAGCGCCGCGCTCGGTCAGGTGCTGACGACGATACAGCGCGACGAGCACACGGCGCCCCAACGCGCCGCCGACGTGCGCGCCAAGACCGCGGCCGAAGGTCGCGCCTGGCCACCGAAGCGGCTGGCGGCTTTTCGGGACAACTTCGGATTGACCGAGGGCAACCAGCCATGAGCGTCACCGACAAGGTACTCGACGCCTTGCGTCAAACCGTGCTCGTCAACGAGCGCATCGAGCAGCTGGCCAAGGCGGTCGCCAAGCTCGACGTTGGGCAAGCGGACGTGCGCGATCGCGTGATCCGCATCGAAGCCCTCATCGAGTACGGCCGGACTGCCCGGCGCCTGCCGGGCGCGTGAGGAACCACCCATGAACGAGCCCGACACGGCGCAACAGCAAGAGCAACAGGAGCGGCGCGATCGCAAGGACATCGCGCGACGCAAGTTCATCGAGGAATACGTTGCGTACCGACGCGGAATCCGCCGCGCGAGTTCTACTAACGTTGGGGTTTTCATTCGCCCCCCTAATTTGCGAGGGCGACCGCCTTTGCAACCATCCTCACGTGAACTGGTCGTGTTGACCGAACTACGCATTCTGCCCCCTGCTGTGCCCTAACTGGGAGGCCATCCAGCGCTTGGAGTCGAAAACACTGGCGAGCAGGACAGGCACGTACAGATCGGCATCAAGTTTAGGCCGGTGAAGACCCAAGCCAGTCAGGCTTATCTCGATATTGGCCACGTCGGCTGGCGATGCATCAGCCAAGCCTCTGGCAAGCTCTACCGGGAAGACAACCTGTACGCCGGTATGCAGGCTGACAATCACGTGGGATCGGCTACTGCCTCTCGTTTCGCTACCAATGCATCTCAAGGATTTCCCGCACGGAAATCGGATTCAGTACAGACGAACACGCCTCCCAGTTCGCGTCGTCGACCCGGCTGTACTTCACGTCGAAGGGGTTGCGCGTGGCGGTGGTGCGATCGATCAGCTGATTGGCTGCTGCTTTGTCATTCAAGGCAACCTGCACCCAGACGTCTTCCAGCGTGTCGGGGATCTGGCCGAACAGGTCGTGGATGGCTTCCAGGCGATCGGCCAGTACATTGTGGACGCGGTCCTCGACGGAATCCCGATAGCGCAAGTTGGCAATCCATATTTCGCTGCGCGCTTGTCCGATGCGCTGGATACGACCCTTGCGCTGTTCCAGGCGAGTTGGGTTCCAGGGAAGGTCGATATTGATAAGCGTGCCGAGCTTCTGCAGGTTCAAGCCTTCGGACGCGGCATCGGTGCCAAGGATGAGTTTGAGCTCACCGCTGCGGACGCGCTTTTTCAACATATCGCGCTCACAGCGCTGGAATCGACCCTCACGCCAGAAGCCGGAGCGGTTACTGCCTGCGTACAGGCCGATATCCATCCCGGCAAACTCGGGTCGGGACGCCAGTTCATCGCCCACCCATTTGACGGTGTCGTAATACTGCGAAAAAAGCACGCATCCGAGATCGAGCCAACGCTGGCGCGCGTCTGGACGCTTACCGAGGAGATAGCCGGTCAAGGCCTCCAGTTTTGGGTCGCGATTACCGCCCTCCTTCAGGAGGTCGAAACACCGCTGCAACGAGCTGATTTCGTCGACGGTGAAGTTCTTCAGATCGCTCAGCGCGGAAGGCGGACGGCCAGGCCCAGTGGGTTCCTCTTCCTCGTTGTCATCCTCTTCCTCGTCGGCGCTGTCGTAATCCTTGCCCAGCAGTTTGACGATGGTGCGGCGGCCGGCCTCCATCGAGCTTCCGAGACGACGCAACAGCAGCGTCTTGAAGAAGCCAGCACCGCGAACCCGCTGTTGCAGCATCTGGCTGAAGCGCTCCGCCTCCTGGTAGGCCTCGTTGAGGTAGCCGTTGAGGGTGAGCGCGTATTGGTCAGCCTCACCGAACAACTTCACCGCGACGCGGGGCAGGTAATACTCGCCCGTCGCGGGATTGATCTGCTGCTCCAGGTAAGCGCGCGTGCGACGCACGATGCAGCGAAGCAGTGGATTGAACTTCTCGCCGTAACCAGGCAGCAGGCCGTTCTCCAACTGCACGCGACGCAACACCACTGGCAGTTTGTCCAGGTCTTCTGGGCGAAACTGCCATTTGGAATCTGCTGCGTCCAGTCGGTTGCGAATCGCGGCTGCTTCGGTGGACTCATGACGCGACGGCAATGGATCGCTGGCGAACCACCAACCAGCGGCGGCATCCGTCGGCACGGTCAGCTCCCCAGTTGCCACTTGGAGGCAGCGGCTGGGCTTGAACCATGGACTGCTGTGCGTCCATCCACCGAGCACACCATCGTTCCCCTGAGACAAGAGTTTCAGCAGGTCCCAAGCCTCCACGGGATGAAGCTGCACTGGCGTCGCCGTAGCCAGCAGCATGCTCTTGGTCCGCATGCCGATCTCGTGCAGGAACTCCATCAACTTGCCGGGCTCGGCACGCTCGTCAATCGCGTCGTCGTCGGCCTCAACCTTGGGAACATTCCTACGACGTGCACGATGCGCTTCGTCAACAATCACGCAGGTATATTTGAGCGATAGCAGTTGCCGGACGACTTCGCTGTTGCCTCGCACTACCAGGCCTTGGGAGATCAGGCCGATTCGTCGCGGGCATTGACCCAGTGAACGCGCCCCGTCTCCGGGGTGCTCCACATCATTCTCGTCCACCCAAGCGCGACCGTTCCAGCGGGCCGAAGGCAGCTGCAGCAACTCCATCAGCTCGTCCTGCCATTGCTCCAGCAACGGCTTGGGTGCCAACACCAGGATAGGCCCGCCCGCGGGTTCGTCCAGCGCCATCAGCATAGCTGCCATGGCCAGCTGCACGGTCTTGCCCAAGCCGACCTGATCCGCCAGTACGAGCCGTGCGCCGCCCAAACGGTGGCGTTCCAGAGCGAGGCTGGCGAAATACTTCTGGTGTGGCCAAAGCCCCTGCTCGCGCCGGTACACCGGGGTTTCGACGGCCGCCGCCGCAGCCGCTGCATCGGGGTCCAGCGGATCCATTTCCGCCGGTTCGATCACGCGCCGCTTGATGATGCGCTGCAGATCTTGGGCAATGAATGGACATACTGAAAGATCCATCGCCCGCGGATCGTTCCACAGCGCGTCGAACTCCTCCTGCACCCACGCCACCGTTTCCGGGGTCGTGTCCTCCCACAACAATTCGTAGTTGACCTTCCACGCGGTGGCGCTCTCGTTGACGCTGCCTAGGAAGGCTGTCGCCGAATCATCAGCCCGGCGAATCACGCCCGCCTTGCCATGGATCAGGCCAAAGGCCGTATCGGGCAATACGCGGACTTCGATACGCTTGCCAACCAGCGCGTCGTACAGCGCCTGATAGCGCGGCCGCGCGGATGGCGGCGCCAATTCGGGTTCACCTGCGCACCAGCTGCGCCGCAGGGCAGCCTGTGCGGCCGCGGCGGTGGCCATGTCCTGTGGGTCGATATCCGAGTTGCAGATGATCCGGATCGGACCGGCCACCTGCGCCAGCGTTTCACCCGCGACCTCGAACAGGCTGGAGCGGAAGTAGCCGGCAATGCGGTCATAAGACACCGCGCCGACCAGTCGTTGATTGAGTACCGACTGGTCGAGGCGTGTCCGGCGGCTGGAGTGTCGTTGCAGCATGTTCAGGCGTGATCGTTGCGCAGGCGGCCGGCCAGGATACGGGCCGCTTCGGAGTCTTCCACCCACGCCGCCATGTCCTCGGTGTTAGCAAGAGCCGCAAGCCAGTCGAGCAGATGGACGAAGCGTTCTCGCAACTGCCAGTAGCCTTGGCCGAACGTGTCACGGAGATATTGACGACCGGGCTCCGGATCCGCGTCGTTGCGTGCGGTCTCGCGCACGGCGAACAGCAGGTGACGCAGTGAGGTTGTCGCGAACGGATGCGCACCACCGGCCGCCGCGCGGCCGCGGCGCGTCGGCAAGGCCGCGGCACTGTCGTCTGCGGTCACTTCCAGGGTGGCGCTAGCGAAGCCACTCGGGGTCAACATGCGTGCACCGTTAGCCTTGTCTGAAAGCAGCAGCGGCTTGATGTCGCTCAGATTGAAGCCACGCGCCAACTCCTCGTACATGCCCTTGCGCCGCTCGCCGCGGGACTCGATGTCCAAGGCGCGCAGGTAATAGCGTTCGGGCAGGTCGAGGTCACGCCAGACCGGATCCAGTCCACGCGGGATCAGACGATCACACGCGAGGGTGATGGCGCGTTCGATAACGATCTGGAAATCGCTCTTGGTGTGGCGATCGCGCACGGCGAAGACCTCGTGCTCCACATCACGCCCATCGAGAGTGGCGTACTGGGTGAGTACTTTAAGCGCGGCGGCATACGCGGCCAGCTGGTAGTCGGCGTCGTTGAAGTTTGGCTCGCCACCTTCGTCCAGCGCCTGCATGGATGTGATCTGACGGCGCACTTCGTCCTCGACCAGCGGATAGACCTCGTCGAGAAAACCTGGCTCGGGTGACACGCGCTTGCGCAGCACCAAGCAGACCGTGCCGGTGACGTAGTTGCCCTTCTTGATGCCGACCGCCTCTGTCTCGGTACTGATCGTCCACGCGGCCGTGGCCTTGAGCCCGGCGGCCCACAGGATCATGCCCAGATCTGCCCATACGCCGGGATCCTGGTGGGTGAACTGCACCATCTGCAAGCCGTTGTCCGGCATGTGGCGGGTGAGGTTCCGGTAGATGACTACCATGGAACGACGAAACTCCTCGCCGTCGCCGCGCACCGCCAACTCGGCACGGGCATCGGGCGCCCATTCCGGGAAAGCCTGCGCAAGCTGCCGGTCGTACCAAGCGAGGAAAAAGTCGCCGAGTTCGTGGTAGTTGACTGCATCAGCGTAAGGCGGATCAGTGAGCCAGATGTCGCATGTTTCGCGCAGGTCACGTGCGTCGATTTGAACAATCGTCGAGCGGGACTCCCATGAAGTTCCTTCGGTCGAATTTAGGACTAGGAACGTATCTTCGAGCTTGGAGAGTGCCCGACCTGCATAGTCGAAATGGCAGTTCAAGGCCTGGTTGTAGAAAACCTGGTTTCCTTTTTCATTTCCCTTGTGAAACATCCAGGCACTGAGCCTAGCATCCCAGTCAGCCATTCTCCCCAACCCCAGTAAGCACCCAACTTTCGCCTCCTTCGATTCGGCCAACCGACTGGAAATCTCCGCAATCAGCCCGTGCGTGAAGAGTTGTCGGGGAGTGAAAAAGTGGTGCCAATGGGTCCACCCGCGGTTCCGGATCGGCTCCTCGGTTTTATCTCCACCTTCGGGAATCGGCCTGGAAGGAATGAATCCCTCGCGTTGCCATGCGGCGAAGCGCTCGCGCAGGAGTTCCAAGATACGAGCCTCGCGCTCGAGGTCGGCTTGGTTGGGCACCGCATAGCGACGAATCTCTCTGGTCTTGCCGTCTTCGTCAACGATGGTTTGCACCCAGCGGATGCAATAGAGCCGTTCTTGGAAGACATCGCCGGGACGAGGCACAAGATCGTTATTGCTCCACCGACGCAGCCCATCAGCGCCCCGCAGCGCTTCGACCGACCACGATCGGTCGCGGTCAAAAGGATCGATGACCCGACTGTCGGCCACGGTGGCACCCTTTCCCGCTTTGTAGGCTGCGACCTCGTCGGCGGAAACGGTAGTGATCTGTGGCTGGAGTTGGTCCGTACCCGGTACGCGCTTCCATTTGCACACCACCTTGGATCGCTCGCCCACCAGCCAGCACGGTGCGAGAGGGATGAAATAGTCGCTGCCCTCCGGCTTCACCTCCACGCAGTAGAGAAACGCATCAGCGCGCTCACCCCTTTCGTTGTGTTCGATCGCCCATTGGGTCACCTGCCGATCGGCTTCGACAAAAGCGGCGGATTGTACGCGCATGACCTCCCGCTGCACCGGTGTGCCGCCGCCGAGCAGGTGGAGACTGGCCCAAGTGAGCAGTCCCGCAACCGGGTTGAGATCGGAGCCGAATGCCTCGCAGCCGATGCGCGCCGCTTCGAACGGGATGGAGCCGCCGCCGCAGAAGGCATCGCCCACCCGCGGTGTGTGACCGAAAGCGCGTTGGCCCAGTTGCGTCACGAGTTCCGGCAATCGGGAAGCCGTGGTGCCGAGATGAGCGTTGATATCGGCCCAGGCTTCGGCCGTCGGCCCGTCTACGTTTTCGGGACGTTCGCAATGGGTGATGCGCTCGGCGTAGGACATCGCATCGAACGTCTCGCGGTCGGGAATGGGGCGGCGGCGCTGGTCATCGAGCGCGTTGCGCCCCGCATCGTCGAGTGCCTCCCAGATGCCGGCGCAGACGGTTTCCTTTTCCTCGGCAGTCAAGCCGCGCTGAAAGCCTCGGGCGGAGAAATATTCCTCTTGGATATCTGGCGCAGCGGCCTCACGCCAGGCGGCGACGGGGATGTCACCCTTTTGGCGATGCCAGGCTCCGGTGTCGTCCATAGTCAGGATTTTGAGAAAAATCTCGCGATCGCGCTTGGGGTCGTTCGAGGCCGGCATCAGCATGCCTAGGATGGAAGCGCGCACCAGGATTAGCGGCTTGCGACCCCACCATTTGCCCAGGCGGGTAAGCGTCTGGCCGTTGTTGGCCTTGCGCTCCTTGTATGACTCGGCCGAGAGCCGCGCGATGGGGAACTGGATTTCGATAAAAGACTTGGTCATTGCACTCATCAGAGGGAAAGCGAGAGCTGCGTGTGGCCCAGCAGTTCACGGCGGGCGCGGGGCGACATGCCCTCGCCCTTGATGAAGGGGTTGTCGGCCAGCGCAGCGCGCAAGGCCTTGCGCCAACCCAGGCCGCGCTGGTTGGCTTGACCGGTGGTGGCGACGGTCATGGTAAACAGCCACCAGCGCTCCTCCGGTGCCAGCGCTTCCCAGTTGCGGATGGCATTGGGAATGTCGTCCAGCGGAGCGTCCTCGACGGCCCAGCAAAGAATGCACAGCTCCTTGCCGAGCGAGGCATGTACCGGCACCGGTTTGGCTGAGCTCTTCTGGAACTTGTGCGCTGAAAGCCCGTTGGCGCGCAGGCGGCGATTGGCTTCGTCCCAGAAGGCCGGAGCCAGCGCAAGCCAGCGTTCACGCGTCATGGCGACGCGAAGCGCCGGGTCGTTGGGCTCCATCGTGGCGAGGGATTCCCAGCGCTCAACCTCTGGCCCACGCAACTCGGCAATGAATACCGGGTCGCCCTTGCCGGTACGGCTGATGTCGACCACAAAACCATGCCGTGCCTCCTGTGGCATGAAGCCGAGGCCAATGGCCTTGCGTGGGGTTACGGCTTTCCTGCTGGCCATTACTGGGTTACCCGGTGCTGCTCGAACGGCAATTGGCGCGCCCGCAGCCAGTCCAGCAGACTCTGCCCGGTGGCAAAGTTGAAGGTGGAAAGTTGCATGCGCAGTGTGCCGTCGCCAGCGGTTTCGACCAGGCGGTCGGCCAGCGACTTGAGCGCGGCCGCGTCGTATCCGGCGTCGGCGGAACCCATGAACTCCACGTGCTGCTGGCCGTTCGCGCTCTCGGCGGTGAGTGTGATGTCGTTGACGCTTACGCCAGTGGCCTTGCCCAATTGCTCGATGAAGTTCCAGACGTCGCCGCTGTCGTCCAGCTTGGTTGGCAGTTTCAGTTGGGCGGGAATCTGCGGATCGACTGTGCGGGTTTCCTCGCCTTTCTGTGGAATTGGCACCCGGATCGGATCGGAGTTGAGATCGTAGGCTTCGGCAACGGCCATGGCGCAAACCACGCGGCAGTTGGCCGGCACACGGATCGGGCCGTCGTAGATTGCATGACCGGTGCTGGTGGGTGAGCTGCCGTCGGTGGTGTAGCGGATCTGGATACCGTTGGCTTTGGGCAGCGCCAGCAGCTCGACCTCGTAGTGGTCGCCGCGATCGTGCAATTGCCACTTCAGCCGCAGGCGCGCTTTCCATTCACGCACGCCACTGAAGCGGGCGGTATCGCCTGGGTCGATCGCACGGAAGCTGTAACGCAGGCCGGTGGCCTCGAAGCGCGTGGGCGTCGGCACGGGGCTGGACGAGTGCGTAGGCTGGGCATCGCCGCTTTCGTACACCACGGCCGGCGCGTGCAGCGGCTCGATCTTGAGGTAGGCACGACCGTCGTTCTCGTCGTCTACCGACAGCTCGCGGATGGCCACGTCCGGCTCCGGTGGCGGGAACGGACCGCGGCGCACATGGTTGCCTTCCTCACGCCACAGGTCGCGGCGCAGGCATTCGGTCTTGAGTTCGTCCAGGGCGGACGGCCGGTGCAGCGGCCATGTGGTGTTCACCGCTGCGGCACGCTTGAAGTCGCTCCAGAGAACAACCCTAGTGTCGGCCGAACCGAACAGGCGCGCTTCGGCTTTGGTGCGGAAGGCGTCGTCATCTGTTTTGGTGGTGAACTTCTGCGCCCCTTCCAGCGTCTTGCGAATTGTCGCCTCACCGCTCTGGTTGCCAGCGAAGGCCAAGTCGATACCGCTGGCACGCAAGGCCGTATTGATCGAGGGGTAGACGATCTGGTCGAATGCTTCCTTCAGCGCGGAGTTGAGCTGCAAGGCCACGCGGTCGCGGAGGCCGTCCAATGCGCGCCACTGCGGGTCATCCGATGGCGTTTTTTCCGATTTGAGGTCGTCCTCGATGCTCTGCAGCGCGCGGGTCTGGCGGGCACCGTCGATCACCTTCTGGTAGGTGTCACGCGAGCCGGAAAGAAACAACACACGATTCTTGTACGGCTGCTGGTCCCACCAGGCTTGCCAGTCGGCCGAGATCGGCAGGCCGTTGGCCTGCCCACCCGGCCGGACGATGACCAGCGTGGTGCGTTCCTGGTCGACCTGAACCTCATCGGGCGGCGGCAAGACGGCAACAGTTTGATAGCAGTCACGCAAGGACGGGGCGAAGTATTCGTCCAGATGTTTGCGCAGCATCCGGTCGACCACTTCGACGTGTAGCGATAGCGCGGTGGAACGCAGCTTGGCAGCCAAGTTCTGCTGGTTCTTGAAGTAGACGCGCCCGTCGGGCGAGTTGTGGAGATACCACGCCCGGGTATGGAGCTTGTCCATCACGTTGGCTTTGAACGACGACAGGTCGCGCCCAGGGCGTTGCAGGGCGTCGACTAGCTGGTATTCCTGCAGCCCGTGGATGGCGCCGGGCGTGGTCGAGAGCGATGCCAGCAGGATCAGCCGGGCCGCGTCCGTGGCGTCGCTATTGCCGTTGGCGGCGTCGATCTGCTCGGCCTCGGCGTCACCGCCATGTGCGATGTCATGGGCGATCGCTTCGCTGAGCGAGGGATTGATGGTGCGAACTTCGGAGGCCAGCTCATCGACGTTGAGGTCGATGTCATACGGATGAATCATATCCGCTTGATCTGCTTTGCCGGAGTGCCACAGGTTGGACACCACCATCTGCATCAGACGAATAACGCCTCTGGTCTGCTGGAACCCATCGTTCTCCTTGAACTTGCCCACCAGCTCGCGCAGATCTGGGTGGAAGGGGTAGGAGTCAGCCACCCGCTGGTACATCGATTCGGGCGAGGTCGCAGTGAGCCCCATGTTGGCCGCTTCTTTGAGTGCCTCGCGATACGCGGCCGCGATCCGTTTTGTTTCTGCGTCATCGCCTACCTGCTTGAACAGACGCTTTCGCAGGATGTGATAGAGCTCATCGCCGTTCGGGTTGACGGGGGTGATTGGCACAGCGATGCGCCGGGACTCCGACGAGATGCCCTGGACGGCACGGTCTAGTGCGGCCTGGATCCCGGCTTGGCCGGTCGAGTAATTGGCGCCGGCAAGGTCTGACATCACAAGGCAAACGTTGTCCATCTCGGCAACCGCCACAAACAGGTTAGCGAGCGCCGTGGTCGTGACAACTCCCAGATTGGCGCCGCCCACCGGAACAGCTACGGCGTATTCGAGATACGGAGGGAGCTCGTCAAGAAAAATGATCGCCGGATCGCCGCCCAGAAGTTGCTTCCACGCCTCGGGTCCGGGGGCGCTGAACAGCGGCGATAGGTAACGGGTAAACAACTCGTTCTTGCCCAGCTGTTCGGCCAACGAACCCCAGATGCCGCCTGGTGCGTCAGTGCTGCGCCCGTTGAAACCGATGACACGGCACTTGCTCAGGCGCGGAGCGGGATCTTCCGCACCCAATACACGCTTGCGCAACTCGGGATCTCGCGCCAACAAGCCCAGTCCGATCATGCTGTGAGTTTTGCCGCCACCCATGGCTTGCGACAGCAAAAATACGGACGAGCCGGCCCGCTCACCTGCCAGTTGGCGAAATGCCCGGTCCACCAAGGTCAGCATGCCGTTGGTGAAGTAGTTCTCGTCGAAGAACTCCTGCCCATGCACCTGTCCCTTGAGGAAGGTATCGAGATTCAAGACGGTGGCGCGACGATCTGCGGCAAATACGGAGGCCCGCGGAATGCAGTGAGCTTGCAGTGTCATCGGACGAAATCCCCTTTCCAGTCGTTGCATTGTGCTGCATGTTTGTTACTGAGTGGCCAAGACACGTCCTGCAAGCGATGACATCGGCGAACTGGCCATCCCGAAACCAGCCGCTCGCGACGGGCCTATATGGGTCGCTATGGAAAGCTTTCCATAGCGACCCTAACCGGCCCATGGTGAGCGGCCGCTTTGTGGAAGGCAAACGGCGAACGTCGGGCCGCGCTGCTAGATCTCCGTCATAACGAGGGACCCTGCTCATGTCGTCGATCAAGCTATCATCCGTTGGTCAAAGCAGTCGGGGGAGCCAGATGGAGACAGTGTGTTGACGCCGACTTAAAACTGACCCGCTGTGCCGATTTAAAACTGACCCGGGAAGAAGACGGCCACGCAAGGTGGCCGCCTGTGGATAACACTACTGTTTGGCGGGCTTGGTGACTAGCTGGGCGA
>Ga0307375_10003552_pt1 | contig 15289 bp, 14 predicted proteins | sample TR1MG_FD_202531 | JGI IMG/M metagenome (GOLD analysis project Ga0307375, IMG submission 202531) | Soil microbial communities from Risofladan, Vaasa, Finland - TR-1 | ecosystem: Environmental > Terrestrial > Soil > Coastal area > Acid sulfate soil | place: Finland: Risofladan, Vaasa | collected...
CCTTGTTTGGGAGGCAGGGCAAATCTGGCTTCAAGTCCTTCACTTTCAGCATTAGCGAAATCCGTTTGGTTTATTCCGCTCACATTCTACATCGTTGAGCGGGATTTCGTTAGCCTCTAACTCCCTGCTGACAGACGCAACTGATATCAAATTGCACGAATGTCAGAATTGTTGTCCACATCGGTTATTTAGCTGCTATGCCGTACAGTCATAGCCTTGGTAGGCCACAGTTGGGTGCAAATAGACCGTCTGCAGTGAAGCAAATGTGTAGAATGGCAGCTATGGTGCTTTCAAGGCATAGGATAGATTCGGAAAATGAGTCACCATCGTTTAGAGTCAAGCCACACGTGTATCGGAAAGAAGAAGGTTCTTATCTAAGGGAAGTAAGATGGAAAGTGACGGCTCACACCAACAACAAATCTATGTACCATCACCAATAGTCTGTCTGAGTTTCTCAGTTAACTGATCTTTGCTGACCGAATAATGAGCTTCTCTGTGACAGTTGGGGCAGAGCGCTGCCACGTTAGCAATAGCGTCTTCACCTTTCTCGCCAAGCGGTATTATATGGTGTGTTTCGATGTATTTGTTTCCGTCGGCTTTGAAAAAACCTGAATAATCACAACCCGGCATTTCGCAGCTATAATTTGACCTGATCATCACCCAAGCTCTGACAGCAGGATCTCTCTCATAAACAGGCGTTTCTGTTCTGCTTTGTTTCGGTCTCGGTTTCGCAGATTTTGCCCTTTTTAGCAGTTTGTTTCTATCAATTTGACTGAAGGCACGGACGAGTTTTTCCTCCTGAGCGACTGGATCCTCTGGAGGTTTGTAGTCCTCAGGTGTTAGTTTACAGACAAATAACTCTATCCCATCGGTCGACATCATCAAGCTATCGCCTGCGCTAACCCAGCTCAGTAGATCCCTTCCCATTCTAGTTTCTGGGGCGCGTCCTGAGCCCTCTCTAATAGAATTATAATAACTGGTCTCCAAGGTTTTATCTGAGTTCAGTATATGCAAACATAGAATTTTTACATCGGGGACAATACCTGGGTGTTTACCGGCTTTCTCGAGCACCGCTTTCTGATCTTGGTTTACTACATATGCACCCTTGTTAACGTCATTAGCGGTTACAATCTTAATACCGATTTTATCGAATGTTCTTTTCAGCTCCTCGATGAACGTATTCATAATAGCCAACCCTCGGACAGATAATACGATGCAATCGCATTATAGCGCTCCAGACTTAAAAGGGGCAAGCAGTTGAGTATTATCAACATGGATTTGAAACCCGCATAATACTTGATACAGTAACAAAACGTATTGAAGACTGATGCTCAGTGGATATAAGGTAGTAGTGAGGTGGATGATTCAGACAGAGATTATCAGGAAAAGGTAACCTGTCCGTGGCTGGCTGAGCCCTGTATGGCACAGGGCTGAAAGAGATGTCTGGCAGATGCTAGTACACGGACACAAACTGCGCCACCGTCATACTGTGGCCGGCATGTCCCGGCTGCGGATAAGGAGCGAAACCTGTTGGATCATCTACAGGTGAGAATTCATCACGTATATCCCAGTAGATGCTGTGCCCCTCACAACTGACAAATGACTGATTTGGAGAAGTGTTGTTTCCTTGGCTGGTATCTATGCGGAATTGGTTCTGTGTGGTTCTAGCAGAATTAAATACAATCGGGAAGTTAGAGATTCTGGCATATGCCGGGCAGGCGGCTCTGACCGATGCCAGGCAAATCTTGCAGGCCAGCGGGTTAGCTCCTCGCGGATCCCGTCCCCCAGCACTACCATACTTCATGCACCAGATTGCATCGTCGCAGGCTGAGGAATGTACCTTCCTCGCCTGTGCCGCTACCCAGATCAAGCGTTCAACTTTGCCAATATGCGTTGAGTTCTGAAAAACCGGCCGGATATCACGGCCATGAGTGGGATACAGCGTCAACGGCCACCTGAGAAAAGTCTCAACCCAAGTATCCAGAGGCATCGCATTTGGATTACCGTGAGCTTGCTGAGCATAGATCTGCACTGTCTTAGGTGACTGATAAGTACCCCTCAGTTCCGAATACAGTCGGCTGCACTGGTCAGAGGTAAGGGTTGCGGGGGAGAGTCTTCCTGCCATCAGGTCCGCAAGGATGAGTAAGTAGACTACAGTCCTTAGTGGGCCCTTGTCAAACGCGTTGAAACACTCTGTCGCCATTTCCCTTTCCGACTGAGGCATGTGGCTAAATATCTCTAGAACTTCTGCCGTGTTAAGGGAGCCGCCATGAAGTCTGTTGAAGCGCGAAAGCGACATCCCCGCAACGGGAACAAGGGTACTGTGTGTGCCGTGGAATCGCAATACGGCGTCGCGCAGTGAACGAAACCTAGGAAATAGGTTCAGAGGATTACTCGTATCTGTGAGTTCGTAGAATGTCGGGAGCAGATGGAAGTCAGTCTGTACACCGCCCGCGGACTGGATTGGCTCACCCAAATTCACAGCGAAGTAGTGTGTCTGAATCAGTTCGCCTTTCCGACCGCCGGGTGAGTAGAAGCTGGCCACAAACCTCGTGAGTCCCATCACGGGGTCCCAAAGGTTCCCGAATGGGAGAGAATTGCCGTAGGCATCACTTACAACCCTATGCCATATCTCTACCAAGACAGCGTTTGCGTTGCTCATCGGACCGGTGAATGCATTCACAATGTCAGGAAGAACGACCGGGTCGGAAAGCCCCAGCCTAGCTCTAACCGCCTCTGTGACCGACGACAGGAATGGCTGCGCCGATGGATGACCGAGATCCTTATTGCATACTATTTTGACGAGCAGGTCCCCGATATCGGTCGGAGTTACACTCTCAACGTATCCAAAAGCTCTGTCAGAATAACCCGGTCTCTGTCCGGCAACCCAGTTGGTGGGAAGAACATGGAAATAGCATATCGGGAATAATGGAAGATCGGGGTCGTACAGGAACACCAGCGGTAGCCATCTCTGTGGGAAACCACTGATGCTCAGGACATGTCGATACGATAACGCTTCAAACGCCACTGCTAATCACTCTCTTGACAAATACTAATCATTGGTTTATCATTAACTTGATAAAAACTGACCCCTCATGAACGGACTGAAGGCTCTGCGCGAAAAGCGTGTTATTACCCAAGAAGAACTTTCGAGTGCTTCCGGAGTAGGAGTTGCGACCATCTCTAGGCTTGAAATGGGAAGGGTCAAGCCGTCAATCAAGACCATGCGAGCACTGGCGAGAGCCCTCGGTATAAGTCCGGAAGAACTGCGTGGACTACTTGTGTTAGAACAACAGCGCTTACTATGACCATTGAAACAGGACATGGTGTCATAATATCATAAGATTGGCTGAAATGGGAACAAAAAAATCCGAGATAGGCCTATTGATGGAAGCCAGTCCGTACACGTTCATCGATCTGTTCGCGGGCATCGGCGGTACCAGACAGGCGTTTGAACAAGCCGGATGCAGGTGCGTTTTCTCTTCAGAATGGAACAAATTTGCACAACAGACCTATCATGCCAATTTCGACGAGATGCCTGCAGGCGACATAAAGGTGATAGACTCAAAGGACATCCCACATCATGACATCCTAGTTGGGGGTTTCCCCTGCCAGCCGTTTTCTATCTCAGGAGTCTCAAAGAAGACGAGCTTGAAGAAGCCACACGGGTTTCAGGACCCTGCACAGGGCACCCTTTTCTTTGAGATCAAAAGAATACTCGGAGACAAAAAACCCAGAGCATTCCTACTCGAGAATGTCAAACATCTTCAACGCCATGATAAGGGATGCACCTTCAAGGTCATAATGGACTCTTTAACTGTGGACCTCGGTTACACCGTTTACTATAAGGTTATCGACGCTCGCAGCGTAGTACCCCAGCATCGCGAACGCATCTACCTAGTCGGTTTCGAACAGCCAACTTGGTTCTCATTCCCAGACATTCCCGACAGTAAGCCCAGATTGAGTGACATCTTGGAATCTAAAGTTGACAGCAAATATACTCTGTCAGATCACCTGTGGGAATACCTGCAGCAATACGCTGCGAAGCATAAGGCTAAAGGCAATGGTTTCGGATACGGATTGACTGACCTAGAAGGCATTGCGAGAACTCTAAGCGCACGTTACCACAAGGACGGGTCGGAGATACTAATACCTCAAAACGGCAAAAACCCAAGACGTTTGACACCGAGGGAGTGTGCTAGGTTGATGGGTTTTCCTGATTCCTTCAGAATTCCAGTGTCGGACACACAGGCCTACCGGCAATTTGGCAACTCGGTAGTGGTGCCGGTTGTGAGAGCTATTGCAGAGAGAATTGCTAAAGCTCTAATAGAGCAGGATGCGTTGAATGCCAATCGATGTTTATCGGGTATCTCAAGAACTGGCAGTATATTTGAGAAAGAAGCTCTTGGCGTGGGAGCAGAACAATTGTCCGGCATTTCCATGGCGAGATGAAATCCCTCCTTTCCATGCGCTTGTGGCTGAGGTGCTTCTCCAGAGAACCCGCGCGGAGCAGGTTGTTCCTGTATATTTGAACTTCATAAGTGTATTCCCAAACCCTGCCAGCCTCGCCCAAACGAGCATCCCCGATATAGAACAGGTGATTGCTCCGCTCGGTCTCAAATGGCGTGCCAAGTTCTTGAACGAATTGGGTAAAGAGCTAGTAGCTGACGGTAGTGTGCCTGCTGATCTTGCGTCGTTACAGAAGCTCCCGGGAGTTGGGCCGTATGCGGCGTCAGCATATCTATCTTTTCATGGCGGAAGGCGAGTTCCCATCGTGGATTCTAATATAGTGAGGTTCTATGGACGATTCTTCGGTTTCCGAACAGGACCGGAGACACGCCGGAACAGGCAATTATTGGATCTCGCCGACAGTATAACGCCAAAAAGGGCATTCAAGAGGTTCAACTACGCTATTATCGATTTTACTAGGGCGATTTGCAGGCCAAAGCCACTTCATGATATCTGTCCGATTGCAAAGAGATGTGCCTTCTACCGTGAGCGTTTCAGGGGGGAGTTCAACTCTGATTGATATCCTCGTCCGGGAATATTCACGCACCCCTTAGGTGTCACAATCCGTTAATTTGTTTAATGAGAGCATCAGCGATTGAAGCTGATTAGACTCATAACCCGGAGGTCGTTGGTTCAAATCCAACAAAACACGAGGATTGCGCCATTCCATTCTGAGTATTATGATTTCGGGAACAACCTTTGGCTTGGCACTATGTAGTAATATGAAGATGGCATATGTGAATCTGAAGATGACGGAGCCTCATTTAGTAGGATTGAACATTCTGAGTTTTCGGTAGTGGGTCAATTTGAAACTAATGAAAATGAGCGTAAAACGGCGATTTTGAGGCCATCTCGGGGACGGATGACCAAAAAACGTCAGGTCAAATTTTCATTTTTGGGTGAGGGTTATAGTTGGAGAATCTTTTGCCAAAGGCTCTCACTTTGCCAGTTGCTTGAGGCTTTGAATTCCATAACTAATCAGGCCACCGATTGCCCCTAACCCCGTTGTCGTTAAACTCATGTAAAGAGAGACCGAACCGGGAGGGATAAAAGTGGATATCTTGCTTAGTTCCGCCTCATACCAGTAAATAAACATCGCCGGTATCGTGCAGAGAATCCCTACCAGAGGTCCACGCCTCCTCGTTGCGAGCCCTGCGATTATCGCCGCGGGCCACACGAAGATCCCAAAGTCCAATTCTATAAGAGCTCCTAAAGCCATGATCCCCACCAACACTGCCACTACTGGTATCGCACACAGGATTCCCGCTAGAATCCGCCTCCACTCCAAATTCTCCGCTACGCCCCCCGCAACGACTCCAGCAATTAATACGGCTAGCCAGAAGATTAGGGTTGGTGAGAGGAAGTAAGGAAAAGAATATGCTATTCCCATCTTACATCCCAGGACGGCGACAAGCGTCACCATGACGGAGCCTATCAGCACGCCCCACTTCAGACCTTTCACCCTTCTTTGTTTTTCTTGTTCGATCACTTCAAACACTACTGTGATTAACGCACTCCTAAAGCTTTGTCAAGGGGTACGTCAATTTGATAGTGGGTCAATTTGAAATTCTCAATTGACCCACTACCGAGTTTTCGTTACCTGGCAATAAAAAGTAAGAAGTTTATCACCAGTTACCAGCCTAACAATACGAAAGCCACTATCAACCATGGTGCAGTAAAGACCGCCATTACCAACCCAACCACGAAACTAAAAATACGAAAGCCACTATCAGCCAGGGCGCAGTAAAAATCGCCATTACCAACCCAACCACGAACGCATGTTTTTTGTCCAAATGCAAGTAAAAGCGCGAAGCGAAATAATTCACTACCCCTATCAGCGCCATCGGTATTAGTATCGTGCTTAGCTCTAAGCCTGGGTTAATCCCCCACCTTTCAAATACCGGTGGTACTCTTAAACTACCAATAACTAGAAATCCCCAGGTTAACTCATAATATAGCCAATCAATAAGGAATCCGACTGCAGTGATGATAGCGGTATATGCAAATCTTCTCTTTCTTGTGATACTGATTCTTTGCCAGCGTAAGGCCAAGTATAATATCAAGTAATTCCAAAAATAATCGATCATCACCCCTAAAAATACCCCGCCAACGAACATGGGGATTAAGAACCAGCCACCAGCATCATAAAGTATCGTTGGTATGATGTTGATTTGTTGCCCATGTAAGGCCACCCCCCCTAAAAACGCCATGCCGAGGAGTATGGCTATTGACCCACAACCAGCATCATACAGTATCGTTGATTTACGGTGTTTTTCATTCTGCGTATCCATGTTCTTCCCCCATATTTGCCTTATAGTACCTATTGCACCATTATATGATAACTTTGTTAATTTTTCATTAAGGAAATTGTCGCTACTTTTCTGTGCGGTGTGCAAGATATAGAGCTGAACGCGATTTCAATCCTGCAGCCCGGAGGTCGTTGGTTCAAATCCAACCCCCGCCACCAATTTTATATTAGACAGGCTGCGGAGTCCCGTGGCCTTTTTTCGTTCCCATTTTCTCGAAGACATACTATTCTTTCGGTAGTTCCTCAATAACCTCTACTATCCTTGGATTGTTAGGGTTGTCATTGAATTTGACCGAATAACAATGTGTCGCTCTTAGCATTATTTCTCGTTCCGAATACACAAAATCGATATTTCCAAAATAGGGACTATCCTCAGAAACAACCTCGTATTTATACTTAAAAAGCCTCTGGGTGCTAAGATCGTATTCAGTTATTATCCGAATAGAAAGTATTTGATTTGACATCGGAACACAGCCTGGTTCGACAGACTTAGAGGAGAGTTTCCTCCTGGCCTTAACTACACTGAAGGGGGGGTTAGTTGCTTTCTTAGCGGATTCTTTTGCCAGTTTGTCAGCGGCTTTATTATGTTTGTCTTTTGAATGCCCTTCAACCCAGTAGAAATCAAATCTTTTCTGCTTTCTATATAATGCTTTTAACATCCTTACTAACTTTTTCCATAATTCTGCATTAGCAACTGGCTTACCATAGTAGTTACACCATTGACGTCTCGGCCATTCATAAATGGCTTTATAATAGTTTTCCGACACATATTGTGAATCAGTATGGATAGCGATATTCACAAAGCTATTAAAAGCGGAATGTTGCATTGCTTGTTTGATACCTTCTACACAAGCATAAAGTTCCATTTCATTATTTGTAGCCCCAATAAACCCAGGTGGTGAAATGTCTTGGATTTCCTCAAACCCCTCTTTATTGATAATAACAAGACGAATTCCTATGCCACCCGAACGAGGACGGGAAAAAGAGGAGCCATCAGTATAGATATTTATTGCATTCTCAATGACCATATCATCAATAAGCTTCTCTCTAAATTGTAAAGCTAATATTAGTACTCATCAAGTGATGGGACTAGGAGTCTATAAGACCATAACCCAGAAGTTATGAGCACAAAGCCCTCAGAGGGATTACACTAGGATAGTATCTGGTTAGCTAAAGTCTTCAATTGTCACCTTTAGCATATTATAACGGTACTCATCAGCTAAGCAAACTACGTGCCGCAGAACTACCTCAGGCACGGTCCCTGTGACCATGGTGGTACTAGAAAGTCATGTCTTGACCCTTGGTAACAGTTGCCATATTTGTTTGGTCAATTATATAATCTGGTAAGCCTTATCGATTGCCCATTAAACCAATTAATAAAGTCTGTAGGACAAATAACAGCAAGAAAAATGAGTGGGAGGAACACAGTGAAACGGGATAACGAAGGTGATAGCCTGAATGCACCGGATAAAGGTCCCGTTTATATCCGACCTTGGTTCTTCTGGGTAATGCCGGGCTTATTCTTGGCTACAGGGATAATTTTTGCTGTGACGACTGACCAGCCAGTTGTTACTCGCTTAACCTATGCCCTGTTAGGTTTCCTTGGGTCTGTGGTTTCGGCTGCTTTTATACGCTTAGCATCTGATACAGACAGACTTCTGAGAGAGGTGCGAGCCACGCTTAAGGTCAGCCTTGAAGCTCTCCGTGTCTCTGTAAGCGGCGAGTTTTTAAACGCAACCAGAAGCATATGTGATCGCCTTGATGGGCTAGAAACTGAATTTATCAGGAGAGTCACAAACATAGATAATAACATTCCTTTTTCCACGGATGGTCTGACCCCCGTTGTATCGGCTACTTTGCTTAAGCGTATGCGAGATCTAAACGACCTTGCTTTATTACTAAGAGGAGGCTTCTTCTCGGTGAAGGAGTACCAAATGTACTGGATATTAGTGGATTTCACAGAAGGTCTCGCGCCGAATCTGAGGATAGACGCTATCGCAAGCATCGCTATCAACGAGTTCGATGAGATATATGGCCGTGCTTATTTAGATACTTGCGCCAGAGCTCGGGATAACAACGGGGTAGTAACTCGTAGGCTATTTCTCATTAAAGATGAGCATTTGAAATTTGGGAATCGGGAAAGCACTCTACAAGCACTGCGGACTAACTTAAAATTCCTTGGCGAGTCAAATGTGAAATGTATATATTTTGAGGAAGGACAACGATTTTTAGAGCCAGGACTGGAGGATTTTGTGATTTTTGGCAATGACGTGATTTTTGCTCAAAGAATGGTTCCGCAGAACGGAGGGACGACCAACCGGTTGTTGGAGCTTGTTCAGGAAAAAAGCCGAGTATCAGCTGCAGTTCGTGTTTTCAACTCACTGTGGGAAAACCGAAAAAGTATGCCTGCTGCAGAATTCCTAGACCAAATTAGCCAGGAAAAGGAGGGTGATTCTCCTTGATTCTACACATTTACCACTGTAGTCAGGTCCACATCACTGACCGTGCTAAAAGTCATGGGCGGGGCTACTCCGACAGGCCAAAGCAATTGCGACCTATTACTCGCTATCCTGAACAGTCGAATAAAGCTGACATTCATTTTGATTTGAGACTAGATGAAACTCTTTCTGAATTAGCCAACCTGATAGGGCAGTTTCAATCAATAGACATTCCGACGCCCACTACTGCCAAGAAGGCAGATGCTCCCATCCACATAAAAGTCGACTGGCCTAAATTGGCACGTAAGCTTGACGTCAGTATGGATAGGCTGACAGCGCTTATGAACGAAGCAAAGAATTTAGGATTGTTGAAGGGCTTGACAATAGAGTGCGATTTCGAAAGATGGATGAGGGTTTCGCACGAGAAGGGATGTCTTTTAGTTATGGCTTTTGTCGAGGAATCCGACTACACACGAACTATGGAAGTGACCGAAGGGACTTGCACTGAGGTTCTGACAATTCGGGACAAGTTGACCAATAGCGGTTATGATATTATTAAGCAGGCATATATCGTTCCGAACGCTCATTTGGGAGATGGAGACAAGGCTGGAAGTGATATGACTAGAAACATGGCAATTCTAGAATCCATAAAGAACAGGCTGGCTGACCGAGGTCTATCGGTTCAAATCAACTCCTTTGGATATGCCAAGACACTCCGGCTTGTTATCAATGCTCATAAATTAGGGTATGTATTCAGAAGGGTTTAACATGTTCCTGTGTTAGGCCATTTGTTGAAGAGCGATTCCTGGTAACTTGCAAGTGGGTACAGTAACCGATATCTATGGGTTTATCTGCCGCAGAACTACCTCAGGCAGTCAAAGCACGGTGGCGTTGCCAGTCAGCCCTCGCCACCTTTAGCGCCGCTCATGTCCTTCCACGGCGATCGACTGGTCGGTCTGCAGGAGGAATTCATCCTCCAGGATGCCCCTGACCGTTTCCCTATCGCGCTTGGGGAACACGAGCGAGTCGTGTACAGGCAGGGCCAGGATGCTCCGCCCTGCATACAAACCCGCAACACCACGACATAATATATGGGGAAGGTGAACGGAACGACACAATCAGCCATAATGTTAAGTATGGTATCACGAATAGTGAAGATTCACTCCTCTTAAGGCATACTTCTGTCAACTATTCCACAGCACCCTAAAGTAGCTACCTCATAGCCAGCAATTTGCATTTGGAGTCGCGGATTTAGGCGACCACGTTTGATTTGACTTTTGTGAGTCATCATTATATAAATAAAAGTGAAGAATTGAATATCGCTTAAGCATCGCCGAGACATATAGAAAGGCGGTGAAATTGACAGGAGTTTACCTGTCGTTGTTTCGCCGCCTTTTTTTATTGCTAAGGTGAGGAGAATCATGAATTGGAAATTGACAATAGATTCTGAACCAGATTTCAAACGAAATGTATGGCAGGCCAAAGCCGGGGTATAAGAATGCCGAAGTCGTCCAGAACTCGACACAAAAATATGGACTTGACAGTAAGAGTCGACGTTAGTATTCGCCATGCGCCAGCCTCACAGGCACAACAAGCGGCTTGGCACAGGTTTTGGGCTAGGCTAATTCAAAAAGTCCAGGATGAGGTGAAACTTGAGAAATAGCATCCGAAGCTTAGACGATTTCCTAGCACTACTGAAAGGTGTCAAGAGAGTGAGCAATGGCAGCTACATAACTAAAGAGGAGGTTAAAGATGCTGGACTTATTATCACAAGAGCTAAGGGAAGTGGCTCAAACCATGTTGAACAACAATATTACATTGAATGAGGCTCAGGATGCTCTAAAGGCGGTAAGGCTTCTTGAAAAAGCCGGTATACCCCAAAAGGACTGGCAAAGGCTTACCAAAGCAACCGACAAGCTATCTGCCCCCGAATTCAAAGAGGCAGCCTTGAAGCTATTGAGGCTTGAAGAGGCTACAGGGATGGAATACAAAAGGGCGATTGCCCATTTTCAAGAACTTGAAGCTGATACTGTGCTCAAAGAAAGAAAGAGGCAAGAATCGAACGAGAAAATTGCCACCTCAAAACAGAGGGTCAAGGAACTCAGTCAGCAAATTAAAGAGTTGATACAGACAGTTGGTCAAGAGAAGACTAAGACCGAGGAGATATTGAAAGGTGAAGACTTGACTAGGGCGGAAATTGAGGAATTTGGGAGGGTCAGAGCGGAACTTGAATCAAAGGGCTTAACAATGTCTATTTTAATTCCCATTGCCAAGGAGTTTGCAGGTTCTAAAAACTTTACCGAGGAAATCGCTGCAAGACTGAAAGAGACAAATTCCTTGACCAAAGCCCAAAGAAAGATCAAGGCTGAAAATCATGAGCTAGAGGCACGTTCAACCTCACTCAAATCACAGGTAGATGAACTTTCCCGCAAGAGGGACGGTTTGGCAACGGACATCGTAAAGCTTGACAAGCAGGTTGCTGGTGAAAGGGAGTCCCTTGCGGCACTTAAGCAGCAGAGAGAAGTAAAGAAGCAACAATATGACCTCTTCGAGGCAATTCTTGCCATGTTCTCTGGCAAGACCCCTTATCAGGACTGTACTTCTGAGAAGTTAGCCTCGGCCGTTTCAAAGCTTGCTCAAGGTTGGTACCCCGGACGATCCATCGAGGAATTAAGAGGAACATTCGTAACTGCCGTGTGTGGTGACTACCTCCACAGTATACAATGCGAGAAATGCGGTGCTCGGTTCATAGTGGATATGGCAGCAAACAGCTACAACAAATACCAGGATGAATACTATTGTCCTGTGTGCGGCTTTCGCTCATTCACGAAGCCCAATGAGGACTTTTTGAAGGCGATGTTCTCTGAAGAGGAATTCAATCGGTGTAGCGGGCTTCAGCAAGAGTTGGAGAGACTCAAACCTCTGGAGGTTTTTTGGGATATACCGTGTAGTGTTTGCAAAAAGCCAATGTCAAATAACTGGACACGAGAACAAGTCCTTGAAGGATTCAAGAGCTGGGGGCATAAACTATGTTTGAGGTAGTGCAGTGTCAGTTCCCGTAGAAAAAAGCCTGGCTTTAGCCAGAAAGCAGATTGGACTAAGCGCAGCCAATGAGGTAGTCAGTTGGTTTAGCTATGTCTTTGGCCTAACTGACCCCAATGAGCTTAAAGCCCTGGCGAGGAAACTTATCGTTAAGGTATTGAAAGAAGAATACGGCAACTTTGATGATTGGTCCGCGGAGTGGCATTATCTCCCTTTGCCCTTCCTTAAGTACGTCAATCGTGGCTTCCCATTCATCGAGTTTAAAGTCGACCTCTATATCGCTGCCTCGGTTCATGTTCATCTTGACGATAATGACCAACAAGCACAGTTTGCCAAGCCTCTCAAGAATGAAATCCAGAAATTCAAGGTTCCTATTACCTTTCTTCACGCTCTTGCCGAAGGCGACCTGAGGAGATTGAATCAGTTTAAGGTTGTGGAGAGGGATCGCGATTACATCACGCTGGATATCCCAAGATTCGGTGAGGTCAGGCTAAAAGACAGCCTCATTTCTTGCTGGAGAAGCTTCTTCAAGGGAAAGCGAGTAGGGCAGGCTCTTTCTCAAGCTGGCTTATTGCCTCAGGATGCTGGAGGTGTCATTGATGCTTGCATTGAAAGCGCTGCTGAAGTGCCTCAACTTTCTTCTGGAAGCTACGAGGAAATAGTTGATGCACTTAGAAACCTTGGCTGGAACAAAACACAGGCTGAAGAAAGGACAAAATATGTGATGGGAAAATACCCCAATGCCTCCCTGGAAGAAAAGATAAAATATGCTCTTAGTAGTTAGCATCCTTATATTTAGTCATAGTTATAGATGGACTAATTGATTTATTGATGGACTGAATGTTTGATGGCAAAGAAAACCAAAACAGACCTTTATCTGGATTGCCCTTGCGGAGCAAGGTCCCCAATTTTTGAGAATAAGGACTACAAATGGTTCAGCCATTGTATCAACTGCGGCAGGCTTACCTTCTGGTCGAACCCGATGCTGACAGAAAGGCTAAGATATGGCGGCAAGCTTTGCCCTCATGATCCTGAGCTCAAAATATGTAAGAACGGCAAAACATCATTTTGTAAGTTGTGCCGAATAAGGGTTTTTGTGCCAATGGGGTATTGACATTATTTACCTTAAGGTATATAATTAGTGCGTGAATAAAAGTTTAGACTTACCAGTATTGGAATGCCTGCGCTGTGGTCACACCTGGTATCCTAAGAGGCCAATAGAGCCAAAGGTATGCCCTAGATGTAAGTCTCCATACTGGAATAAGTCAAAATGGAAGGGGGTGAAGAAATGAAAGCAGCAGTGTATTGCAGAGTGTCAACTGAAGACCAAGAAAGGGAAGGAACAAGCCTGGAAAGTCAACGAGAGGCTTGTCTAAGAAAGGCCAAAGAGCTAGGCTATCAGGTTGATGACAGATTTGTTATCAGTGAAAGCTATTCAGGCCTTACCCTGGATAGGTCGAAGCTCACCCAATTGAGGGAATCTGTTAGGAATGGTGAGATTCAGGCTATCATTGCCTACTGCCTTGATCGTCTATCACGTGACCCGATCCAGTTCATCGTTTTGCAGGAAGAACTAGAAAAGGCCAACGTTGCCCTTATCCTTGCCACTGAGGATCTAGATAGTTCGGACATGGGCAAGCTGATAGCACACATTAAAGGCTATGCTGCCAAGCTAGAAGCTGCCAAAATCAAGGAAAGGACAATGCGAGGCAAGCGCATGAGAGCCCTAGCTGGAAAACTCCCTGCTAACAGCCATGCTCGATTATATGGTTATGCTTACATACCTGGCAAGGGTGTCGGCGAAGGCATCAGGTATGTCAATGAAGAACAAGCCGCCATAGTAAGGAACATCTACCACTGGCTATTGGAGGGACTATCTACCCATGCGATCACTTATCGCCTTAGAGAATTGGGCATACCCACACCTAGCGGCAGCGGATATTGGATAAGAAGCACTGTATTACAAATACTCAAGAATCCTGCCTATTGCGGCAAAACCTATGCCTTCACATGTACCTATGGTGAACCCAAATACAGAATGAAACAAGGCACAAAGCGCAAGAATACGGGCATCGTGCGGAAACCTAAAGAGGAATGGATCGAAATACCCAATGCCACACCTGCGATAATATCAGAGGAAATCTTCAATGCTACCCAGGAACGCCTAGAGCATAATCGTAGAATGGCAAGGCGCAATAGCAAACATGAATACTTGCTTCATGGCCATATCTACTGTGCTAAATGTGGCAGAGCTTTCTGGGGCGCACCGGGAATCAAGACACGACGTGGTAAAAGATATGAATACCCGTTCTATCATTGCAGCGGCAAGTTGAAGAGCGTGACACCTATCAGGTGTGATAACAAGCGGCACAGCACCAAAAGGATAGACGACATAGTCTGGGCCGAAGTAGAAAGGATATTGAGCAAACCCGAGCTCATATTCTCTGAGCTTGGGAGAAGGCGACAGGAAGATAAAATAGGTACCTGGCAAGCTGAGCTGAGTAGAGTCCTATCCTTGCTTGGAAATCGCCAAAAACAAAGGGATAGGATCCATAAGGCTTTCCATATAACAGGTGATGAACAAGTCTTCCGGCGTGACATAGCAGTAGTCACAAAGGAAATAGAGGGTTTGGAACGGGAACGAAAACGATTAGAACAATGCCTTAGCTCCAGTGACCCAGCGGGACTTGATACTGATAGGCTCAAGGTTGCCTGTGGGCTGGTAAAAAGCAATCTCAAGACCCTAAGCTTCGAAGAAAAGCGCCTTGCCTTGAGTGCGTTGCAGCTTCGTATTCTAGTAGATGGTGATAACCTGACATTGCAGGGCGCAATACCACTGCCAGTGGGTCAAGTTGTGGCCACTGAATCCTGATTCAGACGCCCAATGGTCAGAATATACTCATTGATGGCGGTCCTGACTCCCTGCAAATCAATTTGGAACTGAGCAAGAAGCTTCCCTTCTGGGATAGGACGATAGACCTCGTGGTTTGCA
>Ga0307375_10003554_pt1 | contig 15280 bp, 11 predicted proteins | sample TR1MG_FD_202531 | JGI IMG/M metagenome (GOLD analysis project Ga0307375, IMG submission 202531) | Soil microbial communities from Risofladan, Vaasa, Finland - TR-1 | ecosystem: Environmental > Terrestrial > Soil > Coastal area > Acid sulfate soil | place: Finland: Risofladan, Vaasa | collected...
AATCAAAGAGCACGGGCCGAGGTGGTTTCTGCTCCATCCTTATTGTGCGGCGGATGGGGGAAATATTCTGCAAAATGGCGCGGTGTTTCTTGCGAGTGGAATGAGGGAGTTGGCGGAAGCGGACGGCTGGCGGGGGTTGACTGCGGTGGGATGTGGAGCGGGAGTGGTGGAGGGTCCGCCCCGACTGCCGGAAGGGCAGCCAGGGCGGAGATGGGGGGTCTATTTGAAGACGCCGTTGCCGAATCCGATCTCATCGCGGTGTGCGCTCATGTCGACGGCGGAACCGAAGAGCGGGCCGGAGAGTGGGCTGGTCTTCATCGAATCAACAACCGCCGCATCGACCTTGTCGAGGCCATCCGCCTCAGGGCAAACGTAGACGATCATGAAGCTGCCGGGCGCAGAGGTGTGAACGGCCTCGGTGTCGATTTCATACTCGACGATGGTGCCGTCAGCGAGCAGCTTTTCCATGACGGGCGCGATGATGTCCTTGCTGATCATGCGGATCGCATTGTCTGGCGCGTTTTTCTTGAGTTTGTAGGATGCGACGGCGACGTAGCCGCTTTTCCAGGAGGCACCGGGCTTCCAGTTGTAGTAGTGGCTGATGAGCATCAGGTCCCAGTGCTTGGTGGCGCTGGCCAGTACGGAAGAGGTGCTGCCGGGCGACGTGTAGAGCTGGGTGAGAACTTTCAAAAGTCCCGCCTGAGAGGTGGAGGAGAACCAGTCGTCGTGCGTCCAGCCGTCGGGCTGGTGGACGAGGTTCTGGTCACTTCCGTAGCCCACGAGGGTGCCGTCTTCGAGCGCCTTCTGCATCATGGCTTGCTCGGCTGAGTCTCCCTTTGCCATCTCAGGCCAGTTTGCCCGGGGAATCTGCCAGTTGGAAACGTACGAGTAGAGGGGTGGTTTTTCCTGGGCCTGTGCGACGGACGGCGCGGAACAACAGGCCAGCACGCCAAGACCGCACAACCCCGCGAGGACACTCCACATTTTCTTGCTCATGGTCTTTCTCCTGTAGTGATTTAGTCAGCTGTGTCTTTGGGGAAGAGGTCTGACCGTGCGGAGAAGTGTACAGCAGTTTGAGACTTGCGGAGTTGGAAGTTTGCGGGCCGGAAGGGAGGAGCAGCTGAGTGGCGGCCGGGACGGCGGCGAAGACGATAAAAGAGAGGTGGCTTACGGCAAGGTCATCCGGAGGGCGGCGGGCGCAATGCCTGTGGGCAATCCGCCCGGCCTTCCGGAGAATGTTTCGAGTTAGAGCTTTTTGATCATGATGTTGCGGAAGGAGAGTTTGACGCCGGGCTCGCCTTTGGGCTCGGTGCCCTGGAGGGCGATGCGGCCGGTGTGGTATTTGCTGTAGCCGGGCATTTTGGCGAATTTGGTTCCGGCGATGAGCTGGTTCCAGTGCGCGTCCCAGAGCTGGGTTTCGATGACTTGGTGGCCATTCTGAAAGAGGGTGAGGTGGCCGTGGTTGGAGAGGATTTCAAACTGGTTCCACTCGCCGGCGGGCTTAACCCACTCGACGTTGTCGGAGATCATGTCGAAGATGTCGCCGGAGCGCTCCATGAGGATGCGGCTGTCGGGGACGGTGCAGGCAAGGTCGGCGATTTGCATTTCGACGCCGGTGTCGTAGGTGTCGTGGTACTGGGGCGCCTCATGCACGTAAAACATGACGCCCGAGTCAATGCAGGGGCGGGCCTTCCACTCCAGCTTGAGGTCGAAGTTGGTGTACTCGCCGTCGGTGACGATGTCGTCATAGTCGGCGGGCGGGTCCTGGTTGGTCTTCTTCAGCTGGATGGCGCCATCGACGATGGACCAGTCGCTACCGGTGCCCTTCTGCAGGTAAGAGTGCCAGCCGTTGAAGTCATGGCCGTCAAAGAGCAACTGCCAGCCGTCCTGCTTTTCCTGCGGTGTGAGCGTGTTGGGCGCCTGTGCCGAAGCCACGCCACTGAGTAAGACACAGCCGGCCAGCGCCAGCGAAAGTTTCCCGAACATCATTCAACAACCTCCTGATTGCACTACGAGTATATGGGGAAGGGTGGGGCGAGTTGTCCGTGGTCCGGTTTTCCGTTGTCCGTTTGGCGTGCGGTGGGGGATCGTGCTTCCCCATGTTTCAAAAGCGGGAGATGTGGGGACCCGATTGGCGTTGCCGGGTCAGATGTGGGCCACCTGTCTCGCCTGTCTCTATGGCGCGTAGCCGGGGCCGCGGAGGACTTGGCCGGGGAGTGCGCCGGTCATTTTGCCCTGGCGGATGACGGGGACGCCGTTGACGAGGACGTCGTCCATGCCGGCGGAGAGCTCGGCGGGGTCGGCGTAGGTGGCCTTGTCGGTGATGGTCGAGGGGTTGAAGACGACGATGTCGGCCCACATGCCTTGCTTGAGGACGCCGCGATCGGTGAGGCGCATGCGCTGCGCGGGCAGGGCGGAGAATTTGCGGATGGCGTCGGGCAGGGTGAGCAGGTGCTGCTGGCGAACATATTTTCGAAGGATGCGGGGGAAGGTGCCGTAGGCGCGCGGGTGGGGGTGGCCCTGGCCGAGGATGCCGGTGAGTGAGAGGCCTTCGTAGTCGTTGTCAATGGAGACCCAGGGCTGCTTGAGGGCGAGCTCGACGTCGGGCTCGCTCATGGCGAAGACGGCCACCTCAGTGAATGCTTTGTCCTTGAGGAGGAAGTCGCAGAGGGCGTCGATGGGGTCCTCTTTCCAGGCGGCGGCAACGTCGGAGAGTCGCTTGCCCTGGAACTGGCGGAGGTCGGGGTTCTGGACGTCGGTGATGAGGATGTCGTGGGGGCCGGGGACCTCCTGCCATTCGTTGTCCCAGGTTTCGCCGGCGGAGTCGGGGCCGGTGGAGAGCAGGTCGCGGCGGATGCGGGCGCGGGCGGCGGGGTCGGCGAGGCGGGCGAGGAGTTTCTGGTCGCCGCCGGCGTGGGCCCAGGGCGGGATGAAGGCGGAGAAGGTGTTGGCCCAGGCGGTGTAGGCGTAGGTGTTGGCGGAGATGTCGACGCCCTGGGCGCGGTAGTTGTCGATTTTGGCGACGATCTGGGACATTTTGCCGAAGTTGTTTTTGCCGCCGGCCTTGAGGTGCCAGATTTCGACGGGGATGTGGGCCTCGCGGCCGATGCGCGCGGTTTCATCGATGGACTGGAGGACCTGATCGCCCTCACTGCGCATGTGGGTGGCGTAGATGCCGCCGTAGGGGCTGGCAGCACTGGCGAGAGCGATGAGCTCGTGGGTGGTGGCGTAGGGCGCGGGCGCGTATTGGAGGGCGGTGGAGAGGCCGATTGCGCCTTCGCGCATGGCGCTGCGGACGAGGGCCTGCATCTGCTGAAGCTGTGCGGGGGTGGGCTGGACGTCGGCATCGCCGAGGACCATGCGGCGGACGGAGGTGGCGCCGACGTAGCTGGCGAGGTTGATGCCCATGCCCTGCTTCTGGAGGCGGGCGAAGTATTGGCCGAGGGTACGCCAGGTGGGGGTGAGGTGGTACTCGGCGTAGGCGTCGTGGTTGGCGGCGATCATGGCGTCGTTGATGGGCGCGACGGAGTTGCCTTCGCCGGTGATTTCGGTGGTGATGCCCTGGTAGATCTTGGAGGGCAGGCTGGGATCGACGAGGATGGTGAGCTCGGACTGGCCGAGCATGTCAATGAATCCGGGGGCGACGACCTCGCCGTGGGCGTCAAGGACGGTTTTGGCGGGGGCGTGTTCGAGGTTGCCGATGGCGGCGATGCGGCCGGCGCGGATGCCGATGTCTCCGGAGTACCAGGGCGAGCCGGTGCCGTCGATGATGTGTCCGTGGAGGATGATGACGTCAAATGGCGCGGCAGGGGGCGCGGGCTGCTGGGCGGCGAGGGGAAGGGCGACGAGGGCGAGGCAGGCGGCGAGAAGCAAAGGACGCAGGTGCATGGGGCCGATTGTAGGACCTGAGGGGAGGATTTCCCCAACGGATCGCGGTAGATTATTGACAGAAAAGGCAACCGAAGGCTCGCGGCAGGCCGGGCGAGGGGACAGGACCGGGGCGCGGGCATACAATAACGGCAATGACATGCCCGGGATCGCCGGGCGAGAAGCGGCCGTTTGCGTACGGAGGCGTGGCAGGCACAGCGCGCAGGGAAGTGCCGGCCGGAAGTTTGGACTCCTGTTTTGGCACCTGCCTTGGCAATCCCCCCGTCCGACCAGGACAGAAAAGGAAATGAACTTGAGCGCTATGTGGAAACCGACCCAGACAGGAGTACCATCCTCCACCCCCAGCCCGGAGCCGGCTCGGCCGACAACGCCACCGGCCCCGACGTTTGAACCGGCACGGCCCGCCCCTCCGGCAGGTGAGCAAGCGAGCATCAGCAAAGGGCTCTCCATCAAGGGCGAAATCACCGGCACGGAATCGCTGTTTATCGACGGCAAGGTTGAGGGCAGCGTGACGCTGCCGGGCAATCGCGTGACGGTGGGCCGGAACGGACAGGTTTCTGCCAGCATCAGCGCACGGGAGATTGTGGTGCTGGGCAAGGTGCGCGGAAACGTGACGGCGACCGATCGCGTGGATATTCGCGCGGAAGGCTCGCTGACGGGCGACGTGGCTGCGGCGCGCATCAGCATTGAGGACGGCGCGTTCTTCAAGGGCGGAATCGACATCAAGAAGCCGGATGGGAAGCCGAGCTCTGGAGCGCCGGTGGTCGAAGCGCCGAAGGCCGTGCAGGCCTAAGCGCAGCAAGAGAGAACAAAGGATCGCAGGAGCCTCCGCGTGAGCGGGGGCTTTTGTGTTTGCGTGCGAAGGAGACGAGGAGCCTTCAGGCGAGGCCTAGGCGGCGGCGGGCGATACGGGGCAGTGCGGAGCCGGTGCGCATGAGGACGCGGTCGATGGCGACGAGCCAGAGGCCGGTTCCGGCGACGAGGACGGCAAAGTCGGTCCAGTGGCTGTGGTGGGGAAGCTGGGCAGCGTAGTGGCGTGTGAGGTAGCCGCCGAAGACGGGGAAGACGAGCCAGATGAGGCCTCCGCCGGCGAGAGCGGCGAGGAGACAGCGGCCGAGTTCGGCGTAGTCGAGGCTGGCGAGCGAAACCATGTGGCGCTGGTGGAGCAGGAGGGCGATGGTGAGGGTCTGGAGGGCGATGCCGATGTCGGATGCGGCGACCAGGCCCATGGCTCCGTAGCTGTGGAAGAGCGCAGCGTAAATGGGCAGCGAGACGGCGGTGACCAGGGTGCTGGCAGCCATGGGGGCAAAGGTGTTGCCGGCGGCATAAAAGGCGCGGGCGTAAATGGCCTGTGCGGACCAAAGAAACATGGAGAGGGAGAAGACGGCGAAGTAGGCGGCGCAGGGCACGGCGTCCGATGCGTGGAAGCGGCCGCCGACGAAGATGAGATTGACGAGGGGCGTGCCGAGGGCGGCCATGGCGGAGGCGGCGAGCAGGCCGAGGCAGGCGACGCGGGAGACGGAGTCAGCGACGGAGGTGGCGAACTCAAAGCGGCGGTCCTGCGACCAGAGGCTGGCGAAGAAGGGCATGGAGGCGGCTCCGGCGGCCTGGGCCAGGACGGCCATGGGCGCGGAGAATAGCTGCTTGGCGTTGGTCATGAGGGTGACGCCGCCGGGGATGCGCGAGGCGAAGTGCTGGATGATCCAACTATCCGCGGTGACCAGAGAAACGCCGATGATGAGCGGCAGGGAGAGGCGAACCCACTCGTGGAGGCCCTCGTCGTGCCAGTCGAAGATGGGCGTGTAGCGGGTGCCAGCGCGACGGGCGAAGAACCAGTTGAGAAAGAAGGGGCCGAAGAAGGCTCCGGCGACGGTGCCGAGAGCGAGCGAGGAGACACCGATGTGCTTGACGAGCAGGACGCCGCCTAAGATGGTGCCGAGGTTGTAAATGAGCGGGGCGACGGCCTGGACGTTGAACTGCTTGCGGACCAGTAGAACGGCGCCGAAGACGCCGCCGGCGAAGATGGCGAGCTGTGCGGGCAGCAGAATGCGGGTGAGCTGGACGCAGAGGGCGGCGGTGGCGGCGTCAAAGCCGGGGAACATGTGGCGGACGTACAGGGGCGCGAGGAACTCGGCGAGGAGGATGGCGGTGCCGAGCACGAGATACATGGTGGTGAGGATGACAGAGAGGGAGCGGTTGCCCTCGGCCTCGCGGCCGGTGTCGCGGTAGCGGGTGAGGATGGTGACGAAGGTGATGGAGGCGGCGCCGCCGACGAGGAAGTAGGAAATCATGTCGGGCAGGGCGAAGGCGGCATAGAGGGCGTCTGCCTGCATGCCGCGGCCGAAGAGCCATGCGATGTATTTGAGGCGGACGAGGCCGATGACACGGGAGAGCGAGACCGACACCATGAGCACGACGGTGGCGGAGAAGACCGAGTGGGCATGCGCGGGGTGGAGCAGGCGGAAGAAGCGCGCCCACAGGGAAGCGGACTTGCTGGCGGGTTGGGGTGAGGGCGTTTCGGTCACTGGAGTTGATTCTATAGGCGGGTGCGTTGACGGGGGCGTTACCATTCAGGGGCAGGGCGCGGAGCCAGGGCGTGCCCGTTATGCTGAGAGGACATACGAGGAGGCTGGATGCGGATTCTGTCGAGTTTGGGGCTGGTGTTGCTGGTGGGAGCGCACTTGCAGGGGCAGGCGATTCACGGGCGCGGAGGGATTGTGTTGCCGGCGCCGCCGAAGGTGGAAAAGCAGCCGGTAGTGGACGACTACTTCGGCACGAAAATTACGGATAACTATCGCTGGCTGGAAGATGCCAAGAGCCCGGAGACGGCGGCTTACATTGACGCCGAGAATGCCTACACAGCGCGCTACTTTGCGCAGGCGAAGATCCGGTCGAAAGTGGTGGACGAGCTGGACGCGCTGGAGCAGGTGCCGAGCGTGGGGCTGCCGGAGCAGGAGGCGGGAAATCTCTACTTTATGAAGCGGCTGGCCGAGGAGGGACAGGCGTCCATCTACATGCGGCACGGCTGGGCGGGCAAGGACGTGCGGCTGATTGACCCGGCGGTGCTGAGCCGCAATCCGAACACGTCGCTGGCGCTGGACGACGTGTCGCGCGACGGGAACCTGATTGCCTACGGGGTGCGCGAGGGTGGCGCGGACAATACGGTGGTGCGCGTCTACAGCGTGAAGACGCGCAAGACGCTGGAAGATGCGCTGCCGAACGGGCTCTACTTTGGCGTGGAGTTTACGCCGGACGGAAAGGGGCTGTACTACTCGCGCAACAACCGCGAGGGGACGCTGCTGTATCTGCACACGCTGGGGACGCGCAACTTTGAGGACAAGCTGATCTTCGGGCACGAGTTTTACGACGAGCCTCTGGGCCCGAATGCGCTGTTTTTCTCTCGCGTGACCGATGACGGGCACTACCTGATGGTGACGATTGTGCGCGGGGTTCCGGCCAAGCGCGTGGACATTGTGTTCCGCGACCTGACCAAGCCGGGAACGCCGTTCCATGTGCTGGTTTGGGGCATCGACTCGCGGTTTCAGGCGATTTATTCCAAGGGCGGATGGTACGTGAAGACCGACTACGACGCGCCGCTGGGACGGATTGTGCGGATGGATCCGGGCGTGGCTCCGGAGGCGTGGAAGACGCTGGTGCCGGAGGGCAAAGACGTCATTGACGGCTTCTCGATTGTGGGCGGAAAGATCTATGTGCGGCGGCTCAGGAATGTGAAGACGGAGACGGAGATTTATTCGCTGGACGGCAAGGCGGAGGGCACGATTGCCTATGACGGGATCGGGTCGGCCACGAGCGTGTATGGCCGGACGACGGACCGCTATGGCTACTTTGCGTTCCAGTCGTACATTCAGCCGCCGATTCTGTACCGGCTGGACACGATGACGGGCAAGCGGGAGGTGTTTGCGCAGCCGAAGGTGCCGTTCCAGACGAGCGAGTACGAGCTGAAGCAGGTGTTTTACACGTCGAAGGACGGGACGCGCGTGCCGATGTTCATTGCCGGCAAGAAGGGGCTGAAGCGGGACGGCACGGAACGGCTGCTGATGACCGGCTACGGGGGCTTTGACCTGAGCATGACGCCGACATGGAATGCGCAGTGGGCGTGGTGGATGGAGCAGGGCGGCTGGTTTGCGCTGCCCAACCTGCGCGGCGGCGGCGAGTACGGCGAAAAGTGGCATGAGCAGGCGATGTTCGCCAACAAGCAAAATGTGTTCGACGACCTTTATTCTGCGGCCGAATATCTGATCAAGAACAAGTACACATCGGCGGAGCACTTCGCGATTACGGGGCGGTCGAACGGCGGACTGTTGATGGGTGCGGCGATGACGCAGCGGCCGGATTTGTTTTCGGCGATTGTGTGCGGGTATCCGCTGCTGGACATGCTGCGCTATCAGAAGTTTGAGCAGGGGCCGCATTGGATGACCGAATATGGCTCGGCAGACGACGAGAAGCAGTTTGAGTATCTGCGAAAATACTCACCCTACCAGAACGTGAAGGTAGGCACGAAGTATCCGGCGATTCTGTTTTTCACGGGGTCGAGCGACACGCGGGTGGACCCGCTGCACGCGCGGAAGATGACGGCGGAGATGCAGGCGGCGTCGGCGAGCGGGCGGCCGATTCTGCTGCATTACAGCTTGGCGGGTGGGCACTCGGCGGGCGTAAGTGTGGAGCAGAAGGTGCAGGACGACGCGGACCAGCTGACTTTCTTGTGGATCGAGTCGGGAGCGGAAACGCACAAGAACTAGGGTAAAAAACAGGGCCGAAGTGTCTGCGGGCCGCACGGTGCTGATTCCATTTTGAAACTCAGCGCGGACTGAATCCGTTTTGGGAAGCAGGGCGGATTTTTGGCGCGGATTCGGCTGATGGCGATGCGCCGTGCGCCCTATGCTTTGGGGCATGCAGGAGACCGCCGGAGACACACCCACCACCGCTGCCAGCTTTGCCAGTCTGCTGGCCGCACTGGCCGCGCAGACGCCGGAGCCAGCCGGGAAGCCGGCGAAGCAGAAGGCGCGCAAACAGGCCGCCTGGAGCGATGATGACCTGGAAGACGACGTGGCCACGCTGAGCTATGAACAGGCTCTGCGGGCGCATGCGCGGCGCACGCCCGCGGCCCTGGCGCCGAAGGAGGCCATGCCGACAGGCCGGGCGGCGAAACGGGAGAAGGCCGTACGGAAGGCCGCGTCGCGCTGGAGCACTTTGCCGAGGGAGAGTCGCAAGTCAGTGAGCGTGACCATCCGGATGAGCCAGAGCGAGTGTGAGCAGCTGAATGCGCGCGCGGCGGAGGCGGGCATGACGATTTCAGCCTATCTGCGTTCATGCACGTTTGAGGCGGAAGCCTTGCGGGCGCAGGTGAAAGAGACGTTGGCGAAGCTGCGGCAGCCGCGGCAGGCGGAGGAAAAGAAGCCGCCTGAGAGCGAGAAGCCGGCGTTGCAGGGCTGGCGGACGCGGCTGCTGCCGCGTTGGGCGCAGGGTCGCGATACTGAGGCCTAGAGTCCGAGCTCGGCTTCCAGCATTACTCCACTTCCAGGACCAGACACTTCAGATATTCGGTTTCCGGCAGGTTGAGCACGACGGGGTGGTCGAGTGCGGCGCCGCGGCGCTCCAGCAGGCGGACGCGGCGATGCGCGTCTGCTGCTGCTGCTGCGACGGCGGCTTCGAGATCGGTCCAACTGACATGGTGCGAGCAGGAGCAGGTGACGAGCAGGCCGCCGGGGCGGAGCATGTGCAGGGCGCGGAGGTTGAGCTCCTTGTAACCGCGCAGGGCGCCCTCGACGGCGCGTTTGGATTTGGCGAAGGCCGGCGGATCGAGCACGATGACGTCAAAGCGCTCGCCGGAGCCCGGCTTCTCGGAACCGGACCAGTCGCGGAGCAGTTGGAAGGCATCGGCCTCCACCCAGTCGACGGCGGCGGAGATCTGGTCGCGGTTGGCGGTGAGGTTCTGCTCGGCCACTTCGAGTGAGGCGCGGGATGCGTCCACGCCGGTGACGGTGCGGCAGACCTGGGCAAGGTGGAGCGCGAAGCCGCCCTGGTAGGTGCAGACGTCGAGGGCGCGACCTCCGGGCGCCATGTGCCGGGCCCAGTCGCGGACGGCGGCGTAGTTGGCGCGCTGGTCAAGGAAAGCGCCGGTCTTCTGGCCGGAGTTGGCGTCGAAGTGGAAGCGCAGGCCATTGAGGTGGAACTGGGTCTGGGTGGCGGGGTTGCCCGGATCGGCGGCCCAGAGGGGAGCGAGATCGGGCGAGGGGAGACTCTCGAGCTCGCGCATGCGCGGATCGGGGCGCTCCAAGATGGAAGAGGGGATGGCGGAGGGCGCGAGCTCATCGCGCAGAACGCGGACGAGCGTGCCGGCAATGGCCAGGTTGAGCAGGCCGGGGGTGAGGCGCTGCACGACGACGAGGTCGTTGTACTTGTCGACGATGAGGCCGGGGAGCTCGTCGGCCTCACTGAAGACGAGGCGGCAGGAGTCGGTTTCCGCGGTGAGCAGGGAGCGGCGGCGGGCGATGGCGGCGCGGAGTCGGGCTTCAAAGAGAGCGAGCCAGGCATTCTGGTCGAGAGCCTGGCGAGAGACCATGCGCAGGGCGATTTGCGATTCGGGGCTGTAGAGCGCGGTGCCGAGGAGGATGCCGCGATTGTCGGCGACGGGCAGCAGGGCCGGCGGGGCAATGTTGGGTTCGCCGGGGCCGATTTCGAGCTCCTCGATGTCGGACGCGTAGACCCAGAGATGGCCGGTGCGGAGGCGTTCGGCGGCGCGGCGGCTGATGCGAGCACCGGGAGCGGTGGAGGCAGTCCCGGACCGGGGCCGGGGTGCTGCCTGGGGCTTGGGCCGGGCTTGGGTTTGAAACGGAGTCCGGGATGGGGCTTTTGCTTTGGCGGCTTTGGCCGGGGCAGAAGCCGGAGCCGGGGCTGCAGCCGGCGCGGCGGCGTAGGGACTTCGCGGGACCGCTGCGGTCTTTCCAGTTCGGCCAGTTTGGCCAGAATGGGCGGAATGGTTCTTGGGCGCGGAAGGGGCCTTAGGCCCCTTCGGTTTGCGGGCGCGCTGTGGTGCGTTCGGTTTGGTCATGGATGCCTCAGGACAAACCCAGGCCGGGCGCGGAGAGGCAGCTCGCCGTCAATGCACCTGCAGGCTTTCCAGATAACGGCAAAGGTTGCTGATGCGGAGCTGCGTGGCCTGGGAGTGGGCCGTATCCATCTTACCAAGGATGGGTCCCCAGACGGGCATTTGCGCCGAGCCGTGGGCCGGCAGTGCCGAGCCGAAGCGCAGGACGGCGGCGATGTGTGTGTCAGGAAAATGACCGTGGTTGTTGCGGCTTAGCACGGTCAGGTCCGTGGGATGGTTGCGCAGTGCGCTGGCAGCTGGTCCGTTTCCCTTGGCGTTTGCGCCGTGGCAGGGTGCGCAGTAGTCCACGTACATCTGCTTTCCGTTGGCCGGCGAGATGCGTTCGATCGGGATGACGACTTTGGATGTCTGCTGGTCTGCGTAGCCAAAGCCGGCGACCGCGGCAGCGATGAGAAATGCGGGTAAGAGAGTGTTTCGCATAGAGTCCTCCGTTTCTCTCTTGAGTACCGCATGGGACTCTACGCCCGAGGTAGGGAAGGCGGGCAGTGACAGAGGGCACAGCGAGGAGGGCCGGGCGGCACAGCAACTGCGGCGCGGGCGGGAGTAGAATCCGATGGTCAAACCGGCACTAAATGGGACAGCCTGGTCGCGTGGGGCGGGTGTCCAGGCGGGGCTCTGCTGCCTGAGGGGCTCTGCCTGAACGTTATCCGGCCCTATAATGAAGCATGGCGACCATCCGCCAGGCCGTTCCGAGCGATGATTCCAGCGCCGGCCCAAAGACCAAGGGACAGGCGACTGTGGACGCACGTGCGGCCGAGGAACAGGCAGTGAGCCCCGCGCAGCGGAATGCGGCGGAGACGGCTCCCGCAACGAGAACACCCGAACAGGCAGAGATTGACGAGCGCTTTGAGGCGCTGCTGCGGCATGTGCAGGCCAATCGTCCGAACGAGGACGTGAGCCTGATTCGCAAGGCGTGGGAGTTCTGCGTGCAGCACCACAAGGGGCAGATGCGCGCCTCCGGTGAGCCGTACATCATTCATCCGCTGGAGGTGGCCGAGGTGCTGGCGGAGATGAAGATGGATGCGACGGCGATTGCGGCAGGGCTGCTGCATGACGCGGTGGAGGATACGCCGGCGACGAGCGAAGAGATTGAGTCGGGGTTCGGTGACCAGGTGGCGCACATCGTGGAGGGCGTCACAAAGATCGACAAGATCCAGTTTGCCAACCGCGAGGACCGGCAAGCGGAGAACGTGCGCAAGATGCTGCTGGCGATGGTGACAGACGTGCGGGTGGTGCTGATCAAGCTGGCCGACCGGCTGCACAACATGCGCACGCTGGAGCACCTGAAGCCGGATCGGCAGGAGGCTATCGCGCAGGAGACTCAGGATATCTACGCGCCGCTGGCACACCGCCTGGGGATGGGCAAAGTGCGCGGCGAGCTGGAGGATCTGGCGTTCCGCTACACGGACCCGGTGAGCTTTGAGCAGGTGTCGCAGGCCGTGGAAGCGCAGCGCGTGGAGGGCGAGCAGTTTTTGCGCGGCGTGGAAGAAACGCTGGTGGAGCAGCTGCGGGAGAACAACGTGGAGGCGCGTGTGGAGTGGCGCATCAAGCGGGTGTACTCCATTTTCCAGAAGCAGCAGCGCACCAAGGCGACCTTTGACCAGGTGTACGACCTGCTGGCGGTGCGCGTGATTACGCAGGATGTGGCGTCGTGCTATGCGGTCTTCGGGCTGATCCATACCATCTGGCGGCCGGTGCCGGGACGCATCAAGGACTTTATCGCGATTCCGCGGGCGAACCGCTACCAATCGCTGCATACCACGGTGATTGGCGAAGGCGGGCACCAGTTTGAGGTGCAGATTCGTACCGAGGAGATGCACCGGATTGCCGAGGAAGGCATTGCCGCGCACTGGAAGTACAAGGCGGGCGAGGGCGTGGTGACGGCGCGCGACGAGGAGCGGCTGAACTGGATTCGGCAGCTGGTCGAGTGGCAGAAGGAGATGACCGATCCCAACGAATTCCTCTCCAGTCTGAAGATGGACCTGTATCCGGACGAGGTCTATACCTTCACGCCGAAGGGGAAGGTGGTGGTGGTTCCGGCGGACGGCACGCCGGTGGATTTTGCCTACACGATTCACACCGAGGTGGGGCATACGTGCGTGGGCGCCAAGGTGAATGGGCGCATGGTGCCGCTGCGGACCAAGCTGCGTACCGGCGACATTGTGGAGATTGTGACGCAGAAGGACCACAAGCCGAGCCGCGACTGGCTTTCGTATGTAAAGAGTCCGCGGGCGCGGAACAAGATTAAGCACTGGCTGAACGAGGACCAGCGGCAACGCGCGGTGGAGATCGGCCGCAAGCTGCTGGAGCGCGAGGCGCGCAAGTTCAAGGTGTCGATGAGCCAGATAGACGACCAGGATCTGGGGCGGATTGCGGGCGAATATGGCGTGGCGACGGCGGCAGACCTGCTGGCAACGCTGGGGCAGGGTAAGCACTCCGCGCATCAGATACTGAACAAGCTGGCACCGGGCTACGCGAGCGAGGGCGAAGAGGACCAGCCGGCAGCGAAGCCGGGCGCGCCGGGCGAAGCAGGTATGAGCGACGCGGTGCGCAAGCTGCACCTGACGGGCTCGGATTCGCTGCAGGTGGAGGGACAGAACGACCTGCTGGTGTATCGCGCGCGGTGCTGCAATCCGATTCGCGGCGAGGAGATTGTGGGCTACGTGACGCGCGGCAAGGGCGTGGCGGTGCACGCGCGAAGCTGCCCGAATGTGCAGAATCTGCTGTACGAAAGCGACCGGCGCATTGCCGTGGAGTGGGCGCGCGTGGGCGAGCAGACGGGCGGGCGCGTGCAGCGCTACCCGGTGAAGATTACGGTCTTCTGCGACGACCGGGCGGGCATGCTGAAGGAGCTGACGGCGGTGATCTCCGACGACGACACGAATATTCGTGGTGTGGAGGTCAAGCGCGACGAAAACGGCGAGGCCATCATTGAGTTCATTGTGGAGGCCGAAGATGTGCACCACCTGAACCGGATGGTGCTGGGCATTCGGCGGGTGAGCGGAGTGCGCGCGGTGCAGCGGACGCAGAAGCTCTAAACGCGGAGCCGCGGGCGCATCCGGGTCTATTTTTCTTTCGGCATTTGCAATGAGGCGGGTTTGGCATGGATGCGGGTTCTGCGGTTTGCGGGGCCGGCGCGGCTGGCATTTTTCTGAAAAATCTTTGGCGGAGACGGCGGGAAAACGAATGAGCGTGGCGCAAGAGGAAATTCTGCGCGGAGTGCGGGTGCTGGACGGCGGGCTTGCGACGGAGCTGGAGTATCGCGGCGCGAAGATTGATGGTCCGCTGTGGTCGGCGCACGTGCTGGAAGATGCACCGGAGCGGGTGGTGGCGACGCATCGCGCGTATGCGGAGGCTGGGGCCGAGGTGGTGGCGACGGCGAGCTACCAGGTGTCTCGCATGGGCTATGCGGAGGTGGGTCTGCGGCCGGAGCAGGCCGATGTGGCGCTGCTGCGGGCGGTGGAGCTGGCGCGCGAGGCGGTGGAGGGTGCGGGCCGTCGCGTGGCGGTGGCGGCATCTCTTGGGCCGTATGGCGCGGCGCTGCACAACGGCGCGGAATATCACGGTAACTACGACGTGAGCCACGCGGAGCTGGTGCGATTCCATCGGGAGCGGATTGCAGTGCTGGCCGAGGCGACGGGGAGGCAGGCGCCGGATCTGCTGGCATTTGAGACGATTCCTTCGCTGGACGAAGCGCGGGCGATTGGCGAGGCGATGGCGGATTGGCCGGAGCTGGCGGCGTGGATCAGCTTTCAGTGCAGGGATGAGCAACACGTGGCGCACGGTGAGCCGCTGCGCGAAGCTGCGGCGCTGGCGGCGGGGCTGCCGCAAACGGTGGCGGTGGGCGTGAACTGCGTGCCGCCGTCGCGGGTGACGGCGCTGATTGGGGAGCTGCGCGCAGCGACGGAGAAGCCGTTGATGGCCTATCCCAACTCCGGCGAAGGATGGGATGCGTCGGCGCGGAAGTGGACGGGTGTGAGCGATCCGGAGGGCTTTGGCGCGCTGGCGGCGGAGTGGTTTGCGGCAGGCGCGCAGATGGTGGGCGGCTGCTGCCGGACGCGGCCGGCGCATATTCGCGAAGTGGCGCAGGCGGCCGGGCGCTTCAGCGGCTGAGCACCTGCTTGGCGATGGTGGCCAACTGCATGTTCGAGGTGCCTTCGTAGATTTTGCCCACCTTGGCGTCGCGGTAGAACTTCTCCGCGGGGTAGTCGCGCACAAAGCCGTTGCCGCCGAAGACTTCGACGCATTGGCTGGCCACGCGCT
>Ga0307375_10003555_pt1 | contig 15279 bp, 9 predicted proteins | sample TR1MG_FD_202531 | JGI IMG/M metagenome (GOLD analysis project Ga0307375, IMG submission 202531) | Soil microbial communities from Risofladan, Vaasa, Finland - TR-1 | ecosystem: Environmental > Terrestrial > Soil > Coastal area > Acid sulfate soil | place: Finland: Risofladan, Vaasa | collected...
CTATCTCGTCGTGTGGGATCAGCACGTAGCTCCATGGCTTTCCTCCATTCGCCAAGGCATACGCGGATGCGTTCGCGCACCATTCCATTGCGGACTCCTTTTTCGCCAGAACAATCGTGTCTTCCATCTCCTTGCTCTTTTTCGGCTCCAGCATGTAGATCGCGTCTTTCGTCTCGGCGACAAAGTCCGGCTGGTATTCGAGGTGATCCGCGCCCTGGCGATAGAAGATCTGGAACTGGCCTTTCGCGGGCTTGAACCACTTCAGCGCGTCGCGATCCAAGATCACAGCAAGCTTGCGCTCGGCCTCTGAATCGAATTTCTGCATCGAATAGAGGCAACGCTCGAAACCCGTAAACAAGTACTTCGCCATGTTGCTCTTGTCAGCAGGCGAGCCGCGATAGTCAGCGGGCGCTTCCTTGACGGCGTGCGTATAGGCGCTCGGTTTCAGCTCGGTGTAGCCCTTGCTGATCTGCACGTCGTAGCCGCCACCGTCGCCTTCCCAATAGTGCTTCTGCATCTGCGCATGAACAAACTGGGCGATTTGCTTTTGGTGCGTCCGAAGCACGCGTCGCACCTGCTCCTCGGTCAGGTAGCTGCGCAAGTGCAATACCACCTGACCCGCAAGCTCATAGAGGAGGTCGGCGTGCCCCTCGTAGGACACATCGTCAAAATCGACCAGCCCCGAAACCACGTAATCTTCAAGGCGCGCTTCATCGACTCCGCCGCTTCCGAGCACCAGCGCCTCGACCCCGCCTGTGCGCAGATATTGCATCCACAGCTCGTCCGAGAGCGCCTGGAAGCGCATTCCTTCCAGCTGCAAGGTGAAAGACCTGAACCCGGAAAGCACCTCCCCCTTCGGCACCACGAGGATGCGTGGAATATCGATCGTCTGTTGCGTCACCAACTCGACTGTCTTCGCCACGATGGCGGTGACATCAGGCTTCTTCGCCAGCCCTTCCAGTGCCATCTGGCCGGGCGGCTGCTGTTCCTGCACCGCCTTCACAATGGCAGCCTGGACTTCCGGTCGCTTCAGATGCTGCAGCGTAGGCACATCCGTGGGACGATTTTCAAAAGAGCGGATCACGTTCCATGCGATCTGTGCGATCTGCTGGTCTTCCGGCCTCTTGAACGCGGGTGGCGGTTGCACGCCCATGCGCGAAAAGGTGTTGTCAGTCTGCTGCGCTGGCGACAAACCCAGCTGCCCAGCGAGTCGCGATTGTGAGACGACGGTTTCCTTTTTTGACTCCAGCTCGGTGCCGTCCAGCACGATCGATGCCATACGAATCGGGTTGCCCGGCTTCCTGGCCTCCTGAATGATCTCGTCGAACTTGTCGTGCGCGACGATATTGAGGCGGTCCACTGCGGCAACACCCGTCCGTTTGCCATAGGGCAGGCGCAACCCGCGCCCGATCGATTGCTCGATCAGGATGCGGGCGTTGGCCGCTCGTAGCGGCACGATCGTGTACAGGTTGGTCACATCCCAGCCTTCCTTGAGCATGTTGACGTGGATGACGATCTCGGTCGGCTCGTCGGTGCGTTCCACCTTTAGCAGGCGCTCGATCATCTCCTCCTCTTCCGCGCCGCTCTTGCTGGAATCGACCTGGATCACCTTGTCGCGATAGCGGCCCTCGAAAAACTTGTCGGACTGAATCAGCTTCAGCAATTGACCGGCATGCGTCGTATCGCGCGCAATGACCAGCACGAAGGGTTTAACGATCGCGTTGTCGGTCTCGCGCGCATAGGTCTCCAAGTCGACCTTCACGCTCTCGTGCAGGCGAACGCCGTCTTCCAGCTTCAAGCGCTCCAAGGCGTCGACAGACATACCTGCCGGATTGAAGTCCTTGCGCGTAACGACTGCCGGCTCTTTGACGAACCCGTCAGCCATCGCCATGCCCAACGGATAGTCATAGATGACATTGCGGAAGGGAATCGCACCCTTGCTGGTTTCCACGAACGGGGTAGCGGTCAGCTCCAGACCAAGCACGGGCTTGAGCTCATTGATCGCACGCAGTCCCGAGCTGGCGCGGTAACGGTGCGACTCGTCCATCAGCAGCACCAGGTCGGGCAGGCCGGCCAGATAGGCGAAATAGCTTTCGCCGATGTACTCGGACAGACGCTTGATGCGCGGGCTGCGGCCGCCGCGCACTTCGGAATTGATCTTCGAGATATTGAAGATATTGATTTTGCATCGCAACAGCACGTCGAACAGCGAACCCGCCATCGACTCGTAGTTGTCGCCGGTAATGATCGCAGGCGCGTCCGTCGCAAACTCGGAAATGCCCTTGAACACGTACTTCGGCGTATTCGGCGTGAAGTCCGCGATCAGCTTGTTGTAGATGGTCAGGTTCGGCGCCAGCACGAAGAAGTTGTTGATGCCGTGCGCCAGGTGCAGGTACGCGATGAATGCACCCATCAAACGCGTCTTGCCGACGCCGGTCGCCAACGCGAAACACAGCGACGGAAACTCGCGCTCGAAGTCGGTAACGGACGAAAATTCGCTGCGAATGATCTCCAGTGCTGCGGCAACGTCCGCAGCCTGCTTTGGCGGCACGACCTCCGTGATGCGATCCAGCAATTCCAACGAGCGCCGCTGCGGTGGACGCAAGCTTAGACGGCCAGCAATGGCATTGACGTGCCGGTTCATTCCTTGTCTCCCGTTTTCGTGCCCGGCTTCTTCCGCTTCGGACTTCGCTTGCCGGCTTCGATCTGTTTGAGCTTGGTGGTCGCTGCGTCGAAATCACGCTCCACAGCCGTGACCTTGTCCGATTGCTGCTGGCGATACAGATCGAACTGCGCGCCGGCATGCTCCACCGCCGATTCGTGGCTGATCCGACCGGCGTGGGTGAGGATGTCGCGCTCGCTCAGGCGCAGGAAATCGTCGAGTTTCCCAATCCAGGCCTGCATGGTCATGGGACGCCGGTTCAGTGCCTGCAGCTCGGCGAACTCCAGGTAGGCATTGACTATGCGGTTGAGCGCTTCCAGTTCCTTGACCTCCAGATAGTTTTTCGCCACGGCGGCATCGGCCTTGCGCGGTCGCGCGGCGCTCCAGCTCGTCATGCCCATGTTCGGCTTCCCTGCGTCAGCACGCGCCCTGACAACTTCCGCTGCCGTGTGGCCATGCGCCGCCCAGTGCATCTTGTTCTGGATCGTCTTGAAAAAGCGCTGGCTAGCCTCCGCGCTCCCGTCGTAATCAACGCTGGTGGCGTAGATGTCCAGCACCTTGCGCCAGAACATCCGTTCCGAAGAGCGGATATCGCGGATTCGGGACAGCAGCTCTTCGAAGTAGCCATCGTCCGGCCCGCGCTTCAAGCGCTCGTCGTCCAGCGCAAAGCCCTTTACCAGGAACTCCTTCAGCCGCTCGGTGGCCCACTGGCGAAATTGCGTGCCCAGCGGCGACCGCACCCGGTAGCCAACGGCCAGAATGGCCTCCAGGCTGTAATGATCCAGGTCGCGGCGCACCACCCGATGCGCCTCCTGCCGAACCGTCCGGAAACTCCGGACAGTTCGTTCAGGGTCGCATTCGCCCTCTTCGTAGATGTTCTGCAGGTGCTCGCTGACGGTCTTGTTGCTGACCTGGTAAAGCTCCGCCATCTGACGCTGGGTCAGCCAGACTGAGCCGCCTTCCAGGCGCACCTCGATCCGCGTCCGCGCATCCGCCGTGCGGTACAGGATCAGCTCGGAAGCCGACGCGCCCTCATCGCCGTCCGTGCTCATGCCTCATCCTCGGTGAACAGTCCCGCTTGCGCAGGCGGTGGAGCATCCGGCTCTGGCGCTTTCGGCAAGTTTTCCACCTGCAGCGAATAGTCGTCGTGGCCCCATTCGCAGCGCGACAGCACCTGTTTCGGGATCTTGCGGACGGTCAGATTGGGAAAGTCACCCTTGCCACGAAACGCCGGACATAGCACCAGCAGTGATTGCTTCGGACCCACTTCGTCGGCCAGTTGCTGCAACTGCTCATGACTCAGCGTCGCGGTGGTGACGTAGAGGAAGTCGCGCTCGGTGGAATAGCCCTGTTGCCAGTACACCGTGTCGCTGGGCGCATAGGTGAAGCCTTCCAGCTTGCACAGCGCCTCGGCCAGCATCGCCGCGTTGTAGTTGCGGTGAATGACCCAGTTGCCCCATTTGTCTTTCTCCAGCAGCGATGGCGCAAGATGGTAGTAGCGGAAGCCGCCACCGCCTTTCCAGCCGACGGCTTCTGCGATGCCACCTTTGTCTTCGCCGTCGATGACCTTCTTCAGTCGCGGGACGATGTGCGTGTGGCAGTGCTCGCCGAGCTCCACCATGATCCAGCGGCGGCCCATCTTGTGCGCAACCGCACCGGTGGTGCCGGAGCCGGCGAAGGAGTCGAGGACGAGATCGTTGGGGTTGGTGGCCAGCGTCAGTACACGTTGAAGGAGCTTCTCGGGCTTCGGAGTAGAGAACGCATCCTCGGGATTGATCGCCTTAACCTCCTCCCGAGCTTCGTGGTTATTCCCTGCCTCTGAGTGCAGCCAGATAGTCGGAGCCGGTGGTGCCGCGAGTTTCAGCTCGCACAAGAAAGTCTTTCTTGATGGGTTCGCAGTACCGTCACTGCCAAACCAGATCTCGTCGTTGTTATCCATTTGACGAAGAGTATCCGTCGGAAATCTCGGAGATGTGCCACGAGGCGGTGTCCACACGACGCCGTTCTTGAAGCGAAAAGAGAACGCTTGCTCCTTCTCTGAGCCTGTACGCTTGGCATACAGCGGCGTAGCTTTCCATGGGCCTTTCGGATGGTTGTCTGGGTTGCGGTACCGGTTGTCCATCTCGGCTGTTCGTTCAAGACGATTAGGCCGCCACGTCTCTTTGTCTTTTGCATAGACCAGCACATGGTCATGCGTCTCCGCCAACCACTTTGCATCGTTTGACACTGTGTACTTCTTTTGCCAAACCACGTTAGAAACAAAATTCGCTCGCCCAAAAAGTTCATCACACAACACTTTGAGGTAGTGCGCCTCGTTGTCGTCTATCGTGATCCACAACGAGCCATCGTCTGACAACAATCGACGGATGATCTCCAACCGATCGCGCATCAGCGACAGCCAGATCGAATGCTCCACCCCATCGTCGTAATGAGCGAACGCGCTGCCGGTATTGTACGGAGGGTCGATGAACACACACTTCACCTTGCCTGCAAACTCCTGCTCCAGCGCCTTCAACGCCAGCAGGTTGTCCCCGAAAATCAACCGATTGTCGAACAGATCATTCTCGCCAAACCGACGATCCGCGTGATAGCTCTTCGTCTTGTCCTCAAGCAGGATACGCGGCTCCAGCTTCGGCCGCGTCTCCTTCCCGATCCAAGTCAGCTCTAGCTTTTGCTTTCTCATTATTGCTTCTGCTCAAGTAAAGCGCGTTCAAATCTCAATACGCAATTGCACCTATGCTCTCGCGTATCGATAACGCCCCTTAATCTGCTGTGCGAGGTACTGCCCTTTGGATGGTGCGTGGCGCATGGCATCAAAGAGCGACTCAGGAACGTCGAAATAGTTGTACAAGTTGCCATTTTTGAATTCGACTTTAAGCACGTGTGTCGGCTCGTCGTAGCCGAATCGGGCGATGTTCGAAGACTCAGGCGTATCGATCCAATCCATTGCTCACTCCTCGTTGTGGGGATCAGGCAGTGACACCACTGCATCTTGTGACACCTTGTGTTGGTAGTGCGGGTCTTGCTTGCGCCACTGCCGCACCATTGCTGGGTAGTCTGCTGGATCGCGCGGCTGTGCCCAGCCACCAGGCCCCTCATAGCCGTCACCGGGGTTGCCACGTTCAACGACTTTCGGATCGACGCTATCTGGACGTCTGTTCGGAGCTGGTGGTGAGATCAGCGTCCGCACCGGCAGGCTGACGGCCTCCCCAACGATGATGGCCTCACCAGTTCGCAATACAGGCAACATGTCGAACAGACCCTTCAGGTTGTCAGATGCGGCGCTCGCGACGTGGCCTCGATCCGTGTCGTTTGCGAGACGCATCGCGAACAAAGTCCCGCATTGGGAGAGAATGGTTGAGTCAATTTCAGAAGGTCGCTGACTAACGATCATCATTCCAACACCGTACTTGCGACCTTCCTTCGCGACCCGCTTTACGGCCGCCGCCGCCAATCCAGAGTTGTCTTTGGATAGATAGGCGTGTGCCTCCTCTAAGACCACAAACAGCGGGCGCTCCCTACCACCTTCCGGCAAGTTTCTTGCCCAGAAAACCGCGTCGTACAGAATCCGCAGGAGTGCACCGACAAGGTCATTGAGTATTGACGACGGTATTCCAGAGAGGTCGAGGATTGTTATCGGCTGGGGTCCGCCAATCCACCCTTCAAGCAAGGTGTCCAGATCCTCAACTGTTTTGCCGCTCGTATCAGGTAGCCAAGCTCCAGGATTGAACAGGAACGCCAACCGCGGATCTCGTAGCCGTGAAGCCAAACCCGCGAGTTGCTGCCGTAGGCCAACGGGATCGCGCCCCAATTGGACACGCTCTGAGGCAGGCCCGGTAGTTTTTACCGTCCGATACAGGGGCGGGGTTACAGACATCGCGTCGCCCAATTGCTGCGGCTGGTCATCCGGGCCAAGAACGTACGCTGGATCGACTTCGTCTGCTGCGCCACCTGGTCGCGGGATGAGCGTGTGATGTTCCCGCTTGTGCAACTCAAACCACAGCTTATGCAAGCAGAACGGGATCGGGGAATCGACCGTTACTCGTGATTCTTCGATACCGTCCCGTGGTTGCGTCGCCAGACCTTCCTTCTTGAGCTGCACGATGACATCAGCAACGACAGCTGTCTGCGCGTCGCCTAGCTTACCAAGGGCCAGCGCCACCAATTCATCGAAGCTAAGCGCCCAGAACGGGATGAATAGAGCGCTTTGGTTTTTTGAAGCTTGAACAGCTACTCGAAAGACAGCGGCTCTATCAGCGAGTGCCTTTCCGTATTCGCCGTGGATGTCGAGCACGACGATCCGCGCAGAGGGGTAGCGTGTTGGCTCTGTAAGCGCCGTCAGCAATCCCGCGACAGTGGTCGACTTGCCTGATCCCGTCGTTCCTACAACTGCGCAGTGCCGGGTGACCAACTTGTTGATATTCACCAAGGAGGGAATCGACTCAGCGCTCGCGAGATGTCCGACAGACACGAAGTCTTGCGGGTCGCCTGACCCATAGATCGAAAGCAGATCCGCCTCGGTAACGATGTGGACTCGATCCTCAATGGTTGGGTGCTGGGAAATACCGCGCTCGAATCTTCCGCCGCGTTGGCCCTCGCCAACCATCTGAACGGTGATCCAGCGGTTGCCATAGGCGTGCAGATTCTCGTCACGTTTTGGAGCAGCTCCGGCACCGACCTGGGAAACAACCCCATACAGATCGACGAAACCAAGAGGGATACGCACGAAACTACCGATCTGCCCAATGCGATACCCTTCGCCATGAACAAAGCCGAGCCCAGTTACCGTCTCGTCGCTCAACTCAACGGTGATCGTTGCTCCATGCACGTCTTGAACTGTTCCGATGAAGGTTGGGTCACGCAACACGAGGTGGCTCCTGCTCGTCATCCGAGCGGGTTAGCTGTTGCGCCAAGAAGTCACCTAGCCGTTTGAAGTCGCCGAGCAAGAACTCACAGTTCTTCGGCTCGGTGTCAGCGCTTCCATTTGTATCCATCTTTGCAACACTGACTCCATGCAGCGGGTGGCCTGTCTGCTCGTCAGCCCGCCAATCCCGTTCTACCGTTCCCAATACGGCACCGTCCGCGGCTAGAAGACTCAAGTTTGGATGGTACTTCCTCGCCTTCAGCACAACGTCTGCGTATTTTGAACGATCACCATGAAGCAGCCCAAAGCAGATGCCGGTCGGGTTGCTCCGGAGTCCATGAAAAATGACTTCATTCAAGTGTTGATCCGCGAACGAGTACCCACAAGTGACCAATACGGCTTGTCCTCGTGCGAGAAAGTCCCTCAGTCGATCGAGCATTGCCAGGTATGGCATCCGACGGCTCTGGTCATACTTCAGATGTGAGGGGTAGATCATTTGCCGATCACCCTCTGAGCGAGTTTCACGGCGAACAACTTCGCCCTTTAGCGTTCGCCACCAGTTCATCGATCCGTGGACTTTCCACAGTCGAGCCCATCGCGATGGGAGAGAGTCGCCCTCCATGGATGACAAATCGAAGAACGCTTGTTTTGAGCCGACGAAGCCATCGAAGTACGGAATCTTGCAGGCCTCCAACGCCTGTTCCATCAGCAGATCGTAGTTCGGCGTGAATACCTCGATTGGGTGAGCCCGTTGGATTCCTCCCGTCCACGTAGCCAAATGATGGTAAGGCGTCTCCGACTCTGGCAAATCAACGCCGACAACCTCAGTCGTGATGTTGCAGATCTCGGTATCGAGTGCTGAAAGTGCCAGCTTGTCGAGGCCATCGATATTGCCGTCGCGCACTACATCTTGGAGCGCACGGATGTGACTGAGAATGTCTTCAATAGTTGGATTGGCAGGCTCGCCACCGCTGAATCGCTGCAGTAGCACTGCGTGAAAGGTCTTGAACTGATCTGATTTGCTCAATCGTTCGTTGACAATTTCCGTAAGGCCTCGAATATCAGGGATCAGCGGCCGCGTTCCTTGTCCTTCAGGCACCCGAATGGAAACCGGGCATCCCGCGCCGAGCAAGAAGGCGATGCGCATCTTGTCAGGTGCAAGCGCTTGCTGCAGGAGAGTTGATTGGCGATATGGGCAATGGGTGGGTGTGTTCATGAATTGGGCAGCGCCTTCGCCGTATCTACTTCAAGCTCAATCGCATGCAATTCCAAGCCTTCAATTTCCTGGAGCGACTTTCCAGCAATGCCTTGCAAGTCACCCCACATGCCAACAGTGGCACCCATTACGCGTTCAATTTGGACTTCTCGCTTAGCCCACTGCTTCATGATCGCCTTGCGCTCCTTGTCGAGATCTCCCTGCATCGATGAGAACGCCTCTACAATGGCTTCCACGCGTTGGCGGAAACGCGGCCCGGTGAGGTACTGGTAGACCATCTCGGTCTTTGTCAGCTGTCCTTCCGATACCTGCCGGACTGCGTTCACCTGAAGCAGCGTGTGACGCAGCATGATTGCAACTGGAATGGCTGTTCGCGGATGAGTCACCCAAACGCCGTCGACAACGTCGAACGTCTCCATGCCTTTTGGCAGGGTTTGGCTGACCAGCACAGAAATGTCAGCTTTCGCCGACCTCTGATCCTCACGTAGCTTTGCGAGCCAGCCATCGCTCCAGTTCTTTGTACGCTTGAATTCCCACAGGATTGTGCCGCATGGTTGCCCGCTTGGACTCATCACTTGGTGAAGCGCATCACCACCGAATTCGCCCTTCGCTACCGAGTCGACTGTATCGAACGGGAACTTGGCGCGCAGCAGGCTTTCTAGCTCAAGCTCTTGAACTTCGCCTTGCAGTTGCTGTGAGCCTTGCTCGGCCTTCTGTTTGAGTTCCTCGATCTTCTGCTGCATGGAGGCGATAGTTTGATCTTTCTCCAAGACCTTGAGCTTGAGTCCGTCCTCGGCCTCGCGTTTCGCTTGTGTGCGAACTTCTGTGAGACTGCCCTGCACGCGCGTTTCGATGGTCAGTTCCAGTTCGCGCTTGGCATCGTCCAGCTCTCGCTGTTTCCTGATCAGGTCCGCTTGGGCCTTTTGCGCTTCAGCCAGCTTTTGTTCGCGGCTATTGAGCACTTCCTGGAGGTCCGACAACTCCTGCGTCTTCGCATCCAGTTCGGCGGCAGTCGCAAGCTTGGCCTTTTTCGACTCTTCGGCCGCCACGTGTGTACGTTCTGACTTCAGTTGCTGGGCGACTTGATCCGTCACTTGTGCGTCCAGTGTCCGGGTGGCCTCGGCGATCTCCTTTTCCTTTTCGCGAATTCCCTGTTCGCGCTTGGCGATGGCTTCGTCTTTCGCAGACAGCTGCAGCTCGTACTGTTGCCGGGTAACTTCCAGCAAGGGGGCAGCCAGGGACTCCGTCAGCGGTATGTCGGCCTTGCACTTTGGGCAGGTGATGGTGAGTTCGGTCATGGCTCACACCCTTGCAGCTCTGCGCAGGCTCTTGGTGCACCTTCAAACCAAGCCCGCGAGCGGTTTGTCGGCGCCGACAAACCGCTCGTCAAGCATTTATTCTTATTGGCTGGCCGCTTCATTCAATCCTCCAACGGGCAATGAACAGTCTTTCGCTGCGCTCGAATTGTTGCAGCTTCCCTTCGATCCCCGCGATCAACGCATCCCGTTGCGCATCCACCTGATCCTGCGCATCGAACAGCGTACGCCGCTTCTGGTTTCTCTGCCCTTCCAATACCCTGATCTGCTTCTGCGCGGCCAGCTTGTCGTCCAGTGTCAGTGCGACCGTTGCAGCCCGCCGCGCTTCCTTGATCTGGCGATCCAGCTCTTTGATCTCCCGCTCCAACGCGACTTTCAGATCGTCCGCCCAACCATCGAGCTTGTCGGCTTCCGCTTCGAAGAAGCGCGCGTTGCGCTCGGCAATTTCGCGCTGGATGGCAGTTTGCCGCATGGTCGCAATCTGACTCAGCCCCGTCTCATCCACTGATACGCCCTGCGGCATCACCCGTGCCGGTAGCGTCAGCAGCCGATGGGCTGCATCGGGGTCGAGAGTCTGGCCTTCGTCGGTGGTTGCTGCGACGACCAGATGGTCCTCCGCTTCATCCAGCGCTTCCACGCTGAACAACCAAACCGCAAGCTGGCCCGACTTTCCGATAAACGGTTGGAGTGCACTGATCTTACCGACGTGATGGCCATAGTCAAAATGAATTTCAGCAGAAGGAAGCTCACGTGTCTTCGCCCGCGCCACCAACGCCTCGGCCAACGGATGGTTCAGCCGATACAGATGCGCCTCGCCGTTGCGGCGAGGCAGCTCATACAGACCATTGGGGATGGCTGGCGTCTTCTTCTCAAATGGCAAACTGCTGAGGCGAAAAGCACCGTCACCCAGGAACTCGGCATGCCCCGCCAATTCATGTCGCGTCAACTGCATCAGCAACCGTTCGTAGCGACCCAGCTGCTCCGCGGAGTCCTGTTGTCGTACCTTCAGTTTTTCGCGCACTTCGTCGTCGAAGTGTTCAAGCAGCTTCTGTCGGGTACGTGTCATGGATTCGTCGATCTCCAGGCTCAGTTCAAGCTGGAGCTGGTCGAAGGCGGACTTGATCTCTTCCTGCTTGCGGCAGCCCTGGTAGATCGCAGCGATGCGCTTCTCGAAGTCGACGCCCGACTCGATGGCGCCCAACACCTCGTCGCTGGCACCAAAGACGCCTTCGAACAGGTGGAACTTTTCTGACAGCAATTCGAAGACGCGCTGGTCGGCCGCGTTATTGCGGTTGAGAAAGTTGACCACGACCACGTCGTGCTTTTGCCCGTAACGATGGCAGCGGCCGATGCGCTGCTCGATGCGTTGCGGATTCCAAGGGAGGTCATAGTTCACCACCAGGGCGCAGAACTGCAGGTTGATGCCTTCGGCACCTGCCTCGGTGGCAATCATGATGCGGCCTTCGTCGCGGAAGTAATCGACCAGCGCCGAACGCATGTCGGCGGTCCGCGAGCCGGAGATGCGATCACTGCCCTGGTGGCGCTGCAACCATTCCGTATAAATCGCCTTCGAACGCTCGTCGGTGTTGGTGCCGTTGAACAGCACAATGCCTTCGCTGAAGGCGCTGTCCGCAAGCACGCGCAGCAGGTAATCCTGGGTGCGGCGCGATTCGGTGAAGATGATCGCCTTCTCGTCCGCGCCCAGCTCGCGTGCTTTTGCAAAGGCCACGGTGAGCGCCGTCAACAGCGCGGTGCCCTTGGCGTTGGAATGGATCGACGTGGCGAGTTGGGCGAAGGCATCGAGTTCGACGATTTCGTCGGCCATCGCCTTGCGGTCCTGTTCGCTCAGCGGCTCGGTGGTCGTGTCGTCTGACCATTCTTCAGCGGTCTCGTTAAGCGCTTCGTAGTCCTTGTCGAGTTCTTCGGTCAGCGATTCCTTTGGCGATTGCGCTGCGAGCTCGGCCTTGAGGCGCTTGGAGATGGATTGCAGCGCACCAGCAATGGCGAAGGTCGATGAAGCCAGCAGCTTGCGCAGTACCAGCGTCATCAGCGAGCGCTGGCTTGCTGGTAATGCGATCAGGTTGTCGCGTTGGAGGTATTCCGAGACCAGCGCGTAGAGGCGATCCTCGCTTTCTTCCGGCGTGAATTCCTCCACCAGTGGCAGGCGCCGTGTATACGGAATGTACGCAACAACCTGCCGGCGCAAGGTGCGATGGCAGATCGGCTTGAGGCGTGCTTTCAGCACGTCGAAGGCTTGCCCCTGGCTGACGTTGGCAAACTGCTCGCGAAAACTCCTGACGTCGCCAAAAGTATGTTCGTCGATGAAGCTGACCAGCCCGTAGAGCTCCAGCAACGAGTTCTGCAAGGGCGTAGCCGTCAACAGCAGCTTGTTTCGATTGGCCAGCGCCAGCTTGAGCGTGTTGGCGATGACGTTGGTCGGCTTGTAGACATTGCGCAGGCGATGCGCTTCGTCGATGACCACCAGATCCCACGGCACGGCCTGAACATCGGACGCCTTGCTTCGGGCGAACTGGTAGGAGCACAGAACAATTTCCGGAATCTCGAAAGGGCGGAGATGGCCCTGCTTGATGGCCGCGTTGTACGACTTGGATTCAAGGATGTGGCACGGCAGGAAGAATTTTTCGGCCATCTCCTGGAACCACTGCTTGCGCAGGTTGGCCGGTGTGATGATCAGGATGCGGCGCTTCTTCTCCGCCCACTTTTGCGAAAGCACCAGCCCCGCTTCAATTGTTTTGCCCAGGCCAACCTCGTCGGCAAGCAGGGCTCCCTTCGACAACGGCGATTTGAACGCGAACAACGCCGCATCGACTTGATGCGGATTCAGATCGACCTGCGCGCTGGCGACCGCACCGGCCAACTTCTCTGCGCTGCCGGGTGGAAAGCGGCGCGTGAGCTCGTGTGCGAAATATTTGGCTTGGTAGTCGGTCAACTCCATTGATTTCACAGATTCGCCTTCGATCCTTCCGGGATGCATCCAGTTTCTTGCGTTGATCCAGCTGCCCGGGAGGGAGTCGATCCGAAAATATTCTAAACCTATATCACCCAAGGGAGAGCAGCAGGTTGCTCTCGCGAAAGGAACAAGTTCGCTGGTCCTACCGCCCCCTATGGAGATGATCTTGATCTACAGCTATCCCGTACTCGAATGTCTTGTTGCGTTCTCAGTCTCTCATGTCAGCAAGTCAAGCGAGTGGTTCGTGCTTGTCGCGCCACGTGTGCGGCGGTCGAAAGAAGTCCCACCCAGACGCAAACTGACCACCCCTAAAGCCGCCGTTCGCCACCGGCAGCAATGGAGCGTTCTGAGCCGTTCGAGCCACTCATAGCCAGTAATCCGGCTGGACAACATCCAGAGTCTTCGAGCACTGTGCTGACCCCAGCAAGGTAACGACCGCTGCCGGATTCGAGCTGCGCAGCACTCACCGACTGCGCCCGCGATCTAGAACTTGTTGCTTGTTAAACAGCTTCCTGGCCTGCGCGAGGAAGTGTTCGCGCTCGGTCAACTCCGGCGGCATGGAGTTCACGAACTGCTTGATCTCCTGCGCCAGCTTCGTCTGCCCTGAACCCTCAAACGCGGCGGCGAGTGTGTTCCACGCCCGACGAACTTTGCGCTGCTTCTCTTTCGCGGCCTTGACCCACGGCTCCTCCTCCGGTGCGTCGTTGCCTGCCGCCACGGTCTTGATGGCTTGCTCTAGTTTCCACTGGGTCACGCGTGAGGCGCGCCGCGCGTCCAGATGCCTGATCGCTTGCCGCTGCCCCTTGCGAACCACCCCGCGCACACGCCGAGGCGTGGCTTCGGCGATGACCCCGCGCTCGCGCAGTTCCGCCGCGAACGCTTCGCGCCAGGCCTGCAAGTCGTGCTTTCTCGGATCGAGCCGCTGCCCGGTTCGGCCGCGGGTCTTGATGGTGAGGTGCGCATGGGGATTCTCCGGGCGCTTCGGATCGGTATCCTGGTTATGGTGGGCAAGCAGATAGTCGTAGGTCCCTCCGAAGGTCTTCTGTGCGAACGCACTGGCTGCCGCAGCCACGGCCTCCGGATCCGTACCCGGCGGCATCGACAGAATCAGATTGATCGTGTCGCGCGCGCTGGCTTTGCGGTCCCGGCCACAGTCCGCCCACCATTGTTCCGCCAGTTCGCGGACATTGACGGCCCCCTCGATCCGCTCACCCCCTTCCCGTTCGGCACCGATCTTGCCATTGCGCGTGATATAGGCCAGGTGCTCCTTCAGGCTTCGAAAGCCCCGCGCACTGCCGGTCACCTTGACGATCACTTCCGGACGTCGACGCGTAACACGCCCTATCTGGGCGCTCGCCAGGCGCATCCGTCCACGCCCGTCTTTGGCTTGGGACTTGTGCTTCTTGGTCTGCACCGGAGTCTGGAAGACATACCCCGCCGGACCCAGCAGCGGATCATCGTCAAACGTCGCCACGGTACCCCCGATGGGTGGCACGGGTCATGGTGGCAGTGACGGTCTTTCGCAGCTTATCGACGCCCGCGTGCATGACTTGCAGATCCAACCGGCTCTCCTCGAAACGATCGCTTCGGTGCAGTACATCGAGCAAGGTATGCAACTGGCGGCCGAGCGCCGCCAGCTCCCGGATGGCATCTCGCAATTCATCGAGTTCTTCCTTGACGAACGGCACCGCATCCTCAAGCCGGTGCCGCAGCTGACGCACGATCCAGGCCTGGGCGGAACACCCCTCCGGTTCGGCCAAGGCACGAATCGCCCGGACCTCGGCAGGACGCAAACGCAGCATGAGTCGCCCACCGTGACCCCCTCGCCCACCGCCGATATCCGACTTGGGCACCGCGGCTGCGCCGTTGCCAGCCTGGGCGATCACGGCCGCGACCATACGCCTCAGCAGCATGGCTTCGCTCAAACCGGAGCCGGCGGCAAACGCGCGAAATCGAGCCTTGGCCTCATCGCTGCAATGAGTTTTCAGCGTGGCCATGACCAGCTCGCGAGGAGGAATGTGAAGCCCGAATGGGCCCAACTGCTGCCGGCAACCCTATCCTGCACTAGCTCATTCCTCCTCGAAAATTCTTCAGCATGCTGAAGACTGCAGCCCTCTGCTTCCACGAAAGCGGGTCCTCGGATAAGGCCCCATGGGGCGCCCGAAGCGGTCTCTCTCGGATCAATGATGAACGGCAGCTCGATCGGTCTGAGTAGACAGCTCGGCCTAAGGCTGTCGGCCCTCGCCGAAC
>Ga0307375_10003556_pt1 | contig 15278 bp, 11 predicted proteins | sample TR1MG_FD_202531 | JGI IMG/M metagenome (GOLD analysis project Ga0307375, IMG submission 202531) | Soil microbial communities from Risofladan, Vaasa, Finland - TR-1 | ecosystem: Environmental > Terrestrial > Soil > Coastal area > Acid sulfate soil | place: Finland: Risofladan, Vaasa | collected...
AGAGAGAGAGAGAGAGAGAGAGAGAGAGAGAGAGAGACAGAGAGAGAGGAGGCCATTGAGGTCAGACTGGCGAAGCTGTGCAGGAGGAAGGAGGAGGAGAAAAGCAAGGGTATGTGGGAAGACGTCGACACTACATGGAGCTGAGAACTCAAGGGCAAAGTGCGACGAGCATGTGCCACAATGTTGGGAATAAACCCAACCCATTCAAAATCAAAATCAAAAATCACACTCACGGAGCTGAGAACGGAAGGATCACATGGCAAGTACTGCTGAACGTCATGAATAGCTATTATGGTGGCAAATACGGGAACATGAGAACTTCCATGCAAAGAGCTCAAACGTACCCAAAGGCGAACCGTCGTGTCTTTGGATCCAGAGGCGATGTGCGTTTCGTTCTGAGCAATGCAATGAATGAGGTGATGATGTCCACTGAGAGTAAGAACGCGATTTCCAGAGCGAACGTCCCAAACGCGGATCTTCTTGCCTTTGTGGCAGGCCACGAGGAGATCCTGGTCCAGCTCCATGCAATTCACGACGCCTCCGTGCTGCTCCTGTATCGTCAACAACGGCGCTCGTGTCTTCTCGGGATCCCAAACTTGGATTTTTCGACCACCAGAGGCGAGGAGATGAGTTTTGGAGCCGCAGCGGATGGAAGAGATGGTTTGGTGTGTGGAGACGGACATGACGCGCTTCCCGTTGGTGTGGTCCCACGCGACGAGTTGTGTGTGATCTACAAAATGACACAGAAGGAGGTGCGTAAGGAAATGGTCAAGGGAGAAGGTCATGGAAGGGCAGCAGAGGAAAGGGGTAAGAGTGTGCGCATACTTGAGTGCGAAGGGTGTCAAGAAGAGCCTTTTCGGGATTCACGTACCATTGGCTCCAGGCAAGTAGATGAGCCTGCGAGACATATCGAATGAGGGAATCAGATAGCCATCTAGAAGCGCATCGGGGAAATGCCAGATAGGGGTGTACGTGGTGGTCTCGAAGAGTTTCAGCCCGTCACCCAGATTTACCGCCATGCAATTCTCGCCCAACTTGATCTGTTTTACATGTCCAATTGTGCCTCCCAATATCGACGTCCATTGCTCGCCGCGTATCCAGTCCTGATGCAGACGTGCAGTTCGCCAGAAGCGCTCCTTACAGGTAAGCGTCGGATCTGCCACGAAACGCGCTTTCGCATAACGCGAGCCGTAATACTTGTCCAAATGCTCTATCCAAGGAGGATCGCTATCTATATAATGATACCAACGAGAACACACAGTTCGAAGAGCATAGAGACCATCGGGATCGAGGAAACGCAGAACTCGGAGCCAAATCTCGATAGGCAGTGTCCCGTCTACATCAGGATCCATTCGGACCGCAAACGTTCAAAAAGAGATGTAACTTGTCTAATGTAGGGGAGGAGGGGACTTGACGGCGAGGAGAATGAGGTAGTTGACTGCAAGAGAGACTGCCAGCAAGGTTTCCTTCTTCGCCGCCTCGAATTGCCAAACCCGATATCTCGCTGCTGGGCGCTTCTCTTCCTCTCGATCGAGCTTTTACTTCTCACCCACAACAGATACCACCCTCATGTGAACATATCACCGACGTCAATCAACAAGTTTCCGAGGGATGCAAGTCCAGTTGCTGACAGCAGGTGTACCTAACAGGTTGCTGATCCATATTCCCTAGTCTGGTCCCCTCGCTGCCATGCTCACACACTTAGGTGTCCTGTTGAGTTGTAGTTTACCAGAGTTGTAGTTTACAGTTAATTACACACTTGGAAGCGCGTGGATTGCATCTTCAGCCAGTTTGAGAAAGACTTCGCCTAGGATCTCGCAATCAACGATTGCGGAATGGTTGGGGAGTTTGGGGTTGCACTTGATTCACATCATCGTAGAAGTCAGGATTCTGTTAGAAGAATGAAATGACATTGACATCCACAAGGAGTAAGGGAGAGGAGAGTGGGATGTGAGGTGCACGCACGAGCTGAGTGTTGGAAGCGTAGCGCTCGGCTCCTAAAAGGTTCGTGAACAGGTCGATCAAGGCGTATGGCCGATCAGGGAACAGCTTTCGATACGCTCTCATTGTGCAGAACACAAGCTTCGCGTCCAAGGCATGGGCGATACCAAGGCGACTGGCCTCTTGCAATAACCTTGAACAAGGGGGGAGAGATTCGGAGGGAGAGAGAGTCGGGGAGAGATTCGGAGAGAGACTGCTGTCAGCACACTTCAACAAGTGGGTGGTATCTGTAACATGTCATTGAAGTATAGGAGACGCACATTCTCATGTCGAAGCGGGCATTGTGAGCGACGAGAGGGGAGGAACCGACCCAGGAGAGGAACGACGGGATGATCACGTTTGCTGGAGGCGCACTCGCTAACATCATGTTGGTGATGCCATGTACTTCCGCAGCGTGTTGGTTCACCGGAACGGAGGGTTTGATGTAAGATTGGAACATGACACCGCTACGCTGCCCTAGGATGTACTCCACGGCTCCAATCTCAATGATGCCGTCTGTTGAGGCAAAGCCAGTCGACTCCACATCAAAGCAGATGACACGGTCCAGGCACATATCAGAAGGCTTGGCAACATCGACATAGGGATACTTGCTGCTCGCTACGGGTTCGGTTTCCTCAGCGTCCAAAAGTGCCTGCTTTTTGCGATGTCGGTTCTGCGTGCCAAGATATAACGACCGCCGCGTCACAACAGGGGCTGTAGAGGTCATCCATTCCGGAAGAGGGCGCTTGACGGTGAGTTCAGAGGGAAGGAGATCAGCTACGGGTTCCGCTTGAGGCGCTGCCCCTTCTGTGTCCATCTCCTGACTTGCAAAGGGTTTCTCTGCCATGAATGCCGCATCCAGAGCATCCAACGTATCCAATACTTGCGTGGAGACCTCCATGTCACGTTCAGGCTCATGCGTGCTCACTGAGCGACTCGTTGCAAATTCGAAGACTTGTCTTGGGTTGTCTGATCGTCCTTGAGCGACAAGAGCACCTTCATCTCCAGAAGCATCGTCAATCGATTGCGTTACAACATCGTGGCTGGAATTCATGCTGACATCGTCAAAAGGATCTTGAGGGAGGCGAGTTCGAGAGGCGGGAGGTTGAGCCATGCTGATATGTATTTCGTCAGCATATGTGGAGCATCTAATAGCGAGAAAACGACGGCAGATGACGTGTTCTATGCAAAGAGATACAGAAGAGGAAGAGGAGTGAGGAGTGGGAAGGGCAATGACACCAAGACTGGGAAGAGGACTGGGAGTCGCTACCGCATTCTCCTCTGTATCGTCATGCAGAACAGTGGTACTTGTGGCGCTTGCCAACAGCCGATTTATGGCCCTGTCTTGAAAGCCTTCAATATGACCTGGCATTTGGATCATCTTCTGTGCAAAGTATGCCAGTGCAAGTTCGAAAATGGCCAAGTTTGCGAGGGCGTGGACGGATACGCGTATTGCGTTGAACACTGGAAGAAGGCATTCTGCCCCCCCTGTGGTCACTGTAAGGAACCCATTGAGGGCCCTACTGTCAACGCATTGGACAAATCGTACCATCCAGATCACTTCGTCTGCTCTGTTTGCAAGCAAAAGCTGACTGGCCAATTCTACCCTTCCAAGGACGGAGATCCCCTCTGCGAGAACGACTACTATCATCATCTTGGTCTCATGTGCGGCACTTGTGAACAACCCATCATTGCAGGCAAGGTTGTCACCATGACAGTCCCCACCACCGGAAAGGAGATCAAGTACCACCTCGAGCACTTCGAATGCAACTTCTGCAAGCAACAACTCGCTGGTACGTTCCTCTTCACCCATACATACATCCTATTCACCTCACTACATCGTTCTAACACCTCCTTTTCACACTCAGGCAAGAAATACAAGGTCCACAAGGGAAAGCCTTACTGTCTCACTTGCTCCTTGAAATATTACGAATGATGTGCCCTCAACTCCGCATCAGTAGTGTCATTGCATCTAACTGTGACCATAGGATCAATATACCATGTAATTTTGCCCCCATCTTGTGTCAGAACGTTCTTTTGCGGGATCGATCGGATCTGCAGGGGTCTTCGAGAGCTCCCCCGACACTGCGATACTCCTTCTGATGAGTCCCACATGCTCGATCCACTTCCTTTTCTGGTACCCCACACTTTCATTCACTTTTTTTATCTGGTGTACGGAGAGGTTAGGTGCAAGGAAGCCAGCAATGTCGAGAGCAACAGCCTAGCCTCTCGCGAGTTGAGGGAGGAAACGGGCAGACAGAGGTTCATCACTCGTTCGAGTACATGTATGCGGTTTGTATTTTCAAGGGGGGCATTGTATAAGTAGTGGAAGGAATGAGTGTGCCCAGCAGAGGTGAAACTACTTTCTCGAGGCCGTCCAGAGCTCAACTTGATCGCGCAGTTTGATGTCCTTGAGGAGGGAATAGTAGGTCATGAGGTCTCCACGTTTGAGATGTTTCATGAGCGCCTTGCGTCTCTTGACGAGAAGTTGAAGTCTGTAGCCATTGTGTGAGTCGGTGGGGTTGGTGCGGAGCGTCTTGGTGAGGTGGTTGATGCGAAGCGAGAGGATGGCGATTTGCACTGCAGAGTTGCCGGAGTCACCAGGATGCCTTCCCCATTTGCGAATGTACTCAGCGGAGCGGAATTTGGTGATCTCAGCCTCAGTGGCGAACTTGAAGCTGAAGTGGCGGCGGAGGCGTGGATGCATGCCGGCGATCTCCTCGGGCTGGACGTGGAAGCGGAACTTGCCCTGCAAGTCCTCTGGAAGGTACTGTTGCTCGTTGTCGTAGACGCCCTCCCAGTATTTCCAGTTGGAGTTGGCAGCGCGCGTGAAATCATCCTCCTCTTCTGCGCCGTCATTCGAATCTTCGAGTTGCTGTCTCTTGCGCGCCTCAGCGGAGGCGGCGACTCTCTTCTCCAAGGCGCCCTCCATGCGCTCGAGCTTCTCGTCCAACGTGGCGCCAGTCTCATCGGCTTGATCGAGCAGATCTTCGCCACTGGAAGCGAACGGGCTATCGGCGGGGTTCGGCGGTGATTCCAAGTCCTCAGGGGAAAGTCCAAGCACGTCGGCCTCGCGCTGGATGAGCTCCTCGGAACTCAATTCAGGCCCACTCACCCACTCTCCATGATCGTTGTAGGAGCCCTTCGGTGTGCGCGTGTAGATCAACCAACGCTTGATGTCCGTCGGGAAGAGCGACCAGTATTGCATGTCTTCAATGCGCTTGCTCTCGTCGGACATGGCCTGGAACAATCGCGCCGTCTCTTCGTCGGCGTACTCAGTACCGGTTCCAGACGCCAACTCGGCAATCACCTCATCCTCGCTCACACCACGTCTCTTCGCCTCATCTCTCAACGACTTCTCTGCCATCGCTGCCAAACCACGATCATCATATTGGTCCAAGATATCGTACTCCCAAGTGGTACCCGTCTCCGGGTTCGGGATCTTCACCGACTTCACATACTGAGGCATCTCATAGGCCTCCTCAATCTCGCGAGGAATCGAAGCAAGCATGGCACGCTCAGCAGGGTCAGTTTCTGCCATATCCTCCTCCATCTGAGAGCGCGAGACAACCGCGCCGCGCAGTTTACCGTCCTTCACCAAGTGCGGGTTCGCCTTGATCAACTCCTGTGCAATCTTCTCCTTCGCTGCCTCCGGGGTCAAGCGGCTCAAATCGGGGAACTCAGAGGGCATCTCGAGATTCACACGCGGGAAAGCCTTGGGGAAGGGCTTCTCGCCAGCCTTCGCTCCTGGCGAGGCCTCGGGCTTGAAATCCGGCTTCAACGTCTTCATAAACTCCGCAAACTCCTCATCATCTAGCAGATCATCGGCAAGGGCGTCGGCTTGGTGCTCAAACTCCTCATTCTGTTGAGACTTCTTCTCCGTCCTCTTCTTCTGGAACAGTTGCGTGAAACGGAAATCGGGTTGATCTCGCTTGGTTTCATTAGAGGGCTTATTCAATGACGACAAGATCGCATCTAGATTCACACCACCAGGAGCAGCAGCCCCTCCAGCGCCGGATGTGTTTTGACTTTGGCCCTTCATCAGCGACTCAAAGAAGTCATCAAACGACTCCTTCTTACCTCCAGCTCCACTCTCCGCAGATGCAGCTCCTCCATTCTTGAACAAATTACCCAAATCGGCGCCTTCCTTACGCGAGGTTCCTGACGAAGAACCTACGCTACGCGAAATGGTCGTTCTTCGGTATCCTCGAACTCCTATCGCTCAGAAAACAGAGAAATACGTTAGTATGAGCGACTATACATGCAAAAATCACATCCATCGAGTGGTACGCATCAAACAGAGCACAAAATTGGGACAGGTGAATTGAGACCAGGATTCATCATACCATAGAGCCTTGTGACCTTTCCTGTACTGCTAGACACCTTAACTGACGCTGAGCGCAGCGATGTCACCATAGAGGCAAGCATTGTGTAGTGAAGCGGGTGAATTCAAGCCAATAATCGAGGTATCCAAAGATCAAACTGAAAACCCGGGTTTCCGAGTCTAGACGATCACTTTCCAAAGCCAATATAGAAGCGGGTATGATCGCTAACCAAGATACAAGGGCAATACGAAGTCAACTGATGGGAGCGTCGACAGGCAGGCGAGAACTGGGCAATCCCAGCTATTGCGAAGGACGACGCACACACGAACACACGGGTCCTGGGAGAGAAACGGGCCTTTCTCCAGAGAGAGAGTGGAAGGAAGACTGCTACGGTGTTCTGACCCTCCCGGCAGTAGCTGACTCACACTGTTCTGTTGAAAATGGCATCAGTACGTTTGTTTGATCCATGTACATCTCCCTATCGCGTATTCGAACTAATGTTGGTTGTCTTGGGCCAGAATGGTGCTGTGATGTGTCTTTCGCGATTTTTCCCCAAACGCTATGCTGACGAGCTTGTATTGCCCCTCTAGGTCTCTCAGTGGGTTGACTATGCGAAGACGTTGGCTTCTCTCGCAGAGCCAGAGCTTCATGTTGCTGCCGAGAACTTGAATACGCATTTGCAGATGCGCACCTATTTTGTGGGCTATGTCTTCACTGAGGCCGACCACAGCATCTATGTTGGATTGGTGAGCAATTCTCTTTGGTCTACGTTCAAGCGTGTGAAGTACCCGCATTTGGTGCGTTGGTATCAGTGGTGCCAGGCGGACGCCGAGTTCCAAAAGACGGTCGCTCCCTTGGTCGCTGCAGCCGGCTCTTCTGCCGAGCTCGGTCGTGAGAAACGCCACACGCTTCGTGATCTCCCCGGCGCCGAGATGGGTAAGGTGGTGACACGTTTCCCTCCGGAGCCTTCTGGATTCCTTCACATTGGACACTGTAAGGCCGCTTTGATCAACTTCAACTACGCTAAGAAGTACAATGGACGTTTTATTGTTCGTTTCGACGATACCAACCCAAACAAGGAGAAGGATGAGTTCGTGGAGTCGATTTTGGATGATTTGAAGATGATGGGTATCTTGCCTACTGTGATCACCCATACGAGTGACTACTTCGATAAGATGATGTTGATGTGCGAGGATCTTATTCGCCGAGGCTTGGCCTATTGCGATGCGACTCCGGTGGAGCAGATGAGAAAGGAGAAGTTCGACATGGTGGACTCCGCGTATCGTAACAAGACTGTTCAGGAGAACTTGGATGCATGGGAGCAGATGAAGATTGCCTCGCCCGTTGGATGTACTTACATTGTCAGGGCGAAGATCGATATGAAGTCCTTGAACGGAACGTTGCGCGATCCGGCGATTTACCGTGTGAACAACACCACCCCCCACATCCGTACTGGTCGCAAGTACAACGTCTACCCCCTGTATGACTTCTCCTGCCCCATTGTCGACTCGATTGAAGGCGTTACCCACGTGATGCGCTCGAACGAGTTCCACGACCGCGACGAGCAGTACGCCTGGTTGCTACAGGCGCTGAAGTTGGCCCCCATCCCTATTGTCGACTTCTCTCGCCTCAACTTCACCTACCAATTGCTCTCGAAGAGAAAGCTTCAATGGTTCGTCGATACCGGTCGCGTCTCTGGCTGGGACGATGCGCGCTTCCCCACCATCAAGGGCATGATGCGCCGCGGTCTTCGCTTCGCCGCACTCGAGGAATTCATCCTCTCCCAGGGCGCTTCCAAGAACATCAACCTCATGGACATGAGCAAGCTCTGGGCCATCAACAAGGCTCTCATCGATCCCATCGTGCCGCGTTACACTGCCGTCGCCAAGGAGGGAGCCGTCCTCGTAAAGCTGAGCAACGGACCTGCGCACATGGAGGGTCTCACTCGTCCTCGTCACAAGAAGAATGCTGAACTCGGAAACAAGGTCGTGCAAACCTTCCACCACATCTACATAGAGGGAGAGGATGCTAAGCTCGCTTTCGATGGCGAGGAAGTCACTCTCATGGACTGGGGAAACTGCATCTTCAAGAAGGTCAAGAAGAACGACAGTGGCAACGTGATCGAGATCGACGCCGATCTCCACCTGGAGGGAGACTTCAAGAAGACCAAGCGCAAGCTCACCTGGCTCGCTGCCATCCCCAACGCTCTCGTTCCCGTCAAGCTCGTAGAGTACGATCATCTCATCACCAAGCCATCTCTTGCCGAGGGAGACAACTTCGAGAACTTTGTCAACCCCAACACCATCCACGAGACCATCTGCCTCGGAGACCCCAACCTCCGCATGCTTCAAAAGGGCGAGAGCATCCAACTCGAGAGACGCGGATACTTCATCTGCGAGAAGCCACTCTTCAAGACTGACGAGATCCTCCTCATCGCCATCCCAGACGGTGCACAGAGTGGACCCTCCATCCTCTCCCACAAGGTCCAGCTCAAGACCAACTGAGAGATGATGACGCCACTGAACTTTGTAGTGACTAAAAGATCAGATTGAATTCACACAGTACAGATGCACACACAGTACAGATCCATTGGGGCACTTGGACTACATCACTAGCGCTCATCTCTGATATTGAAGATTGAACACGTCCGCAGCGTACGTATCGCGGATCGACATAGACCGCTGTGGCGGGCGGCTCACCGAGCTCCACATCGCAGAGTCCCCCTCTCACTTCCATTCTGCGAACATCCCATGCTGCGATGATCGCTGCCACGTATAGGCCTCCTAAGACAAAAACGTCCCTATGGGAGCTCATCAAAGCTGGCACCAAGCATGGTTTGATCACTGGCTCGAAAGTAGGCGCTGTCCGCTCTTTAGCCAGTTTCTATGAGGAAATTCACCCATTATATGGTATAAAGGTACGTCTATCACCTTCCTCTGGTCATAATAAGGCGTATCAGACACGATTTCGGGCGGAAACGAAGCGCAAAGTGTTGAACTTTCAACGTCCTCCGTCTGGCTTTCTATCGCTGTACTTCAGTGTTACAATGAAATGAATGGATGTGAGCTAACACCTTAAGACATGCAGAATTGGGCCTATTGGCTGAGACAATCTGAGCACACGCTGATCGAATTCGTGTACAGCCTTCACTTTGGAAAATACGTCACCAACTCCATTGGAGAGGGCCTATTCGCCTTTTTTCGTACAGTGTTAGAGAATGTCTGTATGGTGCGTCCCACATCACCCAATTGTCAGTGGCCTGATCCGGTACAAGTCCGATAGGAGTGCTAACGTCTTGTGTCTCCCATTTCTGAGCAGGAATTGATAATTGGCGTGTTGCCTGGGTTGGAGAAAGAGACGATGTATCAATTAGAGTATCTTTGGAGAGGCGTTCAAGGTCGCAACCTTCCCCCTACGTTGCCACAGGAAGTGGATGTTCCTCGTACCTCGTATGTGTCTTCTGCCCATATAGAGTGGGCCCCTATCTGCCATCCAATAGTAGAGTATAGTAAGCCTCAATCTGAGTGGACGCCTCGTATGTTTGCCGCATTGGAGATGAGCAAGACGCTGATTCCGAACTTGTCGGTGATGTTGGTCGGCATTGGCTTGGATTTGACGTCCTTCTTCCTGAGAAAATCTTCAGGTCAGCGACTGGTAACTCGTTTGTGGAAGGAGTTCTACAATTGTGTCGGTGGGCTGATGGGAGTGGGTGCCTTTGCTGCCGTGTGGTCTGTGTCTTCCTCTCGTCTACTACCCCTCTTCCCTTCCAAACTGCAGCCATACGTTCCAGCGCTCGTTCCTCAAATTGGACTGGCTATCGGAGGAGCTTTGCTCGCTAATGTAGTGTTCCCTTCCTTCTGGAGTTTCGAGTCCGAAGACGAACCCTTGCCTGCCTTTGCGCCTGGATCGAGACTCGAGCATCAACGCAGAGAGATGGTATACGGGCCTCGAAATGCAAAATATGCGCGTCCCATCGCATTTGCACCAGTCTCACCCGAGTTCATCCACCCCGAGCTCAATCGTCTTTTCCTCCAAGAAGTGTTCCCGGAGCGCCTCCCACCTCCTACCACCTCCTCGAATGCACAAGATTCTTCAAAGACCACGACAGAAGAGCCCGACATCGACAACGTCACCAAACTTCGACTCGAACTTCACAGGGCGAGAAAGAGAAACGCTGCCTCCGCACCCCCCTCCAGGCCTCTCACACCCATGGCATCCCAAGCCAACAGCTCAGAAGAGAGCTCCTCATCATCTGAATCCGAATACGAGTCTGAAGTGGACACTTCAGAGGACGAGTCTTCCGACGACGAGAATGCCTCGTCCTCCACTTCTTCTTCAGAAGACGAGTCGCTACAATCAGATTCCGAAGAAAGCTCAAGCGAAGAGTCAGAATCCGAGGAAGGTTCCGATAAAGACTCTGATGAGGAGACAGATTGAGCCACCAAAAGAGTCAATATACATAGCGTGTTCATACAAGGCTACGCTCCCAATTTGCTGCATTGTTCATCTCCAAGGGGTGGAACACGGAAACATATCATGTGAGACAGCTTGATCGTGGGCTTTTCAGAGTGGCTGGCAAGATCGTCCAGGTGCTGGGAAATTTCGTGAAAGTTGGGTCCTTTTCGAGAGCTTGGAAACGTGTGGAATTGGCACTCGACAATCTGCCGGCCTCCTGTTCCTCATGGCTTCCGATACTCGGTCTACTGTCTTCTTTGTCGGCGGCGGCAACATGGCATATGCGATCATTGGAGGTTTGGACCGGAAAAAGTGGCGTGTCATCGTGGACGAGATCTACGAGCCGCAGCGACTGCGCCTGGAAAAGGATTTGGGCGTGGAAACCGTATCTTCTTGCTCATCCGACTCGATCAATGTATGTTCGACTAGTTTCCATCAGTTTCAATCCTTTCCACTCTATTACTGACCGAAATACACGTTTTAGGCCGCGTCCATCATCGTGTTGGCCACCAAGCCTCAATCGTGTGCTGAAGTGTTGGGTGAACTCAAGAAGTTCGATCTTACTGGAAAGTTGGTGTTGAGTATCATGGCAGGAATTCCGCTGGACGTGATCAAGCAAGGATTGGGAGGCCAGAAGGTTCGGCTCGTTCGAACGATGCCAAATACTCCCTTGTTGGTGAAGTTGGGTGTTACTGGCGTGTACACAACCGATAGAAGTGCCAAGAAGGAAGTTGAGGCGCTTCTGGGAGCGACAAGCCGGCTATTCTTTGTGCCAGCGGAAGACGATCTGAACGCGGTTACCGCGATCAGTGGCTCCGGGCCCGCTTACTTCTTTGCCTTTATCGAGGCGCTCGCTGAAGCAGGTGCCAAACTTGGTCTAGATAAGGAAATGGCGACGCAAATGGCGATTGGCACGGCACTGGGAGCGTCCACGTTGGCGGCGGCCTCCAGAGATTCCATCTCCACTCTTCGCAAGAACGTCACCAGCAAGGGCGGTACCACGGAACAGGCTCTGATCAGCTTCGAGAAGAACGAATTGGCACGCATCGTCGCAGAGGCTGCCAGCGCAGCACGGGAACGTGGCAGAGAACTCAGCAAACTTGCAAAACTATAACAACCCACCTCGAATCGGCACCCAACCCCATCATCATTTCCCAAAGTTGCCATTTCCTTCCTGCACGTCAGAATTGTAGTTAGAAGAGCCAAAATACACCAGGGGCATGTAGGGGTGCATTGATGGCGCCACAACACACGCGCGTCACCCACCTGCCCGCAGTTGGCCCTGTGCCCATGAAGCGAAGCAGTCCTACCGAACTTGAAGTATTAGACACGCGTTCCATCTACTCCGAGTTCTTTTCGCCCTTCAAGTACCGCAAGATGGCAGAAATGGTCGAGACAAAGACTCCCTGGGAGAAGACCTGGCAAGCGATCGATTTTGACGATGGTACGTTCCTTCTAGTCCTTCCTAATATATTCTTTGTGTCGTGCAATGTGTTGCCATCCATAATCTAACAGTTTGGTGGTGCATTGTGCAGAACGAGCGACGATTGAGGCGATTTCGACTGTCGAGGCACTGAATGAGGCGGTGGTGGGCAAAATCGGTCACAAGAAGCGTGCTGCGATGGATAAAAAGATTCAAGAGATCATGGAGACTGGGGATTTCCCTTCTGTGCAGGACCCGAGCTACGCTGGGTTCCATTTACCCGATCCTTTGACACGCGCTGGTGTTGAAGCGCTTATGGACTCTGCGCGCAAAGGTCATGTACTCCACCCGGTGTATGCGATGCGTCTGATAGTGCACGCTGCGAGAATCCTTCGAGATCAGGAGAAGTCAATGAATGAGATCCAGGTGCCGGCGAACGGTCAGATTGTGGTTGTCGGCGATACTCACGGCCAGCTGACGGACTTGTTGACGATCTTCAAATTGGTGGGCAGTCCTACAGATAACCGTGTGTTCGTGTTCAATGGTGACTTTGTGGATCGCGGACCGCACGACGTTTCGTTGCTGCTCATTCTCTTGGCCTGGAAGGTGCTCATGCCCAAGTCGGTGTACCTGAATCGTGGTAATCATGAGCAACGTCGTATGAATGAGCGGTATTCGTTTGAGAAGCACTGTCGCGAGACGTACAAATCGTGCGTCGTGTATGAGTTGATTCAGCAGCTCTTCCATCACCTTCCACTGTCCACTTTGATCAATGAAAAGGTGTTGGTATTGCATGGTGGACTGTTTTCGGACCCGGACGTGACTTTGGATGAGTTGCGAAATTTGCCGAGGGGAGACTTGCCGAAGGCGACGCACACGAGGGAGGACCATCTGAGACAAGGAATGTTGTGGAGTGATCCGAGAGAGGAAATTGGATGGGCGGCGAGCACGAGAGGCGCGGGCATACTCTGGGGACCGGACTTGACGAACGCCTTCATGCAACGCAACGGACTCGACCTCGTCATTCGCTCTCACGAGATGGTCGATGAAGGATACTTGTATTGGCACGATAATCAAGTCGTCACACTCTTCTCGGCCTCCAACTACTGCGGAAAGAACGAAAACCGAGGAGCAGTCGCTATCTTCGACCACAACGGCGCTACTGTCCCGAAAAGCGCTATTGGCAAACCTTTCTTCCAGCAATACTATGCTGAAGTGTTTTTGGACGACCAGATGGGTGCTGCAGACTCGTCTGCCATTCGATCCGACTGTCAACAGGAGACGATTCAGAAACTACGCGAGAGAATCTTCCAAGCGCGTCACAAACTGTCAGTGGAGTTCGCAAAACACGATTCGAGCAATACAGGAGAGATCTCAGAGGCGAACTGGGCACTGGCAATGGGCGAAGTTTTGGCGCTTCCCATCGATTGGATCACCATTCGCCCCTACCTCGCTCAGCTCATCGAACACAACGAGAATGATGAAGAAGGAGATGATTCGCCGGCCGTTGACCCCGTGGAGAAGAAGATGATCAAGTACATGAAGTTCTTGGATCGCTACAAGGTGAAGGTGGACAAGAAGTTCTGGGCCACTTGGGAGCATGCTGTTGTCGATAAGATCTGCCACAAGCTATTGGAACATGCCACAAGTCTGCGCAACGCATTTGAAGCAATGGATACGAATGGCAACCAAATCATCGAATACGACGAGTTCGTCGCTGTGCTGTCTCGCTTCGACATTGGACTCTCGAAAGAGCAAATCTTCGACTTCATGCGCTCGATCGACGCGAATAGAGATGGACACGTGGACTACGAAGAGTTCTCTCACACCTTCTCCGCTCAATGGCGCTCTGCGAAGGACAATGCCAAGAACTCTGCTGACATCGAATGGCTTAAGACCCAAATCACCGTCATCGCTGATGCCATTGCGAAGGACAAGACATCGCTACGCGCACACTTCAAGAAGTTCGACGTATCGGGAGACAAGGGTCTCTCCTACGAGGAGTTCGCTGACGCTCTCAAATCCCAACTCGGCCTACACTACACTGAAGAAGAGGCGCTGAAACTGGCTCGCGTGGTCGACGCCAACAACTCAAAGCGAATCAGCTGGAAGGAGTTCAAGAGCAAGTTCTCCAGACCTCCCACCGATCCCGCCATCATCCTCACCTCCGTTCTCGCTTCCGTCTCGGACGCCATTCACCGCTCAAAGACCGCTCTCCGAACTCTCTTCTACCAAATGGACCTCGACGGCTCAGGAAAGATCGATGTAGAAGAGCTGCGCACTGGACTCGAAGCGCTCAACGTGCTCCTCTCCAACCCTCTCACTGACGAACAGATCAAGATCCTGCACGAATACATCGACAAGGACAAGGATGGGTTCATCTCATACGAAGAGTTCCTGGACTCATTCAGCGTCGTGGACACATCCGAGGTGATCGACACTTCATCGTCATCACCTCCCTCCACATCGCACTCCCCACACCCACACTCATCATCGCACACATCAACACCACCCTCCACATCTCACTCACACACTTCACCGCCCTCACACTCACACACATCACACACATCACCACCCACACACTCTCACCCATCACACACTTCACCACCCACACACCACCAACAACACCCACCGCACACTTCACCGCCCTCTCACTCTCACCCCGACCCACTGCAGCACTAGCTGCCCCTCCTCTCCATCTTCTTCTCCACTACTTCTCCGTCTTCACCGTCTGCATCGGAGAGGCATATCCCCCACTTTCCTCAGCATCCCCATCATGCCTCCAAGCACCTCCTTGTATCCGACCAATAGATTCTATAGAAAGCCCTCGATGAAGTTGATGAACGAGAAACAACAGCCCTGCTCGAGTAAAAGGGATGAGAGATGTTACATTGGGATTCCATCCACTGTGTGTTGTACTCTTTCCTCAGATGCGTCGGACGTGTAAAGGTACTCCGTGGTGGTTTTCGAACTTGTTAGGTCACTGGAGTTGACAGTGTGGCTACTACTTTGCTCAGTCTCCTTCATGTCGTCTCCTTCGGCTTCCTCTTCGTCTTCCTCCTTCTCCTCCTCCTCCTCCTCCTCCTCCTCCTCCT
>Ga0307375_10003557_pt1 | contig 15276 bp, 8 predicted proteins | sample TR1MG_FD_202531 | JGI IMG/M metagenome (GOLD analysis project Ga0307375, IMG submission 202531) | Soil microbial communities from Risofladan, Vaasa, Finland - TR-1 | ecosystem: Environmental > Terrestrial > Soil > Coastal area > Acid sulfate soil | place: Finland: Risofladan, Vaasa | collected...
TCACGGTTCATTGGGGCTATGCAGGTGAATTGGAAGTAGTATTAGCAAGTAGGGATCACGCACCAGTGAAATTCTTCAGCGAATAGTGTGCAGCAGAGCGCTTGAGGTAGGCCTCGGCGTTGTCGTCTTCAAGCTCGATGGCGGCCGTGTACGCCTCCAGAGCCTCATCAAACAGCTCATCGACGAAGAACGAGTTTCCCTTGTTGACAAGGTCTTCAGAGGTTTCAAACTTGTTCGTGCTCATCTCGATTGTTCAGCCAAAGCTGACACTTCAAGCACCTGAAACTCACCAAACCCTTTCCCAGAAATGGCATCCTCCACGTTCCTCATATCGTCCTCATTTCTGAAAGGCTCATCGGCTAATCCGATGAAATACATGCTATCCTGAGATTGAACCTGTTGTGGGAGGCACAGGAACTCACTTTTCCGGCGATTTTCTCCAAGTTTGTTCAGAGCATCCAGCGGGCTTCAGCCAGGATCTATGGTCCTCTCCTTTCAGAGATTGTCTAGTGTTAGGGGATACACTTCGTGTTCTCTTCCGGAAGTCCCACACACGGGTGCATCACAGCCTCCAGGGGATGGATTCCGGAAACCTCCCCTCAACATCTCCCTTCAATGAACAGCTATCGCGACTCATGCTAATACTAAATGAAGAGTACATGGTTTGGTACAGGTTTGCCAGAGATGTTGGTACTGACATGGACGCTATCTAAAGGAGATAGAGGTTGAACAAAGTGGAGCGTGACCACACACACACTACTCGTATAGGTTATAAGTGAAGTACCCAGGTTGGTAGTTGGTGATGATCTGTTTTGTGAGGAATTGGATGGCTCTCTTGTCTGCGGGCGAAATTTGCTGTGTATCAGCGAAGTTGGAGAGATTGTACAGTATCGATCCCTCGTGGCTTGGTTCCTTGTCGAAGCTGTAGCTGTTGGGCCTCATGATGCACAGACAGATGGAAAATGCCAGTGAAGGGAGATCTAACGCGTTTCTCGAGGCGGATTTGAGGAATTTTCTGCAGACGACGCAAAGTTCGCCCAATACGGCCTTGTTCTCCTCTGGTAGTTGCGATAGGATGGCCTTGATCTTCTTTGTAGTCTCTTCGTCGTTTACAGTGGGAGGCTTTGATGCTGAGGTGAGAGGAGTCGCGATTTTCATGAGTTCTTCGAAGATGGGCGCCGTGACGAGAGGTGTTGGTAATTGGATGAGATACAACTTGAACAGGTTTGCAATGATTGTTGGGTCGATGGCTTCGAGATTTACATCCTGATTCTGGTTGAAGGAGTCGCGGAACTTGAGTACCAATTGTTCGTGCGCCGGTGTGGTCCATACGCCCTTCTTGTCGAGTCCAGAGTGCTCCAATTCATCCAAACACTTTACGATGAGGTGACGTTGATGAAGTGTTTTGGAGAGGTCCAACGACGCCCTCAATGGAGAGCCGAAGCAGAGAATATCGGTTTCTCCCGATACCAGCGAACTCAAAGTCGATGGTGTATTGACCAAACCTTCAGTGGTTTTCATGCCCAATTCAATGACGCCAGCAGTGGGACGAGCGATGAGGCCGACGAGACCCTTGCCGATTCCAGAGAAGAAGCCACTCGCTCCGCCTTCAGATGCGCCTTTTATCGGTTCTGTAAAGACTCCAATCAATCCTTTGCCAATGCCAGTGCCGAGAGCAGCGACTCCCTTGGCCAGACCGTCGATGGGCGTGTGTGCCTTCGATTGAGCGAAACTCTCCACGGAACCTGCCTGTAGCCTCTCCTCCGCAAGGTGACGCTCACGGTCTTCTTCATTGTCGAACATGTAAGAGCCAGCGTTACCAATAGAACGGGTAGCAGTGCTAGAGCGATCGAAGAAGCCCTTGTTGTCCAACTCGCGGGAGTCCTTGAGCGCAACGCCTGAAGAAGTGCCAACAGCGCTCTTATCCATGGGATTTTCACGAGGTGCAGCCATGAATAGTGTAGAACGATTCAGCAGAAGCAAGATGGCCAATAGATGTATCTTCAAGAGAGGCCAAGCAGAGCCGGTAGAAGAGGAAGTTTGGTTGTGTGTTGTAGGCAAACCAGAAAAGGAGCGTTTCCAGGCGTTGTTACAGAAGAAGTACCAAAATAGATAGCAGGAAACGATAGAAGGAGGAGGAGACACTGCAAGGCGAAAAGATGTAGGAGGGAAGACAAGCACAGTGTGGAGGGAAATGGGGCAGAAGAGGATCCTTCCTTGAATGACTTCTCTCGTTTCTCTCCGTTCTCTCTCGCGGAGCTGCAGGTGGAATGCGCTTCCTTGATCGCTCGCTTTCAGGCCATCCCAACAAGCTTCATGTGTTACTTGTGAATTGTCCAATGTCCTGTTTGCGCAGCAGCTGAATTCAGGTTCCAGAGCACATCTCATCCAGTGCAGCTGTTCCATGCACTTTGGAGTTGGTCAAACCCGCGGAGAGGTCGGAATTATGTACCTCGAAAGGAATTTTAAGGAATGAATGTCGAGGGAATGTCGACCTCCCCTTGGGGATGCAATTCGAGCGGCATTCCGCCCGAGAAGCGTTGGACCACCCGGCCCACGAAACCACTCCCCTCTGCACCCAACTCTGCTGCTTTGTGGACCTCTCTCTATCTTTTTCGGATAGTCTCTGTGCTTCTCTCTTGGTCTCGCTGGACCCCTCCCGTTACATGCTGATTTGAGCCCGTCTCCAACGCTTGGGATGATCCACTCCCTGTACGTCTTGAACAAGGCCGGACAGCTCATCTACCAGAAGAACTGGACCCCACCTGCTCTGCCCTTTACCCTAGATGACTTTTTGCATCTCGCTGGCGTATTTCACGCCATGTACTTGCTCTCTGTGGCCGTATCTCCATCAAAGGAATCCAGCGGAATCTTGCTCATCGAATCCGACAAGATGGTGCTTCGATGTCTACAATCACACACTGGTACGAACTTTTGGCAACGCTTTACACACTATGACACTCGCTATAGAACCATCGCTAACCAAAGAGACGTGAAATCACAGGCACAAAGTTCTTCCTCACTGCTGACCCTTCGCAGGCCTATCTCGAGGAGCTATTGGGCGAGATTTACGAGCTTTATATAGACTACGCACTGAAGAATCCATTTTACGACATAGAACAGCCGATCCAAAACGTATGCGAGAAGTTTGTGACGAATCTCGAAATTCTGGTACAAACCATCCAAAAGGGCGGCGCACCGAAGTCTGTCTCATCTCCAACTCCACCTCCGACTACAGTATGAACCAAGGCATCTTCAACCAACACACATGTCAACCTAAATCTCAAACGTTGCGGCAGGAGGATGATTGCAAGATCTTGAATCAAACATTGGCTCATCCTGCTCTCCAATCGTCTCGCTCATGTATAGTAATACTTCAATTCCGACTCTTTGTTACACAATGTACATAACCACCTTTGAAAGTGCTCGAAAGGGAGTTCCTTCCTCAATTTGCACTCTGACCGATGCGAAGTTGAATTCAACGTCAGGCACGAGGGATGAAGACTTATTAGTTATTACATTACACTTTGCCATACAGTGGTGCGAGCCAGACAGAAGCATTGCGCCTGTTTCCGGGAAGCTCGGCACAGCAACAGAGAGAAATGACACGTCTTTGGAGAGAATGGGAGACCTTAGCGCGGCCTCCGGTAGCGCTTCAAACAGTCGATTGTGTCGAACTTGTGCCTGCAGATCATCATGCATCTCATGTATTATCTCAACCCTGAGACGGGTAAGCGTGTTTACACTTTGAAGGTACGAAAACGGGCTTGGATTCGTCCGCTACCTTCCCATGCCAACCGGACGGTTCATTGACCTCGTTTCACGTTTGCTCCCATAGAAAATCGCTCCTGATGGATCTAGAACTACTTCTGCTCATCCTGGTATGTCCCTCCCGTGTCAGTACCATGCAATCGCACTTGGTACATTTCTAACCCGTTTTCCTTTCTCCTTGTAGCTCGTTTCTCTCCTGATGACCGATATAGCAAACAGCGAGTCACTCTTAAGCGTCGTTTGGGTCTTTTGCTGACTCAGAAACCCGAAGACAAGATGTAAATACAGTCTAAACATGAATCGCGATCTGTTCCCTTCATTCACCTTCTTGTGAGGTACATCCATGCGGCACCATGATGATGGTTGATTGCCTTAGTGTCTTACGAATAAGGATGCCCTCTAGATCATCACCTTGGGATGTTAGAGCTCGTGCTTGTTTTCCGACCATCATACCTCTGCAGGCCTGCAGCCGCATCCCAGGTGACAAGTTTGAGAAATCGCGTCTAGTCTCCTATGTTTTTCGATGGTCTCTTTCAGAATGCACTAGTTTGGATCAATTTGAAGGGCGATGGGGGTACCTAAAAGTCGGACTATTGGCGCTGATTCCCCGAACTTGCCATTCCTCTTCCTGATGTCCCATCGCAGAGAGCCACCGTCAAAGATTCGCAAAACCAGTGAAGGATCTCCACAGAGTACACGTCAGCAGTATTCGATTGAATCTAAAGGTATGTGTGTCCAAACGTGCTACTTCTTTGCTCGTCAACCATTTCGTTCCCTCTCCGACCTCATTATTGACTCTATTTGCCTCTTTTCCTAGTATTGTCACATCAGGCGTTCCAGTTCTGGTCTAAACACGATGGAATCACAGCGACGAGCGTTAGGAGCATTGGTTGGACGTTGCTTGTGAAAGAATCCCATCCCGCTCTTCGTGGTGCCATCTTCGTCTGCTACGATCTGTTTGAATATGCGTATAAGGCTGCTTCGTATGACAATCCGGCGCTGAGGTGGACATTGGTATCGTTTATGGGCGATAATCCGGTGATCTTGGGCTGGAAATTTGCTACTGCTATGGACTACCTCCTCTCTCCCGTTTCCGCTTCCACCGATGACGATGAATCCATGGCCTTGCACAACATTAAACCAAAGCGCTGGTGTTCTGAGTACCTGACGAGCGCAGAAAGGATGGAATCTGGTTGGATCTTGCGTTGTCATCTCTCTTCTCCCTCTCCATCTTCTATCTTTGACATTGACATCGATTTGGTTCTATCTTCTGCTGAGGAAACGTATTCTGTCCTCTCCTGTCTCGAGATATCGTTGAACAAGTTTGTCACTCGCGATTTGGACCCCAACTTCCACTTTTCTCCTGCACCTCTGTATGAAAGTGTTAGACAACAGTGTCAAAATTGGCAACACGCAGCAATGAGACCCGTTGGTTTAGCTGAGATGACGCAATCGTTCAGTCATCAGCTCCGAGCTTTGGATTGGATGTTGTGTCGAGAATTTGGCTCTCTTGGTGCTCATACTCATGTAGATGCGTGTCAAGAGGAATACGAGTCACTTTGGATACCAATCGCTGGTACATACAGCTACTCGCCGGCGCTACAGAAGGTTTCTCGCAACATCGCCTCTGCTGCCAAAGTGTCCTTCTCTGAGCCTCGTGGTGGAATTCTCGCAGATGAAATGGGTATGGGAAAGACTGTTGAAGTGATTTCTCTGGTGTTGTCGAGGCGTCAGGCTGTGGTTTCCGAATCTTCATCTTCTGCATGTCCCAAAGTGGTCCCACCTGGCAACATCGATGGTTTATCGTGTTATTGCACTGCTGAGGAGCGCATGTCGACTCCTAAAGTCAAGGAGAGTCAGTTGGTCCAGTGCGCGTTTTGCAAACAGTTTCAGCACGTTGTCTGCGTCTCGTATGACCCTTCTCATCCCGATCCTATGTATGCGTGTCCAAATTGTGGGTTTGAGGCCGCGACATCGGAAAAAGTGGATACTGGAGATGAGAAGAGCGCGAAAAAGCGTCAACTCGTGCCACTCGGTTCTACGTTGATTGTGTGTCCCGATTCTATCCTTCCGCAATGGGAATCCGAATTGAAGCGTCATGTTGCCGAAGGAATCTTGAATTGCGTCACGTTCACAGGCAAGGTGCCTCGTTTTTCTGGTCTGGGCGAAAATGCCTCCATTGCAGGCGATCTCATCTGCCGAGCGGAACAATTCAGGCGTTTTGATGTAGTATTGACAACTTATGAGGTGATGAGCGATGGATTGAGGAGATTAGAGGCGACGTTGGGACAAAAAAGGCGAGAGAGGCGCGACGCGTCTTCGTTGAAGTATCGTGTGATGCCAAGTCCTCTCATCGGCAGCTTTTGGTATCGAGTGTGTTTCGATGAGTCTCAGATGCTTGGAGATGGAGCAACTAGGGCAGCATCGCTTGCGTTGGGCCTAAATGTTCGTTTTCGCTGGGCGGTGAGTGGAACCCCGATTTCTCGTTCTGTTGGTGATGTTTTTGGCCTCATGCTGTTCCTCGATATGCAACCCTATAATGACCGTGCCTTTTTCCGCCGCGTATTGGAATTACCGCTCGATCAAGGACAAAAGAGGGCGTTTTCGGTGTTGGATTCTCTTTTGCGTCGTGTGATGTGGCGTTCCGAGAAACGCGACCTATCTTCTTCCGAATTGCAAATGCCCGGCCTAGAGGAGTGTGTTCACGAGGTTGTCTTTACGGAGGTGGAGAAGTACATGTACCAGAGGCGTTGGAAGTTTTGCGAGGAGAAGCTCGTTTCTGCGCTTCATCGGCAACAGGATGGCAAATTGAAGGAAACACATGTAGCAAAGCTCGTGGACGATCTGTTGACTCTAAGAATGGCGTGTTGTCATCCACAATTAGGGCAGCAAACTGGGTTGAAAACGATCGCCGAGGTGGGCATTCTTTCTGCACCTGCTGTGTTCAAACAGCTCATCCATCAGGCTCGGCTCCAGGCGGAAGACAAGCAAAGGACTCGCGTGTACTATTTGCACGGACTGGCGGCTCTTGAAATGGCAGAGGAACACTGGCAGAGGGCGGCGAAGTTGTACCGCGAGGTTTTGGACGGCGGTGGCGATTACGACCTTCATACCGACTACTCCAACCTCTTGCACGCAAGACACAATCTCATTGAGGCCATACACATGTACCTACCGGAGATCACGGACGAGACGCAAGTACAAGCGCTAAAAAAGGAGATGAAAGATGCGCAACTTCAGATCGACAACTACAAGGAGAGATACATCGCGGATGCCAAGGACAAGCTCGAAAGCACAACTAGGGCGTATGCAAATTCGATCACCCAAATGACGACAGAAAACGCAGCAATGCAAAGGATAGAGAGGGAGGAGATTGAAAGACAAAGACAAGTGAGGTTGAAGGAGCGCGAAATGCAAATAAGGCAAGAGCAAATGCAAAAGACATCGAATCAGGAACATGAAGTGGCGGAAGATGGGCAAGCAGGAAGCGAAGCGGAGGTGAAGGAAGGCGATGAAAGTTCGAAGCCGGCGGTTGACACTTCTACAGGCATTGAATTGGACGTTGATCATGGAGCAAACATGGATGCACAGAGTAGCAGTGAAATCACGGAAGAGGAGGCGAAGAGTGAGGTGCAAGGCGAGATGCAGGTCGAGATGAACGAACAAGTACAGAGAACTGTGGCACCGTCTCATTCCGGCAACAGTCATCCAATCGTCAATGACATTCAGTATTCAAGTGTTTCTACTGATACCAACGGAAATGATGAAGGAGCAACAGAGAAAGGAGGAGATTCAGGACTGACTTCTTCCCACGATCTATGCAGTACATCACCGTCTTTCACTCTCCCTGAAGACGGTCAACCATCCCATGATATACCTTCATCATCGCCAACTCCTCTGTCTGATTCGATTGAAGAGAAGGAAGTGCGAAACAGTGCCGAACCCGTTTTGCCTTCAGGTACTGTTTCAAGTCCTAAGGTCGATTCCCCAAGCGTTTCATCGGTATGGGTTGAAGTGAAAGAGAAGGAGCTTCCCATTGAAGAGGGGTTGGTTGGATTCACTGGTTTTCTTGACTCTGAAGTGTTGCCCTGTGATCGCATTGACCCCGACTATTGGATTTCTCGTAAGGACTCTTGGTGGCGTATATCATTGGAACTTTTGGACGAAGAGCTGATGCATGATTTGCTGGAGCGCTTGCGCGCCGATTTCCACTATTCGGTCCATTCCTCTGCTCTTGTTGATCGCATGTCCCTCTCCATCTATCTAAGTGAACGCCTTAAGATTCTCAATGCTAAGATGATGGAAATAGATGATCAAGTTACTGGATTGTGTGGTGCAAAGGCGATTGAATTTTCCGTGGCCCCTCCTCCTCTCATCTTGGCTCTTGTTGATCGTGAGACGTGCCCTAGGTGTGTATCAAGGAAACTGGCAACCGATATGAAGCGCGTAAAGTACGCTGGTGTCAAGAGAAGGACGGGCGGTGGTGGCGCAACACTCTGCATTTGGTGTCGCCTTCACAACCTCAATAGCGATCTCAATAGCCTCCTCACTCACTTCAATGTGAACGACTACCTCTCTATTCTGTCTTCTATACATCGGTTCATGGAAAGGCCTGAGATTTACCCCAAACCAAAGATGGTGTTGGTTCAGCAGGCGGTCGAGAGTGAACCTCCCCTCATTCCTTCAGAATCGAATGGAGAAGTTGTTGGCATGGATGTGAACCAAATTCAGAAGCCAGAAGTGAATATTGGAGAGGATGAGGTCGACATCGAACAAGTTTCTCGCCGTTCTTCCCGCCTTCGCCATCAAACTCGCCCTAATGTCATTGAAAAGATTGTACCCAAGGAGTTGAGTGATACAGAACCGCTGGTGCGCCTGACTAGGAGGCTTGGTGGGCAGATATGCGAAGCTGGAAAAATCTATCTTCACGCTGTTGACGTTCTTAAGCGTCGTGTGACCCTCGTGGATCGTATTTGTGATGCGCATTTGGAGTATTCTAATTACGGTGAGGATTTGACGATGATGATGACTCGCATGCAGCTGCATCCGGAGCAAGGCTTCGCGGAGCCAAAGTACGCGCAAACGCTGTTCCATCGTTGGGAGATTCCTTCTCTTCGGGCTGAGTATGAAGCTGGTTATGGTGCAGCGCAGTATGAGTTGCAGGAGCAGTTGTCGCAGTTGAAGTACTTGAGTAAACAGGCGGACGAAATGTTGAGCGCAACTTGTCCGATTTGCTGGGATTCTCTCCCGAGTGAGATCGTCCTACTCCCATGTGGTCACTCTGGGTGTCCCAATTGTTTCAAACAGGCGCTTGTTAACACCCCAAAGTGCCCCCTCTGTCGCGTAACGGTGAATCGAAGAGAAGATGCAAAACTCGTCTCTCGTGACGCTGGTATCCCAGAACTACCATCTGCCTCGGCTGCAAACGATATGAATAGACAATGGGGCTCGAAAATAGAGGCGATCATCACATTGGTACAAGATACAATGGTGAAATGTCCAGGCGAAAAGATCCTGCTCTTCTCACACTGGCAATCTGTCCTGAATCTCATCACAAAGGCACTGAAGGAAGCAAAGGTTACAGTATTGAATGCTTGCAATGCAGGAGAGACGTTCTCAGCAGCATTGGACCAATTCAGACAGGACGCAAACATCACCATTCTCTGTCTTCCTCTCAATCGCGGTTCAAAGGGAGCCAATCTCATGTGCGCATCTCACATCATATTCGCAGAACCAAGCCTACTCACGGCATCAGAGGCACAGGCAATCGGAAGAATCCACAGACTCGGTCAGACGAAGACGATGTTCATACACAGATTCTACGTCTCTGGATCTATCGAACAATCCATATTTGAACTATCGAAGATGAGACAAGCAACGACAAGAAACAACGCAGCTGTTGGATTCGGAATAGCGGAGAAGGAGACGAATTTCCTGGACATTCAAACCCTGGAGAATCTGCTCCGAGGGAAGCCGATCACTTTGGACAAGGACGGGACCATGGAATCGTCATCATCCAATGCTTTCATTGACATTGACTCTCACCAACTGTAACATGTACCCGTCTAGACGTCGAGAAATCGTTCGTGTGAGCGTGCTTAATGGGATCACCTGGAATACTTTGGGGAGATAAGCTGGCGAAAAGGTCGACGGCAATGAGTGGTGCACCTATATAAGGGTAGTAGACGAGATTGACAGTGGGTAATCGAGAGATCGATCGCGAATCCTTTCGGGTTGAAATCGTTGCGAGTGAGTGTGAATGAATCACCTGGAACATTTCGGGAATGTCACCCCCCTCGATCGCTCTGACAGTACCCGACGCACAGATAATGAAATGAGATGCGAACTGTGTTATGTGGTACAAAAGGAGACAACAGTAGGTAAGGGGGAGGCTGCGGTGTGTACATTTCCAATGCAATGTTACGAGATGATGAGCGTTGTGTACTCTGCTCCGAGTACTTCCGATAGCTGTGCGACCATGTCGTTGAGTCCTAGATCCCTTGCGTACTTGAGTCTTAGGTAGTGGTCCTCCAGGTTCTCAAGGAATGCTTTCGTGTTGGAGATGATGAGTTGGGCGTAGTTTCCCTTCTGGTTTGTTGCGCTCGGTGAAGTCGTGAGTTCTTGCTTTACCCGTTTCACGAGTTTCGAGAAGAGTAGTCCTCTCTCTAGTGGTAGTTGCGCCTCTAGGTCGCTCCAGTAGTTCCAGTTGGAGGAGACGATGACCTGCTGGAAAATGGGTTCTATCCAGTTGGCTTGTTTCAATAGTGAGTAGGACTTTGCGACGATGAGTGAGTGGTTGAAGATTGGACAATGCGTGAGGAAGAGTTGCGCCTGCGATTCCTTCAAATTGACGATCCTCGTGTCCGGAAGTTCGAATTGCAATTGGATCAAGTTTGCCACGTCCAAACACTTCGCCTCCAGCCCATATGCCTTGTCCTTCGCGTACATGGACGCAGCTTCCAAAAAGCAGTCCAGAGCCAGCAATAGCGTGCCAGGGTCGAGACGAGACTTCATCGTATTCAAAAAAGTCCATCCACGCTCGTGCAGCAGATCCGCATGTTCGCGAAACATGTTAAAACGAAGGAAGAGTAACTTCATCTTATCGATGTGAGAAGGGTAATGACCCTTGAGGAAGTTGAAGAGAGCGAGCTGAAGTTCCTTGCGATCGTCTCCATCCTCAAGATGATACACATTCCTCGAGAGAAGCATATCAAAGCAATCATATTGGACTAAGAGATCCAAAATGTACTGCAGCTGGCCATACAACTTGATACCAGTGATCAAACGGACCAAAGACTTGAACTGACGCGCTTCGACATAAATCGGCACCCTCTCCTCTATCAACTCGAACAAACGCGCCTGCTTCAACACATCAAGACCAACTCGGTAGCACGAAAAGGCTCGTATGATCAATTCAATCTCTACGTTGTAGGCAACACTGCTATTCGGCGTCAAAGTTGGACCTGTAGAAATCGCGATACCAGCAGCACCTGGAGCCAAGAAAGAAGAAGCGCTAGTATGATTATGATGATGGTGCAAAGAAGATGCATAAGAGGAGGTAGAAGTAGTCGCGAAATTCGGTTTCGAAATCGAAGTCGAAAGCAGGCGTAGAATCTCATCTCCAACCAGGCTCGCCCTGGGAGTCGCCATATCGACATAGTCTTGCCAATACTTGTTTGAGAAGAAGGTTGCCAAGGGTTGAGGTGAGGGTGAAGAGGCAGACGGAAGTTTCTCGCCAAGTTTCGCACTTGAACTGGAAGCTGGAGTCCTATTAGCCGAAGATTGCGATAGGGAAGTCAAATCAGTAGAGCTGGAGGACGGAGTGATGCTTGGGGAGGAAGGTCCGAGAGAGGAACGAGAGATGAAAGTTGAAGCGCCCAGATTTGCGCCGCCTCCGCCAATAGAGATGGTTGATAGCCTTGATACGTTTCCCTCTACGTCGCATATGGCTCTATAACACATTTCGGCGAGCATGAGGGCAATGCGTTCCTTGTCGAGGCATAGAGCTGAGGAGTAGTGTTTGGCGAGTTGAAGTACGTTTGCTCCTTCCTGTACCAAGTATTGCAGTATCTCGTATGGGTTCTTTGTCATGAGCTCTTCATACTCCATGCCTAGGTAGTTGGCGACCTTGTGTCTCGCGATGACTCTGTCTGACGACTCTGCGGAATGTTTTGCCACTCTGGCGACGTAGGTGAGCACATCGCCAGTAGCAATGTTTGCGTGAAAATCCAAGCTTAGGTTCGGGTTTGCCAATTCTACGAGCTGGAGCAGATCCTCGCGCAATAGAAGGCGCTGCGCAGCGAGTCCACTCAAATTTTGTGACGCCACCTCTACCATCGCCTTTGCCACTTTCAGCTCTCTTGACTGTATTCCTAAATCTCTAGATGTTTTCTCTGCTTCCAATAGTGAATCGGACTGATTGAGTAATTTTCCAACGAGAGACTCGAGAACTTCGGGATCCACGTTGCTGAGGTCCATTTTCGCGAACTTTGAGTGTAAAAGTGACGACGTGCCCTTCTTCTGACCTCGCCTAGACGGAGAGGAGGTGCCTGAAGAAGATATCGACAGAGTACCAGGAACACCAGAACCAGTAGAAGAGCCAGAGGAGGAGGAAGAAGAGGAAGAAGAAGAGGGAGATTTCTTTGTCGATTCCGCTTGCGCAAGCACCGACAAGCGCAAGATCTTGCCCAAGATCACATCGAGCTGTTCTTGAGGGACCCAAAGGTTCAAATTTCCACCAAAGCCACCGAATGGCACGGACAAAGTTTGGCCATCGCTTACCGTCGAACCCACGTACTCAGAGGGGAACATTTGCAACTCAACGTTCTTTGAACCTTCCAACCATTGTCGAGCAAGGGATAGGAGCTGGATCTGCTCCGTAGCAGCGGCCTCAACGGTCAAACTATCCTCGTCCTCTTCCGCATCGTCCTCTTCATCATCCTCATCTCCTTCATCGCCACTTCTCTTGGCATCTCTTGCGAGTTGATCCAAACTCTTACTTGAAGCCTTTGCGGCAGCGCCAGAAGAAGGAATCTCGGACTCGAAAATCGAAGCCAGTTTCGAAGACGAAGTGAACTCAGGTTTCGATCCACCGGTGACAATGTAATCCAACAGATGTGCGTGATCCAAAAAGAAGCGACCAGAGACATCAGGACGACATTTCCTTTGCACGAGAAGCGTGTTAATCTGCCTCCAGATGGAAGCCCTCTCCTTAGCTTGATCTTGCATGGACGAGTCCTGGAATGACATAACATTGCCAATAGAAGGTGAAGAAACGCCAAGGGAGCTCCTAGAGTGCTGAAGCAACAGTTTGAGACGAGAGAGCAAGTCCTCCGCTTCGAGTATCGTCACCTCGTGCACATTTCTCCCACAAAACGATGCATAATTGCGCGCTTCATCGAATTTACAGCGCCTCACCAGTTCAGAGAGGATTCTGGAGGAAGGAGGGAACGAAAAACCTTCAGCAGAGTTCGTGAACATGTTGACGAGATCCATCTTCTCCAAGAGCGTAAAGTCCCGATACAACGATTCGTACTTAGAAGGGTTGGCAAATGAGAGCACACGAAGGAACTCGCGACGCTCAAATGAAGTCTGCATGTGGTGCTTCACCAAAAGATCGCACGTCTCGCTCACCAACTGAGACACCCACTGCACATCTCCAAGCAAAAGCGTAGTATTCGAAGATGCCAATGTAGTTGAGGAAGTAGAAGGAATGTGGGGAGAGGAGATGGGGGAAGAGACACTCGAAACTCGAATCTCAGATTGCATCGCCGTACTCGCTGCATTGTGGATCGTTTGGAACATTTCCCCCATCAGTTGCGATGCCATTGAGAATCGAGCTTGATTAAAGGCCTGAAGAGCTCTGAGGAAGACGAGTAGTAGATGCGAGGGTTCGAAGATCTCCAACGCCCGAATCATGTATTGCTCTTGTCCGCGTGCACACAAAATGACGAAGAATCGCGAGAATGTATATAGGGTGTCCAAGCTTTGTGTTTTGCTGAGGGTGAATTGGGTGTTTGAAGAGCTTGAGAAGGCGGTTTGACTCGTTGACTTGAGGAGCCTTGTGACGCGATTGGATGCGTTTGAGCTGGTTGAGATTTGCATATTTGATGAGAAGTCGAAGAGTTCTTTGAGCATAGGTCCAATGGGGGAGGCAGAGGAGGAGGAGGAGGCGGACTGAAAGTCGTCCAGCAGCGTCTGAAGTGGTACAGAGATGGATAGCCAGACGGTGATGCAATTGACAATGGTCACGTCGGGGAAACACAACGCGAGGACGGTGACGAGTGGGCGCTTCGAAGAGACTGCGAATTGGAGGAGAGACTCTCCCGGGTAGATGTTCGATTGTGCCGCGAGCGCGCTTTGGAAGAGCTGGTTGATGGCGGAATTGGATGTATCGCTTCCTGAAAGGCTTTCTCTCGAAGGGGAGTGGGATAGCGATGAAGAGGAGGAGAGCTTGATGGCGCTCTCCGTAAACGCATGTCCATGAGGCAGCATTTGATTCAAGCATAGCGTCAGGTGGTCACGAAGATTCACATCGGTGAAATAGCTGCAAAGTTGTACCGTTTGGCCGGCGGGGTAGCCAAGCACTTGAGCATAGTAGAGGAAGGCGACCCAATCGTTTTGCCTCGCCACGTTCGCCAATGGTGCCTCTCCCAATGGCAGTCTATGCACAGTGTTGTAGAAGACTAGGAGTGACCAATTGTTCACTTGAGAGGCGATGCTCGCCATGCTGGCGCGTTTGCCGCCGCCAGTCGACATTTCCTCGTCCTTTCCGGCCATCTCCGTCGCTCGTTCCAGCATCTTACTCAATCGCAACAACACCTCTCTAGGGTTGCTTGAAAGGCCACCGTGAGACGGCACACGGGGGGCAGAGGAGTGCGAAGAAGAGAGATTCAGCGAATCCGAGTCCAGGTTCGCCGTTTCGTTGAAGAGCTGCGTCAGGTGCTTCAATGCGTCCTTTCGAGCCAAATGTTGTTCTGATCCAAGATAAGGAGGGGAAGATGTTGCAGTGGAGGAGGAAGAAGAGGAAGTCATGGGAGGGGGAAGTCCGAACTCGGAGAAGATGGAGGCCGGAACCTGGACACAAAAGTCCACCAATCTGACGAGTGCCCTGCAATCCACCTTCAGATCCAGTGACTTATACTCGCACAACTCGAGCAACGCCACACAGCTCGCCACAATGGCGTCGTCGTACACGTGTTGGAAGGCCACCTGACGCACCATGCGGAGAATCTTCGGCGCTTCACTCAAAGGAATCGAATTCGTGGCCACGTTCAGCATCGGCCTCGGTCTATGTCCCCCAGAACTTGTTGTAGATGACGAAGACGACGTCGTGGTCGAGTAGGAGGACACGGAGACGGACATGGGAGATGCTTGAGGACCGGAACGTTCGCGAGAGAAGTGGTTCAAAAGGCAACGATAAGCTTTGAATGGCTGACCCTGACACAGGAAAAAGGCAGCGTCGGCATGGTCCACAAACCTCAGATCGTCGAATTGAGAATCGTC